>Ga0268266_10004653_pt1 | contig 13076 bp, 6 predicted proteins | sample KBSS13metaG_FD_190356 | JGI IMG/M metagenome (GOLD analysis project Ga0268266, IMG submission 190356) | Switchgrass rhizosphere microbial communities from Kellogg Biological Station, Michigan, USA - KBS S1-3 metaG (SPAdes) (version 2) | ecosystem: Host-associated > Plants > Roots > Rhizosphere >...
CCCGAGATCCACTGGCGCGGCGTCGCGTTCGATTCGTATCGCGACGGCACGTGGCGGGCGTCGCGCGAGGCGCCGAACACGCTCGACATCGTCGACGCGCCGCGGCCCGGCACCGAGCGCCACACGCTGAGCTGGATCTGGGCGCGGCCGTCGGAAGGCGACGCCGTCGAGCGCGTCGGTACGCGCCAGGACATCTGGCTCGAGCCGCTCGACTCCGACGTGATGTTCGGCGCGTCGATCCCGCGCGTGTTCGAGCGTGCCGGCCAGCTGCGCCGCCCCGGGCGCACGACGATGCAAAACGACGAGCTCCGGCTCGAGCACAGCGGCACGATCCACTACACGGTGTGGTCGCAGCTCGAGGCGCCCGCGCCCGAGGCGTTGCGCAAGGCGAGCGGCCCGTTGCCGCCGGGCTACCAGGTCTATCTCCAGATTCCAGGCGATCAGCTGAGCCCGCGCACGATCGCGCTCGCGCACGACATCACCGACCGCTACAGCAACGCCTACGACAAGGCGATCGCGATCAAGCAATGGCTCGACGAGAACCTGTCGTACACGCTCGAGCTCGTCGAGCCGCACCGCGGTCAGGAGCCGCTCGACTTCTTCCTGTTCGATCGCAAGAAGGGCCACTGCGAATACTTCGCGTCGGCGTTCGCGATCCTCGCGCGCGCGGTCGGCATCCCCACGCGCGAGGTCGACGGCTTCCTGGGCGGCGAATGGAACGAGTATCAGGGCTACGTCGCGGTGCGCGCCGGCGATGCCCACGCGTGGGACGAAGTCTTCTTCCCGGGCGCGGGTTGGGTCACGTTCGATCCGACGCCGCCCGATCGCAACGACCCGCTCGGTCGCGGCGGCGCTGGATGGCGCGCGCGGATGGCGCGCCTCATGGACACGCTGCGGTTCCAGTGGACCAAGTGGGTCATCGAGTACGACCTGGTCGCGCAGCTCTCGCTGTTCCGGGACTTCGCGTCGGTGCTCAAGCAAGGCGCGATCGCGCTGCGCGACGTGCTGATCCACCTGGTGCGGCTCTGGCCGGTGCTCGCCGGGCTCGGCGCGGTCGTCGTCGCGTTCGTGATCCTGCGACGGCGCCGGGCGCTCGCCCTCGCCGGGACGGCGGCCGGTCCACCGCGCGAGCGGACCGGCGTCGGCCGGGTCTACGACGCGGTCAGCCGGCGGCTTGCCAAGGCCGGGTTCGCGCGTGCGCCCGCGCAGACGCCGCGCGAGCTCGTCGACCGGCTGCCGACGACGATCGCCGGCGACGTGCGCGAGCTCACCGAGCTGTATTACTCGGCGGAATGGGGTGGGAAAGTCGACTCCGCCGCCGAGCGTCGGGCCGCCGAGCTTGCCGACGCGATCCGCGCAGCGTTGGACTCGGCCGCGACCGCATGACGTGGCGCACGTCTCGTGCGTGCCAGATTGGCAGCTTTCGTCGAAGTTGAAGCGCTGATCTGCCCGTGATATCAGCGGTTAACGACGAGCGCACGGGCCTCGTCCTTGCAGAAAGTGACCGCGCTTATGAAGCGATTGCTCGTCTTGGCCCTGCTGTGCTTCGGGACGACGGCAGCTCGCGCACAATCGGCTGTTTCGTCGCTGCCCGACGGATCGACGCTCGACTTCACGCTCCTGTACCTGCACGAGGGCAACAGCGCGACGCTCGTCCAGCCGAAGCAGCTGCCGAACTCGCTGTGGAACTACTTCAACTACGCGCACTGCGTGTGCTCGGAACCGAACGCTGCGCGGATCTCGCCGTTCTTCGAGACGACGTTCGCGTACTTGGTCCAGCTGCAGAACGTGACGAACGGTTCGGAGCTCCAGCCGCTCGTCGGGCAGGTGTGGGTCGGCGCCGGGTGCGGCCAAGACGACATCCCCACGCGCAATCAGCAATGCCACCAGGTGATGAGCGCGACGATTCCATCGATCGGCGGCATCCAGGCGACCAACGGCACGAAGCCAGAGATCTCGATCCAGGAGCTCATGCAGCCGGAGACCAACTGTCCGGGCATGGGGTTCTGCCTCGCGCCGTGCGAGAAGCGCACGCTCGCGGCGAACGAGTGGATCGCCGTCGATACCATGCAGAGCGGCGTGCTCGACTACTGGGTCAACCAGGAGATCGACACCGACGCGCAGCCGCCACCGACGCCGACGACGATCACCGCAACGGGGTCCGAGAACGGCATCAATCTGACCTGGACCACGCCGGCCGGTAACATCTCCGACATCGCGTTTTACCAGGCGCTGTGCGCGGACGACCAAGGCAACCCCGCGCTGGCCAGTCCGCCGGCCCCGAAGTACTCCACGCCGCGCACCCTGTGCGGTGCCGCCGAAGACGCGACGACGGTGCCGTGCAACTTCCTCGATCCGTCTAGCCCTAACACCTGCTCGGCCACCGCGACCTCCGCGCCGACCGACGCCGGCGTGCCCGATGCGTCCGGCACCGGCAGCGCCGCCGTCGTGCCGCAGGCCCCCGACGACGCGGGAACCGGCACGACGCCCGACGCGAGCGAAGGCATCAACCAGACCGCGCTCGCGCAGCTGCCGCCGGCGTTCATCTGCGGCGAGGTCGACGACGCGACCGCGACGAGCATGCAGATCTCGGGGCTCCAGAACAACGTCAACTACACGGTGCTCCTGCTCGCGATCGACAAGTACGGCAACGCGGCGGGCGTGATCATGAACAAGCTCCTCACGCCCAAGCCGGTCACCGACTTCTGGGAAGACCTCCACGACAAGGGCAGCCAGGTCCAGGGCGGGTTCTGCCTGATCGCCGAGACGTTCGGCGACGACAACCCGCTCACCAACGTGCTGCGCAGCTTCCGCGATCACACGCTCGGCGACACCGTGCTCGGCCGCGCCGTGATCGACGCGTACTACGCGACGCTCGGCAAGCTCGGCGCGCTCGTCCACGGCCACTGGATGCTGCGCATCCTGAGCGGCATCCTGCTCGCGCCGCTCGTCGTGTTCGCACTGCTCTGGCATCTCCTCACGCTGCCCGGCCTCGTGATCATCGCGCTCGGCCTGGCGCTGCACCGCCGGATGGTCAAGTCGCGCGCGCTCGCGAAGGTCGTCGCCGCTTCGGCACTCGGATGCGTCATGCTCGCCGCGCCGGCACGCGCACACGCGCAGTCGCCGTACTGGGAGAACCAGACGACGGGGACCAACGACGATGGCAACCTCGGGTTCGGCGACGAGCTCGGTCAGCCCAAGTGGCACGTCGGCATCAAGCTCGGCCCGTACACGCCGCAGATCGACGCGCAGTCGACAACGCGCAACTCCGCCGGTCAGGGCCCGTATCAGGCGATGTTCGGCGGCTCCACGCTCATGCCGATGGTCGACATCGACCGCTTCCTGTGGAGCGGGTTTGGTCAGCTCGGCGTCGGCGTGAGCCTCGGCTACATGGGCAAGAGCGCCAACGCGTTCGTGATCCCGAGCGATCCGAGCGATCCGAACCGGCCGCGCTCGCCCGGCGATACGACCGCGTTCCGCATGATCCCGCTCCAGGTCACGGCGATCTACCGGCTCAGCGTCTTCGACGACAACTACGGGATCCCGATCGTCCCGTACGTCCGCGGTGGGCTCGGCTACTACGTGTGGTGGTCGACGATCGACGGCCACCTGTCGACCGATTCGATGGTGTCGGGCTCGTCGATCGGTGCGAGCGCAGGCCTCATCGGCACGTTCGGCATCTCGATCCGCGCCGAGCGCATCGATGCCGCCGCGGCGCGCTCGATGCACGAGAGCGGCATCTCGCACGCCGGCTTCTACGCCGAGGTCAGCGCCGGCTGGGTCGACGGGTTCGGCAGGGCGACGAAGCTCGACGTCGGCGACACCACGTGGTTCGCCGGGGCCGAGCTCGAATTTTGATGCGATAATCGCGGGCGTGCGTTGGGCGCTCGTGATCGCGTTGGCCGCCTGCGGGCGCGTCGGGTTCGATCCGATCGCCGGCAGCAATGGCGCGCCAACCGACGGTGCTTCGTCGGGCACTCGTGACGCGAAGCTCGGCGACGGCGGCGGTAGCTCGGCGACGATGATCGACGCGCAGCCATTTGCGTGTGCGAACGCGCTGCCGATCACGCCGGGCATGCCGAGGACGACCAGCACGTGCGTCGGCGGCGATCACATCGACGGCTGCGGACCGGCGAACACGCAAGAGGTCGTGTTCAGGCTCGACGTGCCGGCGAGCTCGAGCTACCAGATCGCGGCGTACGACACCGGCACGATGAACATCTCGAACTCGACGGCGCAGCTGGACTCGACGTGCACGAAGCTCTCCGGCGGGTGCATCGGTCTGGCGGGCGAGGCGTTCACGCAGGGCCAGGTCGTGTACTTCATCGTCGAGGCAGCAGCCGGCGGCTGCGCCACGATCGACTTCTCGGTCATCGCGAACTGATCACGGCGACGCGAGCAGCTTCGCCGCGAGATCCGGGCGCGCGGCGAGCCGTGCGACCGCGAGGTCGAGCCCAGCGTCGGCGATGCGCGGCTCCTGGAGCGCGCGCTCGACGGCGACGTAGTTCTTGTTGAGCCGCTTGTCCTCGCGCGCGAGCTTGCGCTTGAGCTTGCGCTCCTCGGCGCGCTGCTCGGCTTCGTACGCCTCCATGTCGGCCTCGGTCGGCGCCTGGATCATCACGGCCTCTTCCTGCGTGAAGCCCGACGTCAGGATCCAGTCGACGATCGGCCCGCTCGTGACATCGGCGAGCTTGACGAAGTTCTCGTCCTTGGCGATCGAGTCGACGAGATCGTCGTTGCCCGAGTCGTGGACGAGCGTCGCGATCGCGCACAGGTGTCCGTCGGGATCTTTCCAGACGTTGCGCATGTCGGCCGCATATAGGTTGTGCGGGTACACGCGCTTCTGCCGGTACTCCTCGAACCGCTTGAGGTTCGTCGCGCGCTGCTTCACGAGTGCGGCGCGCAGCGCGGTGGTGTCGGGCCCGGTGGGAGAATCCTCGGCGAGCGCAGGCCCGGCGGACGCGAGGACAGCGAAGACGATGACGGCGGCGGTACGCATGTCGACGCGAACGCACGTCACGAAGGGGATATTTCGCCGACCGGTGGAGACCGGTCGGAACTGGAGAATTCAGAGTCCTCGATCAATCGCAGAAGCTCGTCGAGCTTCACGGGTTTGACGATGTGCGTGTCGAAGCCCGCTTCCATCGCGGCGCTGCGATCCTTGGGCTGCCCATACCCCGTGACGGCGACGAGCGTCGCGTGCGTATGTTGTGGATCGCGGCGGATCCGGCGCGCGACCTCGAAGCCGTCGATGCCCGGCAAGCCGACGTCGATGATCGCGGCATGCGGGCGGAATCCATCGACAAGCGCGAGCGCGGCGAGCCCGTCGGCGGCGGCGCGGCACTCCCAGCCCGCACGTGCGAGCATGTGGCACATTAGATCGCGCGCGTCCTCGTTGTCCTCGACGACGAGCACGCGCCGGCCGCCGGCGCCGCGCGGCTTGGTGCGCTTCGCGACCTCGTGCGGCGGCTCGCCGAGTGCGAGTGGCAGACGCACCACGAACGTGGCACCTTTGCCTTCGCCTTCGCTCGCGGCCTCGATCGTGCCGTCGTGCAACTCGACGAGCGCGCGCGCGAGCGTGAGCCCGACGCCGATACCGCCCTGCGCGCGATCGAGCGTCCGGTACGACTGCACGAACAGCTCGAACACCGCGTCGAGCATGCCGGGCGCGATGCCCATGCCGTCGTCGCGCACGCGCACGACCGCTTGCCCCTGCTCGCGCGACACGCGCACCGAGATGTGGCCGCGCTCGGGCGTGTACTTCGTCGCGTTGGTCAAGAGATTTACGTAGACCTGCTGGAGGCGCGCGGGATCGCCATCGACGGGTAGCGCGCAGCGCTCGATCTCGATCGCCAGCTCGTGCCGGCGCGCGGCGATCGCCGGTCGAGCTGCCGCGATCGCTTCCTCGACGATCTCGCGCAGCTCGATGCGCTGGCGGCGGAGCTCGATCTTGTTGTGCGTCACGCGGCTCGCGTCGAGCAGGTCGTCGAGCAAGCGCGCCATCTGCTGGGTCTGGCGATCGAGGATGTCGACCAACCGGGGGCGGCCGATCGCGTCGCCATCGCTCTTGAGGAGCTCGATCGCGCTCACGACGGCAGCGAGCGGGTTGCGCAGCTCGTGCGACAGCATCGCGAGGAACTCGTCGCGCCGCCGGATCGCCTGCTGGATGTCTTGCTCGGCGCGCTTCTGGGCGCTGACGTCGCGCGCCACGCCGATCATGCCGATCACGTGCTGGCCTTCATCGAGCATCGGCATGCGCGTCGCGACGTACCAGTCGACCTCGCCGTCGCTGCGGCGCCGGCTCTCGACCTCGTAGTGCTTCGCGAGGCCGGTTTGCAGCACCTCGTCGTCGGCCCGATGGATCTCCACCGCGATCTCGCCTGCCGGCAGCTCGCTCGGCAGCTTGCCGAGCGCGCGTCCCGGATCGTCGAGCTGGAGCCGCTGGGCCGCGGGCGGGTTGACGCGGATGAACCGGCCGTTCGTGTCGCGGAAGTAGATCGCGTCGGGCGTCGACGCGAGCAAGCTGTCGAGCAGGAACCGCTCGTGGAACAGCGCGTCCTCGGCGGCCTTGAGGCTCGTGACGTCGACGAACGTGACGACCGCGCCCGCGGTGCCGCCCTTGGCGCGGTACGGCAGGATGCGCATGAACAGCGGGTGGCCGGTGCGATCGCAGACCTCGCGCTCGATGCGCTCGCCGGTGTCGACGACGCGGCGCAACAAGCTGGCCAAGTCGGGCACGTCGAGCGTGGTCGTGAACGACTCGATCGAGCGGCCGACGTCCTGCGGCAGGAGGTTGAACGCGTCGGCCACCTGCGGCGTGAACTTGCGGATCCGCAGCTTGCCGTCGAGGAAGATCGTGCCGATGTCCGTGCTCGCCAGCAGGTTGTCCATGTCGTTGGTCAGCTCGGTGAGCTCGGCGATCTTGCTCTGGTACTCGGCGTTGACCGTGTAGAGCTCCTCGTTGACGCTCTGGAGCTCCTCGTTCGTGCTCTGGAGCTCCTCGTTCGAGGACATCAGCTCCTCGTTCGAGGCCTGGAGCTCTTCGTTGCCCATCTCGAGCTGCTCGATCGCGGCTTGTAAATTTTCCTTCGTGTACGCGAGCTCGGTCTGCAGGTCGCCGACCTGCTCGCGGCGCATGTCGTCGAGGCCGATCTCGGTCTGCGTGAGTGGCTCGCGCGTCTGGGCGGCGTCGACGGGCTCGAACGACACCAGCACGTGCGGCGCGCTCGGCGACTTCGGCACGATCCGGCGCAGCGAGACGTGAAACTGCGTATCGTCGTCGCCGGGCAAGGCGCGGACGTGACGGAACACGATCGCGTGATCCGACAACAGTGCGCGGCGCAACCCGCCGACGAACACGCGCGCCAGCTCGTCGCCGACCTGCGAGGCCACGTCGCTCGACGGCCGGCCGTCGCGCGGCTTCAGGAACTTGCTGGCGCCGGCGAACGCGTGCACGAGCTCGCAGCGCTCGTTGATCAGCAGGCTCGGCGGCATGACCTCGTCGAGCAGCGCGTCGTACGCGGCGACCAGGTGTGCCGAGCCGGTCGCGAGCGGTGCCGCCGGCGGCCGCGGCTGGCGCGAGCGCGGCTGGAGCCGCGGATCGATCGGGATGCGCACGTCGCTGTACTTGCGATAGATCCGCCAGGCGCGATCGACCACCGCGAAGTCCTTCGCGAGCGCGCCCGGGCTCTCGCTGGGCCCCAGGAACATGATGCCGCCGCGGTCGAGCGCGAAGTGGAACTGCGCGAGCACCTTCTGCTGCACGGTCGGCTGCAAGTAGATGAGCATGTTGCGGCACGAGATCAGATCGACGCGCGTGAACGGCGCGTCCTTGATCACGTTGTGCTGCGCGAACACGATCGACTGGCGCAGCTCGGGCACGAGCTGATAGCCGCCGCCCACGCGTGCGAAGTAACGCTCGCGCCGCGCCGGCGACAGGTTGCGCAGCGCGTCTTCGGAATAGAACGCGCGCGATGCCAGCTCGAGCGAGCCGCGGTGCACGTCGGTCGCGAAGATCTTGAAGGGGCGGTCAGGCCGATCCGCGGTGAGCTCGTGGAGCAGCATCGCGATCGAGTACGCCTCCTCGCCGGTCGCGCAGCCCGCGACCCACACGCGCAGCGGCTTGTCGTGCGTGACTTCGTCGAGCAACTCCGGAAACACCTGCCCCTGAAGCACGGCGAACGCCTCGTCGTTGCGGAAGAACCGCGTCACGCCGATCAGGAGGTCGCGATACAGCACGTCGAGCTCGTTGCGATCGCCGCGCAGCCTCGTGACGTACTGCTCGATGTCCTCGGTCCGCGCGAGCCGGAGCCGGCGCTCGATGCGGCGCGTGATCGTGCTCGGCTTGTAGTGCGTGAAGTCCAGGCCGAAGTCGCGCTCGAGCATGCGATAGACGTCGGCGAACGCCTCCGCCTGTGCGCTGCCCGGCGGCGGCACGACGACCGGCGGCTTGCCACCGCGAGCGATGTGCTGCTCGATCACGTGCGGCATGTGCTGCGGATCGAGCACCCAATCCGCGGCGCCGGTCTCGCGCGCGGTGCGCGGCATACCGTCGAATTGCGCGCTGTCGACGTCCTGCACGATCACCAGCCCGCCGGCTTCGTGGACGTCGCAGACGCCGCGCGAGCCATCGCTGCCGCTGCCGCTCAGCACGACCGCGATCGCGCGCGTCTCGCAGTCTTGCCCGAGCGACCGAAAGAACACGTCGATCGGCAGCGACAGCTCCTGTGCGCGGTCGCGCTCGCTGAGGAGCAAGCGCCCGCCGGAGATGATCATCTCCTTCTTGGGCGGGATCAGATACACGTGGCCCGGCTCGACCTGCATGCCGTCCTCGACCAGGTGGATCGGCAGACGCGTGTGACGGCCGAGCAGCTCGTCCATGAGGCTCTTGAAGTCCGGCGACAGGTGCTGGACAACGACCAGAGCCATGGTCGTGTCTGCCGGCACGTTGTCGAAGAAGTGCTGGAGCGCTTCCAGACCGCCGGCCGATGCGCCGATACCTACGACGTACGGTGGTTCACTCATGGTGGATTTACGCAGTCACCACCAGCACTGCAAGCAAAAGGCCCGCTGGATTTTTCCAGCGAGCCTTACCCATCAGCGTCCACCGTAGCCGTCGCGTCACAGCGCGCGCAGGAGCACGCGCAGCCGCGCGTGTGCGCTCACGCTGCGATCACTGTGGCTTGATCTGCTCGCACACGAACGCCGCGCACTTCGACGCCTCGGGGCTGACCGAAGTGTCGTTCCAGCACACGACTTTCGAGGACCCGACCGTGCGCAGGTACAGCACGTCGTAGTCGGTGCCGGACTTCTTGTCCTTCGGATCCGTCGTCTCGCTCCACACCAGCGCGTAGCCATCCGCGGTCTTGTCGGCGCGCGTCCACTTGAGCGGCCAGCCCGCCTTCTTCGCGCGAGCCTCGACGCCCGCCTTCACCTTCTTGAAGTCGAGGTCGTCGGCGCGCGCCGTGTAGAAGCGCAGCCCCAGGTAGTAGTCGTCCGTCGAGAACTTGATGTGGACCTCGTGCTCGTCCCCATCGGGCTCGCCCAGCGTGCCCGCCGTCGGCAACGGCGCCGTGGAGGCGAGTCCGACCAGGTCCTGCCAGACCATGTCGCCGCGGCAGGCCTTCGGCGGATTGGCGACCGGCGGCGGGCCCATGCGATAACCGTCGGCGTACGCGACACCGCCGAGTGTCAGGAGTGCGAGCACGAGCTTCATCGCACCATCGTAGGCGAAATGACGCTCGCGTGCGTGCTCGCGATCAGACCTTCGGTCCGCCCGCGCGCACTTCAGCCGAGGCCTGCGCCTCGTACTTCTTGAAGTTCTCGGCGAACAGCTTCGCGAGCTTCTTGGCCTGCGCGTCGTACGCGGCCTTGTCGGCCCACGTGTTGCGCGGCTGGAGCATCTCGGCCGGGACGTCCGGGCAGCTGGTCGGAACCTGGAGCCCGAAGATCGGATCCTCGCTCGTCGCCGTGCTCGACAGCGCGCCCGAGTGGATCGCGTCGACGATCGCGCGCGTGTACTTCAGCTTGATGCGCGAGCCGGTGCCGTACGAGCCGCCCGACCAGCCGGTGTTGACGAGCCAGGTCTGCGCGCCGTGCTTCTTCAGCTTCTCGGCGAGCATCTCGGCGTACTTGGTCGGATGCCACACGAGGAACGGGCCGCCGAAGCACGGCGAGAACGTCGGCTCGGGATCTTTCACGCCGACCTCGGTACCGGCGACTTTCGCCGTGTAGCCCGAGATGTAGTGATACATGGCCTGCGCCGGCGTCAGCTTGGAGACCGGCGGCAGCACGCCGAACGCATCGGCGGTCAGGAAGATGACGTTCTTGGGATGGCCGCCGACGGCCGGCAGCTTCGCGTTCGGGATCGTGTCGAGGATGTAGCTGCCGCGCGTGTTCTCGGTGAACGACGTGTCGTTGTAGTCGACGAGGCGCGAGTACGGATCGAACTTGACGTTCTCGAGCACCGCGCCGAACGCGATCGCGTTCCAGATGTCGGGCTCGTTCTCCTTCGACAGCTTGATCATCTTCGCGTAGCAGCCGCCTTCGATGTTGAAGACGCCGCTGTCGCTCCAGCAGTGCTCGTCGTCGCCGATCAGCAAGCGCTTGGGATCGGCCGACAGCGTGGTCTTGCCGGTGCCCGACAGGCCGAACAGGATCGACGTGTCGCTCGAGTCGCGCGCCTGCGTGGCCGAGCAGTGCATCGACAGCACGCCCTGCTTCGGCATCAGGTAGTTCATGATCGTGAACACGCCCTTCTTCATCTCACCGGCGTAGTCCGAGCCGAGGATCACGAACTCGCGGCGGCCGAGCGAGAGGTCGATCGACGTCGCCGACGTCATGCCGGACGTGTGGCGGTTCGCGGGAAACGCGCCGGCGTTGTAGATGACGTAGTCGGGCTCGCCGAAGTGCTCGAGCTCGGCATCGGTCGGCCGGATCAGCATGTTGTGCATGAACAGCGCGTGGTACGCGCGCGACGTGATCACGCGAATCTTGAGCCGATACTTGGGATCCCAGCCGGCGAACGCGTCGACCACGAACAGCCGCTCGCGCGTGTTCAGGTAGTCGATCGCGCGCTCGCGGTTGATCGTGAAGCTCTGCGGGTCGAGCTTGATGTTGACGTTGCCCCACCAGATGTCGTCGCGGCTCTCGGGCTCGTCGACGACGCGCTTGTCGGTCGGGCTGCGCCCGGTCTTCTTGCCCGAGTAGGCGATCAACGCGCCGGTCGACGAGATCGTCGAGCCCTTCTCGAACTTGAGCGCGGCCTCGTACAGGTACGCCGGGGTCGCGTTGCGGTGAACTTCGGAAACCGAGATGCCCTGCTTCTCGAGCGAAAACGCCATGAACCAGCTCCGGTTGGAAAGCAGGGTTTATAGCAGATCAGGGATTCGCCGTACCCGGCGACAAAGTGCCGCAGAACTGCCAATCGGCGTTAGCGTTGTCAGTGTCCTGACCATTCGGCGATCGGCACAGAGAGCCATCCGTTGTATTGGAATCGGCGGCGCTCTCGGCGGTGCCCTCGACGAGGCTGACCGGCATGGCGAACCCCGGCAGCATCGCGTCCGTGAGCGATCCCTCGTAGCTGAGCGCGTCGATCAGCGTGTTGGTCGACGTGTCGACCAGCGCGATCCCGTCTCCCGGGCCGTTCTGGATCGCGTCGTGGGTCCACGACGTGGTGATGTGTGCCCCGGTCGCGGTCACGCCAGCTCCCGCGACCACGAGGTAGCCGAGCGCCGGGATCGAGCCGGCGGTCGAGAGATCGACCGTGTCGTAGACCGCGCTGTCGGCGCCGTTGACCAGGTAGATGACCTTGTTCGCCAGCGGGACCGAGCTGGCGCTCGGGTTGTAGAGCTCGATGTACTCGGCCATGTCGCTGCCCTTGTTGTCGTAGTCGACCTCGTTGATCACGAGGTGGTCCGCGCCGGTCGAGACGGTCACGGTCGCCATGCTCGTGCTCGCGCCGAACGTCGCGGTCACGGTGGACGTGCCCATCATCGCGACGTCGGTGTACGTGATCGTCGCGCTGATCTGGTTGGCGTGGATCGGCAGCGGCGACGGCGCGACAGTGCCCGCGCCGTTCGAGACGTCGAGCGTGATGCTCTCGTCGACGTCGGCCGGGATGTCGAGCGTCGCGGTGAGCATCACCGTGCCGCCCGGTGCGACGGCGTTCGTCGCCGGCGTCAGCGTCACCGTCTGCGGCTTTTCGTCGGCGGCAAGTACGCGGACGTGCGCGGTCTGGGTCTGCGTGCCGAGGGTCGCGGTGATCACGACATCGCCGGCCGGCGAGATCGCGGTCGCGAAGATCGGCGCCGACGTCATGCCGTTCATCACCGTAACGTTCGACACCGTGAGCGCGCCCGAATTCGACGTCACGGTCACGACCGTGTCGCCCTGTGCGGGCCCGGTCAGCACGACCTCGAGCGGCGTCGGATACAGCGGCGTGCCGGCGGTCAGCCCGACCTTCGCGAAGCTCGTGCCCGGCGTGATCGAGTCGAGGCCCGGCGGGCCGAGCACGACGTCGTTGGCGTCGCGCGGCTGGAGCTTGCTGGCCGAGCCGCCGGTGATCGGCTTCGCGGCGAGGATGCCGGCGATCATCGCGTAGTTCGTGCCGACCGCCGGCGCGAACGTCGCGAACAAGAAGTTGTCGGCGATGAGGCTCGTCGTGCCGTCGGAGAGCGTGACCTCGCCGAACGACGGATCGGTCGCCGAGACCGAGCTCGGACCGAGCACGACGATCACGCCCTCGAGCGCGGCCGCGCGTGCACCGCCGGTCGCGACGTCGGTGTAGCTCGCGGTCGCCGGCGCGGGCGGATCTTCCGGTCCGGCGGCGATCACGGTCACCGCGGTGAGCGTGTCGAGCTCGATCTCGCCGGAGAACACGTCGATGGTGCCGTCGATCGTGACGCGCGCACCACGCGTGGCCTTCGCGAGCAGCGGCGAGGTCGTGCCGGTGAACACGAACAGGCCGGAGTAGTCGGTGCCGGCGTAGCCCATGTCGCCCGTCTTGGCCTGCACGTAGAAGCCGTTCGTGCCGACGCCGGTCACGAGCACGTCTTGCACCTCGACCGCGGTGCCGG
>Ga0268266_10004656_pt1 | contig 13072 bp, 9 predicted proteins | sample KBSS13metaG_FD_190356 | JGI IMG/M metagenome (GOLD analysis project Ga0268266, IMG submission 190356) | Switchgrass rhizosphere microbial communities from Kellogg Biological Station, Michigan, USA - KBS S1-3 metaG (SPAdes) (version 2) | ecosystem: Host-associated > Plants > Roots > Rhizosphere >...
TGCGACAGGCGACGGCTCCAACAGCGGACGCTGGCGCACAACTGCGCGCCAAGGCTGCGGCGTTGGCTGAATTTCAGCGCCTGCACGCAGCCGCTAACCAGCCGATGGCGCCGGAATCAGGGTTGGCCGGGTTGCGACGCCTATTCTCCAATCGGGGGTCGCGAAACCTGTGGGTCGGCGGGTTTGCCACGGCATGCGTGGTTGTCGTCGCTGTTTCGACGTTCTTCCTCGTGCCTCCGGGGCAGCGGCAGGTGTTGGTGCCACCACCGGTTACCCAGCCGGCTACCCATTCGCAGCCTTCCGCGGCAACTGCAGAAAAGACGGAGCCACAACAGCCTGACGTGGTGACTCCGCCGGAGGTCGCCAAAACGGAGCCTGCTCCACCTGCGCAGCCCGTGAAACCGCGGAAATCCAAGCCCGCCGCACAGACGCAGGCGGCGCCGGAAACGACGCCACTCGAACCGATCAACCCGCCTGTCGTGGATGAGGTCGTTGCGGGTGAGAAGAAATATGCGCCTGCTATTCCGTCACCGAGCCCAACCAATATACCTCCTCCGCCACCCGCCGCTCCGAGCCCCAGTCAGGACGTGGAGATCCAGGAGGTGGTCACTACCGGGACGCGAAAGCAGTCCTGGTTGAACCGGATGTTCTCGCGCAACGCGCCGCAGCAGTCGATTCAACCGTCATTCAAATCGACTGCGGAAGGCCGGGACCAGTTCGAGCATTTCGAGGTCAACCCGGTGAAGCAGGTGTCTGCGGACCCTGTCTCCACGTTCTCGGCGGACGTCGATACGGCTTCCTACAGCTTCGTGCGCAGAGAGTTGAATCAAGGCCGTCTGCCACAGGTTGATTCCGTGCGTGTCGAGGAGATGATCAACTACTTCGACTACACCTGGCCTGCCTCGCAGTCCAGGGATGAGCCCTTCGAGCCCACCGTCACGGTCAGTGACTCGCCGTGGGGTGAGGGTAAGAAGCTGATTCATATCGGCATCAAGGGCTATGAATTGCCGGTGAAGCAGCGACCGGACGTCAATCTCGTGTTGCTGCTCGATGTGAGTGGGTCCATGGATGAGCCGGACAAACTGCCCCTGGCGCAGAAGTCGATGGCCTTGCTGCTCGAGACACTGCGACCAACCGACACTGTGGCAATCGTTGTGTATGCAGGAGCGGCCGGCGAAGTGCTACCGCCCACTGCGGTCAAGGATAAAGAGACCATCCTGCAGGCGCTCAATTCACTGCGGCCGGGCGGCTCGACAGCCGGTGCGCAGGGAATCAAGCTGGCCTATGAACTGGCGGAACGCAGCTTCCGCAAGAACGGGGTCAACCGCATCCTGTTGGCCACGGACGGTGATTTCAACGTTGGCATCACCAACAAGAATGAGCTCAAGGGATATGTGGAGCGTGAGCGGGAGAAGGGAGTATTCCTCTCGTTCCTCGGGTTTGGCGAAGGCAACTACCGTGACGACATGGGCCAGATCCTCGCGCAGAACGGCAACGGTGTGGCTGCGTACATCGACACGCTGAATGAAGCCAAGAAGGTGCTCGTACAGGAGTCGACTGCCTCCTTGTTCACGATCGCGAAGGACGTCAAATTCCAGGTGGAATTCAATCCTGCGACCGTAGCGGAATATCGGCTCGTTGGATACGAGACGCGTGCGCTCAACCGCGAGGATTTCAACAACGACAAAGTCGACGCCGGTGATGTGGGATCCGGTCACGCAGTGACGGCGATATACGAGATCACACCCGTCGGCTCGAAGGAGAAGTCGGTTGACGACCTTCGCTACGGTGAGAAGGCGAAGACTCCACAGCCCGAGGGTAAGACCAATGAGTACGGCTACCTGAGGATTCGTTACAAGCTGCCTGACGGCTTGCGCTCGCGACTGATTGAACAGCCGATCCGTGTCGACGCCGGGGTACCGGAGGGGGTCAGGGACGACGTGCAGTTTTCAACTGCGGTGGCGGGGTTTGGGCAGCTGTTGCGCGGGGGCAAATACACGGGGTCGCTGAAGTATGAGGATGTTATTCGGGAAGCCCGCGGCGCGTTGGGCGAGGATCCCTTCGGCTACCGCGCTGAGTTCCTGACACTGGTGCACAAAGCAAAGGAGGCCGGCGGGAAGTGACCCCGCCGCCCTGTCCCTACGCTATGAATGAACGGGAGCCTTCTCGCGCTGAACTGCCTCGGCGGGTGGGCCTTTGTGGACGGCGCCTGCTTCCAGGAGGTCCTCGAAGAGTGCCCGGTAGTGGACAACTGCTTTGCGGAGGTCTTCGGTGCTGGCTTCGCCGCGCGACGCGCGTAGGGCGATCGCTTGCGCGGCTCGATAGTTGTCTACGACTGCCGGGTGGTGGACGGAGATGTCGGCGGCTCGGCGCTCAAAGTCACCCATCGGGTAACCACGCTTGGCCATCAGCTCTCTGACGAGGCGGTCGGCCTCGGCCACTATCCCGGTGGGGTTGTCGACGAAGTTGCTCTGCAGGAGAGTCCACTCCTGTGCGAAGCGGGACGCCTCTGCCTCTGACAGAGGAACCAGCTTCAATCGCTCGACACGGGCCTCCCGCGCTCTCAGCTCAGCCTCGGCTTTTTCACGATCGCCGACGGTCTTCATGACGCGGCTGTATTCCGGACCGAAACGCTTCTGGAGGTGTTCTGACTGGGCCTTGCGTCGCGCGCGCACGACCACAATCACAATTGCGATGATGGCGAGCAGAATCACTGCTCCAATGATGATTGCCTGAGGATCATTCGCGTTCACGGCTGCGCCCTCATGAGTTGATTTGGGTTAACTAAAAAACGCTCGGGTCAGGTGCCTGTTCCGGCGAAAAGAGCGGAACGCGGATCGGAACCGAGCGTTTTATTTCGCATGCGAACCCGAGAGCTGCCTGCCGTGGAACCTGCTCAGAGCATCCCTTCCCTCTGGCACCAACTGACAACCCAGCTCTCAACACTGCTGCGCCAGGAACTGACGCTGGCGCGAACCGAACTGTATGGATCCCTCACGCGACTGCTTTCCAGTGTCGGGGCGGTGGCTGTTGGAATTGCCTTCCTGTATGTCGCCCTGTGGTCGCTGCTGATCGCGGCCATCTTCGGCCTGGCGCAGGTGATGCCGATCTGGGCGGCCGCGCTGTGCATTGGCGTCGTGACAGCCGTCATCGGCTTTGTGCTGCTGCAGCGAGGACGCAGACTCCTGAAAACGGCGCACCTGGCCCCGTCTCATTCGCCCGAGTCATTGCGCAAGGACAAGGATGTGCTGCTGAGAAGGACTCACCCGTGAATTCGGCTGCCATCGAGAACATCGAGCGTCAGATCGATCACACGCGCAGGGCGCTCGACCGGACCATTCGGGCGCTGCAGGTCGAGCTCTCACCCCGTCACCGGGTAGAGGTTGCGTGGCGATCCGCGAAAGCCCGCACCGCGCGGCGGGTGCGCGATGGCGCAAATTGGGCAGTAGCCCATCCTGTGCCCATCGGCGTAGGAGCGGCCGTTCTGGTAGCTGCCGCGATAGTCGTCGCGACCCAACGCGGACGGCGTTGAGAGGCTGACGCGGGCCGGCTGGGCTGCCGCCCGATCAACTGGCAACTCAACGGTCGCGTCGCTGATCCCGCGGCCGTTGCATACGCGCACCTAGTACTCAAACTGATAGGCCAGGCCCAGGCTGCTGCCCGGGTCGTTTTCCGGAGTAACACCCTGCGCTGTCGTCGTGCCGTTACCCAAACTGGCCTGCAGCTTCAAGCGCTTGGTCAGATCCACATCAACGTTCACCTTGCTGGCACCCGTAGTGCTTTCCTTCACTCCGACATACACGCGGCTGGACACGTAGCGGCCGGCTTCAACGGTAGGGCCGCTGCTGCTCTGTTGAGTGGCTGATGATGATCCGGACGCGCTGGAACCGCCTCCTACCGACAGGCGATCCAACCCCAACAGCTTCTGGAGCTTCGATACCGGGTTCAAGCTGGAGCCGCTTCCGCCGCGCAGGCTGGCCAGCGCCGCGCCGGTCTGAACGAGCTGCAGCGCAGTGAGCTGAGCCGCAGATTCGCCGAACAGCAGGCGCGCCAGGATCTCATCCTGTGGCAGCTCGGGCGTGCTGGTGAGCTCGATCTGAGGTGCATCCGCCAGACCGGTGATGTGGACGACGGCCGTCACTTCCGCCGCCTTGGTTTGGGCAGTGAAGTCCAGGGAGGGATCGAGTTTCTTCTGCAACCCCATGCCGGCAAAGGTCACCGTGCCTTGCGTGAATGTCAGCTTGCTGTTGGCCAGCGTAAAGAAGCCGCGCTGCAGCTCAAACCCGCCGGTGACGACCGGCACGGCCGTCGTGCCCCTGACTTTCAGATTGCCGCCCATCTCGGCATCCAGGCCCCGACCGCTGATGAGGATGCGATTGGGAGCATCGATGTCGAGGTGTAGGTTGATCACAACAGGCTTTTCGGGCGCGGCAGCGGGCTTGGCGCCGTCGCGCTCCACGTCCAACACTGCCACCTCGGGTGGCATGCCTCCCGGAATGCTGATGTTGGCGCGATTGAGATGCATTTTGCCGTTGACGTCCATCTGCTCCTTCGCGGTGCCCTTCACCGTGATGTCGGCATCGAGATTGGCAGTCACGATGTTGCTGGCGACCGGTTGCGCGTCCTTGGCAGTGACGCTGATATCAACCGGGATCTTGGGCTGAAGAATGCCCACGGTTCCCTGGATGTTGATGTTGCCCGGAGCGGCTTTGGCGGTGAGTTTCTCGATCTTCAACACACCGCCCTGGTCACCGCTGAGCCGGCCGGTGATGTCGGTCAGACTGACACCCTGGGTGTAATCGCGAACACTGCCGTTGGCGAGGTCCACCGTGCCGGCGATCTGCGGGGCGGCTGTAGTTCCCTTCACCGTTGTGTTGATGGCGACCGTGCCAGCGGCGTGCCGACCCTCTGCCTCGAGGATTGGATTCGCCAGCGCGAGATCGAGGCTTCCGGCGAGCTTGAGATCCGCCAGGCCGCCGGCTGACAGCGGCGCGCGGCCGGCCACTTCGAGCTTTGAGTTGGGACCTGCGGTGAGCTGGGCGTTCACATCAGCGGTCGTGCCCTTCAAAACCGCGTCCGCCCGCAGGTCCGCGGCCGGCAACCCCTGGGCTACGGCGCTTTTCGCCTGCATACCCAGCGCCTGGAAGTGAACCTTACCGGTTGGCGCGGACGTAGTGCCTTGTACATTGGCCTCCGCATCAACAGTGCCGCTCGCCAACGTGTCAGGCAGGAACGCGTTCACCAACGCAGGTTTGATCTGCCTGACTGCCGCACGCAGATCGAGGGCTGGCGACACTTGGCCGTCAACTTCGATGCGCGCATCCTGAATGCCGAGCCGCAATTGCTCAATCTTCAGGCCGTTGGCGAAGGCGACCTTGGCAGGATTCAGGAGCGTCAGATCCTGGTCGTGCCACGTGGCCTTCAGGCTCGCCAGCTGAAGCTCCTTGGCGGTCAGATTGACGGTCGTCGTCGTGTTGATGCGCGCGGGTTGACCGGCAACCGCAGGGGAGTCGCCCTCGATCGTGACTTTCAATGCATCCATGGGGCCGTCGGCGTTGACGCGTGCGTTGGCCGTCACGCCGCCCGCAACCACATTCTGAGCTTCCAACGCCAGCTGAGCCGAAGGCCTGCCGCGCCTGGCAGCCAAGGCTATCTGACCATTGATTGCTCCGGAGAGGGTGCTGCCCACCAGGGTGTTGAAATCACTCAACTGGGCGACGCGCAGTGCGGCTTTTCCGCGAGTATCCGTAACCGATTTACCGGTCGTCACGTCGCCATCAACATGCGCACTCTTCCAGTCGGCCCGGCGAATCATGGCGTGATAGCCGCCCCCACCTGCCGGCTGAACCTCTACGTTGACTCGCAGGGGTGCGCCATCCAACTCGCCGCCGGCTTCGAGTGTGCCTTCGGGGGCCGCCGGCAAACCACTTGCCTGCAGACGAGCAGTCACGGTCCCGCGGGGCGATCCGTGCACCGAGAGGCTCGTGGTCAGACGAGTGTCGGTGCTCAGCTGCTGACGCGGACCCTGCACGCTTCCGTTGGCCTTCAGGTTACCTACAAGGGCGGGAGACACGCGATGCAGGTCGGGGAGACCCAGGTTGTACCGCACATTGATGCGTTGATCGCCGGTCTTCTCGACCCGGGCTTCCGCATTCAACGCAAGCGCGCGTGCCGTGAGCTGGAGATCCTTCAAGGAAATCTGCTGATCGTTCATCTCGGCGGCCATCTGCAGTCGGGTCAGGCCACCCCGCACGAGACCGGCCCAGGCGGCCGTGCCGCCATCCACATGACTCTTCAGGTCGGCCGTGAGTTTGGTCAGCGAGGCAGAGTAATCAACATGTGCGTCGAGGCTGGCATCGCCACGCAGCGCAGCGCCGCTCAAAGGCGCGAAGGGTTTCAGATCAGGCACGCGCAGGGTCAGGTCGGCGCTTTGAGCCCCCGCGGTGACGGCTTTCGTGTTCAACACGAACAGGCGATGGTTGGCCGTGAGCTGCAACGGGCGTTGCGGATCGTCCAGGCGAACCGAACCATCCAGCGTCAAACGGGAGTCTGCAAACAGACTGGGGGCAGGCCCTGGAATCTGCAGCCCGTCGATGCCCGCTTGCAAAGCTACAGAGCCTTGGTCGCCCTTGACCTGGGCATCCAGCGCTGCGAGCCGGGCTCCGCCAGGGGCTTCCAACTGCTCGATGACGAGGCGACCATCCGCCACAGGCTTCTTGAAGGGACCGTGAATCTGACCCTGCAGATTGACCCGCTGCCAACTCAGGCCTTCCATTGGCGACATGGCCGGTGCCGTCAACGAATATCGCAGATCGGCGGTACTGCCCACGAGATCAATGCGCCCGTTCGCCCGAGCCTGCAGCGGGCCTGCATCCACTGACAGACGCAAATCCTCGGCATTGCGCGGGCCCTGCAACTCAACCAGGACGTTGAGTGCCCCCAGGCCGGGGACCTTGATCAGATTCTCCAACGGCCCGTTGGCGGGCTCCTGCAGCTTCACAGTGGCATTCATGGAGCGGGGGTCGAAGTGAGCGGTGACTTCGTAGTTCCCGTCGCCGCCGGTGCGCTGGGCGACGATATGTGCGTCAACATCCTGCAGTGAACGCAGGTGAGCATTGCCTTTGACCTGCAGCGAAGTCGGATTGCCTGCCAGTGATTTTCCCAGCTCCAGTGCGCCTATCGACAGATCTTTGAGATCCGTCTCCGGAATGGAGGTCGACGGGGAGCTGGGCTTTTCCTCCTTGTCAGGTACCGGTGCCCGTTCGACGTGGAGCAACGCGACATGCAGCGAATCAACATTGACGTGGCGAGCCAGCAAGGCACCCGGTGACCAACGCAGCGAGATATGGTCAGCCCAAAGCCACAATCCTTGCGAATCACGCAGCTCCAGGCGATCCAGATCCAAGGCGGCGGGGAATGATCCGTGAATTCCGGCGAGACGCACTTTGCCGTCCGTCACCTCGGACAGCTTGCGCACTATGTAGGCCCGGCCTCCTTCGGTGTTGGGGACAATGAGCACCGTGGCCACCAGCAGCACGAACACTCCGAGTAGTGCCGCTCCCGTCCATAGTGCAATGCGTGCTGGGCGCGAGAACGCCATCAGAACGCCTGCCCGAGGCCGATATAGACCTCAAACGAGTCATCAGGGTTGGCCACATTCGGGCCGGACCGCTTCTGCAGTGGGATCGCAAAATCAACCCGCAGGGGACCCAGCGGCGTGTAGTACCTGACCCCGGCGCCGACGCCGACCTTCAATTCACCGTGGATCGGATTCAGATTTTTACTGACATTGCCCGCATCGACGAACGTTGCAAATCCCAGCGCCTCTCCGATGCGCTGGCGATACTCGATCGTGCCGGCATTGATGGCGGTGCCTCCGATCGGATTTCCGTCGTTGAACGTGGGTCCGACCGACTGGTAGCGATAACCCCGAATGGTGCCGCTACCGCCTGCATAGAACCGCTGATCCGGCGGCAAACTGAACTGTGAAGCGCCGGCCGCCAGTCCCCCGAGCGCACGCAGAGCCAACACGCTGCGTCCAGGATCGTGCGTGAGACCGAGCTTCTCCAGGTCGAAGTATGCCGAAGCGGTCAACTGAGTCACGACGAATTTGGCGCTTGGGCGACCCAACGAGAACGTCGGCGTCAGCAGCAATGTAGCTCGAACTCCTTTGACGGCGTCTGTCAGTGGGGACGCCTGGCCCGTAGTGTTGTACGTGGCGCTCAGAGGCAATCCCAACAACGTATAGTGATAAGTACAACGAGGCTCAGGAGTTTTATCACCCGGCGGCACCGTGTTCGGCGGGCAGCCGAGCGCCGAGCTTTGAACCAGGTCCGGCGGCGACTCCTGCTCGATCTGCTCACGCTCGGCCGTAATTCCGGCACTGACGCTCCAGATCTGCGAAAGTTTTCTGATGACTGACACGCCCGTCGTGACGGCTGTCTGATCGTAGGCATCGAGCGATTGTCGCAGTGCGCCCAACTCCACCAGCATCGTCTGATCGCGCGTTTTCCAATCCGGGAGGGAGTATTTCCCGTTGAGGTCATATCCGATGCCGCTGGAGGCGGTGCCGCCTCCGAGGTCGATGACATTCGCCGACAGGGCGAGCGAGTCCGCATTGCCCGTAATCTCGCGCTTGAGCCAATTGACGCCGGCGCTCACGCCCAGGTCACTGGAGTAAGCCCCGGTCAGCCCGACCGAGTGCGGCTTGCGCTCACGGAACTTGAACGTCAGGGGTACGGTGCCATTCTCATCAGGCTTCGGGCCCAGCTCGGCAGTAACCTGGGTGAAGACACCGACCGCCAACAGGTCACGCCGTGCCGCTTCCACGGCGGAGGCCTTGTATTGGTCACCCGAGTGGATCAGCAGCCGCTTGCGTACGTAGGATTCATTGATCGTCTTCAGGCCGGTCAAGTGAATATCACCCAACCTGTAGCGCTCCCCCGGAGCGACGTGGATAGACACATTCAACACGCGCTCGGTGGAGTTTTCCTTGGCATGCGGTTCATCCACCTTCGCATAAGCGTAGCCGTCATCGGCCAATGACTGACGCATGCGATCCGCTGCGGCCAGCACATTCGCCGCAACTGCCGGAGCGCCAGTCGACAACTGCAAGGCCTGCGCAGCCTTCTGCGGCACATCGCCTGTCAGCTCGATCTTGCCCAGGTGATATTGCGGCCCCAGGCTGAAGGCCACTTCGACATTGGCTTCTTCCTTGGCCGGCTTGTTGGTGAGCTCCTCACCCAGGCGCGGATCATCCAACGCCAGCGAGTCGATCTTCACTGCGACACTGCTCTGGTAGTAGCCCTCGCTTTCCAGGACCGTCTTCAGGCGGCCGATATCGTTCTGCGCGCGACCAATCAGGCCGAACGGGCTCACCGGCGCTGTCTTGCGCAGGTTCATCAGCTCGGAAGTGCTCTGCAGGGCGGTATTCAAGGCACTGTCCCCGGTGTCAGCCAGTTTCACCTTGTACGGCTGTGGATCCGCGCTCCGACTGGCGGAGCTGAGGAGGAGCAGGAACACGCCGGCGACTTGGGGAACGAGCCGAACGCGCCCGCTGGTCTCGTTCCCGAGCCTCATGCCCCTATAGCCATGCTGAGACAAACGTCCTGCGGCGGGCGATGTTCCGCCCCGCTGCGGTCGGCACCGTAAGGCTCTGCCCCGGGTCCAGGTGAATATCAATTGTTAATGAGAGCGCCGAGCACAGTGGGCAACAAAGTAACCGGCCGCACGTTGAAAGAGAGTGCGAACACTCAACCAACATCCGACGGTCGCGAACGAACGCGCCGGCAACACAGACGTGGCGAAGCAGCACGGCCGGGGTCGTCAGGCACGTCACCCCACAGACATTCCGCCGCGAGGGTGGTGGGATGTCAGTTGGCGGACGATCAAACGCTTCAGCGACGACAACATCACGCTGATTGCGGGCGGCCTGGCCCTGTATGCCCTGTTGTCCGTGTTCCCGGCATTGGCCGCCATGGTATCCATCTACGGAATGTTCGCGACGCCGGGGGATGTGATCAAGCAGATGAGCGACTTCGCCGGGATACTTCCGCCCGGTGTCTGGGACATCTTCAACACGGAACTGCAGGGCATCGCCAAGACCGGCCAGAGCACGCTGACGGTCGCCGCGCTCTTGAGCTTAGTGGTAGCCCTCTGGAGCGCGCGGGCAGCCATGTCGTCGTTGATGACGGCGACTAATATCGCTTATCGGGAGCGAGAGAAGCGCGGGTTCATCAGGACAACTTTGTTGTCGTTGGCATTTACATTGGGAGCCATTCTCGGTTTTCTCGTGATGTTGACATTGGGAGTTGCCATACCGCTGGCGCTTACCGCATTCGGCGCAGGAGAGTGGACGAAGGCGGCCGTAAGCGTACTGCGCGGCGCCCTGCTTTGGGTCGTCATGGTTCTGGGTCTGGCCGTGGTTTATCGCTACGCACCGGCGCGCGAGCATGCTCGTTGGCGTTGGGTGACGCCCGGATCACTGTTCGCGGCCACCATGTGTCTGGTGGCGAGTATCCTCTTTGCTTTCTACGTCACCAATTTCGCAGGCTATGCGAAGACCTACGGGGCGCTCGGTGGAGTCGTGGTGCTGCTCATGTGGTTTTATATTTCCAGCGTGGTTGTGTTGATGGGCGCGGAAATGAATGCAGAAGCCGAGCGGCAGACGGCCGAGGACACCACAGATCTGCGCAACGCGCCACTCGGGCAACGCAACGCCTTCGCCGCCGACACGGTGGGACCAACAGCCTCAGCCGGCAAGCCGCCCACACACGACGAAACGGGGACCCGCAGTCAGTAGTACTCTTCCCTGGTACCCTTGCCGCGCAGCGAGTAGACAGCCAGCACCACCCCAGCCACCACCAACGTTCCAGCGATGGGATAACGCCGCAACAAACGCAGGCCCCCGGGCAGCAGCCGTGCGCCGAGGCTCACAGCCGACGCGGCGGCGCCAACACGCCCGATCACGGAGTTTGAGTCATCGCTCACATGCGCAGCCTTCTGCACGAATGCACTGGCATCGGAGGCCGTTTTGGCCGATTCGTCGATCGCGCCTGTTTTCATGGAGCCAACCTCTGGAATTGTGTTGGAAGTCTTGCAGCAATCCCTGTTCCGTGGATGCCCGGGGATCGATCTACACGGGGCATTAACTGACTGATTCCCATGGTAAAATATTCGCCATGACCCAGTTGCTGCTATTTGGATTCGGTTATACGGGCGAGCGTTTCGCTCGCCGGCAGTTGTCCCGAGGGTGGAAGGTCGAGGCGGTTGTCAGGTCTGAGGAGACCCGTCGGAGTGTTGAGGCCGCCGGCGTTGTGCCCGTGGATCTCAGCAATGCCCGGCAGGCAGCCGCCGACGCGGATGCCATCCTGGTCGTAGCGCCACCCACCGACAATGGCTGCCCCGGCCTCGAAGTGCTGGGACCTGCCCTTTCAAAGCGTCAGCGTTGGATAGCGTACGCGTCGTCAACGGCGGTGTATGGCGATCAGAAGGGAGCTTGGACTCACGAGGATTCGCCGCTCAACGCGGCATCACCGACAGGATTGCGCAGGCTCAACGCGGAACGCGCCTGGATCCGCGCGTGTGTAGGTTTGCCGCTGGTGATCTTTCGATTGGCCGGGATTTACGGCCCCGGCCGTTCGGCACTGGATCGCGTTCGCGAAGGTAAGGCGCGCCGGATAGAGAAGAACAACCACGCGCTGTCGCGGATCCACGTGGACGACATCGTTACGCTGCTCGAGGCGTCCCTGCAGAACCCGAATCAACATCCCGTCTACAACGTCTGCGACGACGAGCCCGCCCCGACATCTGATGTAGTCACGTTCGCGGCCGGGCTGCTGGGAGTCGAGCCGCCCGCCCCGGAACCCTTTGAGTCCGCTGTGATGTCCAGCGCGGCCGAGCGGTACTTCCTGGAAAGCCGGCGCATCTCCAATGCTCTCGCGAAAGCCTCGTTGGGCTGGCGCCCGCAATATCCGTCGTATCGCGAAGGCTTGGCCGCGATTGTGCACATGCGCTGAGCCCCCGCGTGACCCGCGTCACGAAACGGGTTCAGCCTGTTTATGAACCAGACTCACTTCACATAACGGGGGGTCAATCACAGGTATTCTTCTGTCAAATCGGGATACCAACGTGATTGAAAACATCCGCAAGGGCTCCACGGAGCTCGCGATCATCATCCGGGCGAGTTACGTGCGTGAAGGCATCACCTTCCTCACCCCTAACGACTATTCCCAACAGCTCGGCTACATGAACCGCCGCGCGGGCTACCGGATCGCAGCGCACATCCACAACTCCGTGCCCCGCGCAGTCACGTTTACCCGCGAGGTCCTGATCATCAAGTCAGGCAAGCTGCGCGTGGACTTCTACTGCGAGGACGGCAAGTACGTAGAGAGCCGCATCCTGAACGCAGGCGATGTCATCCTGCTCGCGGCCGGCGGCCACGGCTTCGAGATGTTGGAAGACTCCGAGATCATCGAGGTCAAGCAAGGCCCCTACGCCGGCGACCAGGACAAGACTCTTCTCGAGCCCGTTGAGGCCGGCCGCGTCCGCATACCGGCCTGAGCCCATGCAGCGCACCGATTTTATTGCGGTCAACGAGCCGTTGCTGGATGGCAATGAGAAGACCTACCTGACCGAATGCATCGACACGGGCTGGATCTCCTCCGAGGGCCCGTTTGTCGAGAAGTTCGAACGCTCTTTTTCCAACCGAGTCGGCCGCAAGTACGGCATCGCCGTCTGCAACGGCACCGCCGCGCTGGACGCCGCAATCGAGGCACTCAACATCGGTCCCGGCGATGAAGTCATTCTGCCGGCCTTCACGATCATTTCCTGCATCGGCCAACTGGTCCGTTGCGGCGCACGCCCGGTGCTCGTCGACAGCGACATCCGCACCTGGAACATGGACGTGAAGCAGATCGAGGCGAAGATAACTCCCCGTACGAAAGCCATCATGGTGGTGCACACGTACGGCCTGCCTGTAGACATGGATCCGGTTCTGGATGTTGCGAAGCGCCACGGGCTGTTTGTACTCGAGGACGCGGCCGAAGCGCATGGGCAGACCTATAGGGGTCGT
>Ga0268266_10004657_pt1 | contig 13071 bp, 13 predicted proteins | sample KBSS13metaG_FD_190356 | JGI IMG/M metagenome (GOLD analysis project Ga0268266, IMG submission 190356) | Switchgrass rhizosphere microbial communities from Kellogg Biological Station, Michigan, USA - KBS S1-3 metaG (SPAdes) (version 2) | ecosystem: Host-associated > Plants > Roots > Rhizosphere...
CTCGCAGGGCCGGAGGCGGAGGCGCGGGTGCCGCGCAACCGCGCGACCGTCGTGCTGGTGATCGACGTGTCGCTGTCGATGCAGGCCACGGACGTCGAGCCGACCCGGTTGGCCGCGGCGCAGTCCGCCGCGAAAGCCTTCGCCGACCAGCTCACGCCCGGGGTGAACCTCGGGCTGGTCGCCTTCGCCGGGACCGCCGCGGTGCTGGTCTCGCCGACCACGGACCGCACCTCGGTGAAGCGGGCCGTCGACGCGCTGCGGCTCTCGGAGTCCACCGCGACCGGCGAGGCCATCTTCGCCGCGATGCAGTCGATCGAGTCCTTCTCCCAGTCGGTCTCGGCCTCGGGTGACGGCGAGGAGGGCCCGCCGCCCGCCCGCATCGTGCTGATGTCGGACGGCAAGCAGACCGTCCCGGGCCCGGACGGTGAGAACGAGCCCCGCGGCGCCTTCACCGCCGCCCGGCAGGCCGCCGAGGGCAAGGTGCCGGTGAGCACGATCTCCTTCGGCACCGAGTACGGCACGATCGACATCGAGGGCGGCCGCACCCGCGTCGCCGTCGACGACGCCTCGATGCAGACCATCGCCGACCTCTCCGGCGGCCAGTTCTTCACCGCCGCCACCGAGGACGAGCTGAAGAACGTGTACGCCGACCTCTCCGAGCAGATCGGCTACGAGGTCCGCCGGGTGGACTCCAGCAGACCGTGGCTGGTGGGTGGGGTGTTGCTGCTGGTGGTCGGTGTGGGTGTGGGGCTGCTGCTCGGACGGCGGCTGCCGTGAGCGACATCCGTGTTACCAGTCGATGAAGTCCACCACATCGGCCTAACAGCGCCACCCACATGAGCGAGTAGCGGACCGTCCAGGTTCATCTCTGTCGGGGAGATCGGTCCGGTTCGCAGTGGAGTACTCCGTAGCTCCGTCACGTCAGCTCGTCGTCCCTCCCAACCCGCGGGTCGCGATCCTCGGGTGCAGCATCAACTCGGGTCTCGGGGTGCGGGAGCACTCGGTGGGCCGGGTCGCCGCCAAGCTGCTCGACGCCGAGAAGGTGCTGGCCAAGGCCAAGGCGCGACTGCTCGTCAGCGAGGTCCGGCAGGGACTCTCCAAGGTGGTGGAGTTCCAGCCGGACCTGGTCATCCTCAGCAGCGGTAACGTCGAGGCGTTCCTGCACCCGCACCGCGTCATCGAGAAGGCGGTGGGTCGGTTCGGGCCCACCGGCTGGCAGGGCGACGTCGGGATGGATCCCCGGCCCTACTTCTCCACCGACCCCGAGAAGGCACGCGAGCAGCTGCGTGAGTCCCGGCTGAAGGTCGCGGTGAAGAACGCTGTGATGCGGCCTTTCGGAGGGTATACCCGGATGTCGCTGACGGACTTCGCCACCGAGTTCACCGCGGTTCTCGACGAGCTCGAGGAGACGGGCGCGGCGGTGGTCGTCCTCGGTCCGTCGAAGGTGAGCGAGTACTACTTCCCCTACTCGGACCGGAACCTCGCGCGGTTCGAGCGGGTGCAGCAGGAGATCGTGGCCACCCGTGCGCGGGTGCGCCACATCTCGGTGCGGGACCTCGTTCCGTACCGGACCGAGCAGCAGGCCGACCTCGCTCACCCGAACGTGGCCGGCCACGCGCGCCTCGCCCGAGCCGTCGTCGCGAACGTCCGCGTCATGGAGCCTGCCACCGTGGGGTGATCTCCCTCCTCCCGCGGGCGGCGTGGTGTCGGCCGCGGGAGGGCGGGCGGGCCCGGGTCCGTGTACTAGGTTCTCCGGTGTGGGACGAAGTGTGCTGGTCACCGGAGGCAACAGAGGTATCGGACTCGCGATCGCCGAGGCGTTCGCCGGGCTCGGCGATCAGGTGGCGGTGACGTACCGCAGCGACGCCGACCTCGTCCCCGACGGCATCCTCGCCGTGCGATGCGACGTGACCAGCACGGACGACGTCGACTCCCTGTTCACGACCGTGGAGGAGAAGCACGGTCCGGTCCAGGTCCTGGTGTCGAACGCCGGGATCACCGAGGACGGGCTCATCATGCGGATGAGCGACGACGCCTGGGCGTCCGTCCTCGACGCCAACCTCAGCGCGGCGTTCCGGGTCGCTCGGCGCGCCTCGCGCAACATGCTGAAGGCCCGTTCGGGTCGAATGATCTTCATCTCGTCCATCACCGCGTACACGGGCCTCCCCGGCCAGGTGAACTACGCGGCGTCGAAGTCCGGCCTGATCGGCCTCTCCCGTTCGCTGGCCCGCGAGTTCGCCCCGCGGGGCGTCACGTCCAACCTCGTCCTGCCCGGGTTCGTCGAGACCGAGATGACGGCGAAGCTGCCGCAGAGCCGGGTCGACGAGATCCACGGGCTCATCCCGCTGGGGCGCTACGGCCACGCGTCGGAGATCGCCGGAGCGGTCACCTACCTGGCCTCCGAGCCCGCCGCGTACGTCACCGGAGCGGTGCTCACGGTCGACGGCGGCGCGTCCATGGGTCACTAGAGAAGTGCTCCCCGAAGAACGGAAAGGCTCGAAGATGGGGCTGCTCGAGGGCAAGAAGCTGTTGGTCACCGGGGTGATCACCGACGCGTCGCTGGCGTTCCACGCCGCGAAGATCGCGCAGGAGCAGGGGGCGGAGGTCGTCCTCACCGGGTTCGGCCGGATGCGGCTGGTGGAGCGGATCGCGCAGCGGCTGCCGAAGCCGGCGCCGGTCGTCGAGCTGGACGTGGCGAACCAGGAGCAGCTGGACTCCCTGGTGGAGCGGGTCACGCCGCACCTGGGCGAGGAGCCGCGGCTGGACGGGGTGCTGCACTCCATCGGCTTCGCGCCCGCCTCCTGCCTGGGCGAGGGCGCGTTCCTGAACGCGCCGTGGGAGGACGTCGCCACGACGATCCAGGTGTCCGCCTACTCGTTCAAGTCGCTGTCGGTGGCGCTGCTTCCGCTGCTCGGGGCCGGGTCGTCGATCGTCGGGATGGACTTCGACAACCGGCAGGCGTGGCCCGCGTACGACTGGATGGGCGTCGCGAAGTCGACGCTGGAGTCGGTCACCCGGTACCTCGCGCGGGACCTCGGTCCCCAGGGGATCCGGGTGAACCTGGTCGCGGCGGGCCCGGTGAAGACCATGGCCGCCAAGTCCATCCCGGGCTTCTCCGCGTTCGAGGACAACTGGGACACCCGCGCGCCGCTGGGCTGGGACGTCACCGACCCGGTGCCCGTCGCCAAGACGGTGTGCGCGGTCCTCTCGGACTGGCTGCCGACGACGACCGGGTCGATGGTGATGGCCGACGGAGGGTTCCACGCCGTCGGGGTGTGACGCGCCGTTCTCCGGCGGGCGCGGTTCAATGACCCCGTGCCGTACGACGCGCTGCTCCTGCTCTCCTTCGGTGGCCCCGAGGGGCTCGACGAGGTGCGCCCGTTCCTCGAGAACGTGGTGCGCGGCAGGGGTGTCCCGCCGGAGCGGCTCGACGCCGTCGAGGAGCACTACCGGCACTTCGACGGCGTCTCGCCGATCAACGCGCGCAACCGGGAGCTGATCGCGGCGCTCCGGTCGCGGACGGACCTGCCCGTCTACTTCGGGAACCGCAACTGGCACCCGATGGTCGAGGACACGGTCGCGGAGATGACCCGCGACGGTGTCCGGGACGCCCTGGTGTTCGCCACCAGCGCCTACGGCGGGTTCTCTGCCTGCAGGCAGTACGACGACGACATCGCCCGCGCCCGGGCCGCCGTCGAGGGCGCCCCGCGGCTGACGAAGCTGCGGCACTTCTTCGACCATCCGCTGTTCGTGGAGGCCAATGCGGCCGCGGTGCGGGCGGCGCTGGAGTCCGTCGGGGGTTCCGCGCGGGTCGTCTTCACCGCCCACTCCATCCCCGAGTCGGCCGACGCCGCGGCCGGGGTCCCCGCCGAGGGCGGCCACCGGTACTCGCGGCAGATCGCGGAGGCCGCGCGGCTCGTGGCGGCCGCGGTCGGGCTGGCGGAGTACGACGTCGTGTGGCAGTCCCGCTCCGGCCCGCCGCAGGTGCCGTGGTTGGAGCCGGACGTCGTGGACCACGTGGAGGCGCTGCACGAGAAGGGCTTCGAGGCCGTGGTGATCTCGCCCGTCGGGTTCGTCTCCGACCACGTCGAGGTCGTGTGGGACCTGGACAACGAGGCTGCCGAGAAGGCCGCCGAGCTGGGCATGCGCTTCGCCCGCGCCGCCACCCCCGGCCCGGACCCGCGGTTCGCGGACATGGTCGTGGAGCTGATCGCCGAGCACACCGCCGACGCCCCGCCCCGCGCACTGGGCACCGTGCCGAGCGCGGGCTGCACGGTGGACGGTGCTCCGTGCGCGGTCGACTGCTGCCTGCCCGCCAGACGCCCGAGCCGCACCTGACCCGAGCCCCGGGGGTCGCTTGTACCCGCGCGCTTCGGGGGCGGGGCTTGCCGTGGGTGCACGTTTCGTGCTCTCAGCGCGGCATGATCGCTGATTGTGTGCTCTCAGCGTGGTGTGGACCGCGCTGAGAGCACGCAACTGGCGATCACAGTGAGCGGGGATCACGGTCAGCGGCCGTGGCGAAGGTCGGGGGCGCGTGGCTCGTCGTGGGTGCACGTTTCGTGCTCTCAGCGCGGCTTGATCGCCGATGGTGTGCTTTCAGCGTGGTGTGGGCCGCGCTGAGAGCACGCAACTGGCGATCACGGTGAGCGGCGGTCACGGTCAGCGGCCGTAGCAGAAGGTCCGGGCGGCGCCGAGGTCGTCGGCGGCGAACGGGGCGAACAAGGACCCATGTGCGGCGCGGGCCGCCGGCTCGGGAACAGGGTCCAGAGCGGTGACGGCGCGGAGCAGGAACTGCGCGTCCCGCGGGGCGTCGGTGACGGTCGGTCGGGCGAGCGCACCGCCGAGCGGCCGAATTTCGACCACGCTCGGGACCGCCGCCCCGGGCCCGGTCGCGGCGACGACGGTGTCGAGCGCGTCGGCGTCGGCGGCGCGGAGGAACCGGGCCTCGCCCGCGTAGGAATGCGGGTCGGTCGGGTCGGAGTGGATGGTGTGCGCCTTCGAGTAGGGCCTCCATCGCAGGTCCTCGGCGGTGACCTCGCCGATCTTCCGGAGGGCGTCCAGCGGGTGCTCGCGCGTCCCGACCACCCGGATCTGTGCCAGGTGGGTCCCGCGCAGGTGCGGCGGGAGTGCGGGGACGTCCGGCAGCGGCACCAGGCTGAGCGACGCCGAGACCTCGGCGGGCAGGTCCTCGACGGCTGCGGCGAAGGCGGCCGGGAGGGACTCGTCGATGGTCAGGGTCAGCGTGCCGCCCCAGACCTCCGGCAGCTCCACGAGCCCGATCTCGACCGCCGTGACGATGAGGCCGGCGGCCTCGTCGACGTCGCCGGTCGATCCCGCGTCCGTGCCGAGGGCGGGGATGCGGTCGAGCCGGACCAGGCTGCCGTCACGCTCCACACCCTCGATGGACCTGATGAGGTCCGCGGCGTAGCCGAACGCCCGGCCCAGGATGCCGAACCCGCCCCCGCGCAGGTAGCCGACGACACCGACCCCCGGCGAGCTGCCGTTGACCGGCGCGAGGCCGTGCGGGGTCGTGGCGGCGACGACGTCGCCCCAGGTGGTGCCTGCGGCGATGCGCGCGGTACGGGCCTCGGGATCGACGGTGACGCCGGTCAGCTCGGCGGTGGAGATCAGGACGCCGCCGTCGAGCGCGGTGACGCGGCCGTGGCCGGAGGACTGGACGGCGAGCGGTCCGTCCCCGGCGAGCGCGAGGGCCTCGCGGACCTCCGCGGCGGTGTGCGGCACGGCGATCGTCTCGGGCCGGTGCGGGCGGTTCGTCTGGTAGCCGGCGGTGAGCTCGGCGGTGGATTCGACGGCGGACTCGGCGGCGGTTCGGATCAGCTTCATGACTCCACCGTGGTGGCTGCGGAGGCAGAAGTCCAAGAGATGGATGAGCTAGCAGCTAGCATTGGCACGTATGGAACTGCGTCACCTCCGCTATCTCGTCGCGGTCGCCGAGGAGGGCACCGTCACGGCGGCGGCCGAGCGCCTGCACGTCGCGCAGCCGGGGGTGAGTGCGCAGCTGAGGCAGCTGGAGCGGGAGCTGGGGGAGCCGCTGCTGGCACGCTCGTCGCGGGGGATGGCGCTCACCGAGGCCGGGACGGCGGTCTTGCCGTTCGCCCGGGCCGCGCTGGCGGCGGTGGACGGTGCGCGGCTGGCCGTCGACGAGCTGAAGGGGCTGGTCCGGGGCCAGGTGACGGTCGGGATGGCGCCCTCACTCGCGGCGACCGACCTGCCGGAGCTGCTCGCGGAGTTCCGGGAGGCCCACCCCGCGGTCGAGGTGTCACTGCGGGAGGGGACGTCGGCGGAGCTGCTGGCCGGGCTCGTCGATGGCACCGTCGACCTGGTCTGGGCGGGGATCGCGCAGGAGCCGCCGGACGGCGTGGCCTACCGGGTGGTGACGGAGCAGGTGCTGGTGGCGGTCGGGTGGCCGCCGGTGGGGGACGGCCGGGGCGGGGCTGGGTCGGTACCGGTCGTCGAGCTCGTCGGAGCGCCCTTGATGTGCATGGCGGAGGGGAGCGGGCCGCGCGCGGCCTTCGACGCCGCCTGTGCCCGGGCGGGAGTGCGTCCGCGGATCGCGTTCGAGGCGGGGGATCCGCTGCTGCTGGCCCGGCTCGCGGCGCGTGGCCTCGGCGTCGCGGTGCTGCCGGAGGGGGCGGTGCGGGCCGCCGGGTTGACGCTCGAACCCGTTCGGATCACCCCGGAGATGACGAGCCGGATCGTGCTGGCCTGGCGGGGGAGCGGCCCCAACAGCCCGGCGGCGCGTGCGGTGATCGCGCTCGCCGGCCGTTCATGATCGGAAGTTGCGTGCTCTGAGCGTGGTGTGCGCCGCGCTGAGAGCACGGAATCGGTGATCATGCAGCGCTGAGCGCACGAAACGTGCAAAAGCGGGGGCTCATGCAGCGCTGTGAGCACGAAACGTGCAAAGGGGCGGGGACACACAGCGCTGAGCGCACGAAACGTGCACAGGCGGGGCACACACAGCGCTGACAGCACGAAACGTGCCAAGGGTCGGGGTCAGGCCGGGACGTAGGTGCGCACCGCCTCCGCGACCGCGGCACGGCGGGCGATGCGGACCGCCGTCTCGAGGGGGCGCAGCGCCTCTCGGCGGGCGGTGGCGGCGGAGGCGGTGAGGGCGCCGCCGGGCTCGTCGACCAGGGCGGCGGCGAGGATCGCCTCCACCTCGTCCGCCTGCTGCAGGACCCGCAGGGCCCGGCCGGGCATGCCGCCGGGCCAGTGGGAGGCGGGACGGGCGCGCAGGGCCGCGGCGATCTCCTCGCGGACGCCGGGTCGGTGCCGGGCGACGCCGAGCTCGGTGAGCAGCGACGTCGACTCCCGGACCTGGGACCGGAGCTCCGCCTCGGCCTCGCCGATCGGGACGTACTCGGCGGGCGCGACGGGGCCGGGGACGGCGAACACGGTCCACCGCAGCACGCCGTCGGCGATGATGCTGGGCACCACCCCGATCCCGGCCTCGGCGAACAGCACGCCCTCGCCCGCGGCGATCACCGCCGAGCCGAACGGGCCGGGGCCCGGGAGGCCGCGGATGTCGCCGGGCGCGGTGAGCACCAGCCGGGCGGGCCCACGCGGGGCGCGGCGGAGGGCGGCGAACAGGAAGGTCAGCGAGGACACGGGGGCACCGGGGAGCGGCAGGTCCGTGGCCGCGGCCGAGGGCTCGTCGGCGGCGACGACGTCGTGCGCGTCCGCCCAGGGGGCCAGAGCGTCGAGCACGTCGTCCGGCGCGGCGGACCCGGCCAGCCAGGCCGAGGACCACACCGCGAAGGTGGCGGAGGGGCGGGGCACGGACGCCAGGTTAATCACCGCCCCCGGCCGCGGGCCCGCTGCCGTGCGGGTGACGGTCTGTGACATTCGGTGAGCGGTCGGGCCGATCCGGTGCCGGCCGGCGTGTCCTCCGCTTCCCCGCCCGCACGCTGGGATAGAACCGCCGCATGTCTCCGCGAACCCACGACTACCAGGGCCTGTTCGGGTCCGACGGCACCCGGGTCGAGCGCCGGAAGGCGATCCCGGAGGTGCCCGCCGAGCGGGGGCTCGTGGTGGAGGACCCGGCGAGCGGGTTCTGCGGCGCGGTCGTGACGGTCGACGTCCGCGAGGTCACGCTGGAGGACCGGAACGGGAGGCGGCGGGTCTTCCCGCTGCGCCCGGCGGCGTTCCTGTTCGAGGGCAGGCCCGCCACGCTGGTCAGGCCTGTGGCGAAGCCTCGGGGCCCGGTGCGCAGCGCCTCCGGCTCGGTGAAGCTGGGCACCGTGAAGGCGCGCACCGCCCGCGCGTCCCGGATCTGGGTCGAGGGCATCCACGACGCCTCGCTGCTGGAGACGGTGTGGGGCCACGACCTGCGGGTCGAGGGGATCGTCGTCGAGCCGCTGCACGGCGTGCACGACCTCGCCGCGGCGGTCCGGGACTTCGGCCCCGCGCCACACCGCAAGCTCGGGATCCTTGTCGACCACCTCGTCGCGGGGAGCATGGAGACCCGGCAGGCCGCGTCCGTCGCGGGCCCGCACGTGATGGTCACCGGACACCCCTTCGTCGACGTCTGGGAGGCGGTCAAGCCCGCCGCCGTCGGCATCCGGGCGTGGCCGCGGATCCCGCGCGGCACGGACTGGAAGACCGGCGTGTGCGAGGCCCTGCGTTGGGGCGAGCCCGCCGACGGTGCCCGACGGGTGCTGGGCGCCGTGAAGTCGTTCCGGGACCTGGACTCGTCACTGATCGGCGCGGTGGAGCAGCTGATCGACTTCGTGACCGTCGAGACCGACCTGAAATGATCATCGGGCACATCGCCCGGTGTTCTCTGACATGCTGGAACCATGGTTCCGTTGGTCTGGCTGATCGCCGGGATCGTGCTGCTCGCGGGCGAGCTGCTCGCCGGTGAGTTCGTCCTGGCGATGCTCGGGGCGGCGGCGCTGGCGGCCGCGGGCGGCTCGGTGGTGTTCGGCCTCGAGTGGCTGAGCAGCTCGCTGGTGTTCGCGATCGCCTCGGTGCTGTTGCTGCTGGGCGTGCGGCCCGCGCTGAAGCGCAGGGCCCAGAGGTCGATCGAGGGCTACCAGCACCACACGGACAGGATGCTCGGGGGCACGGCGGTGGTCTCCCGACGGGTGGACAAGAACGGCGGACGGGTACGGATCGGGCCGGACGAGTGGTCCGCCCGGGCGCTGGTCGAGGACGAGGTCATGGAGCCCGGTGACCGGGTGACCGTGGTCCGCATCGAGGGCGCCACCGCCGTCGTGCTCGCCGAGGAACTCGCGCAGTAGCGCAACGGAGGGGGAGGCATGGACGTCGCCGTACTGGTCGTCGTCGTACTGGTCGTGCTGTTCGCGATCATCACGGTCGTGAAGTCGGTGCAGATCGTGCCGCAGGCCACGGCCGCGGTCATCGAGCGGCTGGGCAGGTACAAGACCACCCAGGACCCGGGGCTGGCGTTCCTGGTCCCGTTCGTGGACCGGATCCGGGAGCGGATCGACCTGCGCGAGCAGGTCGTGTCCTTCCCGCCGCAGCCGGTGATCACGCAGGACAACCTGACGGTCAACATCGACACCGTCGTCTACTTCCGGGTCACCGACCCGAAGTCCGCGGTGTACGAGATCTCGAACTACATCACCGGCGTCGAGCAGATCACCACCACGACCCTGCGCAACGTCGTCGGCGGCATGACGCTGGAGGAGACGCTGACCTCCCGCGACCAGATCAACACGGTGCTGCGCGGCGAGCTGGACGACGCCACCGGACGCTGGGGCATCCGCGTCGAGCGCGTCGAGATCAAGGCGATCGACCCGCCGCCCTCCATCCAGGAGTCGATGGAGCGGCAGATGAAGGCGGACCGCGAGAAGCGGGCCACCATCCTCACCGCCGAGGGCCAGCGCGAGTCGGCGATCCGCAGCGCGGAGGGCAACAAGCAGGCCCAGATCCTCACCGCGGAGGGCGCCAAGCAGGCGGCGATCCTCAACGCCGAGGCGGAGCGGCAGTCCCGGATCCTGCGGGCCCAGGGTGAGCGCGCGGCGCAGTACCTCAAGGCGCAGGGTGAGGCGAAGGCGATCGAGAAGCGGTTCGCCGCGATCAAGGCGGGCAGGCCCACCCCGGAGCTGCTGGCCTACCAGTACCTGCAGACCCTGCCCGAGATGGCGAAGGGCGAGGCGAACAAGGTCTGGCTGGTGCCGTCGGACTTCGGAAAGGCGCTCGAGGGCTTCACGAAGATGCTCGGCGCGCCGGGGGAGGACGGGGTCTTCCAGTACACGCCCTCGCCCTACGAGGCGCCGGAGTCCCGCCCGGAGGAGGACGAGGAGTCCGTCCGCAGCTGGTTCGACACCTCCGGCGACCCGGAGATCGCCGCGCAGGTCGCGGCGGCCACGGCCGCCGCCAACCAGGAGGTCCCCGCGATCGGCGAGACCGCGCCGAAGCAGGTCCGCGCGTCGGGCCGGGCCGAGCTGGGCGCGAACGACCTGACCCCACCGAACGGCCTCCCGACGGGCGACTGGTCCGAAGAGGCCCCGCCGCGCTAGAGACTGCGCTAGAGACTGCGCTAGAGACTGCGCTAGAGATGGAAGCCGTAGGGGAGCTCCAGGCGGTGTCGCGCCAGGAGCTCCCCGTCGGCCAGCAGTTCGCGGGTGGGCCCGTCGGCGACCACGATGCCGTCGTCGAGGATCACGCTGCGCGGGCAGAGCTGCAGGGCGTAGGGCAGGTCGTGGGTGACCATCAGCATGGTCCGGCCGAGCCCGAGCAGGACCTCCGCCAGCTCCCGGCGGGCCACCGGGTCGAGGTTCGACGACGGCTCGTCCAGCACCAGGATCTCCGGGTCGCAGGCCAGCACGGTCGCCAACGCGACCCGGCGGCGCTGCCCGCCGGACAGGTGCAGTGGGGACCGGTCGGCCTGGTCCTCCATGCCGACGGCGGCGAGGGCCTCCGCCACGCGCGCCGCCAGTGCGTCGCCGGAGACCCCGAAGTTGGCGGGCCCGAACGCGACGTCCTCGCGCACGGTCGGCATGAACAGCTGGTCGTCCGGGTCCTGGAAGACGATCCCGACCCGGCGGCGGATCTCCTGCACGGTCGTGCGGGACACCGACAGCCCGGCGATCTCCACGGTGCCCGCGCCCGGCGCCAGGATCCCGTTGAGGTGCAGCACGAGCGTCGTCTTGCCCGCGCCGTTGGGACCCAGCAACGCGACCCGTTCGCCGGGCTCGATCCGCAGGTCGACGCCGTGCAGGGCCTGGTGGCCGTCGGGGTAGGCGAAGAGCAGGTCGCGGACGAGCAGGGAGGGCGGCGCGATCACGTGCACATCCTGCTGCAGGGTCACGCGATCACCCACCCGGTGCCTGCCAGCACGGCCGCGACGGCGACGGGGGCGAGCCCGCGGACCCAGTCGGCCCGGGTGGTGGTGTCGGCGGTGAGGACCGGCATCGCGCCCGTCCAGCCGCGGGAGAGCATCGCGAGGTGCACCCGCTCGCCGCGTTCGTAGGAGCGGAGGAAGAGGGCACCGATCCCGCGCGCGGTCGCGCCCGCCTGCCAGAGGAAGCGCGGGTCGTGGCCGCGGGAGATCCTGGCCAGCCGCATCCGCCGGGCCTCGCCGGAGATGACGTCGAGGTAGCGCAGCATCAGCGTGGCGATCGTGGTGACCAGCGCCGGGGCGCGCAGCCGCTGCAGCCCGACGAGCAGGTCCCGCATCGGCGTCGTGGCCGCCAGGGTGAGCGAGGTCAGCACCCCGAGCGTGCCCTTGACCAGGATGTTCCACGCGCCGAGCAGCCCCGGCTCGGACAGCGACAGACCCAGCCAGTCGATCCGGGGGTCCGGGCCGGTGAAGGGCAGCAGCACCGCGAGCACGACGAACGGCAGCTCGATCACCGATCGGCGCAGGATCCAGCCGACGGGGATCCGCGCCGCCGCCCAGACCGCCAGGAGCAGCAGGACGTAGCCCCCGAAGACGGGGAAGGCCTCGCGCGGGGTGGCCACCACGCAGATCACGCCGAGGAACGCCGCGACGATCTTGACCTGCGGCGGGAGCCGGTGGACGACCGACTCCCGGGGCAGGTGCAGGGGATGGACGTGGCCCGCGCCCATCTACTCCTCCCGCGCGGGGGTCCGCTTGCGCAGGAGCCAGAAGAGCCCCCCCGCCACGACCAGCGTGACGAGGACGCCGAGGATCCCGGCGAGCCCCACCGTGCCGTCGCCACCGAACAGCGAGTAGTCCGCGAGCGGCGAGCCCGCCGTGTGGTGCTCGCCTGCGTGCTGCGCGATGCAGGTGCCCGTGAGCTGCTCGCCGTTCTCCGTGCAGCCGTGCAGGGCGACGGTGTCCAGCCCGTCGGGGCTGGAGCTGGCGAAGTACGACAGGCCGCCCGCGACGAGCAGCGCCACGGCCAGGAACCCGAGGAGGAAGCCCTTCCTCACCGCTGTACCTCCTTGCGCACCAGGGCCGGAGCGTTGCCGCGCAACAGGTACACCAGGTCCGGACGCACCGCGGCGACCGCACCCACGGTCGCGGCGGTGATCACGCCCTCGCCGATCCCGATGAGCGCGTGCAAGCCGACCATCAGCCCGAACACCGCGCCCAGCGAGGCGCCACCGGAGCCGCCGATCGCGTACTCCAGGACGAAGCCCAGCGAGGCGACCACCGTGTTGACGAAGGCCGCGACGAAGGCCGTCGCGACCAGGCCGCCCCTGCCGCGGCGGGCGAGCCCGCGCAGCAGCAGGGCGATCCCGTAGCCGGTGAAGACGCCGATCAGCGCCATGTTCGTGACGTTGGTGCCCAGCGCGGTCAGCCCGCCGTCGGCGAACAGCAGCGCCTGGACGAGCAGCACGATCGCGATGCACACCGCGCCGACGTAGGGGCCGACCAGGATCGCGACGAGCGCACCGCCGAGCAGGTGGCCGCTCGCGCCGGGCAGGATCGGGAAGTTGATCATCTGCACGGCGAAGACGAACGCGGTGACCAGCCCGGCCATCGGCGCGGTCCGGTCGTCGAGGTCCGCCCGGGCCCGGAACAGGCAGAACGCCAGGCCGACGATGGCCAGGGCACCGAACAGGAGGGAGGTCGGGGCGTTCACCAGCCCGTCGCTCATGTGCATGGCGGTG
>Ga0268266_10004660_pt1 | contig 13066 bp, 12 predicted proteins | sample KBSS13metaG_FD_190356 | JGI IMG/M metagenome (GOLD analysis project Ga0268266, IMG submission 190356) | Switchgrass rhizosphere microbial communities from Kellogg Biological Station, Michigan, USA - KBS S1-3 metaG (SPAdes) (version 2) | ecosystem: Host-associated > Plants > Roots > Rhizosphere...
TCTCCCGCCGATTTTAGGGCCATCTACCAACAGATGGAGACCCTGAAGCAGGCAGCGTGGCGCAGTGGCTTCTTTGCCTTTGTGGATAGCGACCTGGCCTTCGACAGTCCCTCGACGCACCTGGCGGTCGATACGGCCAAGGCCGGTGATATGGGCATTTCCATGCAGGCGATTGCCGACACCCTGGCGATCCTCGTAGGCGAGAACTACGTCAACCGGTTCAACTACTACGAGCGCTCGTACGAGGTGATCCCGCAGGTCCGTGAAGCGGACCGATTGAGCCCGGAGAATCTCGGCCGGTACTACGTGCGCACCGGCTCGGGCTCCATGATTCCGCTGGCCACGCTGATCCGTATCGAGAACCGGTCGCAACCCAACCGCCTGCCGCAATTCAACCAGATGAACGCGGCAACCCTCTCCGCCGTCTTGCGACCGGGCGCAACCATGGGGGAAGCCGTGAGCTTCCTGAAGGCGCAGCCGCTGTCACCCGGCATGCAGATCGACTGGACAGCCGATAGCCGTCAGTACGTGATGGAGGGCAACCGGCTGACCATCTCCTTCGGCCTGGCGCTCGTCGTCATCTTCCTGGTGTTGGCCGCCCAGTACGGCAGCTTCCGTGATCCGATCGTGATCCTGATCACGGTGCCGCTCGCTGTTTGCGGTGCGTTGTTGCCCCTATACCTGGGTTATACCACGCTGAATATCTACACCCAGATCGGACTGGTCACGCTGATCGGCCTGATTTCCAAGCACGGCATTTTGATGGTGGCATTCGCCAACCAGATCCAGCACGGGAAGGGGCTCAACCGGCGTGCGGCCATCCTGGAAGCGGCGGCAGTGCGTATGCGTCCGATTCTGATGACGACGGCCGCCATGGTGACCGGGCTCCTGCCGCTACTGTTCGCCGGCGGGGCCGGGGCCTCGAGCCGCTTCGCCATAGGCGTCGTGGTGGTGATGGGGATGTTGGTCGGCACGGGCTTCACGCTGTTCGTGCTACCCACGTTCTATGACCTGTTGGCCAGGGATCATCGCGCACATCACCAGGATGCCCCTGGCGCCTCCGGTACGCCGCTCGGCGATCCTTCTCCCGCCCGGCCTTGAAGGAGACTCGATATGTTGAAACCTTCAGCACTGCTGGGGTTGCTCATTCCCTTGGCTAGCTGCGCGGTGGGACCTGACTACCACGCGCCGCCGCTACCTGATGCCTCAACCGGGCCATTTGTCACGACTGCCCCTGGCACGATCTCCGGCGCCGAGCCCCGCCAACAATGGTGGCATCTGTACCGGAGCCCGGACCTGGATGCCCTGATCGAACAGGCGTTCGCGGCCAACACCGATCTGCGCCTCGCCAGTGCCAATATGCAGGCAGCGGAGGCCGTTCTTTCGGAAGCTCGAACGGCGCTCGTGCCGGCGACCGTGGTCCAGGGCGGTGCGACGTACGGCAAGAATCAGCAGCCGCTGTTCTTGCCGAAAAATGAGCTGACTTACCAAGGGGGTTTGCAAATCTCCTATCAACTCGATGTGTTCGGCCGGGTGAGGCGGTCCATCGAGGCTGCGCGCGCCGATGCGGCGGCACAGGTATACGCGCGCGACGCTGTGATGGTTAGCCTCGCGGCCGCGGTGACGGACGCATATGTTTCAGCGTGCACGGCAGGGGAGGCGATCGAGGTCGTGCAATCCTCCATTGGGCTGGCAACCGACAGCTCTCGCATGGTAGAGGCACAGGAGCGCGCCGGGTCGGCTTCCAACCTCGATCTCGACCGCTCTCAGGTCGCGCTGGAGCGTGCACGGGCCTCTCTGGCGCCGTTGGACGGTCAGCGGCGCTCCGCTCTGTTCGAATTGGCAGCGTTGCTAGGCAAGCCGCCCGCGGCCGTGCCGGAGGCAGCCGCCAGGTGTGTGCGGGCACCGCTGTCGCAAGACGCTATTCCGATCGGTGATGGCGCGAGCTTGTTGAGGCGACGTCCCGATGTGGCCGAGTCGGAGAGACGGCTCGCAGCGGCGACCGCTCGAATTGGCGTCGCCTCGGCTGATCTGTGGCCCAGCATCACCTTGGGTGGCTCTGTGTCCCGGGTAGGCGGCAAAGATGTCACGGCGAGTCAAGGGCTCAGCTACGGAGTAGGACCCGCGCTCACGTTCAACTTTCCCAACATCAGCGCGGCTCGGGCGCGTGTGCGCGAAGCGAACGCGGCGACGCAGGCCAGCCTGGCGCAATTCGATGGTGCCGTGTTGAACGCCCTGAAGGAGACCGAACAGGCGCTGACCATCTATGCAACTGAGCAGCAGCACCATCATGACCTGAGCGCCGCCGAGCAACGCGCGGACAGCGCCTATCATCGCGCCGAGCTCCTTTACCGCGCCGGGTCGATCGCCCAGTTGGATCTGATTGTGACCGAAAATGAGCTGCTCGACGCTCGCCTGGCCCGCATTCAATCGGAGCAGCAACTCTCGAGCGACCGGGTGCAGTTGTTTCGCGCTCTAGGCGGCGGTTGGGGGCGTGACGTCCTGACCACGGCGAACTGACTGGCGGCACCGACGTCTAGCCCGCACGCAATTCCAGCGTCGGAATCTTCGTGCTTACGTCTTCAGATTGAATAGAAACTAGAAAGGTTGGTTCTCTGTTCGCCCCTCTCTGTAGGCTATGATACACGCATCATCTGCAACCAAGCTGTGCGGCGTGTGCGGAAAGAAAAGCGGAATCAATCGCAGGCTGTGGGCTTATCCGCGGTGCCGTCCGGAGGCTACCGTGCGTTGCTGACGGATATCAAAGCCCGCATACGGGTGGCGCAAATCAAGGCGTCGTTGTCCGTTAATCGAGAGCTTATCCAGCTCTATTGGGACATTGGTGAATTGATTGTCAATCGACAGCGAGTCGAGGGCTGGGGTAAATCCGTCGTGGAGAAGCTCGCGTTTGATGTTCAGAAGGAATTTCCCGGAATTGAAGGGTTCTCACCTCGAAATATCTGGCGCATGCGAGCTTTCTATCTGGCCTGGGTGTGCAGCGGAGCCACGCCGCTCTCGGTTGACAGAAAAGGTGAGAAGAAACGCCCACGAGGCACGGCCGGGTTGGAAACCGAATTTCTGCCACAGCCCGTGGCAGAAATTCCGTGGGGACACAACGTCACGCTTCTCGAGAGGTTGAGCAATGCGGTTGAGCGACTGTGGTACGCGCAGCAAGCAACGGCAAACGGCTGGTCCAGGTCTCTGCTTGAGCATTGGATTGAATCTGATCTGTACTCTCGGCAGGGCAAGGCAATAACCAATTTCAAGTCCGCCTTGCCGCAACCTCAATCCGATCTTGCCAACGAGATCGTGCGTGATCCGTACAATTTCGACTTTCTGATGCTTCAAGGTAAAGCAGTGGAGCGAGAGCTGGAAAATGGGCTACTCACCCACATTCGCAGGTTTCTGATCGAGCTGGGGACTGGTTTCGCGTTCGTAGGGCAACAGGTGCATGTGCCAGTGGATGGCGAGGACTTTTATATTGACCTCCTTTTCTATCACCTCAAGCTCCGATGCTACATAGTCATCGATCTCAAGACGACGCGCTTCAAGCCAGAATATATTGGCAAGATGAATTTCTACCTCTCGGCCGTGGATGATCGACTACGTCATCCAGATGACAAGCTGTCCATCGGGCTGATTCTCTGCAAGACGCGCAGTAGGGTCATCGCCGAGTACGCCTTGCGCAACGTCGGGACCCCGGTGGGAGTTGCGCGCTATACGACGAAGATTGTTGAGGCGCTTCCTGCGGATCTCCAAGACGCGCTACCAAGTCCGAAAGCCATCAAGGCGGAGCTGGAGTTGCAGGGTCAAAGAAGGCAGGGGTGATGTGATGTGGTGAGCGGCTTTGGGCAGCGCGTGCTCCCATGATGTTGCCCCACTAGGACGGTGCAAACGCGGTTGAATTCTGATCATTTCTGGCAAGTACCCGTCATGGCCGAGCGCCGGAGAGGGGTTGGCCGGCCAGAGCTTTTTTCCGAGCCCTGTCGGCGCGCGCCGTTCCGGGCCGTCCTTGGTATAGAGCGCAGTACGGGACTGCAGATAACTGGAGAGCGGACATGAGAAAGATCGTGGTCGGCGCAATGACGAGTCTCGACGGGGTGATGCAGTCTCCTGGCGGTCCCCACGAGGACCCCGTCGGTGGCTTCCGCTTCGGCGGTTGGGTCGCTCCCTATTTCGACCCGGTACTGGGAGAGGCGGTCGGGGCGATGTTTGCCCAACCGTTCGACCTGCTCCTCGGCCGCAAAACCTACGATATCTTCGCGGCACACTGGCCCTATGTCGGCGCCGATGATCCGATCGGCCCGCTGTTCGACCGCATCACCAAGTACGTAGCGACCCGCAATCCGAAGCCGCGGCTCGATTGGCAGAACAGCCAAAGTCTCGGCGCCGATGTCGTCAGTGCGGTAAGTCGTCTGAAGCAGGAGGAAGGTCCGGATCTGCTCACCCAGGGATCGACCGAGCTACTCCACACTCTCTTCAAGCACGACCTGGTCGATGAGATCCAGCTCTCTATCTTCCCAGTGGTACTGGGAACCGGCAAACGGCTGTTCGGCGATGGCATCTCCCCCGGTGCTCTGAACCTCGTCAGCTCGAAGGTGTCGGGTTCCGGTGTGACGGTGAACAGGTATGTCCGCGATGGCCAGATTCAGACGGGCAACTTTCAGCTGGACCCGCCGACGGACGCGGAGTTGCAGCGGCGCAGGAATTTGACCTGAGCGCTTTTCGAGCCCCGGGGGGCGAGGGCGGTGTGTGCTGCCCACGCTGGTCCCCGTCATCACCCTGTAATTGAAGCGGAACAGCCAATCTGCGACTATACCTTGGCAGTAAAACCAAAAGCGGGGGTGGTCGATGGGTATCTCGTGCTGGCTGTCACGATCATTGCGCTTCGTAGTTGCCCTGGCGGTGTGCACAGGCGTCACCGGTTGCATGACGGTGAAGTCCTACGTGGATCCGGCTCTTCCCGTGATCAGCAACACCCAGTTGCCGAAAGTGCAGCAGCCCCAACCGACGACTGTATTGTTTGAATTCAAGACCAAGGGGAACAACAACGCACGGGCGACGAGTGCGATGAGTGGTCGCGTCGTTGCGGCGGTGGCCCAGTCGGGGATGTTTGGCCAACTGTCGACCACCGTAAGCGATCCCAATGGTGCGCTGCTGAGCATCACTATCAATAATGTGGCCGACACCAGCGGCGCCACGGCGAAGGGGGTCGGTACGGGCCTGACGCTCGGATTGGCCGGCTCGCTCGTGACGGACAATTACATCTGCACGGCGACCTACACAGTGGCTGGCAAGAGCTACGAAACGACCGTGCACCATGCGCTCCTGAGCACAATCGGCAACCACAGCGCCCCGCAGGGGTTGGCCCCGATGGCGCCGCGAGACGCTATGAACCAGATCGTCGACCAGCTCGTATGGCACGCCCTGGCGCAGCTCGACAGCGAGTCCGCGTTTAGAGTCGGGTCGCTGTGAAGGGGCTCGCGCGCTGCTTGGCGCCGGTGCTCCTGGCACTGGCCCTGACGGCTTGTGTCTCGCCTCCGGCGCCCAAGTACCAACCCGCGATCGACAATACGAACCTGCTGATCAAACAGAGCGCCAAGCTGGGGGTTGGCCAGTTCAGTGCGGCCGCGGGAGTGAGCAATCATTCGCTCGCGGTACGCGCATCGGAGCTCACGGGCGGCGGTAGCGACGGGACTTTTTCAACGTACCTGCACGACGCGATATTGACCGAGCTGCAGACTTCGGGGCGCTATGACAGCTCCAGCCCGTTGCAGATTTCCGGTGTCCTCACTCGCAACGAGCTGAGCTCGGGAATCGGTACTGGAACGGCGAAGGTGGGCGCGGAGTTCGCTTTGACCCGTAATAACGCGGTCTGCTTCAAGAAGACACTGCTCGCCGAGCACGAGTGGGATTCTTCGTTTATCGGCGCCGTAGCCATTCCCGCCGCGTTCGGCAATTATCCGACCACCGTGCAAAAGCTGCTTGGCCAGCTGTTCGCGGACCCGGACTTTGTTGCGGCGGTGCGTGCGTCGAACTCGAGCCCGCGTTGACGTCACATCGCTCCGCACGGAATATCCGATTGCCGCCATTCGCGACAGGGACAAGCTTGATGAAACGAGTACATTGTTGGGTTATCTTCTTTTCGGGCATGCTGTTGGCGCTGGGCGAACAAGCCTTCGCCACCACCCCGACCGTCACCGCTGATCCGGACAAAGGCCTTGCATTCGGGGCGTTCGATATCACCGATTCGGACCTAGCCGTGACGCATGTGGTTCTCATGCGCGTCAAACCCGCGAAGCTCTATATGGGCTCGTCCGGGGAAAGAGCGACGGTCACCTATACCCATGGCGAGTTCTACTCGGCCAATCTTACCCCTGGCCTCTATTCGGTCATGGGCTTCTTCTCGGGCAGCAAGTTCTTTGCGCTCGAGAAGGCCCTGCGGAACAACATCTTCCAGGTGGAACCCGGGCGCGTTACTTACGCGGGTAGCTACAAACTCCAACTGACCAAAGGCGGCCTGTTTCGCCAGGACAAGGGCGAGTTCGATCGCGTCGATACTCCCGACGCAGAGTTGCGGCTGCTTCGCTGGCTGGCGAACGAGCTCGCGGCCAGCGGCTGGGCGTCGAGCATCAACGCGCGCCTGGGCGAGACGAAGAAGTAGCCCGCCGCGAGCCCACCCTGCGATGAGGGTGCAACAGTTCGCAGTATGCGCGCGGCGCGACGAAGGTCTGATTCCACCGAGTTGAAGACTGTGTGCGAACGCAACAAATTGCGCGCCCAGTGTCGTTACCATTGCAACCGACGGACGTCAAGTTGTCCGTGTCTTAGGGACGTGCTGACACTAACGGGTAGCAATTGGACTTCATTCCATGAGTGCAGATATCAACGAAAGCAGCTCCGCGGAGCTGAGCGTGCAGCCGCAAGAGATCAGCCTGCAGCCTCGAGTGACCGTTTGTCCAAGGTGCCAACATCAGAGAACCGCGGACGATCGCGGACCGGATTGGCAGTGCCCGAGCTGTGGAGTTGCGTATAACAAGGCGACGGCGGCGTCGTCGGCCGTTGTTCACCAAGTCATCAGCACCTCGAGCACGCGGCGTAGACAGGAAGTCAACCGCGACCCGGAAACCGAGACGCCGAGCGCGATTTCAGTTTCTCTCCAAGGGCGCATCGGCCGCTTGCGTTATCTCGCCTTTTCGTGGCCGACCATTGTGCTGAGCGCTTTGTTGGGGATCATGGCGGCGTTTACCGATCCGCTCCATAAAACGCCCGGCATGATATTAGTCATTGTCGTTGGCGTACTGTGGTTGTGGATGCCGCTGCGCTTGATGGCTTTGCGCATGCACGATCTCAACCAAAGCGCCAAGTGGCTGTTGGCGCTGATACTCCTGCCCGGCCTGTGCTTCGCGGCGGGCAAGCCGCAAATGGGCGCGGTGTGCTCCGGCTTTTTCTGGGTGGTTGCGCTGTTTCTGATCCTCTTGCCGGGCTCGGAAAGTGATAACGACTATGGACCGCCGCCTGGGGCCAATACCCCCTTGATCACCGTGGGCGCCGTCCTGTTTCTCGCCCTCATGGCACTGGGAGTGGTCGGCAACATCGAGCTGAGGCGTTCCGGCAAACTCCACTCCCTGTTCTCGAGAGCTCCGGCGACCGCCCGGGGACCGTCGGAGTCGGGCAACGCTCGTAACGGGCGCTGACGCCAGAGCGCAAAAACACGCGGCCGGGCGTACCGGAGCCACTTGCCGCTGGCCGGCCCGCAGCGCGCGTTGCCGACCGTGGGGCCTTTGGTCTCAAAACGCCGCCGCTAACCCCGCTCTCGGGGTGGAATCGTTTGTACATGGGCAGCCCGGAGTCGCCTATGTATCCAACCAAAAATCCATGGCTCTTCGCCCTCGCACTGCAAGCAAGCTTGTTTTGCGCGCCCGTCTACTCCTTTTGCGGCTTTTACGCAGGCAAGGCAGATGCCACGCTCCTCAATGCGGCCAGCCAGGTAGTGGTGGCGCGCGACGGCAATCGCACGGTGCTTTCGATGCTGAATAACTACCAGGGCGCGCTCAGCGAATTTGCCCTGATCGTACCCACTCCGGTGGTGCTGGAGCGCGGCCAGGTCCGGGTCGCCGACAAGGCAGTGTTTGAGCACCTGGATGCCTACTCCAGCCCGCGTCTCGTGGAATACAACGACAGCGACCCGTGCCGGACCGAGTTCAACTGGGGCCAGAATCTCTATCCGGCATACTCGTCAGTTGCAACGCCCGCCCCGGTGATGGAGATGGCTGACAGGGCGCGCGACCGGGCTCTTGGGGTGAGGGTAGACGCTCGTTACACGCTCGAGGAATACGACATCGTCAGCCTGTCGGCCAAACGATCCGATGGGCTCGAGATCTGGCTGCGTGAAAACGGCTACAAGATCCCCGCAGGAGCGAGTGCGGCGTTGCAGCCCTACATCAAGCAGGGCATGAAATTCTTCGTCGCCAAGGTCAATCTCAAGCGGCAATCGCAGAGCGGTTACACGATGTTACGCCCCCTGCAATTTGCGTACGAAAGCGAGAAATTCATGCTGCCGATGCGCCTCGGCATGTTGAACGCGCCACCTGACGAGGCCCAGGATCTGATCGTTTATATCCTGACCAGGCAGGGTCGCGTCGAAAGCAGCAACTATCGCACGACCCGTTTGCCGACTGACGTCAACTTACCGCCATTCATCAAGCCAAAATTCCAGGACTTTTACCGGGCGATGTTCCAGACAGTCAGCCAAAGAGAGGATTATCGCGATGTCTTTACCGAGTATTTCTGGGACATGTCGTGGTGCGACCCCTGTGCCGCGGAGCCGCTGAGTCGCGCAGAGCTGGAGAAGTCGGGCGTGTTCTGGCTCGACGGTGATGTCGAGGAACGCTTCAAGTCGCTACAAAATCCAACGACGCGTGGTCCGTCTCAAGTGCCGATACCCGCCGGCGGCGCACTACCGGTGATGCTGACACGCTTGCACGTCCGCTATACGCCACGAACCTTTCCCGAAGACCTGATGTTCACTCAGACCAACGATCAGCGCAACTGGCAGGCACGTTATATCGTTCAGAATCCTTATGGAGGATCGGTGGCGGAATGCAGCGAGAAAGTCGGCATGATGGACTGCGCCACGATGTGCAGTGAGCGGGTGGCTGGAATTCGTGCTGTGCTGGGACCGAACGAGACGCGCGAGGCGCCATTGGGAGCGGTCGACGATGAGGCACCTTCGGTAACGGTGCGAGCATCTAACAGTCCGTTGGCTGCATACCGAGGAAAGAGCGGGGTGGTTTTGCGCGGGGAATGCGTCACCGCTTGCCGCGCGTCGAAGACACAAGGATTGGAAGCAGCGATGCACTACTATCAGCGGGATTTGCCGGAGCGCATTGCGGCCGAAAAACAAGTGCTGGCGCGGTTGACGGGCTGGAGCCTGCACGATATCGATGCCATGCCGGAAGCACAGCGGTTCTCGATGGCGGATCCCTCCGAGGGCCGCTCCAGTGTCAGTAGCGTAGAGCAACCCCAGGTGCAGACGTGGTGGCAAAAGCTATTTTCGAAGTAGCCACGAGTGCCGTCAGGCACCCTGACGGCACTCAGCGCATGTCGAAGACCCGGGCGCTGCTGAGCGCGCTGGGCGCAGGCTTCGGCCGATTGGATGCGCGTTGGTTTCAAATCGTCTTCCTTGCCAGCTTTCTATTGTTTGGTGCACTGGCACGCGACTTCGCACTGAGCGGGATCCAGGTTGTAGCCTGTTTCGCTGCAGGCCTCACCACGCAGGCGCTGTGGCAGTGGGGGCTGCGCCTCCCACAGCGTCAGACCTGGCGCGGCTATCTGAGTGCAATCGTCAGTTGCTTCGGGATTTGCATCCTGGTGCGGTCAGACAATCTGTGGGCCCATCCCCTGTTGGCCTGCTTGGCGATGTCGAGCAAATTCGTCTTGCGCGCCGGCCCGGTTGCTTGCCGCAGCCATATTCTCAATCCGGCCAATTTTGCGGCGTTCGCTGCCTGGGCCTGGATGGGGGGCTGCTGGTTGAGCCCTGGACAGTGGGGCGCCGACACTCTCACGGCCTTGTGGTTTCTGGCACTCGGCGGCCTGGTCACGCAACGCATCGCGCGCTGGGATGTGAGCGTGGCTTTTCTTCTGACGTGGGCCACTTTGTTGGCGCTGCGGATCATCCTGTTGGGTTACGCATGGAACCCCGGTGCGGCCATGTGGCTGCAGGAAATCGCTAATGGTTCGACGCTACTGTTCGCGTTCTTCATGATTTCAGACCCGATGACGACGCCCCACCATCGCGGTGCGCGACTATTGTATGTGGTGGCGGTCGCCTCGACTGCTTGCGTCTGGCAGTACGTCTACTTCAAGCCACATGGCTTGATCGTAGCTTTGTTTGTCTGTAGTTGGGTCGTGCCCGTCATCAACACCCTGTGCCGCCACGATCGATTTACCTGGGAGGCGCCGCGAGGTATCCCGGCAGTGGGTGGCCATAGTCCGGCTTCCGAGACGGCGCCAGCGAGGGAGGCTTCCTGAATCCAGTGCCTCCCGCGCTTGCGCCGCCGAGGGGCTTGCAGCCCGTCAGTCCTTGGGCTGTGCCGCAACCCGCAGATAGGGCTTGAGAGTCTTCCAGCCGCCGGGAAACTTCTGCTTCGCCTGCTCGTCGGAAACGGACGTCGGAATGATGACGTCCTGGCCCGGACGCCAGTTCACCGGTGTCGCCACGTTGTGCTTGGCGCTCAGTTGGCAGGAGTCCAACACGCGCAGCACTTCTTCGAAGTTGCGACCGGTGCTCATCGGGTAGGTCAACATCGCCTTGATCCGTTTATCGGGACCGATGACGAACACAGAGCGTACAGTGGCGTTGTCGACGGCTGTGCGGCCTTCTGAGGTCGTGCCAGCTCCTTCGGGAAGCATGTCGTAGGCCGTGGCCACCTTGAGCTCGGGATCGCCGATCATCGGGTAGTTGACTGCGTGCCCCTGGGTCTCCTCGATATCCTTCGCCCAGCGGGAGTGATTGGCCACCGGATCGACGCTGAGGCCAATGATCTTGGTACGGCGCCGGTCGAATTCCGCTTTCAACCCCGCCATGTAACCCAACTCGGTGGTGCAAACCGGTGTGAAATCCTTGGGATGGGAGAAGAGAATGGCCCAGCCGTCACCGATCCAGTTGTGAAATGAGATCGGGCCCTGGGTGGTCTCGGCCGTGAAATCAGGGGCGACGGAATTGATTCGGAGTGACATGTTTTTCTTCCTCGTGTTGCAGTGGCGAGTGCCGTTTTGCGGAAGTCATGGCTCACCGCAGGCGAAAGCGCGTCGGGTTTCCGGCTGGCAAGCCGCTAAGCTTGGGACTTCGGTCGGTCTGCGTAAATAGCCACTTTTCGCATAAAACCGATAACCACTTCAAGCGCGATCCGGAAGGCTCAGCGCGACGGGAGATTCGCACGGACTTTGGAGCGGCCGGACCGGAAGCGCAGGCTGGCGCACCCACCGGCCGGACCAACGAGGCGTCCATACTGTGTCGCTCCGACCATCCAGAATTCCCCCGTCGATTGCAACCGCACCGCAAGGTCATGGGAATTGCGAAGCTTCACGGGCGGCAGTGGCTTGAACCGATCGCGGAAATTGACTTTCATGGTGAAGTGATTTGCCGCATCGTTCAGGGCGACTTCCTCTGAGCCCAGCTGGGAACGGGCGCCGGGAGCGATAGACAGCCAATACGGCGAGAAGGTCTGTACCTCAATGGTGCCCGCGTCGAGATCGAACTCATAGAGTCGCATCATGGCGCTGCCGCCGAAGAAGCGATCCTGGTAGTTGGTAATGTGCAGGTAGACTTCCCGACCCCCGCCGGGTCCTTCAGGACAGCCCGGGCCGGCGGCCAGAAGTGTCCGTTGAGAGTCAGGAAGATCTGGTCATGTGACTTGATCAGTCGATCCCACACGGTCTGGCCGTACGAGGACAGCACCGCCGCGTCGCTGTGCGGATCGCCACTGGGCGCCACCAACTCGTGCGTGGTAATGATGGTCGGAACGTTTTGAAACTCGTTCAGCTTCGATTCCGCCCACGCGATGGTGCATCCGAGGCGCGCCAGTCGAGGGACAGCAGCAGGAGCCGCCGACCTCCACCGACAAAAGTGTGACAAGTGTTGTAACCGTCTGGCGTTGCTCCACAATAGGAACGCTGACTTGCTACACGGCTCGGGCCGAAGTAGGTCAAGTAAGGGGAGGGGCCACGCACGTTGTCGTACAGGCCACCATTGATGTCGTGGTTCCGGCGGCGTACCCGTATTGAATCACATTGCTGTCCAGGATCTTGAACGCATCGCTCGCCATCGCGAATTCGCTCGACAGGCCATTGTTCACGATATCGCCGAGTTGGACGGTAAAGACGATGTTCTTCTCGCGCGTGTGGTCGACGCTCCACTGGAAGGTCTTGGCGAGCACCGCGGGATCGTAGCGGTCCTCGTCGAAGAGGTATTGAGTGTCAGGAACGACGGCTATGCTGAACTTGTGGCCATCCCCGGACCCATCCCCGCTCTGAGGTAGCCCGTTGGTTGAGATCTGGGCAGCGGCCACCGCTGCGTACAGCAGCAATGCGAGTGCCGCCATGCAGCGGCATGATGAACGAAACATGAAGCCTCCCTGGAGTCGATCGTTGGTCACGGCTGCCGGCATTGGGACCGGCGCAGGATGCTGCTGCAGACTTGTTTCAACTGCGTAACAAAGTAGTGATTTGCTGTGCGATTCCCACCTTCCGCCGCGACCAACGTCTGCGCGCCGCGGCCGACCAACTCCACCGCGTGTGCTTGCACCGGACGTTGACAATAACTATTATCGACTCGAGCCGACGTGCATCATCCAGGGAAGGTGAAACATGAAGTCCGGGTTTCTGTTGCTGCCAGGGATGCTCTGCTGTGTCTTCGGTATCGGGTCCGCTCACGCAAATCCATTCACCGTGTACTTTTCGGCCCATGTCACGGCGGTCGACGATTCGATCGGTCTGCTGGGTGAGAAGGCGGGCGCTCCGATTTCGGTCGGACAGGTGGTGAGCGGCCAGTATGGGTATGACA
>Ga0268266_10004661_pt1 | contig 13065 bp, 15 predicted proteins | sample KBSS13metaG_FD_190356 | JGI IMG/M metagenome (GOLD analysis project Ga0268266, IMG submission 190356) | Switchgrass rhizosphere microbial communities from Kellogg Biological Station, Michigan, USA - KBS S1-3 metaG (SPAdes) (version 2) | ecosystem: Host-associated > Plants > Roots > Rhizosphere...
CGACGACCGCGCACATCGCCTCATCGAACGGCGCGCGGTTGGCGGCGCTGACAGGCGCGGCGGGATCGATCCCCAATTCCTTGTAGTAAGCGCCAAGCCTGGTCTTCCAGCCGGCCGCGCGCGCGGGATCGGCATCGACCGCCGTGTGGCAGAAGAAGTTCAGGTTGACGGGCGCGGAGACGCGCTGGCGGATGATGTTGACCTGCTCGCGCGCCTTCTCCGCCGTGATCATCGCGCATGGCAGCGAGCCCAGCGCCCCGCCCTGCGCCGCCGCGATCACGAGGTCAGCGTCCATGATGCCGGCCATCGGCGCCAGCACGATCGGAAATTCGGTCTTGAAGAGGTCGATGATCCGGCGGTCTGGCCACATGGTTCTGCTCGCTTGAATGAGTTGAAGAAGCGTGAGGATCAGGCGGCGAAGGAGTTGCGCCGTCCGTTCAATATCTGCTCGGCCTCGGTGACGATCCTGCCAACGATTTCGGCCGCCGGCGGGATATCATGGATCAGCCCGACGGCTTCGCCCGCAATGACGGCGGCGATATCGAAATTGCCTGCCGCCTTCGCCGCCGCATATTCGGCTGCGACTGCTTTGACATTTTGCATGAGTTCGACCTCCCGTCCCATCCAGCGCCGCGCATGTTCGTTGATCAGGCAACGGCCGGTAAACGGCGCTGGCCAGACATTGTTGCGCGACAGATCGAAGATGATGCCGCGGACGCTGTTGCCGCTCGACGCAGCGCAGATGCGCCGTTTCGCTTCCTCTGGACCGTCGCATTCCTCACTCGCATAGAAGCGCGTGCCGAGCAGCACGCCGGAAGCCCCCAGCATCATCATCGCGGCGAGCCCGCGGCCATCGCCGATGCCACCGGCGGCTGCGACCGGCACCCGGCCGGCTGCGAGATCGACGATCGCCGGCACGATGTCGATTGTCGTCCGCGACGCGCCATGGCCGCCGGCCTCGGTCCCCTGCGCGATCAGGATGTCGGCACCCGCATCGAGCGCCTGCCGCGCCATCGCCTCGTCCTGCACCTGGCAGATCAGGAGTGCGCCCGACGACTTGATGCGCGGTGCGAAGGGCATTGGATCGCCGAACGAAAGCATGATCGCACGCGGACCGGCTTCAAGTGCGATGTCCAGCAGCGCCGGCTGCTTGGCCAGGCTCCAGGTGATGAAACCGATGCCGAAGGGATCGGAGACATCGGCAAGCTTGGCCGTCTCCTGCTCGAGCCACGCTCTGTCACCATAGCCGCCGCCGAGAATCCCGAAGCCACCAGCGGCGCTGACGGCCTTGGTGAGGCGCACCCCGGCAATGACATCCATCGGGGCCGACAGGATCGGGTGCCGGATGCCCAAACGGGCGGTCAACGGTGTCGATATCGGCATGTCACCTCCCTGCAGTCTGGACACCAACATTACGACGAACTATCATTCTCTAAAAATGAATACTAGAGAATGCAAACATCTCTAAAATGAAACGGTGCGTCCCATGGAGTTGAGCGATCTCCTGACCTTCTCGACCGTCGCACGCCTCGGCGGCATCACCCGCGCCGCCGACGAACTCAACACCGTGCAGTCCAATGTCACGCAGCGGGTGAAGGCGCTGGAAGCCGAGATCGGCACCGCGCTGTTCGAGCGGCACAGCCGCGGCATGACCCTGACTGGCGCCGGCCGCCGGCTGTTGCCCTATGCGCAGCGGATGGCGGCACTGTCGCGCGAGGCGCTGCTGGCCGCGCGCGATGATGGCGAACCGAAGGGACCGCTCTCCATTGGTTCGATGGAGACGACCGCGGCGGTGCGCCTGCCCTCCCTGCTCGCCGAATTCCATCGCCGCTTCCCGGCGGTGCGATTGAGCTTGCGGACCTCGACCACGGCCGAGCTGGTGGCCGGCGTGCTCAACGGCAGCTTTGATGGCGCCTTCGTCGCAGGTCCGATCGAACATGCCGAACTCGATGCAACGGTCGCCTTCTGCGAAGAACTGGTGCTGGTCACCGCGCAGCGCTGGAAAACTCTCGCTGCCTTGCGCGCCGGCACGTCAGAGTCGGGGCCGACCGCACTGGTATTCCGCACCGGCTGCACCTACCGCCAACGGCTCGAGCAGGTCTTCACGGAATTCGGCTGGCCGTCGTCCGCCCGGTTCGAACTCGGCACGCTCGACGGGATGATCGGCTGCGTCGCCGCCGACATGGGCGTGACCCTGCTGCCGCGCGCCGTCGTCGGGCGGAACGACACGGTCAGCATCCACACGCTCGCGCCCACACAGTCCCGGGTCGAGACGCTCTTCATCACCCGCCGCACGGCCCATCAATATAGTGCGCTGCAGGGCTTCGCCGCCTGCCTGAACGACAATGGCGCGGTTATCGCCGCCTGATGATCCAGCGCCGCAACGCGACGCCTGCCCAGATCGCTTCGACCAGTCCGAACGGCCAGGCGCCTTGGATAAATCCGTAGACCGAGCCGAGCGCGCACGCGCCGGCGAAGGCAAGAATGAACCAGTGGCTGCGGTCTTCCAGCGCGTAAGCCACCAGCATCGCAGTCACCGCGAATAGACCGAAGAGGCTCAGCGTATCCATCGAATGTCCCGGCCCAAAACTCCAGCGCCACAGCGCAACGACGGCACTTAACCAACAAAGATACGTTCGACCAGCCAGTAGGTGCCGATCGCCGCCACCGCCAGCGAGGCGATGCGCGGGGTCAGCCGCGCGCCGCGACCGCGCGACAGCCATATCAGCGCCGGCAAGAAGACGGCGACGAAAATGAGTTGCCCGATCTCGACCCCAATATTGAAGCCCACCAGCCCGCGCACCAGTGTCGCCCCCTTCAGGCCGAGTTCGCCAAGCACGGAGGCAAACCCGAAGCCGTGCACAAGGCCGAAACCGAAACTCCATATCCACCGCTTCCTGTCGGGCTCGGCCGATAAAAGATTCTCCAGCGCGACCCAAACGATCGTTGCCGCAATCAGCGGCTCGATAATGCGGTCGGGAATCGTGACCATGCCCAGCGCCGCGACCGACAGCGTCACGCTGTGGGCCAATGTGAAGGCCGTAACGATGCGCACTACTGACCACGCACCTCGTGCGGTGGCCAGCAGCGCGACCAGGAACAGCAGATGGTCATAGCCGGTGAGGATGTGCTCGATGCCGAGCTTGACGAAGTCGAACCAACCCGTCGCCACGGTGCGGTTGATGTCGACAGTGACGGACCTCGATTCCTCCCCGAAGATCACCTGCCGCTCGCCGCTCGGCGTGCGAAGATTGCCGAGGGTCTGGTAGTGCTCGCCCAGAAAGGCACGCCAGTCCTCGGTGATGTCGAGACGGCCATGAGAAGCGTCACAGGTGAAGTCGATCTCGATTGTCGCGCGGGTCTCGTTGGTGCCGGCGCCACCAATGCGAACCCGCCCGGCCCGGCAGCGTCCGCCGTCGAGGTCCACTGTGACGCTCCTGCGCGCCGCTTCGGCCGCCGCTTCCGCTGCTCCACGGTCGGCATTGGCGGCGGCGGTGAGGATCTCCGCCGAGGCCGCCGGCAGTTCAGGCAAGGCGAGCGAGAGCGCGTAGAGCATCCGGCCATCAGTGAATTCGATGCGCAATAGTCCTGTGGTGGTTACATGCGCAAGTGCGCCGCAGCAGCCAATAAGCGTCAGCCAGAGGAGTGCCCATGGCGGTAGCCTGATCGTCACGGTGCGCCTCCCGCCCGCTCCCATTCTTCGACAACGAAGGCCGGCAACAGCGCGATCTCCTCGCTCCCGTCAAGCCTCGCATAGTGCGACAGGCCCATCGGATTGGTGCCGCCGAACGAAATCGCGAACACCGAGGCGCCGGGTCCGCTGACAATGACGCGCAGCCGGGGTGGCGCGAGACCGAACTGCGCCACGCCGACCCGAGCGACTTCCGCCCCGGTCAGGACGCGATCCGGTCCCGAGTTTCGAAGCAGCTTGAGCGCGCTGTCGAGGCGCGCCTCGAAGCCTGCAGTGGCTGCGCCCTGCGTCGCGTGCCAGCCGGCTTGCGTGCGCACAAAATGCCAATGGCCGCGCGAGGCGATTACATCGACCTCCCGCACGTCCTCGACCGGAATCGTCATCAGCCCCTTCGGCACGAAAGGCTCTAGCCCCGGGCCACCGCGTCCGCCGGTAAACGCCAGTGCCGCGAGGAAACCGGTAGCGCCGAGCGCAGTAGCCGCCCAAGCCAGCCGGTTCATCGCCGCCACCACCACATCGTGCTGCCGGCGAATGCTATCAGCCCGGGGATCAACAAAACCGTGACCAGGAAGATGCCGCGCATCTGTTCACCCGTGAGCGAGACCGTGGGCAGCACCTCGACCGGCGGCTTCATCGCCGGCGCCCGTTCCTCACGCGTCAGCCACGAGATTCCGGCCAGCACGGCGTCGGAGTTGGCCAGGTAGGGAAAGAAGGAATTGGAAGCGAAATCGGCGTCGCCCGCGACAATCAAGCGGAAGGCCGCTGCCGCCGTTCCATTCAACCGTCCCTCGGCGGCGAGCGCGATGATTTGTGATGCGCGCGGGCCGGACCTGGCCTTTGTCTGGTCCCCCAGACGATTTGCGATGACATAGCTATCGGCGCTGCTGGCGGCCAGTGGCGTCACTTTGACGCCCGCCGCCGGCAAGACCTCCAGCGGCCGCGCGCCTGGGTAGAACGATAGCGCCAGCCCACGTGTGGCAGCGTGGGAACCGTAGCGGGATACGGCGATCATCTGCTCGTCAGTGAAGTAGTGCTCGGTCGGATCGACGATCACGCCGTCACGCACTGCGATGCCGACGCTCGCAAGCAGCGCCGCGATGCTCTCGTCGAGGGCATAGTCCGGCTCGATCAGAAGCATCGCAGAACCGCCGCGTTCCAGATAGCGGCGCAACACGTCGGTTTCGCCGGGGCTGTAGCGGGTCCGCGGGTTGGCTTCGACCATCACCGCGCAATCATTCGGGATCGGCTGGCCCGTGGCAAAGGAAACCTTGCGGGCGACCAGGCCGAGTTTCTCGATGGCACGCCTCAGGCGGCCGAGACCATGCTGCTCCATCAGCACCAGACCGGTGCCGGAGGCATCGTGGCTATGGTTGTGGGCGCCTTCGAAATGCGTGTGGAACTCAAAATTGTCGATGTCGTATTGACCGTGACCCGACGCGAAACAGATCACTACCTCGCGTGTGCGCAGCAGCCGCAACACACCAAGCGCGATCTCGCGATCGTCGGTGGTGATTACTTCGACGCGGCGTTCGCCAAGCCGCAGCACCGCGGAATTGTAGGTTCGCACGCCCTGGCTGCTGGCCAGCGCCGGATTCTGGTCGGCATCGATCAACTGCACGCGAAAATTTCCGTTCAGCCGCTCGAGCTGCCGCAGCATGGCGCCGAGCGCGCGGGCGGCCTGATTCTGCTTCTGGTAGAAATAGACCACCTCGACGCGTTCGCTGAGCCTGCGCACGACCTCGCGCGCCTCCGCCGACGGCGTGAAGGCCTTTTCGTGAGTGAGATCGAGATGGGCGTCGTGGCGAAACAGCGCGACATTGGCGAGGATCGTGACCATGACGGCGGCGGCTACGACAAGCGTGGCAGAGGCGATGCGGCTGGCGAAGGCGAGTCTCGCCGGCACTTTCAGCCCGGCCGCAAACAACAGCATCAGCGCGAGCACTACCCCGGCAAACCAGCCCAGATTGATCCAGTCGAGCGATTGCAGCGGCTCGAGCAAATTGTGAAGAAAGCTCGTGTCCTCGGCCGGCAGGTCATTCGACCCTTGCTGGTCGCTCATCGCTGCGCAAGCCCCCAGGTGGTGAGGAACAGCGCAAGCATGCTAGCGGTGACGAAATAGCCAATGTCAGACAGGAACACCGAGCCGCTGACCATCGGTTTGAAATGGCCGATCAAGGAGAGGTTGATCGCAAAGCTGTCGAAGGGCGGCGGCAGCAGATAGGACACTGAATCGGCGAACCAGAGCATCAGGAACGCACCGATCGACAACGCCGCGGCGACGACCTGGCTTTCGGTGATGCTCGACATCAACAGGCCGACCGCGACCAGCAGCGAAGCGTGCAGCGCCAGCGCCAGATAGCCCGCATAGATAGGTCCCCAATCCGGCTCGCCGTAGCGGCCGAGGATGACGGCGTAAATGAGCGTCAGCGCGAAAATCCCGAGCACGAGCGTCAGCGTGGCGGCGTACTTTGCCAGCACGACCGAGAGTTCGCGAACCGGCGCGGTAAGCAGCAATTCCAGCGTTTCGGATCGACGCTCTTCGGCGAAGGTGCGCATGGTCAGCACGGGGACCAACAGGATCGACAACACATACATCTGGTGAAAGATGTATTGGAGGTTCGCGACCTTGGTGACGAACAGCGTCAGGCTGAACGTATAGCCCAGCACGAGCAGGAATACGGCCGCGACGGTATAACCGATCGGCGACGTCAGCGTCGCGTTCAGCTCCTTGGCGAAGAGGATACGCAGCGTTCTCATGTCAGCGACAAAAACCAGCTTTCGAGGTCCGGGGTGTCCGCGATCGCCCGGACCCCCAGCAATCGGCCATCGAGCATCACCGCTACCCGGTCTGAGGTCTTCTCCACCTCGCTCAGGATATGCGAACTCATGAGCACGGTGTGGCGGCCGGCCAACGAGCGGATCAGTTCTCTCATTTCGATGATCTGGCGGGGATCAAGTCCGTTGGTCGGCTCGTCGAGGATGAGGATATCGGGATTGTGGATCAGAGCCTGGGCAAGCGCTGCCCGCTGGCGATAACCGCGCGACAGGGCCCTGGTCGACTTGTCCACGACAGCGCCCAATGCGAGCCGGTCGACAACCCGCTCCACGGCAGTGGCGACCGCCCGTTCGGGCAGCCCGCGAAGCCGGGCCATGAATGCGAGGAATTCGCCGACGCGCATCTGGCGATAGAGAGGTGCCGATTCCGGCACGTAGCCGATGCGTCGTCGCACCTCGAGCGAATCGCGGACCGTATCGAGGCCTGCCACCGTGAGCCGCCCGGCGGAAGGCAACAGGTAGCCGGCAAGCAGCCGCATGAAGGTGGTTTTGCCGGAGCCATTCGGCCCGAGCAGGCCGAACACCTCGCCGCGGCGGATATCGAGCGTCAGTTGGTCAAGTGCCGTGACCGAGCCGTAGCGCTTGCTTACGCCGAGCGCCGAAATGGCAGGAATATCCGTCGCTCGGGTTGGCGCACTATCCTGCAGCGCCGCGTCGATTGACGAGATGGTCATACAGCGTCCCGAAAGAGCAGCGCCTGCCCAGCGGACAAGCTTGCTGCCGCGTCGCTTCGGCGGGCCAGTCTGGAATCTGGCGCGGGCACTCCGCCTGGCACGTCCCGCGCCGGTTCAGATTTCAATCGTAGAATTCGGGCGCTTTCTTCGTCGCCTTGAAGATCTCCGGATCGTGCCCGTAGAAAATCTGCGCGTTGTTGGCGTCGCGCATGAGCCGAATGCGCTGATAGCTGCGATAGGCGTCGCCCGGACTCTGTGTGCCCGGGATCGGTGGGATCAGGTTCTTGTCGAGGTTTTCCTTGAGATAGACAACATCGCTGGTGAGGATCACCGAGCCGGTCTTGGGCAGCTTCACGATCGCGAACTGGCTGCCGGGGGTATGACCGGGACCACGCATGATGCGCATGGAGCCATCGTCGAACAGGTCCAAATCACCGTTGAGACGGATGACATTCATCTTCTTGGTGTCGGCGAAATCGCCCGGAATATAATAGACGGAGAAGCCGACATCCGGCCACCAGGCAGCCTTCAGTTCGTCGTCCTGGACGACGAGGGTCGAATTCGGAAACTGACCAACGTTACCGCCGTGATCGAGATGCAAGTGACCGGCCACCACGTATTTGATGTCGTCAGTCTTGAGACCGATCTTGGCAAGCTGCGCCGGAATTGCGTCATCCTTCGTCATCTTGAGGCCGAAGCCCTTGGCGAGCGGTCCCCACCATCCCTCGGGATCGGTTATCGTCTTGTCGTTGTTTCCAGTATCGAAAATGACATTGCCCTTGGGATGCTTGAGCACATAGAAGCTCACCGGTGCCCAGTCGATATTGCCTTGGCCACCCATCTGCAGAGCCGCCTTCGGGAAGCCGCCCAACGAGCCGGATGTGAAGACGTAAAGTTTCGGGCCATCCTGTGCGGGGGCCGGCGCGGTAACCGCCGCAAGGCCGAGCGCGATAGCTAGACTCAGGGCAACATGCTTCATCGTCATAGCGTGTCCTCCTTTGCCTTCGTTTTACGGGCTGTCTGTGCAGCCACCAAGCGTCGCCCCGACGCGGTCGAGGCCAGCCGCCCTGAGAATAGATTGGGCCCCACCAAAAGCAAGTTGGGAATGCCATTTGAATATGGGCCACCCTCGGTCAACGCCGTTTTTTGCCGGCCTTTTTCTTGGCCTTCGGCCCGAACCATCATCTTCGTTGAGCGTTTCCGTTACATTGAGCTATGATTGTTCCGGGCTTCGAGGTGTTGACACCGGCGCTCTACCGTCCCGCTTTGATGCGGCGTTGCTTCTCTACCGAGGTGGACGATGGTGAAGGAAACCAAGTTCTTCCGTAAGCAGGCGGACAAGGCTGAGCGCATGGCGCGCTTCACCCCCGATGTCGAAATCTCGGAACGATACCTGAGTATGGCGCACGCCTATCGCAGTCAGGCTAAGGTTTTGAAGGCCAAGAAAAAGGCTGAGAAGAAACTGCGCTAGCGGCCTCATGTCGGTTTCCTTGGAACCCTCATCTTCCGGCTAGGTTGGTCGTTGTACGTAAAGGGAGGTTCGCCGTGAAAAAACTAACGTCTGTCGCTTTCGCCGTGGCCCTTTCAGCGGGTTCGCTTAGCCTGGCAAGGGCCGATCAGCCGGGGCCGGACTGGATGCCCGCACAGCAAGTCATCGAGCAGGTTCTCAAGTCGGGCTATACGCATGTCACCGAACTTAAAGCCGACGATGGCCGATGGGAAGGTGAAGGTATCAAAAACGGGCAGAAGATGGACTTCCATGCTGATCCCAAGACGGGTGTAATCACCTTCGAAAAGCTCGATGATTAAGCGAGCAGGTAGAAAAGCTGCCTCAGTCGAAGTCGGATAAATCCGACTTCGATCGGGAGAGTTGAAGTGAGCGCTTTGCCTGACAGGCATGACGCGTGCTAAGCGGGGCGATGCCCGCCCCAATCCTCCCCCTGATCGACGCCGTCACCCACTGGCCCGAGCGCGGCGCCCTGATTGGCCTCGATCTTGGCACCAAGACCATCGGCGTGGCCGTATCCGATCCGGACCGCCGGCTGGCGACCGGCGTCGAAACCATCCAGCGCAAGGCGTTCAAGGCCGACGCGGCGCGACTGTTGGCGATATCGGGCGAGCGCAACGTGGTCGGCTTCGTGCTCGGCCTGCCGATCAACATGGACGGCAGCGAGGGGCCGCGTGCGCAATCGACCCGCGCCTTTGCCCGCAATTTCTCCAACCTCACCGGCCTTGCCATCGCGCTGTGGGACGAGCGGCTGTCGACGGCGGCCGTCGAGCGCGAACTGATCGGCATGGACGTCTCCCGCGCCCGCCGCGCCGAGGTGATCGACGAGCATGCCGCGATCTTCATCCTGCAGGGCGCGCTGGACCGGCTGACGAAGCTGCGGGGGGACGCTTAAGCGATGGCGGTGGTCATTGCGGCGCTGCTGCCGGTGTTCTTGCTGATCGTGCTTGGCTTTATCCTGAAGCGGACGCTGATACAGCCCGAGACGCAGTGGCATGGGCTGGAGCGGCTGACCTATTACGTGTTGCTCCCGGTCTTTCTGGTGCAGACGCTGGTCAAGGCCGATCTGAGCACCGTGCCGGTCGGCGGTGTCGGAGGCGCTCTGCTGTTGTCGGCGCTCGCGATGTCACTGGTGTGCCTTGCGCTGCGCCCCCTGCTCGCCCGCGCCGCCGTTGACGGTCCCGCCTTTAGCTCGATCTTTCAGGGCGCGACCCGCTGGCAGACCTATGTCGCGCTCTCCGTCTCCGGCAGCCTGTTCGGCAATCTCGGACTGGCGATCGCATCGGTCGCGATGATCGCCATCGTCCCGATGGTCAACGTGTTCAGTGTCGCGGTGCTGGCCCAATACGCCTCGCCGGAAAAGCGCTCGACCGGTTCCATCGTCGTAACCGTGGCGGGCAATCCGCTGATCTGGGCCTGCGCGATCGGGCTGGCGCTCAACGTTACCCATGTTCCGTTGCCCAGGCTCTGGCACGAGGTGGCGGACGCGCTCGGCCGTTCATCGCTCGCTATTGGCCTGCTGGTGACCGGCGCCGGCCTGCATCTCGAAGGCTTGTTCAGGCCCAGCCTCGCCGCCAGCGTGACGGTATTCCTCAAGCTGGTGCTGATGCCGGTGATCGCCGTCGCGCTGGCGTTGCAATTTGGAATCACCGGCTCCAACCTTGCCGTCGTCACGGTTTGTTCAGCGGTCCCCACCGCATCCAGCGCCTATGTGCTGGCGCGGCAGATGGGAGGCGATGCGCCGCTGCTGGCGCAGATCATCACGCTGCAGACGATTTTGGCCGCAATCACGATGCCGATCGCAATTGCACTCGCTGCGATGTGCTAGCCCGAGCCCGCCAGCCAGAGTGTCTGAATCGTCGCGGCCAGATTGTTGATGCCGTGCAGCACGATCGTCAGCCAGGTCGAGTTGGTGCGGTAACGCAGATAGCCCAGCAGCAGGCCGATCGAAAACACCTCGCCGAAGAAGAACCAGTCGTACTGCAGATGCAGCGAGGTCCAGGCCAGCGACGACAGGAAGATGGCACCGGCGACGCCGAGTTTTGATTCCGACCAGCCGCGATAGAGGAAGCCACGCGCAAAGATCTCTTCCCACATCGGCGCGGCGACGCAGAACGCGATCACCAGAAGCCACAGCGCGCCGTCGGCCTGCGCGGATTTCAACACCTCGCCCATGAAGCCTGACGTCACCTCGCGCCCGAGTGCCCGCGACAGCAGGTCCCAGCCGCCGACAAGGACGGCCAGGGCCGCGACACCGATGAAGAAATTGCGCCATGGGGTCCAGCGCAGCGCCAGATAATCGGCAAAAGGTATCCGCGTTGGACGGATCGCGATCCACGTCGCCAGCAGCACGGCGGGCAAGCCCAGGATGACCGATAGCGAAATGGTCAGGCCGCTGCCGACGATATGGATCGCCTCGGCGATGTCGAACGATCCGCCCTGCCGCAGCACGAAGTAGGCGATGACCGCGACCTGGCCGAGGAACATCCCGGCGAAGATGAACAGGCCCCACAGCGTGGTGCCCCAGAATTTCCAGACGCGCGGCGGCCGCGGATCGGGGACCGCCGGCGGAACGGCGACGACACTTGCGGGAGTGAGGGAGTCCATCAGATGACTTTCGTTGGTGGGACCATTCTTTCTCCGTTTTGCGGAGATGTATTCACGGCAGCGCGCGCCCCAGCAGACCGCTCATGTCGTCATGGGCCAGATCCACCGCGCCGTACATGCCGGCGTGATTCCCGGCAAGGCGCGTGGCGGCGAACAACTGCGCATGGCGCGGCGACACGGCGTTGAGCGCGGCAGAAGCCGCCAGCAGCGCGAGCTTCTCGACCGCCAGCCGCGCCACACGCTCGCTGTCCGGCCGGCGGAACGCCTTGCCGATGAAGGTGATGACCTCACCCGCGCCGGGCAATCCAAGCGTCTCGCCGGTCAGTTCATGCACGATGCTGGACGCCACTTCCGGCTCGCGCGACAGCGCGCGGAGCACGTCGAGGCACATCACATTGCCGGAGCCTTCCCAGATCGCATTGACCGGCGACTCCCGGTAATGCCGCGCCAGAATGCCCTCCTCCACGTAGCCATTGCCGCCAAGGCACTCCATGGCTTCATAGAGAAAGCCCGGCGCACTCTTGCAGACCCAGTATTTGATGGCGGGCGTCAGCAGCCGCATATAGGCGGCCTCCTTGGCGTCAACGGGCGCGCGGTCGAACGACCGGCACAGCCGCATCACCAGCGCGACCGACGCCTCGACATGCAGCGCCATGTCGGACAGCACCGCCTGCATCAGCGGCTGATCGGCGAGATGCTTCTGGAACACGCTGCGATGCCGCGCGTGATGCAACGCATGCGCAAGGCCCGATCGCATCAGGCCGGCGGAAGCAATCGCGCAATCCTGCCGCGTCAACTGCACCATCTGGATGATGGTGCGGATGCCTTTGCCTTCTGCGCCGACGCGCTCGGCATAGGCGCCGTGGAATTCCACTTCGGACGAGGCATTGGAGCGGTTGCCGAGCTTGTCCTTCAACCGCTGAAACCGGATCGCATTGATGGATCCATCGGGCGCAAAGCGCGGCATCAGGAAGCAGCTCAATCCTTCCTCCGCCTGCGCCAGCACCAGGAAGGCGTCGCACATCGGCGCCGACATGAACCATTTGTGCCCGGTGATACGGTAGGCGTCGCCGTCGCGCTGCGCCCGCGTCATGTTGGAGCGGACATCCGTGCCGCCCTGCTTCTCGGTCATGCCCATGCCGAGCGTCATGCCGCGCTTGGTCCACCACGGCGCAAACGCCGGATCGTAGGATCGCGTGCCGAGCACCGGCATCACCTTGGCCAGCAGTTCGGGCTGTTCCGCCAGCGCGGCGACCGAGGCCCGCGTCATGGTGATCGGGCAGAGATGCCCGGTTTCGACCTGCGCAGCGATGTAGAATTTCGCCGCGCGTATCACCTCGGACGCGCCGCCGGCCGGTTTGCCTGCCGCGTTCCAGGTCGAATTATGCACGCCGGCATGCGCACTGTGCGCCATCAGTTCGTGATAGGCCGGGTGAAACTCGACCTCATCGCGGCGGTTGCCTCTGGAATCGAAGATGCGCAGTTTCGGCGTGTTCTCGTTGGCAACACGGCCGCGTTCCGCCGTTGCCGCCGAGCCCCAATGCTTGCCGAACTCCGACAACTCGCTTTGTGCAGAAGCGCCGCCATTGGCGGCGATCGCCTCGACCAGCGGCCGGTCGACCGCATAGAGGTCGATATCTTCGAACGGCGGCGACTGGTTGAAGACCTCGTGGGTCGCAAATGTTGCCTGGCTCATGGCTGGTCCTGGAACCGTGAATCACTTCCGCAGTATGATCGGGAAATCATAGGCC
>Ga0268266_10004663_pt1 | contig 13063 bp, 13 predicted proteins | sample KBSS13metaG_FD_190356 | JGI IMG/M metagenome (GOLD analysis project Ga0268266, IMG submission 190356) | Switchgrass rhizosphere microbial communities from Kellogg Biological Station, Michigan, USA - KBS S1-3 metaG (SPAdes) (version 2) | ecosystem: Host-associated > Plants > Roots > Rhizosphere...
GCGATGTGCTTGAAGCCTACGGTCCCGACAACGGTCTACAACCGTTATAATCGCTGGTCGCAACGCGGTATCTGGCAGCGCCTGTTCGAGAAGATCGCGGCATCCGGGCCGGTGCCCAAGGAACTGTCGATCGATAGCACTCATGTGAAGGCGCATCGCTCGGCCGCCGGTGCAAAAAGGGGGAGTACGAAGAGGCGATCGGCCGCTCGCGAGGCGGCCGGACCTGCAAAATCCATTGTCTGGCCGATGATCGCGGCCGACCGGTCGCAATCACGCTGACACCGGGATGCAGAAACCCTGAGAACCTGGCTGGCAGAGCGCAATGTCAGGGCCGTTCAATATCGCCGATATCACCATGGCCGTTCCTTTGCTCGGCGCCGTATCGCCGTTCGGCCGCCTCAAAAACTGGCGCATTGCTACGAGATACGACCGCCACGCTCAGAACTACCTCGCAGCTATCGCTCTTGTCGCCGTCGTCTCCGAGTGGACTAAATGACTCCCCTACCTAGGCCGCACTGCTGGCGATCTCGTCGGAGATCAGGGGGTTTCCTTCGGCTTTTGTGGCATCGCGAAAGGACTTGATCTCGTCAGATTGGCCTCTTCCGCGCAGGCATAGTGCCAAAACTCAAGGGGCTCGCGGGCACTCCAGCGCGGATCGCCGGGATAGATAGGCAGGGCGCAACGGCGGCACACAAGCTGCTCTTCTTTCACTGAAAATCTCAGCACGAGCTGTGATGCGCATGGGCTTACATACGACGGAACGCACAGTTTATTCCTGTGGCTCAGAGCCCTCAATAACTCTTTCGGGAAGTTTTCCCGGAAATCCGCTCACGCCGCTTTCACAGTCATGCCGGTGTATTGGAACGGATGTCTGCCGCGCGTTTTCCCTCTAAGCGGCCTCCTGCCGCAGAGATTGGTGTAGCGATGATCGCAGACGAGTACGGGGCTAAGGCTGTGGAGATGGACGGCAAGGCCGATCAGTGCTTCAGCATTGAAGCGGCGGATATGTACCGAGCGCTTGCCGCTGAGTGGAGACACCTTCAGGCGAAGACCATTGCTTGGCAGCAGCGAACCGCCCCTTGTGCGGTAATCCCAAGCAGTTAGCGAATGGCAGAGTGAGAAATCGGCGAATCCGGCTATAGTTGGAAGTGGGTGCCGGTGTCGGAACCGGCACCCAGTCCTGTAGACCTTGCCCGGCGCCTTCGCGTGCCGGGCTTTTTTTAGTCGTAATTTACGGCCTTTCTCGTACGATGTACGCGGCCGCGACGGTCGTCCACGATAAAATCCCTGACACGCCGTTTATTTCAATTTGTGTTGCAGTCTGGCACCGCTTCGGCCCGCCAATGATGCCGGCCAGACCCTTCGCTCCCAAATTTCGGGGGCAGTTTCGCGGTTTCGCCAAATGCGGTCTGAGACCCGTGCTAGTGTCGTGCCGCCTGCTCGACCTTCTCTCTGAGCTGGGGCGTCGGCTGATCGGCTGGCTTGGCCTCAACCTTCACCGGGGCCAAGCCCTCCTCCTTCTTAATCCCCAACTGGTCGGCGGCCTTCTTGGATACGTCGATGACCCGTTCCTTGGGAACAGGCCCGCCGTCATTGATTTTGACGTCGGCAGTCTTCCCGGTTTTCAAATTGGTCACCTTGGCCTTGGCGCCGAGCGGCAGCTTGCGCGACGCCGCGGTCATCGCGCTCTGGTCCATGCGCGCGCCGCTCGCGGTTTTCTTCCCCTGCAGGCGATCGCTGTAAACGGATGCCTTGCCATGCTGTTCGGCCGTACCCTTGTCCTGTGCAGATACGTCGGAACTCCAGCACAGCCAAGCGGCGGCTATGGCAAAAATAAATGGGCGCATGTGCAAATCCTTCGATCGATGGCGCCAACAGGTAGGTCACCAAACGGCAACGCGGGGATCGCGGATTCGTTCTTCCTTGCCGAATGTATTCTGGACTACCACAATAGGATAATTGAGTATGAGAACTGACATTTTTCTCGCGAAATGAGAGATGACAGCCACTCGTCTAGATTATAGTCAAGATATACTTTTCGATCGCGCTGTCTTGGCATCAGCCCCTTGCTACAGGCAATCTTGATGCCGCTCCGTCCCCTTCAACCGAGCCAGACTGCCGCTCATCCGGTGCGCGCCGTGCCGGATCCGCACTCGCATCCGCATCCGCCGACACGAACCGAGAGGAGTCGAACGAATATTTTCTGGGAGCCTTCATCGAGATCTTCTTCGCGACGGCCCGAAATTGGGAGCCCCGCCTGTCCCCATGCGAGGAGGAGCAGGCGGGACCGAGGTGGGCTTGCCCGCCTCTCGTTTTAAACGCCGCGCTCGGCGTTTGGTTTCGACACGGGCTCGAGGCGGCCGCGGGTGTTATTGATGCCGCGGGTGTTATAGTGTTGATCGGGCGCGGGGCCGGGCTCACGTGCGGGCTGGCCAGCCGGATGCGCATGCTCCGGTGCGGCCTTTGCATCGGGAGCAGGCGCCGGGTGAGGCGCAGCTGGATGCGGTGCCGCACGGTGCGCGGCCGGGCGTTCGCCGGCCGGTGCGCCAGCGGCGGTGCCGTTAGGGCGCTCTGCCGGGGCACGGCGGGTCGGGGCGCGCTTCGCCTCTGCGGCGGCGGGCTTTTCACCCTCGGCCTTGGCGGTGGGTTTCTCCGGAGCCGGCTTGGCGCCGGCCTGGGCCCTCTCCCTGGCTGCGGGTGCGCCCTCAGGCGTGGCGCCGGCGGGACCTTTCTCCCTGGCTTCCGTTCCGGCGGGGCCTTTGGCATCCGCCCGGCCGCCGCCGGCGCGGATGGCGGCGGAATGCTCGGCGCCCGGACCTGCGGCCTTGGCCTGGACGACGCCGGGCCCCTTGAAGTCGCCGGGCTTGGCGGTCGCAGCTACGGCGGGCTTGCCATGGTTGGCCGCTGCGCGCAGCTCCGGGTTACCCTTAGCCGCATCGAGATGCGCGGTCTGCTCAGCGGTGCGCTCCTCGTGCTTTTCGCGGGCGGCGGCTTCCTGCTCTGCGGTGGCGCGTGCCTGGACGCCGCCAGCGCCGTTGAAGGCCGCGCCGCCCGGGCGGTTGTTGATCACCGTCTTGTTGTAGACGTTTGTGACATGGGTGTTGCTGATATTGGTGACCGCCCGGTTATAGGCAAAATGGTCCCCGTCCCAGCGTCCGCCCTCGAAGCCGTTCCCGCCATAGCCGAAGCCGTAATTGATGCCGCCATAGAAGCCGACATGCGGTCCCCAATAGCCGGCATGGAAGCCGTAGACACCGCCTTCGAAGCCCCAATAGGGCGGAGTCCACAGCACGCCGACCCGGGGCGGGCGTACCCAAGTGCCGGGCACCCAATAATAACCGCCGTCTTCTTCATAGGCCCAATAGCCTGGCGTCCAGATGAAGCCTTCTTCAGGAATCGGCGGCTGGACATAGACCGGGATCGGCGGCGGGGCGATGCCGACGCTGATACTGATCGCAACCTGAGCCTGCGCCGCCGGCGCAAAAGCCAGGGGAGCGGTTATCGCTAAGCCCAATACGACTGGGATGTAATAGGGAGATACGCGCATTCGGATCCTCCATCTGGTTGGGCACGCGTGCCCGTGAGCGAGCTCGAAAATCCAAACGTATGACCGGTCGTTTTGGGCCTTTCCGCTACATTAACTCCTTGTAATCATGGCCGGCAGGCTTATCGCCCGATATCGTTCACTACTCCTCTCGGCGAACCGGTGAGCGACTTCACCGATGTCCGGCCCGAAATCCAGCACCGAGACGATACAAGCATGCTGATCCCGCGGCGCCACTGACAGGAGGCTCGCTCAGTCCGGCCTAACATGCTTCGTGCAATTAGGGGCACCGGCTCGCAACCCCTGACGATCAGGCCATGTCATTCCGCACTTTCGGAATAAAGAAAGGAACCTGCCTCACCAAACGCGGATCAGTAACGCGCAGTGGCGGCACAAGGCTGCTCTTCTTTCACGGAAGCCCTCGACAAGAACGAGACCGCGCCTCGAATTATGTTTGACGGAAAGGAAGCCTATTCCACGCCTTGAACACTACTTCCGGGAATATTCCCGCACCCCCCTCTCCCGTCTTCCGGGAATGCTTCGCTCGTCTTTTATCGCGAGCGGCATTACGTGCTTCGTGAGCCTCTGGCGCGCTCGTTCCCCGTGCGGATCGATCTCCCGCAGGGTGAGGTTCCCGACCGCCGCATCGTCATAAAATTTCGGGCCTTGCAATTTATGCGGGTACCGTGATGCCCTACGACAAAGACCTGCGCGACCGGATTAGAGCAAGAGGTACCGCGATCGTTACTTGAAACCGTCGAGGAACGGGCTCGATAGATATACGACAGCCATGACACAGGCCCTGTCCTGACCTACAAGCCCAGCGACGAACAGCGGGAAAAAAATGGTCTATCGCAAGGGGCAGCGCACCAATAAGCACTTCGCGGCCGCATGCGCCTTCGCGGTCGATATCCCCATTCTGGGCGGCGGGCTGGGCAGAACCTGGACAATGTCATTGCCGCGGAGAGAACCGTTCCGGTCATCGACGCGAGGCTGCGGCTCAAATCGGCCGGAAGTCATCCTTGGGCAGTCACACGCCCCGGCGAAACCTTGCAAACCAAGACGCGGACTCATTCTCGATCCACGCCCTTGCTTTGTCTGCCGCCTCGAAGGGGCTCCCGACGGGGAGCATCGGCGCAATCGAATTCGGTTCGATCATGATCTGGTAAGCGCCGTCGTTGGTTTCGCGTATCCAGAACGTCGCATTTCGGTCGTTGTCGGCCGCAAAGGAATTGGAGGTCGCCATGATAGACACCAAACTGTCGCGGATAAGTGAGACGATCGATCTCAATCGCCCTACCGCTCAGTGAGCATTGAAAATAGGGCAGAAGAATGGCTCTGATCCGCCCCCCATTTGGCGGCCAACACGATTTCGAATTCCGGTTGGCTGAAACGCAAAAAGGAGGCATCGCAATGGAAGACGGCAATAGCGTTGAAGGAGCGGCGCTGGGAACCACCTTCATCGTAAATGGCCTGCTCGCCACCCTGATCGCCAAAGGCGTCATGTCGACCGCCGAAGTCGGCAGAATGCTGAATGACACCCTCTATACCTTGGAAGGCATCCATGCGCGCAGCGAACCATGCGTGCGGCCTGTCTGGTCGGATGCGCGCAATCATGTCGAGCAGATGATCGCCGTCCATGCGCCAAGGTTTGGTTAAAAAAAGACCGGGCAGCAAACCCGGTCTAAGGTCAGGATCTAACAGGATGAGGATATCATCACCTGCAGGATCTAGATTTGGGCGGCCGGGGATATTCTTCAATCCGTTGTCATCTGCCCTAGCGCATGAGTAGACCCAGGCTCTCCACGCGAATGGGCGCGTGGACACAGCTGCGGCCTGCGCATCTGTCAGCCAGCGAGCCTGCGGCATGTCATCCGGATACTCGCCGCCCTGCTCCAGCGTTTCGACTGCAAGGCCCCGTCCCGTCGTGCTGTGCATCCTGCGGCCGATCGCCTTGCGTCGTGGGCTCATAGTGGTGGACCAGCCGTCTGCCGCAAAAGCGGCGGGCCCGAGAGTTGCTTGCTCAGCATGCCTCCAGATTCGATGTGGGGTCACTGTCGAGGCGGCTACTTTTCCCAGCGGCGCGAATGCCTGCAGGCGGAGCTACAGGGGGGCTTTTGTCGGGACATTATTTCGGGATTTATCCCCTTGCCGCACGTGAACTAGGAAACCCGAGTAGGTGCACCGAATAAACGGGATTATGGCGAAGCTGATGAGGCACCGACCAAAACACCCGCCATGGCACTCGGCAAGACATCGGACCTCCGGCATTCGCTCGATCGTGCCGGCGCCCGGCAGAATGCTTCTCCAGTTTCCTACGAGGATCTTAAGGCGGTTCCCTTCAATAAAACTGGGTTCTCGTTCTTGGCAATTTCTTCGGAAGCATACCGGCTCCGAGTTTTTGGCCGCGCTCGGCACTCCATCAAATCGGCCATTTCCTCGTAAGACGCCGCGACTTCTTCAAGAATTGCTTTATTCACCTGGACGTCCTTGGCCGCCTCTCTGACCTCCTGTGCTCGCCGACGCCAGTAAGTTGGCGATAACTCCTTCTTAGCGGAATGGGTCGGGTTCATTGTCTCTCGTGGGTAATGTCCAGGTAAGGGTCTGAATGTACACCACTTTTGTTGCGGATTCCGCCCGCCCCGGTTTTATCACAGGGCACTTTTCGGACGCTCGCAAATCGGCCGGCTTCGTGACATCTGTTGTGACGCGGCGGGGTTTCCGACCGCTCCAGGGGCCCATTGGGCGCCATTATCGCCCGGGAGACGCACCAGGACATAGCCTTTAGGCTACCATGCCGCCGGCCGTTCCAGCACCGCCCGCACATGCCGCCGCATCGTCACCACCTGGTCGCCCGCGTCCACAGTGTGAAGGTCGCCCACGGTATCGTCCATCCTGATCGGCTACGCCGCTGCTCGTGGCGGGCCGGTTAGCAGTCCGGATGTCGAAGGGCGGCCCTGCTCGAAGCTGAAGCTGGTGAGCAGGTGGTTCTTGAGCTTGGTCGCCTCCAGGGTGAGCAGCTCGCACATCGCCTCCAGCTCGGGTAGCCGCAGTCACTGCAATTCCGCACGGACTGCCGAAATCTCTGCCGCTGGCAGACCGCTGGTGCTTCGAAACTGACCGCAGGGCGGCCTCTCCGAGTTCTCAATCAGGCGGCCACCACCCATTGACGTCGGTCGCCGAGCGGGTCGTGCGGAGCACTTCGCACGACCCGCTCGGCCGGCGAATCATTACAGAACTGCGGAAGTACTATGTCAGCAACATCGATCAAAGCGCCGCCCATCAATGGGGTTGGCCAGCCCTTGGACCGCCTGCTGAGACCGGCAGCTGGATTCCGTCATCCATACGACGTAGTAAAAGATCCGTTGCTCGCTGAAGCGGAAAAGCGAGCGATCCTCGCCTCTTGGGCGTCTGATGCGTCTGCCGTTGAAGATCAACCTCATTTGCGGTGGCTGTTCGGCACTGTGGAGCCTGGCCCGCTCGATGACATTCTTGAAAGTTTGGCCCGGCTGGACGGCCCGAGAGAGCCCAATGCCGCTCCGATCTGCAAGGGCCCCCATCTCGCAAGGTCGACAGGCTTGCATCCATCCAAATCCGTTGCCCATCGCCTTACGGAGTGCCGCGTCGGGACGGTTCAAGCCACTCTTGATTGTGCCAATCGGGCATCAGGTGGGAGGAACAACTTTCTGCTCTAAAACGTAGTGAAATCGCCGGTTGCGTTTTCCGGCATAACGAGAGGATTTATTTTGGAAAACGCAGTCGTGATTCTGATCGTTGAGGACGAGTCGGCTGTTCGCGAGCTGCTGGAGGTGGCGCTCCAAGATGATGGCTATGAGGTCATTGTCGCGGAAAGCGGCGAAGAAGCAGTTGCGCTGCTGGACAAGCTTAAGGATGCCCGCGGCGTAATCACCGATGTGAGGCTTGGCGGCAAGCGCAAGCTGACGGGCTGGGATGTCGCACGCCACGCCCGCGAGCTGAACCCCGGTATTGCCGTTGTCTATATGAGTGGCGACAGCGCCGTTGATTGGGCAGCGCAGGGAGTGCCGAAAAGCGTGATGGTCGTTAAACCGTTCGCCCTGTCCCAGATCTCGACGGCGCTCGCGAACCTGCTGAACGAAGCCGGGTAACGGCATATCCTTCCGCGCAATCGGTGGCGATCAGGGCGTTTCTTTCAGCTTTTTTGGTATAACGAAAGGACCTGATCTCGTCAGATTGGCGTCTTCCGCGAAGGCACAGGTCCGAATTCTTAACTCAATGGTAGGAGACTGTTTCCGTCGCACGATGGGTGCAGATGGCCTTCTTCGCTTTTGTATAGGCCGAAAGATCGGCGGGCCAAGCGATGGCGGGTTGAGTCTGATCAATGCCTGCCGGGACCGGGATGCTAATCCCGGCTTGGCGCTCGATATCGGCAATCGCTAAACGGTCCCGGCTGCCGATCGGCAACCGCCACGTTCCTTGGCGGAACATCAATCCTCCGAACTCAGTTAGCGTGTTGTTTATCGGGAGGTAGTCGATGTCGATTCTGGGTTGGATCCTCCTTGGACTGATCGCCGGCTTCATCGGCAGCAAGGTAGTCAACAAGCATGGTGAAGGGCTGATTCTCGATATCGCCCTCGGCATTGTCGGCGCGATCGTCGGCGGCTTCTTGTTTACTCAGTTCGGGGCGGCCGGGGTCACTGGCTTCAATCTCTACAGCATGTTCGTGGCGGTGATTGGGACGATCGTCATCCTGGTCATCTATCACGCCATTTTCAGGCGACGCGCCTGACCTCGGCCGACTGGAAGCCTGCGATGCGCAATCGGCCGCCTCACGACCGTGTATACGCGCGGCTTGGCGTTTCGCCAATCAGCGGTGTAGGCGTCTTCGCCATACGCGACATTCCAGCGGGGACCGATCTATTTCCGAACGATTCGCGGGGCGTCCGCTGGATCGACAGCGTCGAGATCGAAGCGATCGCAGAGCCGGCGATCCGCCAGCTCTATGAGGATTTCGCCGTCAGACGCGGCGAAAAGCTCGGCTGTCCGGAAAACTTCAACATCATGACGGTAGGCTGGTATCTGAACGAGGCTCCGGCGGGCGAGCGGCCGAACGTGGATGTGGAAAACAACCTGCGCTTCACCGCCGCCCGGGATATCGTCACCGGCGAGGAGCTGACGATCCGCTACGCCTCATTCAGCGACGCGTAGCCCATAACCATCATAATCATGAAAAACGATCGATTGTCGGTCGGGACATCGCGACGTCCTTGACCCTGTCGCCCACCGCCTGGACGGCTTCGAGTAGCTGCTGATGCATAACCCCGAACTTTTCGCCCAGTCACGGACTTCGTAGTCCTCGTTGATATTGATCGGCTTCGGTCGGGCTGACCGGTCTGGCTCTTGTCCTCTGCTATCGTTTTCTCCCTTTAGCAGCGAATTGTACACAGGACCGCCCGATCAAATCGGTGCATCCGGGTTATGTCCGGTCCAACCAGCGCTCCTATACGCGGCGCGCCTAACCGAAGGATTGACCGCACCGCTGTCGAGAATGGCTTCAACGCGCCGCAGTGCTTCTTCGGGGCCGCGGACCATAACGAGCGTGCCGCCGCGGCGAACACCCTCCGCATAGACCTCGGCATGCTCCTTGCTGATGCCCGACCCGACCAGTCCGCCGATCAGACCACCTGCCGCGGCGCCACCAACCGCTCCAACCGCGAGAGCGACCAACCAACCAGCTGCAACCACCGGACCCACGCCGGGAATCGCCAGCATGCCGAGACCTGCTAGAACACCCGCGCCACCGCCGGCGACGGCGCCCACGCCCGCGCCAATTTCCGCGCCGGGAGCAGCTTCGTTTCCAACATCACGTTTCACGCGCCCGTTGGCATTGTTGGCGACGACACTGATGTCATCGTCGGGGATGCCCGAGGCTTCGAGTTTTTGAACCACAGTGGATGCGGCTTCATAGGTGTCGTACAGCCGTGCAACTGTCTTAATTGCCACGTTCTCCTCCATATCGGTGTAATTCTATCCCCACGCCGATCACTGCTCAGCGATGTTTCCTTGATAGTCGAGCGTCACGTTGACGGACTTTCCGCCTTTCATGGCCAAACCATGCCAGATCCCCTGGTCGTCTATGTTCAGCACTTTGACATCTTTGTAACCGCGCGCATCGAGCCGGTTTCTTGCCTGCGTCTCTGTGAAACTATTCTTGCCGGCCACTGGCGCAGCTGAAGTTTTCGAATTCTCATCCCCTGTTGATACCGCAGGAGGGTTAGGCGATTTATTCGTTCGGGCGTCTTGAGCGAATGAAGTAATTGACACTAAAGCTCCGGCCAACATGACCGCTACTGGTAAGTTACTCATTTTCAGACTCCCTGATACTGGGAGTATTTGCAACGGTCCATGGGTAATTTGGTTCCTGCCCGAGATCAGCGGTATCGGCGCCTGCATTAGCCAGCAGGCTCTGAGTGACCGGTCGCCGGGCCGGCAGCGGCGCGGGACGCCCGGCGACCGGTCACCTGCCATCTACGTCCGTATGCGAAGCCATTCGCTCAGGTCATAAACACCCTGATGGAAAGAGTAATGCAACACTAGCGAGAGGAACTCAGCGCGATGGAGTTGAACTCGACGCGATCGTCAATCACGGTATGCAGGGGGCAAACAACGGCGGCGGCGGGATCTAAACAACCGATGCTCGTCGCACATGACTAAGAGGAAAAATCCTGAAATCCGCGGGTTGAGCAGGCTAGGAACGCGGCAAGGCGAGCCGAGCCTCCCCATTGATGCTGCCTCGCCTAGCGCTGAGCGCCCGGTCGAGCACCACCCCCTCGCCTTCTTGTCCAGCCGCTCGCCGAGGAACGCCGGATGCCGCAGGATTCCACATCCATTCGGCGAAGCGCGTCTCACGATCTCAGACCGTACCCCGTAGATAGCGCCCCGGAAAGACGCCTCGTACATTTTTCTGGATGGTTAGGTAACCGGCCTTCAGCCGCGACTGGAACCGGTAGGCGGTTTGCGAGTTCTAGGAATTGGTGGTCGATCCCGCCATTTGTGAGGGCTGCCAATGTCGGGTACGAACGGGTCATCCGACGCCGATCAAAGTGGCGCCGGCGTTTACGATGAAATTGCGCCTCCCACGATCCAATCCGTCACACTCACCGTGAACGGGCGCGACCACACGCTGTCCATCGATACCCGAACGACCCTGCTGGATGCACTGCGCGAGCATCTGGGCCTCACCGGCTCGAAGAAAGGCTGTGACCATGGCCAATGCGGGGCTTGCACCGTGTTGGTGGATGGCATGCGGATCGTATCCTGCCTAAGCTTCGCGGCGATGCATGAGGGTGACGCGGTCACCACGATTGAGGGGCTGGGACAGCCGGGCAATCTGCATCAGTTGCAAGCCGCCTTCGTCGAACATGATGGCTTCCAGTGCGGCTACTGCACGCCCGGACAGATTTGTTCGGCTGTCGGCATGCTGACCGAACATGAGATGAATTGGCCCAGCCACGTGACAGCCGACGTTGCCGCCACGGCGATCGCGTTGACCGACGCCGAAATCCGGGAACGCATGAGCGGCAATCTGTGTCGTTGCGCCGCCTATACCAACATTCTCGCCGCCATTAAGGAAACGGCGGGCGTCTCATGAGACCCTTCACCTATGAACGGGCCGTGGATGCCCGGGCGGCGGTACGCGCCGTGACCGGCCACCCGAACGCTAAATTCATCGCGGGCGGGACCAATCTCATCGATCTCATGAAGGTGCAGGTCGAGACGCCGACGCATCTAGTCGACGTTAATCGCCTGCCGCTGGCGACGATCGAGGAGGCGGATGGCGGCTTGCGCATCGGCGCACTGGTCCGCAACAGCACCTTGGCCGGCGATCGGCGGGTGCGCGAGAAATATCCCGTGCTCAGCGAGGCGCTGTTGGCTGGGGCCTCCGGACAACTGCGCAACCGGGCGACAACGGGTGGCAACCTGCTCCAGCGGACGCGGTGCTTTTATTTCTATAATCGCGACACGCCCTGCAATAAGCGCGAGCCGGGTTCCGGCTGTTCGGCACTGGAAGGGCTGAATCGCATTCACGCCATCCTCGGGACGAGCCCGTCCTGCATCGCGGTCCACCCTTCAGATATGGCTGTGGCCATGACCGCGCTGGACGCGGCGGTGGAAACATTGTCCAGCAGCGGCGAGACGCGCTCCATTCCGCTTGCGGATTTCCACAACCTGCCGGGCACGGAGCCGCAGATGGAGACCCAGCTTCGGCCCGATGAGCTGATTACCGCCGTGACCTTGCCGCCGCCCCCGCCGGGCGGGCAACTCTATCGCAAAGTCCGCGACCGCGCTTCCTATGCGTTCGCGCTGATCTCCGTCGCGGTGGCCGGCGATCGAATTGCCTTGGGTGGTGTGGCGCACAAGCCTTGGCGCGCGGCCCGAACCGAGGCTGCGCTGAAATCCGGCGCGCAGCCGGCGGACGCCGCCGATGCCGAGCTCGCGGACGCCAAGGGCTATGGCGGAAACGATTTCAAGATTGCGCTGGCGCGCCGGATGATCGTCCGCACGCTAGCTCAGGCGGCGGTCCGGGCGGCGGAGGTCAAAGATGGATGACCTTGCTCCCGGCTATCCCAGCAACATTCTCGACGAGGACAAGCAGCGGGTCCTCGGCCGGCCCGTGGATCGGGTCGACGGGCCTCTGAAGGTCACCGGCACTGCGCCCTATTCCTATGAATATGCCGGCCATGGAAAGGTGGCCTATGGCTTCATCGTCGGCGCAACGGTGGCCACCGGCCGGATTCGCGCGATCGACACAAGCGAAGCGTCCCGTATGACGGGCGTCCTGCTGATTATGACTCACCCAAACGCGCCGATTCAGAAACCCTATGTCACTTTCGCCGAACTCGCCCGCGGCCAGCTTCCATACGGTGTTGCCAGACCGTTCCTGGTAGATGACCGCGTTCGTTATTACGGTGAGCCGGTGGCGCTCGTCGTGGCCGAGAGCTTCGAACAGGCCCGCGATGCTGCCGCGCGCATCAAGCTCACCTATGAGGCGGGTCCCAAGCCGGCGACCCGCGTGAAGCACGAGGCCGCGCAGGCCTATGCGCCTGAAACGGTCAGGGGCTTCCTTGAGACGGACTCCTCCGTCGGCGACTTCGCCACTGCGTTCGCGAGCGCGCCAGTCCAGATCGACGCCACTTACGAAACACCCTACCAACATCATCACGCTATCGAGCCGCACGCCAGCATGGCCGTTTGGCAGGGTGACGCCGTAACGGTTTATGTTGCTGCTCAACTGCCCATCGATTGCCGAGACGTGATCGCCGACACGTTGCAGCTGCCGCACGAAAAGGTGCGGATCATCTGCAAGTTTGTCGGCGGCGGGTTCGGGAGCAAATTAGCGACGGAGGCCGACGCAGTTCTCTCGGCGCTCGCCGCGCGGCAACTCGGTCGGCCGGTCAAGACAGCGTTCACGCGCCAGCAGGTCGTCGTCAACGCCGCCCATCGTACGGAGTCGATCCAACGCGTGAGGCTGGCGGCGGA
>Ga0268266_10004664_pt1 | contig 13062 bp, 9 predicted proteins | sample KBSS13metaG_FD_190356 | JGI IMG/M metagenome (GOLD analysis project Ga0268266, IMG submission 190356) | Switchgrass rhizosphere microbial communities from Kellogg Biological Station, Michigan, USA - KBS S1-3 metaG (SPAdes) (version 2) | ecosystem: Host-associated > Plants > Roots > Rhizosphere >...
TTGGGTGCGGGCGATTTTCGGACGCGAACGGAGGATCGGCCTGCACCGCCGGCCCTCAATGCCGGCGACTCATTGATACTCGGGCCGTTGCGCGCCATGGTGGAACGCCAATTGGATCATCCGCGCCTGGTTGCGCTGTATGTCCACGGCTCGCCGCAGGAAATCTGGAGCGGATTCGCGCGCCATGGGCGGCCCATCCAGTATGCGCATGTCCCGCAGCCGCTGGCGATCTACGATACGTGGAGCTCGATTGCCGCCACACCGGCCGCGTTTGAGGCGCCGTCGGCGGGGTTTGTGTTGAGTTGGGCGGCCGTTGCATCGCTGGCGGCTCGTGGGATTGGATTCGCCACTGTGACGCATGCGGCCGGTCTGTCTTCCACCGGCGATCCCCGTCTCGATCTGCGCTTTCCCCTCGACGAGCCCTACAACATTCCCACGGTCACCGTGGCGGCAATCAATCGGGCCCGGACACGCGGCGAGCGCATCGTTGCCGTCGGCACCACGGTCGTTCGTGCCCTCGAAGATGCTGCCTGGGCCAACGGCACTGTCGCTGCCGGGCCCGGGATCGCCCGCTTGAAACTCGGGCCGGAATCCCGGCTGCGGGTGATCGATGCGATCCTGTCCGGCACTCACGAGAGCGGGACGAGCCATCACGAGCTGCTGCGCGCGTTCGTTCCCCGTCACGTGCTTCTGCAGATGGATGAACAGCTCGAGGCCGGCGGCTATCGGACCCACGAGTTCGGCGACTCGGTGCTGATCGAAGCTCAGCCGCAATAATCGCAAGACGCTTGGTAACGGTTGTAATACACTTCTTAAGGGTTCTTATCGCATAGATCAAGCTATGAATTTCAAGCCTTTACGCCTCGTTGCTGCCGCCCTTCTTGTAGTGATCGCCGGTTGCGGCGGCGGCGGTGACAACCCTCCGGACATCCTTCAGACCCAGATCTTGAGCGACTCGGGATATGACGGCGACATCGAGCAGACCTCAGAGTCAACGGCGATAGTCACTCAGGGGATGGGACCCCAGGTGCAATCGATCTTTGCCGGCATCGACCCGGTCTCGGGCGATGAGTTCAGAGCCTTCCTGCACTTTCCGTTGGATACGGTCCCCGGCCAGGCGTACATCGATTCCGCTTTCCTCGAGATCTACATCGACGACATTCAGCCGACCGGGGCTGTGATTCCGGTCCGCATCGAGTTGGTGAGCTTCCAGCAACCGATGGTGGCGACCGACTTCGACCGCACCGCGCAGCCGGCCATCACCTACACGACATTGTCACCGCGCCTCGGGCCGTCGGATCTGAATAAATATGTTCCGATCGATGTCACCGAATTGATGAAACAGGCACAGCGTCTCGGACTGTCTGATTTTCAGGTGCGTATCCTGCAGGATTTGGGTCCGCCGATCGCCGGCCTGTTTACGATAGACGACACGACCGGTTCCAACCGACCGTCCTTTGCGCCGCTCCTGACAGTCAACTATTACTTCTGAGCGGCCCTCGACCGGAGTACTATGCCCTATCCAATTAGGGCTAGATTCGTCCGCGGGACGAGTTCCGGATGAGGCATAGTGAATGACGTCAGGGCCGGGGGTCTGAGCCTCCGCACAGCGGATGAGGCTTTGCAGCCTGCGCAGGCCGGTCGCGAGATTTCGGTAGGTGGCGCGCTCCCGTGCCAGCGATTGCCGGCGACCACCGACCCGTCGAAGGAAGCTGTTCTGGAACGTCGGCGCCGACTGCGGGCCGCCGGCTACGAAATCGAGCAGATCAGCGGCGCCGGCACGGAAATCGATCCGGAAAAGCTGGCGGGCAGCATCGAGGGATTCATCGGATTCTCGCGCGTACCGCTGGGCGTGGCCGGACCCATCCGGATTGTCGGAACCGCCGCCAACGGCGAGTTCTTCGTGCCCTTCGCCACGAGTGAAGGCACGCTCGTAGCCTCCTTTCAACACGCTTTCAACGCAATGAACCGCTCCGGCGGCGCCATTGCGCTGTGCAGCGATCAACACGTCGGCCGTGCTCCGTGCTTTGAATTCGCCAGCCTCCCGCAGGCCGCCGAGTTCGCACGATGGCTGCCCTCGCGGCTGTCCGCACTGCAGGAAATTACAGCCGGCACGTCACGTTTCTGCCGGCTCGTGTCAGCCACTGCGGCGATCGTCGGCAACACGGTCTACACGCTGTTTGAGTTCTCGACGGGCGATGCCGCCGGCCAGAACATGGTGACCCTCGCCACCCAGGCGATCTGTGCCAACCTGATTGCGCACATGCCGACACCGCCGCGCTCCTGGCTCGTCGAGTCGATGATGTCAGGTGACAAGCGCGCGACGCCCCTGGCATTCCGTTCCGCGCGCGGTTGGAATGTCAGTGCGGAAATCGTCCTCCCGCCCAAGCAGGTGGAGCGTTACTGGCGTACGGACCCGTCCAAAATGGAGCGTGCGTGGCGGCAAGCTGTCAACGGCGCGGCACAGACCGGAGCCGTTGGCTTGCAGGGTAATGTTGCAAACGCGGTCGCGGCGATGTTCATTGCGTGCGGCCAGGATGTAGCGTGCGTCGCCGAAGCGACGACCGCCCTGACTCGTGTTGAGTGCACTTCGGCGAATGAGGTGTACGCATCCGTTACGTTGCCGAACCTGATCGTGGGCACGGTGGGTGGTGGAACCTACCTGCCGACCGCACATGAATGCCTGTCGATGCTCGGCTGCGCAGGTGGCGGACATGCGCGCAAATTCGCAGAGATCTGTGCGGCCGTGGCGTTGGCCGGTGAGTTGGCCATTGTCGGTGCGATGGCCAGCGGACAGTTCGCTGCAGCCCATGCCTCGGGCGGTCGCAAAGGAGCCGCCGCCAACGGCAATGGCAACGGCAGTCACGAGTCGTGAGTGACTCGCAGGCCCTGGAGACAGCGGCAACGCCTGCGGCGCCGGTCAAGCGCAAAAAGCCGGTCAGGCAGTTCGTCGTGCGCCACCTTCTTCCGCCGATTGCGCGCACCGTGTATGGCGCAATGGCGCGCTCCTGGCACTACACGACCGAGAACGAGCCGGTGCTCACCAGTCTCCTCGCCGGAGATAAGCCGATCGTGGGGGCTTTCCTCCACGCCCGCACGTTTCAACTCCTGTACTACTTCAGCCGGCCGCATCGCGGGCGTTGGATGTTGATGTGCTCGCGCAGCAGTGACGGCGACCTCATGACCAAGGTTGAGAGAGGACTGGGCTACCGTGTCGCTCGCGGGTCCTCCGGTTCGGGCGGCGCACGCGCGCTCGCCGAGATGATCAAGGCCCAGCGTGAAGACCGCCATCTGCACTCCTGTCTGGCGGTCGATGGATCGCGTGGCCCCCGCGGGATCGCGCAGCTGGGAATTCTGACTCTGGCACGCAAGAGTGCCGGAGTGTTGCTGCCTGTCGCGGCCTCGGCATCGAAGTCCTGGATTCTCGGCTCCTGGGATCGCACCGTGATTCCCAAACCCGGCGCTCAAATCAACATTCTGATCGGCGAGCCCATGGAGTTGCCGGCCAGGATGGATGAGCAGCAGACCGAGTCGGTTCGTATGGAGCTCGAGCGGCGCTTGATTGCCATGCACATCGACCTGGATGCGCGTACGGGCTTCAGCGACTCCGAGCCGTTGCAGAAGCCAGTATCTGCTCAATGACGCGCTGAGATTCCAGCGCCTCATTCAATGACACGAACGGTTGGCGCCGCTCGCGGACCGCTGTCAGAAAATCCTCGATGAGAGCCGTATGGGCGTCGTGGGGGAAATCCATCACGTTGGCGCCGCCTCCGGTGCCGCCTTCGGATTTCACCTCGATCTGCTCGCCATTCAGGAGCGCCACTTTCAGGTCGCCGCCGGCCAGGACGGCCGAGCCGAGCTGGCCGATGATCTCAATTGTTTCAGCACCTCCCGGATACATTGCGGTGGTGGCCATCACCGAGCCCGGTGCGCCATTACCCAATCTCACCAGGGCATTCGCGTAGTCCTCGGTCTCCATGCGATGGATCGAAGTTGTAATCACCTGCGCGGCCTCAACTGAGGTGACACCCACCAGCGAGCGAAACAGGTCCAGCGAGTGAATCGCCTGAGTGAGCAGAACGCCGCCGCCGTCCCGCACAAGAGACCCCCTGCCCGCCTGTTCGTAGTAACTCTGCGGACGCCACCACGGTACGCGCACAGAGGCTGCCTGAACGCTTCCGAGCTTGCCCGCCGTGAGAATTTCGCGCAGCCGGACACTGGCAGGCCGAAAGCGATGTTGTAAGACAACACCGCAGGTCAGCGAAGTGGTGGCCGCTCGCTCAACCAGTGCCTGGGAGCGCGCGAAAGAGACTTCGAGCGGCTTCTCCAGCAGAATGTGTTTGCCGCGTTCCAGGCACTCGGTCGCAATCGGCAGGTGAGTCGCAGGCGGCGTGGCCGCGATCGCCATATCAACATCGGGATCCGCCAGCGCGGCGCTGAGATCCGCGGTCACCGGCACGCCTGCGGGCAGGAAGGTCCGATCGGCTTTCTCGGGATGCCGGCAGACGGCATAGCGCAGATCCACTGCGTCGCTGAGATCCCTCAGGCTCTTCAAATGCGGCTGGGAACCCGGGCCCAGGCCGATCATCACCACACCGATTCGCTCCATACACCACCGCATCCGGGCCACGCGCAACGTTTACACTGCCCATAGTTTGGGGACGATGACACGGACATGCGGCGCAGCGCAATCAATCTACTTCAGTTGGCACTTCTACTCGGGTTGAGCGCCGTCCAGGCTGGTGAGCTCAGCTGGAGCAGCGACTCCGGTCCGAACGCCCGGTTTCTGGCGGTCCATGGACGTCGCTCGGCCACGTTCGGTTACTCCGATACGGGACTCGAAAGCTGGGCCTATCCGGTCCAGATCCTGACCTCGTTCGGTATCTCCTTCCGGCGGCCGCAGGCCATCGATGCAATCGACGGACAGACGCTCCTGCGCCGCATCGTCTACAGCCCGGAAGCGGTCACCCGGATTTACGTCGGACCGGATTTCGTCGTGCGCGAGAAGATTTTCGTGCCCCTGGAACAGCCCGGCACGCTCATCAGCTACGAGGTTGAAGGGCAGCGACCCGTTGACATCGTCGTCCACTTCACGCCCGTGCTGGATTTGATGTGGCCGGCGTCGCTCGGCGGGCAGGACGTCAGTTGGGATGCGAATCACTCGGGTTACCTGTTATCCGAGGGCGGCCACCGCTATACAGCGCTGATCGCTTCACCCCAGATGGTCGAGCACGACGAGGTACACAACACCAACAGACCAGGCAGCCCCGGCCTGGCTTTTGTGATTCGACCCGATGCGCAGCGCAAGGCGCAGATTGCCATTTCCGCTGCAGGTGCCGCGCTCAGTGACGGCGTCGCGCTGGAACAGAACGCCCGCGATCACTATCGAAAGTTGCTGGATCAGGCGCTGCAGATAGAAACCCCGGATGGCGAGGTCAATCGCGCGCTCGCGTGGTCCGAGATTGCTGTTGACCAGGCCTGGGTGTGCAATACCGACTTCGGCTGTGGTCAAGTCGGTGGGTATGGGGCCTCGCGCCGGGGACGGCGCCCGCAATATGACTGGTTCTTCGCAGGCGACGGCCTGGTGTCCACTGAAGCGCTGCTGGCAGCAGGGCAATACGCCGCGGCGCGCGACGAGTTGGAGTTCATACTGCGCTACCAGGACCGCAAGAGCGGGATGATCTGGCACGAGATCTCCCAGAGCGCCGGCAACCTGAATTGGAAAGAGTATCCGTACATGTACGTGCATGTTGGATTGACCGCCGACTTCCTGGCGTCGGTGGCGGCTTACTACCGGGCGAGCGGTGATGTCGGCTTTGCGCAGAAGCACTGGACCGCGCTGCTGCAGGCCTATCGATACAGCCACTCACTGCTCGATTCACGCGGCTTGCCGGAGATTCCGGCCGACAAGCAGGGAGCCAACGAGCAGGATGCACTCGGGGATGAGTTGTCACTGTCAGCCGGCTGGGTGGGAGCCGCGGAGGCGTTCGCAGAACTAGCGGGTGCAACGGGACATCATGCCTTGGAGAAGGACGCCCTGAGTGCTGCTCGACTGGCGCGTGACGTTATCGCGAAACGCTACTGGGACCCACAACAGCACTATTGGATCAGCGGCCATACTCGCTCGGGAGCGGCCACACGGGATCGTGAAAGCCGCGCATCCAGTACCGTGCTACAGGGGCTGTTCTCGGCGGAACAACGCGATGCCGGGCTGAACCAACTCGCCGCGGCCGATTTTCAGACCGACTGGGGTACGCGAGGCAGGCCCTCGACGGATGCGCGGTACGATCCCAACGCCTACGCGAGCGGAAGTGTCTGGGCCATCGGCTCGGCGGGAGTGGCCTCGGCATTCTGGGCCGAACACCGCCCTGTCACGGCCCTGCCGATCTGGAAAGCGCTCCTTCCGTGGAGCAGCCTCGACTCGCCGGGACACATTCACGAGACACTGGCTGGAGATTTCTACCACGAAGAAATGGAGTCCGTACCTGAGCAGACCTGGTCGTCTGCGTCCTTCTTTACCGCGACTGTCCACGGATTGTTGGGATTGAAGGTCGACGGGGTGGCGCGGCGCGTGGTGTTTGCCCCGCATCTGCCTGCCGACTGGGGCTCCATTGTCGTTCGCCACGTGCATGTGGCCAACAGTGAGCTGACTTTGAAGATGACGCAGAGCCCTGGCGAAATTCAGCTGCAGATTCAAAATCTCGGTGCTCCGGTAACGCTGGAGTTCAGCCCCCAGTTGCCGCTCGGAGCCACCGGGACGCAGGTGCAGCAGAATCAACAGGACACGCACGCCCGAATGGATCTCACCGTTCCGAGGGGCGACTCAACTCATACGGTGCGCTTTTCAGGGGGCGTCTGCCTGGTTGCGACGGTGCCGCGGCCTCTCGTGGGCGAGCCGAGCCGGGGACTCAAATTTACCGGGATCACATTGCGCGATCGCACGCTCACCGTGGAGCTGGATCGGGTGTCGGAGGCTGAGGCGAATTTTCAATTGCGGACACCCTGGAAGATTGCCGGCGCCGGCGGCGCCGACTTTACGCCCGATGGGCACTTCACCGTGAAAGGACCGCCGGGCCACCATCGGGTCACGGTAAACTTCGGGTCATGAAGATTGTAAACATCGCGGCGTACAAGTTCCTGCCGCTCAACGACCTGAGGTCACTGCGCGCGCGCCTGCAGTCTCTGTGCAAGGACGCGGACCTCAAGGGCACTATTCTGCTGAGCCCCGAAGGAATCAATCTGTTTGTCGCCGGCGAGGCGCACGGCATCGAGCGGCTCCTCGAGGAGTTGCGCAGTTGGCCCGGGCTCGGGGACCTGCAGCCGAAATTCAGTGCAACCGACACCCAACCGTTCCGGCGGATGTTGGTTCGTTTGAAGAAGGAGATCATTGCGTTCGGCGTGGCAGGAATCGATCCCGCGCGCCGCACATCGCCCAAGCTGTCCGCAAAGGAGCTGAAGCGCTGGCTGGATGCAGGCCGACCCGTCACGCTGCTGGACACACGCAACGACTATGAGGTGAAGCTCGGCACCTTCAAAAATGCATTGCCCATCGGCATCGAGCACTTTCGCGATTTCCCGCAGGCCGTGGCTCGCCTGGCGCCGGAGTTGAAGAAGCAACCCATCGTGATGTTCTGTACGGGCGGTATCCGTTGCGAGAAGGCCGGCCCCTACATGGAGCGTGAAGGGTTCGAGTCCGTGTTCCAACTCGATGGTGGGATCCTGAAATATTTCGAGGAGGTGGGCGGCGCGCACTATGACGGGGAGTGTTTCGTTTTCGACCAGAGGGTCGGTCTCGACCCCAGCCTGCACGAGACCGGTTCGTCGCAGTGTTTCAACTGTCAGACTCCGCTGAGCGCGGCTGACCAGGCGCACCCGCACTACGTGCCGGGCGAGTCGTGCCCCTACTGCTTCAAAACACCCGCCGAGCTTCGGGCGTCCACCATCGCCCAACACCAGGCGCAGATCTTTGAGCTGGCCGCCACCCTGCCCGGCAGCAAGCCCTACGATCACGACAAACCCGTCAATGTGCCCGCGGCATTTGACGGCCGGAGCCTGATCGAGACACTCACCGGCATCTTCCCCCACATTCCCGCTGCGACCTGGGAGCGGCGTTTCGCCGAGGGCGCGATGTTGGATGCGGATGGTCGGGAAGTTACTCCCGGTCAGACGGTGCGGTCCGGCGAGCGGTATTTGCACAGGGTGCCGGCGGTTGTTGAGCCGAAGGTCAGCATGCGCGTTACGGTGTTGTATGAGGACGAGGCGATTGTGGTGCTGGACAAGCCGGCGCCCTTACCGATGCATCCGGGTGGCCGCTTCTATCGCAATACTCTGCAGTACGTGCTCGATACTGTTTACTCGCCACAGAAGCCGCGCCCTTCCCATCGGCTGGATGCCAACACAACAGGTGTCGTCGTAGTCGCGCGAACCCGGCACTTCGCCAGCCTGATCCAACCGCAATTCGCTGCCGGTGACGTCCAGAAGGTGTACCTGGTACGCATCAGCGGTCACCCCGCCTGGGATGAGATCACTTGCGATGCCCCGATCAGCAGTGAAGCGGGCAAGCTGGGTTCCCGTACCGTTGATGAGGCATCGGGACTGCCGGCGCGCACGGAGTTTCGCATTCAGCGCCGATTGAGTGACGGCACGACGCTGCTGGAAGCGCGGCCCCTGACCGGCCGTACCAACCAGATCCGGATCCATCTGGCGCACCTCGGCTATCCGGTGTGCGGGGATCCCGCCTATCAGGCAGGCAACACGCTGGGCGAGAGTCAGACTTTACGCGTAGACGATCCGCCGCTATGCCTGCATGCGTGGCGCATCAGCTTTCGCCATCCGTTGGATAAACAGTCAGTGACGTTTACCGCACCGCCGCCGAGTTGGTTCAATGGATAGGTTTCCGGGCCTCATGGCTCGCGTCACTCGCACTGGCCGCCGAGCAATCCCGCCTTCAGCTCCGGGTTCGGCGGCGTCGGCCCCAGCCAGATGGAGATCAGGGCGCGGGAGAAATCCGCGCCCTCGATAACGCCCTTCTGGACTCCGTTGACGGTGATCTGTACGCCGGAGTTCGGTAGCCGAACAAACGTGAGGCGTTGTCCGGTCTTCATATCCGTCATCCAGCCGTTGAGCCGGGCCACCCGCTCCCCGAGTCCGGCCACCTGCGCATGCTCGAATCCTTCCACGAACGCCTTTCTGAGGTCATCGACGCCGACGTTACGTACGAACTGCAGGGTCAGTTGTTGGGGGCCGTCTGCTTCAATGAGCGGCTTCGGATCGTGGCCGGGCGTGCCGACGTAGTACGCGGCAACATAGACGTTCACCTTGAGAAATGTTGCCTTGCGGACCCCGAGACCGTTGAGTGTCAGGTCGCTGCCGTTCACCTGCAGGTGACGCGGGAAGCTGATGTCCCGGCAGGTCACCTCCTGCCCGTCCGCCGCCGCTGTTGCCAGCAAAAGAGTCAGAAACAGGCCGGTCAGGTAATGCATACGCTGTGCCAGGGACCTTGGTTGGAGGCGAAAACGCAGGTACCGAGCATGGCATCGACACCACACAATTGTCATTAGTGTCATACAGGTTTACCTTGTGCGGCGCAGACTCGCCGCGCCATTTCCAAATTAGAACATCGCCCGGTATCGAGAAACTTGCCAGGGGGCGGCGTGACTGCGGAACCGGAGTCACATCAGGAGTTGCTCATGATGAACAGATCCATCTGGATCACAGCGGGACTCGCCACCCTGCTCGTGTCCGCGTGCTCGAGTCAGAAGGACCCCGCCGCGAAGGCGCTCGAGAAAATCGATAACACCATGGCCATGATCCACGATTCGGCGCAGAAATACTCGCCGGATGCCCTGCCGGGAGTGCAGGCGCAGGTCACAGCCATCCATCAGACCTTCGCGAAGGGGGATTATGCAGGGGTGCTGGCGCAGGCGCCCGCCGTCAATACGGCGGTTTCAAACCTGAGATCGGATGCGGGCACCAAGCAGGCCGCCGCGGAAGCCGAACAGGCGAAAGTCAAACAGCAATGGCGCACCCTTTCCGCGGAAGTGCCGAAGCTGGTCGCCGGGCTGAAAACCCAGGTCGACAGCCTTTCGAGCGGACGCGCCCTGCCGAAGGGAGTTACGAAGGCCTCCTTCGCAACCGTGAAGGACGGTGTTAGCTCACTCGACACCATGTGGACGGATGCGAGTAACACCGAGTCGTCCGGCGACTATGCCGGCGCGGTCACCAAGGGACAGGCCGTGAAGGACAAGGCCACCGAGCTCATGCACACCCTGGGCATGAAGCAAAGCTGAAGCCGCCAGGCTCACCGCCCGCTGCCAGGGCCTGCACCCAGCAGGGGCCTGCAGCTCGCGTGAGCTTGCCGCCTGATGAGGCCCGTCGGTCATGGGACCGGCGGGCCGTCCTGGACGGCCGCCCAATCGAGCTCGAATCGCGCCAGGTACTTGCGCAACCGATCCGAGTCGTTCTGCGAGGTTCTGCGGGTACGGGTCGCCGCGAACAGCTTCCTTCCGGCGTCGGCGAGCGATGTAGAGCGCCGGCAGACCGCAATCACCGCTTCGAGCTGCAGACGATCGAACAGATCGAGCTTCGCCCGCTGCGCCTCTGACAGAACGCCATCGAGCGTAGTGGGTTGAACGGGTCGCCACGATGCGAGCAGCCGCTGGATCTCCTCATTCACGAGCGCTTCGCCGATCCGGCCTCCATCGCACAGTGTGGCCATCCGGCTCACCGAAGCCGACAACTCGCGGAAGTTTCCGCTCCACTCGGCCTCTCCTGAGGTCGCAAATCTCGTATACGCCGCGCGAGCCTCGGCGTTGAAACGCACGCTCACGGAATTGGCCTGCCGGAACCGCTCCAGCTCATAGTCGATGTTGGGCTCGATATCTTCACGGCGCTCGCGCAACGCCGGCAGTTGAAAGGTCCACAGGTTGATGCGGGCCAGCAGGTCGTCCCGAAAATGCCCCGCGGCCACCGCCTCCCGCAGGTCCCGATTGGTGCCGGCAATCAGCTGGAAGTCGCTGCGCGTCTCCTGGTCGGACCCCAGGGGCGAGAAGCGCTTCTCCTCGATCGCCTTCAGCAGCATGGCCTGCTCGTCGCGGCCGAGCTCACCGATCTCATCGAGAAATACGATGCCTTCGTGCGCCTTGCGCAGCAGGCCGGCGCGGTCGGACTGCGCTCCGGTGAAGGCGCCCTTCACGTGACCAAACAGTGTTGACATCGCGGCATCCCCCCGCAACGTTGCGCAGTTGACCTCAACGAACTCGCCTTTCAACTGGTGGCGGGCGTGCTTCAACTCGTAGATCCGGGAGGCCAGTTGGCTCTTGCCGGCACCGGTGGGCCCGACCAGCAACAGCGGTGCCCGGGAGCGCACCGCGACGCGCTCAATCGCATCGATCATGCGGTTGAAGGCGGCGTTGCGAGTGGCGATTCCCGACTTCAGGACGTCGGTCGACTCCTGCTTCTCGCGTGCGAAGCGGGCCGCGATCTGGTCGTACCGGGACAGATCGAGATCGATGACGGAGACGCTGCCGGGGTGACCGCTACCCTGGCGCCTGGGCGGCGAGGACTGCAACAGGCTCGCCGGGAAGTATCGGGCCTCTGTCAGCAGGTACATGCAGATCTGCGCTACGTGGGTGCCCGTGGTGATGTGCATGAGATATCGCTCGGATTCGGGCTGGAAGCGATAACCGCGCGCGAAGTCGTGAAGCAGCCCGTAGACCTCCTGGAAGTCCCAGGCATCCCGTGGATCGACCAGATGGAGCCTGACTTCGGTTTCGGGTGACACCGATGAGATATCAGACTGCAGGGTCTTCGCGAGGTGAGTATGCGGGCGGGCGTACAGCAGCTCCAGGCGGTCGATCACGAGGTCTTCGTGCTGGCAGATGGAGACGGTCGGACGCCATTTTTCCCAGCGGCCGGGGCCGGTGCCGCTGTCGAGCTGGGAGCCCAGGAAGCCAATGGCCACGTTTTTCATTGGCCTATCTTATCGGATAGCTTTGCTATCCATATCGATATATTTCACGCTCGGCCGACCCAGCGATTCCCTGTAAATCAATGGCTTATGCGGCTGGCACGCCGCCTGCAATATCCGCATCGAGATCAGGAGATAAGAGACCGGGCGGCGCCATGGGGGCGCCGCGGACTTCCGATCGGACCACTGAGGTAAGTGACATGGCCAACAAAGCACTGTTCAGCTCGACGCGGGGTGCCCTGCTGCCGGCGACGAACACTGTCAATCGACATGGCGTCGGCGCGTATGACTACTCGCCGCGCCACAAGTTGGCTCAGTACGCCGTAACCGGGTGTTTGTCGAACACCTACTACGCCTCTGCCGACGAGCAGTTGCACACGGTTCTGGAGCTGATTCCCGAGCTGGATGGCGAGTTTATAGCGAAGTGCGCCGTGTATGCGCGCCGCACCGGAATGAAGGACGTGCCGGCGCTGTTGCTCGCATCGCTGTCGGTTACGAGCGTTCGGCACTTCAAGAAGGCGTTTGGACAGGTTGTCGACAACGGGCGGATGCTGCGCAACTTCGTGCAGATCCTGCGCAGCGGTGTGGTCGGACGGAAGTCGCTGGGAACAGCGCCGAAGGCCCTGGTGGCGCGTTGGTTGAACGAGGTTTCCGAACGCAAGCTCATTGACGCGAGCGTGGGAACTGCTCCGTCGCTGCACGACATCGTGCGGATGGTTCACCCGAAGCCGAAGGATGAGACGCGAGAGGCATTTTATGGCTGGTTGCTGGGTAAGCCGGTTGCGGCGGAGCGCCTGCCGGCTGCCGTGCAGAGCTTCATACGCTATCAGTCCGATCGTTCGCAGGAGCTTCCGGATGTGCCCTTCCAGATGCTCACGGCGCTCGGCCTGAAGCAGGAGGAATGGGCGCAGGTGGCGTTGCGCGGTGGTTGGCAGATGGTGCGGATGAACTTGAACACCTTCGCGCGCCACGGTGTGTTTGCGATGGAGGGATTGGCTGAGCGGATTGCCGCGAAGCTGGTTGATCGCAAGGCGATTGAGCGGGCGCGGGTTTTCCCGTACCAGTTGATGGTCGCGCATCAGTCGCTGGACTCT
>Ga0268266_10004665_pt1 | contig 13060 bp, 13 predicted proteins | sample KBSS13metaG_FD_190356 | JGI IMG/M metagenome (GOLD analysis project Ga0268266, IMG submission 190356) | Switchgrass rhizosphere microbial communities from Kellogg Biological Station, Michigan, USA - KBS S1-3 metaG (SPAdes) (version 2) | ecosystem: Host-associated > Plants > Roots > Rhizosphere...
GAGTGTGAGCAGCGCGAGCACGCGATAGTCGAGCTCGTGCGAGTACGCGAAATAGAGCACGAGGCCGAGCTTGAAGACGCAGTAACAGACCGTCTCCATCGCATCGTGAACGAAGTAGTACGAGCGCAGCCGTAGCGACGCCGAGAACGGACGGAACGCGAGGTCGAGCACCGCGGCGGCGCCGAGAATCGCGACCGTCATGCCCTCGTGCGCGAGCATGGTCGGGAACGCGACCGGCAACACGACAGCGAGGATCAACGTGACGACCGCGGCGAGCCCGGCGATGATGAGGAACATCGCCGTCGACGTGTCGAGGATCTTGCGCAGGCCGGCCTGATCGCCGCGTGCGTGCGCTCCCGCTCCAAACTTCACCGTGCCCGCCGACGTGCCCAGATCGAGCATGCGGAGGTAGCCGATGAACGAATTGATCAGCAGCCAGCCGCCGTAGCGCGCGTCGGTCAGCGCGGCGATCACGGCGGGAGTGACCACGAGCGAGCCGCCCGTGAAGATCGCCATGTTCGTCTGTCCGGCGATCACGTTGAGCAAGTGCTTCCGGCGCTCGCTCAACACTCGAATGCACCGTACCTTGAATCAGCCGGGCGCGGTATCCAGCTCGCCGGTCCAGTACAGATAATCGCGCCACGCTTCCGGAACCGATCGCAGCGAGATCCGGATCGCGACCGCGGGCACCCAGTTCGGCTGCGTCGGCGGCGCGAGCAGCTTCATGCTCGCCTCGACGGGAGTGCGACCGCCCTTCTTGCGATTGCACAGGTAGCAGCACGTCACGATGTTGGTCCACTCGGTGAGCCCGCCCTGCGAGCGCGGGAGCACGTGGTCGTACGTGAGGTCGCTGATCGACGCCTTCTTGCCGCAGTACTGGCAGCGGTAGTTGTCACGTGCGTAGATGTTCACGCGCGAGAACTTGACCGGTCGGGCGTGGCGCCGAAACGCGCGCAACAGCCGGACGACGGCCGGGATCTTGATGACCATCGTGACCGACCGGATGTTGTGGTCGTACTCCTCCAGCACCTCGACCTTGCCGAGGAACAGGAGCGTGATCGCGCGCTGCCACGAGATGACCTTGATGGGCTCGAACCCCTGGTTGAGCAGTAGCGTCTGCGCCGTGTCCATCCCTGTCGTTCGATGGTAGCACCCTTGCCGCCACAACCAAATTTGATATTGAAAACGGTTTTCAAAAATGATATTCGAAGTGGATGCCGTCGTCCCTCGCCGAGGTTCCGCTGGGAAACGAGGCGACCGTGCACGCGGTGGATGGCCCGCGTGCGTTTCGGCGACGGTTGCTCGAGATGGGATTGGTGCCAGGCACGCGTGTGCGCGTCGTGACGATCGCGCCGCTCGGTGATCCGTTGCAGATCGAGGTGCGCGGCGGCCAGTGGTCGATCCGGCGCAGCGAAGCGCGGCAGATCGCGGTCAACACATGATCGCGGAGGATTGCTGCGAGCCGGCTCCGGTCGGGGTGACGATCCCGGCACGCCCGCAGATCGCGCTCGCGGGTAATCCGAACGTCGGCAAGACCACGCTGTTCAACGCGCTGTCGGGATCGCTCGCGAAGGTCTCGAACTATCCGGGCATCACGGTCGAGCGCCGGCGCGCGCCGTTCACGCTGCCGGCCGGCACCGCGGATCTGCACGACCTGCCCGGCACGTACTCGCTCAACGCGCGCAGCGCCGAGGAGCAGATCGCGCTCGACGCGCTCGTCGGGATCGGCAGCGAGCGCGCTCCCGACGTCGTCGTGGTCTGCCTCGATGCGACGCAGCTCGCGCGCTCGGTGTATCTGCTGCTCCAGTGCCAGGAGCTCGGTGCGCGCGTGGTCGGCGCGCTGACGATGGTCGACGAAGCCGGCGCCGCCGCGCCCGATGCCAAGCAACTCGGCGCGCTGCTCGACTGCGAGGTGATCGCGGTCACCGCGCGCACCAAGCGCGGCTTGCCCGAGCTGGTCGCCGCGATCGATCGCGCGCTGCGCGCCGAGCGCCGCGAGCGCTGGCGGTGGACGCCGTCGCCGGCACTGCGCACCTCGATCGACGCGGTCAAGCGCACGTTGCCGTCGACGTGGCCCGCGAGCGACGCGCTCGCGCTGTGGGCGCTCACCAGCATCGACTCGAGCGAGCACGATCGCGACGAGCTCGTGGGCGTCCCCGACGAGCTACGCGCGGCGGTCGCGAAATGCCCGCGCGATCTCGACGACGAAGCCGTGCTCGCGCGCTGGTCGTGGCTCGATCGCGAGATCCCCAAGCTCGGCCACGTCAAGCCGGATCGCTCGGCGACCGAGCGGATCGATCGCGTGCTGCTCCATCGCGCGATCGGCTTTGCCGTGTTCGCCGCGATCATGGCGGCGCTGTTCATGGCGCTGTTCGCCGGCGCCGCGCCGCTGATCGACGGCATCGATCGCGCGCTCAAGGCGCTCGGCGGCGAGGTCCATCGCGCGCTCGGCGATGGCGTGTTCAGCGACTTTCTCGCCGACGGCGTGATCGCCGGCGTCGGCACGGTGCTCGAGTTCCTGCCGCAGATCCTGATGCTGTTCTTGTTCCTCGGCTTCCTCGAGGACTGCGGCTACCTCGCGCGCGTCGCGTACCTGATGGATCGCGTGATGCGCTCGATGAACCTCCACGGCAAGGCGTTCGTGCCGATGCTGTTCGGCTTCGCGTGTGCGGTGCCGGCGATCACCGCGACGCGCACGATGGAGCGCAAGCGCGACCGCATCCTCACGATGATGGTCGTGCCGCTGATGACGTGCTCGGCGCGACTGCCGGTGTACACGCTCATCATCGGCGCGTTGATCCCGGGCAAACGCTTCACGCAGGCGATGTTGATGGTCGGGATGTACGCGTTCAGCGTGACGACGTCGCTCGTCGCCGCGTGGGTGATGTCGAAGACGGTCAAGCCGCTCAAGGCGAAGCGGCTGCCGTTCATCATCGAGCTGCCGCCGTATCGCTGGCCGCGCACGCGCGACGTGTTCCGCATGATGTGGCTCAAGTCGTCGATGTTCTTGCGCGAGGCCGGCACGGTCATCCTCGCGTGCTCGATCGCGCTGTGGGCCCTGCTCTACTTCCCGCGCCACGTGCCGGCGGGCTCGCCCGACTACGCGAGCGAGATCGCCGCGGCGCCAACCGACGACGCGCGCGTGTCGATCGAAGCGCGAGCGAACGCGGCGCACCTCGAGTCGAGCTACGGCGGCCGGCTCGGTCATGCGCTCGAGCCGGTGATCGCACCGCTCGGATTCGACTGGAAGATCGGCGTCGGCCTCGTCGGCGCGTTTGCCGCGCGCGAGGTGTTCATCTCGACGCTCGGCATCGTGTACGCGGTCGGCAACGACGCCGACGCGCAATCGGCGCCGCTGCGTCAGGCACTGCACGACGCGAAGGCGCCGAGCGGCCGCACTGCATATCCGCCGCTGGTCGGGCTATCGCTGATGGTGTTCTTTGCGCTCGCGATGCAGTGCATGAGCACGCTCGCGGTCGTGCGTCGCGAGAGCGGCGGGCTGGCCTGGCCCGCGTTCCTGTTCAGCTACATGACCGTGCTCGCGTGGGTCGCGAGCTTCCTGGTGTACCAGGGCGGAAAACTGCTCGGTTTCGCGTAGTTGCGCCACGCTGTCGATCCGCGTGGTACTCGTTCGACTATAGGGCGATGCAATACCTCCTCTTGATCTACGACAACGAGAAAGAGTTCGCGGCGCAGCCCAAGGCGGACCTCGACAAGATGATGGCCGACTACAACGCGTTCTCGGCGGACATCGTGAAGTCCAAGCACATGGTCGGCGGCAACCGGCTCCAGTCCGTGTCGAACGCGACGACCGTGCGCATTCGCAACGGCAAGACGCAGATCACCGACGGGCCGTTCGCGGAGACCCGCGAGCAGCTCGGCGGCTACTACTTGATCGAAGCGAAGGACCTCGACGAAGCGACCAAGATCGCGATGCGGATCCCGAGCGCGCGGACCGGATCGATCGAGATCCGTCCGGTCTGGAGCATGTCGTGAAGTATCTCTTGATGATCTACGACGACGAGAACGTCCGCCACGCGCTGGCACCAGCGGAGCGCGACGCGCTGCACACCGGTTACATGCGGCTCGTCGAGGAGCTCGGCGCGGCGTATCTCGGCGGTGCACCGCTGCAGAAGACGTCGACCGCGTCGAGCGTGCGCGTGCGCGACGGCAAGACGCAGGTCACCGACGGACCGTTCGCCGAGACGCGCGAGCAGCTCGGCGGCTACTTTCTGATCGAGGCGAGCACGATCGAAGAAGCCACCGCGATCGCCGCGCGCATGCCCGGCGCGCGAGTCGGCACGATCGAGGTTCGCCCGCTCGCGCCGATGCCCGACCGCAAGTGACACATGCAGCCCGCCGCCGCGATCGCCGACGTGTTTCGCGCCGAGCGAGCGCGCGTGCTGGCGACGACGATCCGCGCCTGTAACGGCGACTTCGAGCTTGCCGAAGAAGTGGTGCAAGACGCGTTCGAGGCGGCGCTCGCGCGCTGGCCCGGCGAAGGCTTCCCGGCGGAGCCGCGCGGCTGGTTGATCTCGGTCGCGCGCAACAAAGCCGTCGATCAGATCCGGCGGCGCGTGAAGCTGCGCGACATCACCGAGCGCGGCGACGTCGCCGAACCGGTCGCGCCCGAGGTCAACGCCGTCGCCGACGATCGCCTGCGCCTGATCTTCACGTGCTGTCACCCCGCCATCGCGCCCGAAGCGCAGATCGCGCTGACGCTGCGCACGCTCGGCGGGCTCACGACCGAAGAGATCGCGCGCGCGTTCCTGACGTCGCCGGTGACCATGGCGCAGCGCCTGGTCCGCGCGAAGACCAAGATCCGCGACGCCAAGATCCCGTACGAGGTGCCCGAGGCCGCCGAGCTCGCCGACCGGCTCGATGCGGTGATGTCCGTGGTCTACCTCATCTTCAACGAGGGCTATGCGGCGACGCGCGGCGACGAGTGGCTGCGCCGCGATCTCACGCACGAGGCGATCCGGCTGGCGAGAGTGCTCGTCGAGCTCGTTCCAGAGCAACCAGAGCTGCGTGGCCTGCTCGCGCTCATGCTGCTTCACGACTCACGCCGCGACACGCGCACCGACGATCAAGGCGATCTCGTGCTGCTCGAGGACCAAGATCGATCGCGCTGGGATCGCGCGCAGATCGCCGAAGCACTCGAGCTCGTGCCGCTCGCGCTGCGCGGCGGCGGCGGGCCGTACTCGCTCGAGGCCGCGATCGCGGCGCTGCACTGCTCGGCCGAGCGCGCGAGCGACACCGACTGGGCGCAGATCGCGGCGCTCTATGCCGAGCGCAACAAGCGCGCGCCGTCGCCGATCGTCGAGCTCAACCGCGCGGTCGCGGTCGCGATGGCCGAGGGTCCGGCCGCCGGACTGGAGCTCGTCGAGCCGCTCGAGCCCGAGCTCGGCGAGTACCACCTGTGGCACGCCACGCGCGCCGACTTGCTGCGGCGGCTCGGCCGCACGAAGGCCGCCGCGGCCGCGTACCGCCAGGCGCTCGCCCGCGTCGGCAGCGATCCCGAGCGCCGGTTTCTCGAGCGCCGGCTCGCCGCGCTGCAGATGTAGGCGTGACGCGCACGCTCAACGCAGCGCCCGAGCGGCCGATTTACGCTGCGTGACCAGGATTCTCACGGTCGACGACTCCTCGACGATCCGGACGATCATCACGAAGCAGCTGAGCGAGCTCGGCTACGAGATCGAGCAAGCCGAGGACGGCTTTCAGGGGCTCGCGAAGCTCCAGGAGGTCAGCGTCGATCTCGTGCTGCTCGACGTCACGATGCCCAACCTCGACGGCCCGAGCATGCTCGCGACGCTGCGCGAGCGCGGCAACAAGACGCCCGTCATCATGCTGACCAGCGAATCCAAGCGCTCGGTCGTCGCCGGCGCGGTCAAGCTCGGGATCTCCGACTACATCCTCAAGCCGTTCAAGCCCGACGAGCTGCGCGCCAAGGTCCAGAAGGTGCTCGGCGTCGGCGAGAGCGCGGCAGCTCCGGCTCAGGTCGCGGAAAAGCAGCTCGTCGACATGCTCGTCGTCGACGACATGGAGAACGTCCACAAGAAGTTCCGCGGCATCGTCCCGGCGAACATCACGATCAACGCGTGCACGACCGCGCGCGAGGCGCTCCAGCTGTGCCAGGAGCGCAGCTTCAAGATGCTGCTGATCGACATGGTGATCCCCGACGTCAACAGCGTCAGCCTCATGAACCAGCTCCGCGCGCTCCAGCCGCAGGCGCTGATGCTCGCGCTCGCGTTGCGCAGCACGAACGATCTGTCGACGGAGCTCAAGGGCCAAGGCTTCCACGAGGTCGTCTACAAGCCGTTCGATGCCGCCGCGGTCTCCGATTTTCTGGGCCGCCACTTCGAGGCCGCCGACGTCGTGTCGATCGACGGCAACGTGATGTCGTGCGCAGGCTTCGACGGCAAGGACGACCGCGTCGAGAAGTACTTCACGCGGCTCAAGTCCGGCTGCCGCGAGTCGCTCGAGAAGCTCGCGTCCGCCTGCTACGACGACTCGATCCTCGATCTCGGCTCTGTCTCGCCGCGCAACGGCGATCGGCTGATCCGCTTCGTGATCGATACGGAGAAGGAGGCGCGCCGGCTCGGCCTCCAGCTGCGGCTCGTCGGCAAGACCGACGTCCGCGCCGTGATGAGCTCGATCACCGAGACCGCCGCGCTGCCGTTCTTCGCGAGCGTGTCGGACGCGCGAGCCGCGGAGGCGTGACGCGATGATGCAAGCAACTCAAGTCGACAAGCTCGCGGGCCAGCTCACGCAGATCGTGCTGGCGCGGCTCGATGAAGGCCGGCTCGTCGTGCCATCGCCGCCGACCGTGGTCGCGAAGTGCCTCCAGATCCTCAAGTCGCCCGACTTCGCGGCCAAGAAGCTCGTCGCGGCGCTCGAGATCGATCCCGTGCTCGTCGCGATGATCCTGCGCGAGGCGAGCTCGGCGACGCACGGCAACGCGGTCAAGGCGATCGAGCCGGCGATCGCGCGCATCGGCTCCGACTCGCTCAAGTCGCTCGTGGTCGCCTACGCGGCGCACGAGCTGTTCGAATCGTTCGACGGCAAGATCAAGGCTGCGAACAAGAAGATCTGGGAGCACTCCGTCGCGTGCGCGCTGCTCGCGCGCGATCTCGCGGCGTTCTCCGGCGCCGAGGGCGACACTTGCTACCTCGCGGGCCTGCTCCACGACGTCGGCAAGCCCGTGCTCGCCGGCATGATGCTCGAGGCCGAGCGCAAGTTCGGCACGGTGAAGTCCGGCTGGATGGATCACACGCTGTGGACCAAGGCGATCGCCGGGATCCACCGCAAGATCGGCGTCGCCGTGGCCACGCAGTGGAACCTCGCGCCCGAGGTCACGGCCGCGATCCGCGACTGTTCCGACTACGACAGCAACGATCGCGGCGGCGCGGCGAACGTCGTGCGGCTCGCGAACGCGCTCGCCAAACGCGAAGGCTTCGCGACCGAGGCCATCGCGATGGAAGACATCGATGCGATGGTGATGGTCGGCCGCTCCATGCTGGGCGTCGACGCCGAGGTGATCGCGCGTCTCGCGAGCGGCCTCAAGGCGCGCGTCGCGCAAGTCGTCGAATGACGGCGCAATGGCAAGCCGCGATCCAGGGCTCGGCCGCCGAGCTCGCGAAGGTCGCGCTCGGCTTCACCGAGCCGACGACGATCGCCGCCGCCGCGCTCGCCGACACCGCGCACCTCGTCGGCGCGCACATTCCGCTCGTCGGCCGGCCGTCGTACGAGCTGTGGTTCGTGGCGTCACGTGCCGGATGCGCCGCGCTCGCGGGCGCCGTGCTCGGCGGCATGGACGCCGACAGCTTGCCGCCCGGCGTCACCGCCGACGCGATCTCGGAGCTCGTGAACATGCTCGCCGGCGGCGTGAAGCGCCGGCTCGCCGGCAGCGATCTCGAGCTCGGCCTGCCCGTGTTCGTCAACGGCTCGGTCGAGCGCAGCGATCGGCTGTCAGCGACGACGTTCCGGCTCCAGCTCGGCGCCGTCGAGACGCATGTGATCGTGCTCGGCCCGCGCTGAGCGTCAACCGCGGTCAGTTCGAACGCTCGGTCGGGATCGCGCAGCGTGGCTACTCCTGATGGACGGCCCGTAGTCATCGCGATCGTCCTCAGGGCGTCAGCGCTTACCCTCGAGCCGACGCTCCATTTGGTTTGAAGGTGCGTGCGACGCCACGTTCGAACGGCCGTGAGGGAGAACGCGCGGCGGCGCTGCCACTCCTGATGGACGGCCCGCGCTAGCCGGCGCTCCGTTTTGGCGAAACGGTTGAGCTTTCCGAGAAGGGCGTTCGCGACCCACGTGGGTCGGCCAGCTCGAACGTGATTCGGCAAGCGTTTGCGACGCCGAGCTCGCACTGACGACGCTCGGCTTCAAGCCGCCCGAAGCACGAGCCGCGGTGTCGACCGCGATCTCTTCGCTAGGTAGGCACGTACCGCTCGAATCGGTCCTGCGCGAGGCCTTGCGTGCCTCTCCATGAATCAAAAGCGGAGCGCCGGCTCAGAGTCGACGACCGTCCACACGGGTAGCAGCGCTTCCGCCTCGCGCGCAGGCATCGAGTTGCTCGAACTAGCGCGAGCCCTTGCGGCGGTACCACGAAGCGCGGTTGTCGGCGGTGCAGCGCTCGAGCTCGACCTCGACGCCCAGCGTGGTCTCCGCGCCGCCGAGGATCAGCACGCCGTCGGAGGCGAGCGTCCAGCGCATGCGCGCGAGGATGTCCTGCTTGCGCGCGGCGTCGAAATAGATGAGCACGTTGCGCACGAGCAGGATGTCGACCGGCGGCAGCGACGGAAACGGCGCCGCGAGGTTGAGCTCGCGCACCTCGATCATCGCGCGCAGCTCGGGCTTCGCGCGCCATTCGCCGCCTTGCGCGACCATGTACTTGGCGACCAGCGCGGGCGGCAGGCCGCGGCCGACCTCGAACGTCGAGTACACGCCGGCCTTGGTGCGCGCCACCATCTCGCGCGAGATGTCGGTCGCGATGATCCGCGCTTGCACGCCGGGAAAATGCTCGCGGAGCAGCATCGCGATGCTGTACGGCTCCTGGCCGCTCGCTGCCGCGGCGCACCAGATGACGAGCTGCTTTTCGGAGCGGTTGGCCAGGAGCTTCGGGATGAGGATCGTGCGCAGCGCCTCGAACGCGCGATCGTCGCGGAAGAAGCTGGTCTCGTTCGTGGTGAGCGCCTCGACCACCCGGCGATGCAGCTCGCCGGGCGGCTCCGTGCGCAGCCGGCTGACCAGTGGCTCGATCGAGTCGTAGCCCTGCTCCTTGGCGATCGGCGCGAGCTTGGACTCGGCCAGATACTCCTTGCCGGTCTCGACGATGATGCCGGCGTGGTCCTTGACCATCTGCTGGATGTAGGAGAACGACAGCGACCGCATCACGCGCTCCCCTTCACGCGCCGCGCGATCTCGCCGGCGAGCGCGTCGAGCGGCAGTACGGCCGACGCCGCGCCCGCGCGCACGACCGCGCCCGGCATTCCCCACACAACCGACGACGCCTGGTCCTGCACGAGGACGCTGCCACCGTGCTCGCGAATCGCCTCGGCGCCGCGCATGCCGTCGCTGCCCATCCCGGTCATCACCACCCCGAGCGTGCCCGCGCCGTAGGCGGCGGCGACCGAGCGAAACAGCACGTCGACCGACGGCCGGCACGAGCGCTCGGGCGGATCTTGCGTGGTGCGCAGCGCGCCGCGGTCGACGACGAGGTGATGGTCGCCGGGCGCCAGATAGACGTGGCCGGGGACGATCCGCGTGCCCGCGCTCGCCTCGACGACCGGCAGCTTGCCGGCGCCCGCGAGCCGCTGCGCGAGCATCGCGGTGAACAGCGGCGGCATGTGCTGCACGATGAAGATCGGCACCGGCAGCACCGGCAGCGCGGCGACCAGCGCGTGCAGCGCGGGCGGTCCGCCCGTCGACACGCCGATCGCGACCGCGGTTGCGGCCGCGTCGGTGCCCGGCCGGATCCGCGCGATCGGCATCGTGATCGGCCGCGTGCACAGCGCCTTGATCTTCGGGATCAGGTCGCTCTTGATGCGCTCGCGCGTGGTGGCGAGCGCGCCCGCGCCCTCGGGCTTGGTCACGTATTCGCTGGCGCCGCGCGACAGCGCGTCGATCGTCGCCTCAGCACCGCGCCGCGTGGCCGAGCTGAACATGATCACGGGCAGTCGCGGCGAGCGCTTGCGGATCGCGGCGAGCGTCTGGAGCCCGTCGAGCTCGGGCATCTCGAGGTCGAGCGTGACGAGATCTGCGGGCGTCTGCTCGAGCTTGGCGAGCGCGAGCTTGCCGTTGCTCGCGGTGCCCACGACCTCGAGCGCGGGATCCTCCGCGAGCACCTCGGAGATCACGCGGCGGACCACGACCGAGTCGTCGACCACGATGACCCGGATCTTGCCCGTCATTGCGATCAGTGCCTCGCGTGCCCGATGGCGATGGGCGCCAGCGTGATCGCCGGCGGCACGCGGACCAGCGTGCCCGTCGTGCGGGCCGGCGCGTTCGCGCGCGGATACGTGAAGTCGCTCATCTGATCGCCGAGCCGGTGCGACAGATCGGCGAGCGAGGTCGCCGCCGTGCGCGTTTGCGTCGAGCACGCGGCGGTCGAGCCCGCCGCCGACGCGACGCTCGTGACGTTTTGCGCGATCTCGTTCGACGCGAGCGCGAGCTCGTGCAGGTTGCGGCCGATCTCGTTCGTCGTCGACGCCTGCTCCTCGACGGCGCTCGCGATCGTGTTCTGGATGTCGTTGATCTGACCGATCACGTCGGAGATCTCGCCGATCGCGCGCACCGCGCTGGTCGTATCGGTCTGGATCGCCGCGATCTTGCGCGTGATGTCCTCGGTCGCCTTCGCGGTCTCCTTCGCGAGCTCCTTGACCTCGTTCGCGACGACCGCGAAGCCCTTGCCGGCCTCGCCGGCGCGCGCGGCCTCGATCGTCGCGTTGAGCGCGAGCAGGTTGGTCTGCTCCGCGATCGACGTGATGACCTTGAGCACGTTGCCGATCTCGGTGCTCGACTCGCCGAGCTTGCCGACCAGCTCGTTCGTGCGATGCGCCTTGAGCACGGCCGCGGTCGCGACGCGCGCCGCTTCGGCCGCGCTCTTCGCGATCTCCTTGATCGTGACGCTCATCTCCTCGGTGCCGGTCGCGACGGTCTGCACGTTCTTGCCGGCCTGCTCGGCGGCGGCCGCGGCCACACCTGCCTGGCGCGACGTGTCGTCGGCGCTCGCGCTGAGCGTGTCGCCGATCTGCGCGAGCTTCTCCGACGAGCTGGTCAGCGCGACGACGCCGTCGCCGATCGCCGCGAACGCGACGCCGAGTCGCTCGAGCGCGGCGTGCAGCGTGCGCGTCATCACCGCGATCTCGTCGGATCCCGTGACCTCGGCGCGCGCGGTCAGATCGCCGGCGGCGACTCGTTCGAGCGTGTCGACCACGCGCTGCACGCGCCGCGTGATGCCGCGCGCGTGCACGAGGCCGCCGACGCACACGAACAGCGCGATCAACCCGCCGACGATCAACAAGTCGCGCATCCCGCCGCCCGTGCCGGTGAGCTCTGCGACGAGCTCGACGGCGACCAGCGGGCCGAGCGCGAGCACGGCAAACGACAACAGCAGCTTGGTGCGTAGGGAGCGAATCATGCGGACTCTCCTAACGAGACGACGCGATCGAGGACCAATGCGAACAGGAGCCGATCCGGGAGCTTGTAGATGCCGTCGACGACGCCGCGCAGCGCGGCCGGCACCGTGGTCGGCACGGCCTCGCGCGACGCGTCACTGGGCGCGAGCACGTCGCCGATCGCGTCGACGAGCAAGCTGAACAGACCGTCCGGTGTCCGGACGACCACGTTGAGCGGGCGAGCGCTCGTATCGCGCGGCGACAGCTGGAGCCGCGCGCGCAGATCGATTGCGGTCACGATCTGGCCGCGCAGGTTCAACAGGCCCGCGATCGCGCGATGCGCGAGCGGCACGCGCGTGATCGGCTGTGGCCGCGCGATTTCCTGGACGTCGGTCGCGGCAAGGCCGAACAACATGCCGCCTGCCTCGAACGTGCAGAGCTGCGTCATGCGGCGAGCCCCAGCCGCGCCGCGAGCGCGTCGACGTCCGCGATGTCCGTGACCTTGCCGTCGATCACGGCGGTGTTGCGCAAGCCGGCGGTGTCGCTCGGCTGCCGCTCGAAGATGTCGACGATGCCGGCGACCACGAGCCCGACGGTGCGCGCGCCAGCCGCGTACACGATCACGTGTCGCGCCGCGCCGCGATCGAGGCGGATGAGCGGCAACAGCGTGCCGCCGTACTGGATCACCTCGTGGCCGGCGCCGCGCTCGACGCGCTCCGGCTCGAACGTCTCGATCCGCACGACGCGACCGAGCTGCACGGCCGCGCGATGACCGTTACCTCGATCGACGACGAGGAACCGCTCGCGCGGAGCTTCGGTCGAACGCGCCGCGTGCCCGAGCGGGCGCTCGCGCTTGCCGGTCACCAGGCCCGCGCGCATCGCGATGCCGCGCACGTCGAGGATCAACGCGATGCGGCCGTCGCCGAGAATGGTCGCGCCGGCGTAGGTCGGCACGTCGCGCAGGCGCTGGCCCACCGGCTTGACGACGATCTCCTCGGTGTCGTGGACCGAGTCGACGATCAGGCCGAACGGGCGGCCTTCGTTCTGGAGCACCACGATGATCGAGCCCGTGCGGCTCGTGCCGCCGAGCACCTCGTCGAGATAGACCAGCGGCAACAAGTCGCCGCGCAGCCGGTACATCGGCGCGCCCTGGACGAGCTCGAGCGCGCGATCGATCCGCACGAGCTCGAGCACGCCGACCTGCGCGATCGCATAGCGCTCGCCGTGCGCATCGACGGTGAGCGCGGGAATGATCGCCAGCGTGAGCGGCAGCTTGATCCGCATCGTGGTGCCGACGCCGCGCCGGCTGTCGATCGCGACCACGCCGCCGATGCGCTCGATGTTGTGCTTGACGACATCCATGCCGACGCCGCGGCCCGAGATGCTCGTGATCGTGTCGGCCGTCGAGAACCCCGGCTCGAACACCAGCGCGATCACCTGCG
>Ga0268266_10004668_pt1 | contig 13050 bp, 13 predicted proteins | sample KBSS13metaG_FD_190356 | JGI IMG/M metagenome (GOLD analysis project Ga0268266, IMG submission 190356) | Switchgrass rhizosphere microbial communities from Kellogg Biological Station, Michigan, USA - KBS S1-3 metaG (SPAdes) (version 2) | ecosystem: Host-associated > Plants > Roots > Rhizosphere...
GCATGCTGCCGAGCATCGGGGCGAAGGTGGCGCAAACCGTGACGCGATGACGATCGACGGCCGCCGCCGCAACGGCCGGGTCGAAACGCGGCAACAGTACGCAGGCGCCGCCGGCACGGAGCAGCGCCAGCGCAAGGCCGATGCCGGCCGCGTGAAACAACGGCAACACCCCGAGCCAGCAATCGTCCGCGGCGAGCGACCACGCGCGGCCTATCTGCTCTGCCGATGCCATGAGTTGGGATTGCGCCAGCACGGCGCCACGCGCCTGCCCGTCGACGGCGGCGGTGTACAGCATCACCACCCCGAGTTCGGGCGCGTCCTGCCGTGGTGTTGCGGCAGCGTCGGCCCGGCCAGCGCAGGCGAGCGACGGCCCGGCCTCCTCGAGCGTCAGCGTCGATGTTCCGCGCATGCCGTCGGGCCATGCCGCGTGCCACAGCGCGCTGCCGACGGCGTCGACCACGGCCACCACCGGCGCGGCGTCGACCGATTGCTGCGCCAGTTCGGCAGAAGACAGCCTGAGGTTGAGCGGAACGAGCATCGCGCCCAGCCACGCCGCAGCGCCGAGCAGCACCAGAACTTCGACCCGGTTGCCCGACACCAGGACCACCCGATCGCCGGGGCCGACGCCCATGGCGGCCAGTGCCGCAGCTTGCCGATGCACGGCGGCATGGACCATGGCATGCGACCAGGTGTTGCCATCGCTGAAGACGGCCGGACGATCCGCATGAACCGCAGCGTTGTGCGCCAGCAAGTCGATGAGCGTGGCGGGTTCGGGGGTCATTCGGCTGGCGGTCGATGGGTTTGTTCAGCGGCCCGTGAACGCCGGCTTGCGCTTGGCCAGGAAGGCCGACGTGCCCTCGCGTGCGTCGGCGGTACGGGCACAAGCCTCGAGCAACTGCTGTTCGAGCCCGAGGTACGCTCCCAGCGCAAGCGAAGGCCCTTCGAGCGAGAGCCGCTTCATGGCGGACAGCGATGCCGGTGCGCCGGCGCGAAGCCGCTCGATCAAGACCTCTGCAGCGGCATTCAGTTGCGCGCCGGGGTGAACCTGGTCGACCGCGCCGGCGGCCAGGCAGCGCCCGGCATCGATGGTGTCGCTGAGCATCAACCATTGCTGCGCGCGCACCGCGCCCACGCGCCGCGCCAGGAAGTAAGAGGCGCCCACGTCGGGCGAGAGGCCGATGGCCGCGTAGCCGGTGCGCAGCTTCATGGCGTCGCTGGCCAGCACGAAGTCGCCGCACAGGGCCAGGCCCACGCCCGCGCCACCCACCGGCCCGCCGACCACCGTGACGATGGGGCAGGGGGCCTGCGCGAGCTTCAGGTAGGCGGGCAACAGCTGGTTCAGGATCTCGTCGACCAGCTCGTCGAGGTGGTCACCGGCCTGGACGAACTCGCGGATGTCGCCGCCGGCACAGAAGATCGGTCCGCGCGCCTCGATGACCAGCACGCGCGGTTGGGCGGCAAGCACTTCGTCGATCGCGCGCACGAGGGCGGCGGCGTTCGACAGCCCCAGGGCGTTGTGGTGCTCGGGCCGGTTGAGAACGATGCGGCCCACGCCCCCGTCGGCCACGCTCCATTCGATGCCGTTCATATCTGCCATGGGTTCATCCCAGCCAGCGCTTGCGCCGGCGATAGTGCTTGACTTCGCGGTAGTTGCGCCGCTCGCCGCTGGCCTGACGACCCAGGTAGAACTCCTGGATGTCTTCGTTGGCGCGCAGCTCGGCGGCGGTGCCTTCGAGCACCACGCGGCCGCTCTCCAGGATGTAGCCATGGTCGGCGATCTCGAGTGCGGCCTGCGCGTGTTGCTCCACGATCAGCAGCGACATGCCGTCGGCGCGCAGTTTGGCGAGCAGGGCGAAGATCTCGCTCACCATCATGGGCGCGAGGCCCAGCGAAGGTTCGTCGATCATCAGCAGCCGTGGCCGAGCCATCATGGCGCGGCCGATCAGCAGCAGTTGCTGTTCGCCACCGGAGAGGTAGCCGGCCGTCCGCGTGCGCAGTTGGGCCAGGCGCGGAATCAGGCCATAGACCCTCTCCAGGCCCTGCTTGACTTCGGCCATGCGGGCCAGCCGGTGCCCACCCACGACGAGGTTCTGCTCCGCAGTCATGTGGCGCAGGACCTTGCGGCCCTCCACCACGTGCACCACGCCGTCAGCCACCATCTTCTCGGCGGAAACGCCGGTGACGTCCTGGCCCAGCATGCGCACCTGGCCGGACGACACGCGGCCTTCTTCCACGTCGAGCATGCCGGAGATGGCTTTCAAGGTGGTGCTCTTGCCGGCGCCGTTGGGACCGAGCAGCACCGTGCAGCCTCCGGAAGCCACCTCCAGCGTGATGCCTTTCAACGAAAGGATCACGCCGGCGTAGAGCACCTCGACGTTGTTCAGTGCAACCAGCGGTTCGGACACGGCAGGCCTCCTACCACTTGGCCAGCTTGGGCACCGGCACGCCCTTGGCCACCGTGGTGAGTTTTCCGCCCACCACCTGGCCGATGTTGACGCGCGGGTCCTTGATGGGGAACGGCGCTTCGACCGAGAAGTCGATGTCGCCGCCACCGGTAAAGCCGTAGAAGTCCTTCGCCGGGAAGGTGGTTTCGAGCAGGGTGTTGTAGAGCATCTCGCCGGTGAGCTTGTCGCCGCCATGCTTCTTCGCGGCCGCTTCGACCACACGCACCATCACCAGCGCCTGGTTGATGCCGATGGTGGTGATCGAATGCCACGGTGCCTTCAGGCCGTACTTGGCCACCAGCAGGTCGTAGAACTTCTTGGCTTCGGTGTCTTCCTCGGTGGCGATCACGCCCGCGTGTACCTCGTAGTCACCGTCCATGGCGCCCATGCTCCCCACCAGCTTCTGCAGCATGGCGGGAGAGTTCTGGATGCTGTAGGCGATGGGCACGTTCTTGCCCAGTGCCTGCATCGCGCGCTTGACGGCCACGGCCTGCTGGATGTTGGTCGGCACCAGGATCAGCTCGGCGCCGGCGTTGAGCACGCGGCGCAGCTGCAGCGTCACGTCGGCCGGCTGCGGCTCGACGTAGACCATCTCGACCAGGTTCACGGTGTTCGGGTTGGCCTTGGCGTAGGCCGTGATGCCCTTGCCCAGATCGGCGAACGTGGGCGACGCTTCGGTGGTGAACATCGCCACCTTCACCGGGCGATTGCCGCCGGCCTTGTTCTTCTGGAACCATTCCAGGAAGCCCGTGGCCTCGTGCACGAAGGTCGGGCGCGTGGCCATCACCCACTGGTTGGGGCGCCAGCCGAAGCCGGTGGCCGCCGAGCCCAGGATCATCGGCACCTTGTCGGTGGGCAGGCGCTGCTGCAGCGCCGAGGTGTCGGGGCCGCCGAGCGACAGGCCGATCACCGGCTTGGTGGCCAGCACGCCGGGCCACAGGCTGGCGGTCTGCGCGGTGTCGTAGCGGGTGTCGTAGGTTTTGAGTTCGAGCTTCACGCCCAGCTTGGCGCCGTGCTCGGCGTTCCACCAGTTCACCACGCCTTCACGGCCCGGGCCGAGCATGGGCATGATGGCCGCGAAGGGACCGGAGTAGTCGGACAGGGCGGGCACCTGGTACACGGTTTGCGCACCCACGGGCAGGGCTGCCGATGCAACGAGGCCCGCCACGGTGGCGGCGCTGGTCGCCCAACGCTTGAATGTCTTCATGATGTCTCCTGGGGTTGAATGAAATCAGTACGGGAATGGCCAGAGTCGATAGGCCTGCTTGGAAATCTCGACGCGATGCATCACGCCCTTCGGCTCGAACAGCAGGAAAAGAATGATCACGGTGCCCAGCAGCACGTTCATCGCGGCAAAGACGAAGTCCTGCCCCACGGCGGGCACCCACTGAATGAAGCTCGGGCCCAGGCTGGTGACGCCTTCGCGGGCGAGCTGGATCATCACCGTGCCGACCAGCGCGCCGACGATGGAGCCCAGGCCGCCGACGATCATCATGGCGATCATCCAGATGGCGTTGAACAGCGTGAACTGCTCCACCGACACATGGCGCAGCGCCACCACCCACAGGCCACCGGCCACGCCGGCGTAGAACGCGCTCACGAGAAAGGCGCGGGCCTTGGTGGCAGCCACGGGAATGCCCATCATCCCGGCGGCCACGTCGTCGTCGCGCACCGCTTCGAAGCTGCGGCCGTGGCGCGAGCGAACGATGCCGAAGGCCCCGATGGTCATGACCACCAGCACCACGAACGAGAACCAGTAGATCGCGCGGTCGTTGTCGAGCGCGATGCCCAGGGTGGTGGTGCGCTGGACGTGCAGGCCGCCCGCGCCGCCCAGCCAGCCCTGCGGCAGGTTGAGCACCAGGAAATGGAACAGGGCCTGCGCGGCGATCGTGGTGAGCGCAAGGTAGAAGCCCTTGATGCGCGCCGCCGTGAGGCCGAACATCACTCCGAACAGCGCCGCGCCCGCCCCGCCGATCAGCAGCCCGGCGAGCGCATCCCACCCGGCCGCCATGGCGAGCGCAGCGCCGTATGCGCCCACCCCCATGAAGGCCGATTGACCCAGGTTGATCTGGCCCGCGTAGCCGGTGCAGATCTGCAGGCCGATGACGGCCACCGCGGTGATGAAGGTGGTGTAGCCGATGCTGACCCATCGATCGGAAGCCCACCAGGGCAACGTTGCCAACGCCAGCAGCAATGCCAGCAGGCAAACCCATTGCGCACGCGTGCGCACCAGGGAACGGTCGCCCGCATGGCTGGTGAAGAAGATGCCGGACGGATCCATCAGACACGCTCCACATGGCGCCAGCCGAACAGGCCGGTGGGACGCACCAGCAGGATCAGCAGCATGAAAACGAAAGGCACGATCGACGACGCAGAGCCGCCGATCGCAGGATCGACGTAGGCCGCCACCAGCGCCTGCACGATGCCCACGATGGCACCCGCCAGGATCAGGCCGCCGATCGATTCGAGGCCGGCCAGCAACGCGACGGGCAGGGCGGCGAGCGCGACGTCCGCGGTCTGCACGGTGAGCGAACGTCCGCTGAGCAGCACGATGGCCCCTGCCGTGGCGATGACCGAGCCCATCATCCAGGCCAACGTGACGGCGCGCTTGACCGAGATGCCGAGCGAGATCGCCGTGGTGGGTTCTTCCGCCACCGCCGTGAGGGTGATGCCGGCGCGGGTGCGATTGAAAAACCACGACAGGCCGACCGTGGCAACGAGCGTGAGCGCCGCGCCGATCAACAGCGACGACGGGAAGATCATGTCGCCCACGATCAGCGGTGCCGGCGGCAGCAGCACGGGAAACTGGCGGTCTGCCGCGCCCCACACCACCAGCACGATGCCGCGGATCAGGATCACCAGACCGATGGTCACCATCACCATCGAGAAGACCGACTCGCCGACCAGCCGCTCGAAGAACAGCCGCTCGATGAGCCAGCCATAAACCAGGGCGCAGACGAAGGCCAGCGGAACCGCGAGCCAGGGCGAGAGGTTGGCACCGAGCGTGAGCGTCCACACGGCGTAGGCGCCCAGCATCATCAGTTCGCCCTGGGCAAAGTTGAATACCTTGCTGGCGCGGTAGATGACCATGAAGCCCAGCGCCAGCAGGGCGTAGATCTGCCCCTGCAGCAAGCCGTTCAGCAGGTAGTTGAAGAAGTCGGTCATGAGGGTCGTGTCTCCGTTCTAGGCATGTGCCGGCACCTGTGCCGGTGTCACGTCGGCCTTCAGCAAGCCGCTGCGGCCGTCCTGGTAGCGCACCGGGATTTCGATCGTGGCTCGGGGCAACCCGTCGTACATCGCATCGATCAGCACGCCGTAGCGCTGCGCGATGAAGTCGCGCTTGAGCTTGCGGGTGCGCGTCAGCTCGCCCTCGTCGGCGTCCAGCTCTTTGGGCAGGTTCACGAACCGGGTCAGGCGAACCTGCTCTGGCAGGGCGCGGTTGACGCGGGCGATTTCCGTGGCCACCTGCGCCAGCACCTCGGGGCGCTGCGACAGGTCGGTGAAAGTCGTGAACGACACGCCGTTGCGCTCGGCCCAACGCGAGAACACGTCGCCATCGATGTTGACCAGAGCCGTCACGTGCGCGCGCGCCGGGTCGCCCACCACCATCACTTCGCGGATGTAGGGCGAGAAGCGCAGCCGGATCTCGAGGAACTGCTTGGAGAACACGTGCCCGCCTTGCAGGCGGCTCATGTGCTCGACGCGGTCGAAGTAGATCAACTCGCGGCCCTGCGGACACAGGCCCACGGCGTCGCCGGTCTGGAACCAACCTTCGCGCATCTTCTCGGCGCTTTTCTCGGGCTTGCCCCAGTAGCCCGCGAAGCCGGCGCCGCCGGACACCTCGAGCGCGCCCCCCTCGGCCATGCGCCATTGCAGCGGGTTGGCCCAGGCGCTGCCCATGGCCACCGGCTCGCCGATGGTCTCGGCATTGACGCGCGTGCCCTGATGAACCGTCATCAGGCCGACCTCGCTGCAGCCGTACACGTTGCGCAGCATCACACCCATCGCGGCGAAGAGCCGGAAGATGTCGGGCGCCACCGGCGCACCGCCCGTCATCGCGATGCGCGCGCGCTTGAGGCCCAGCTGGTCGCGCAGCGGGCGCAGCACCAGGGCGTCGGCCAGGGGCAGCAGCGCGCGTGCCCACCAGGGGGCGGCATGGTTCTCGGGCGTGTCGGCGCGCACCAGGCGCCCGATGTTCAACCCCCAGTCCACCACCTTCTGCCGCCAGCGCGGCGCATCGAGCATGCGCGCGTGGACGCGGGCGGCCAGGCTTTCCCATTGGCGCGGACCGAAGAAGACCATGTCACACGCGAGTTCGCGGATCGCTTCCTGGATTTGATCGGGCGCTTCGGCAAAGCTCACCCGCATGGGCCGCATGAGGCCCAGCGTGACGCCCACCCATTGCTCGGTGGCCCACGAGAGCGGGATGTACGAGAGGTACTCGCAGTGATCGGGCACCTGCAGCGTCTGCGCGAGCAGGTCGGCGTTGTGCTGCAGCGAAGCATGCGTGACGATCACGCCCTTGGGGGCGCCGGTGGTGCCCGAGGTGTAGGTGAGCAGCGCGATGTCGCTGCTCTGCCCCTGCGCCACCGTCTGATCGAACCACTGGACGTCGGCCGGCCCGACGGGATGGGCCGTGGCCTTCAAGGCGTCCAGGGCCATCAGGCCGGTCGTCTTGTAAGACCACAGGCCACCGGTTTCCCAGAAGACGATGGTGTGCAGGCCATCGTGCCGCGCCGCCACCGGCAGCACCTTGTCGACCTGTTCCTGATCTTCTGCAAACACGCACACCGTCTGCGAATCGCCGACCACGTAGTCGATCTCGGCTTGCGTGGCGTCCGGGTAGAGCGCAACGGCCTTGGCGCTGATGGCCATCGCGGCCCATTCGACCCAGTACAGCTCGGGCCGGTTCTCGCCGATCAAGAGCACCGTCTGGCCGTGCTGCACACCGCGGGCGCGCAGACCCAGCGCGATGGCGCGCACTTCGTCGCGCACGTCGGTCCAGCTGAACTCCTTCCAGATGCCATCGCGCTTGTGTCGCTGCGCCACTTCGGTGGGACGGGAGGCGGCGTTGTGCGCCAGCCACTGCGGCAGGGTCTGGGGGGGGCTCATGCGTGCACACCCAGGTAGGCCGAGATCACGTGCTCGTCCTGCTGCACGGAGGTGGGCGAGGCGTCGGCGATCTTGCGACCGAAGTTCAGCACGATCACGCGGTCGGCGATGTCCATCACCACGCCCATGTCGTGTTCCACCAGCACCACCGGGATGCGTCGCGATTCGCGGATGTCGAGGATGAAGCGCGCGAGGTCTTCCTTCTCTTCGCTGTTCATGCCGGCCATCGGTTCGTCCAGCAGCAGCATGCGCGGCTCCATGGCCAGCGCGCGACCGAGGTCGACCCGCTTGCGCATGCCGTAGCCCAGCGTGCCGACCGTGTGATGGCGCAGGTGTTCCAGTTCCAGGAAGCTCAGAATTTCTTCCGCAACGGTGCGGTGCGCCACCTCTTCGCGGTGGGTGAAGGGGAAGTAGAAGAAGGCCTGGGTCAACGTGCTCTTCATGTGCATAAAGCGACCGGCCAGGATGTTGTCGAGCACGCTCATGTGCGGCAGCAGGTGGGTGCCCTGGAAGGTGCGCGCCAGCCCGGCGCGCGCCACGCGGTGCACCGGCCAACCCCCGAGGTCTTGCCCTTCGAAGCGCACGGTTCCCGTGCTCGGCCGATAGAAGCCGGAAAGCACGTTCAGCAGCGAGCTCTTGCCCGCGCCGTTGGGGCCGATGAGGGCTACCAGTTCGTCGCGACCGATGTCGATCGAAATCCCGGACAAGGCGGTGACGCCGCCGAACTTCAGCGTGAGGTCGCGCGCTTGCAGCATGGCGCCCGTCGCTTCCATCAGGCCAGCACCTTGCGTGCGATCAGGTCTTTCATGACCTCGTTGGCGCCGCCGTAGATGCGCTGCGGGCGCGCGTCGGCATACAGGCGGGCGATCGGGTACTCGGCCATGTAGCCATAGCCACCGAACAGCTGCAGGCATTCGTCCGTGACCTTGCATTGCTGCTCCGAGCACCACCACTTGGCCATGTAGGCGGCTTCGTTGTCCAGCGTGCCGTCCAGCTGGCGCTGGATGCAGTCGTTCACGAAGCTGCGCACCACGTGGGCGAGCGTGGCGCATTCGGCCAGCTTGAAGCGCGTGTTCTGGAAGTCGGCCAGGGTCTGGCCGAAGGCCTTGCGGCTCTTGGTGTGGTCCACCGTCAGCTCGACCGCGCGTTCGATCACGGCCGCAGCCGAAACGGCGATCAGCAGGCGTTCGAAAGTGAGCTGGCTCATCAGCTGCACGAAGCCCTGGCCTTCGGTGCCGCCCAGCAGCTGCGAGACAGGCACGCGCACGCCGTCGAACGACAGCTCGGCCGTGTCGGACGCATGCTGCCCGAGCTTCTCGAGCCGGCGTCCCACGCTGAACCCCGGCAGGTCTTCGGTTTCGATCACCAGCAGCGAAACGCCTTTGGCGCCCGCGTCGCCAGTGCGCACGACGACCACCAGCAGGTTCGCGGTGAAGCCGTTGGTGATGAAGGTCTTGGATCCGTCCACCACGTAGTGATCGCCATCGAGACGCGCCCGCGCGCGAATCGCCTTCAGATCGGAACCGGCGCCGGGTTCGGTCATGGCGATGCCCGCCAGCATCTCGCCACTGACGAGCCGGGGCAGCCAATGCTGTTTTTGTTCTTCGGTGCCGTAGTCGAGGATGTAGTGCGCGGCGATCGAATGCACGGCCGTGTTGGCGGGGACCTCTTGCTTGGAGAGCTCGTCTTGCACCACCAGTTGATAGGCGATGGTGGCGCCAGGGCCGCCATAGGCTTCGGGCATCTCGGGCAACAAGAAACCGAGCTCGCCCAGGGCGCACCACGATGCGCGGGGAATGAATCCCTGGCGGCGCCAGGCGTCGAGGTTGGGCGCGAGCTTGTCGGCCACGCAACGGCGAACCTGGTCGCGAAAGCCCTCGATGTCGGCATCCATCCAGGGATGCTGGTGCAGGCGCGGCAACATGCTCACATGCCCGTCAGGCCGCCGGAGCAGATCAGCGTCTGGCCGCTGACGTAGTCCGACTCGGGGATGCAGAACAGGTACACCGAGCCTGCCGCTTCTTCGGGGGTGCCGCCACGGCCCAGCGGAATGGTCTGCTCCATCATCGACAGCAGGCCGGGATTGACGCCCACCTTGATGTCGCGGCCGTCGATGTTGGTCGTCGCGCCGTCGGCGGTGCTGCCGGTCAGGCGCGTCTTGATCAGGCCGAACGCCACGCAGTTCACGGTCACGTTCATGCGGCCCCATTCCTTGGCCAGCGCCTGCGTGAGGCCCATGATGCCGGCCTTGGCCGCCGAGTAGTTGGTCTGGCCGACGTTGCCGAACACGCCCGCCATCGAGGAGATGTTGACGATCTTGCGTACGTTGCGCACGCCGCCGTCCGTCTCGGCCTTGGACAGGGCCCGAATCACCGGTTGCGCGGCACGCAGGATGCGAAAGGGCGCGGTCAGGTGGCAATCCATGATGGCGTACCACTGCTCGTCGGTCATCTTCTGGATCACGTTGTCCCAGGTGTAGCCGGCGTTGTTGACGATGATGTCGATGCCCTTGAAGCGCTCGACGGCGGTGCCGATGAAGCGCTCGGAGAAGTCGGGTGCCGTCACGCTGCCGACGCAGGCCACGGCCTCGCCGCCGATGGCCTTGATGGCCTCCACGGTTTCCTGCGCCGGGTCGGCGTCGAGATCGTTGATCACCAGGCGCGCGCCTTCGCCGGCGAGCTTCATGGCGATCGAGCGACCGATGCCGCGCCCCGAGCCGGTAACGAGGGCCACCTTGCCGTCGAGTTTCTTGCTCATGTCTTGTATTCCTCTTGTGTGTTGAAGCGGTTCAGGCAAGCGCGACGATGGCTTCGCCCACGATCTTGTTCTGGCCGTATTGATTGGCGGACGAGACGGCCACGCGGGCGCAGGGCTCTCCGTGGAACTCCAGCAGTTCGACGACTTCACCGGTGCAGGTGATCGCGTTGCCCAGGTGGGTGATGCCGGCAAAGCGCGCGTCGTATTGGCGAATGCGCGATTGCGGCACCCACTGCGTGACCACGCGACCCAGCCAGGCCATGCCCAGCATGCCTTGCGCAAAGACGTCGGGCATGCCCGAGCGGCGCGCGAAGTCCAGGTCGATATGGATCGGGTTGTGGTCGCCCGAGGCACCACCGAACAAGGCCAGCGTGGTGCGGTCCACGGGGGGAAGTTGCAGGGTGGGCAAGCGGTCGCCCACGTGGATGGAAACGGTCATCGCTCGTGTCCTTCCGGTTCAGTGGCGCACGACGAGCACGGTGCGCAGCTGCGCGACCCGCTCGTTGCGCTGATTGGTCACCTGCGACACCTTGACGGCGAATTCCAGCTTCCCGCCCTTCTTGTCGTAGATGTCGGTGATGGTCGATTCCACGGTCACCGTGTCGCCCGCGCACACCGGTTGGAAGTAGCGGAACGACTGCTCGCCGTGCAGCAGCTTGGCCAGCGGAATGGCCAGGTCGGCGAGCAGCTGGTCGTTGGCGCCGCTGTCGAGCTCGGCGGCGAACAGGAAGGTGGGTGGTGCCGGCACGTCGGCGTAGCCGGCGGCCCTGGCGGCGGCCGGGTCCAGGTAGACCGGGTCCGTCTCGCCGATGGCCTTGGCAAAAAACTGCAGGCGGGTGCGGTCCACCGTGAGCACCGAAGGCTCGAGCCGGTGGCCGATGAATTTCTTGTCGATCATGCAGGGAGACCTTTCGTCGATAGCGTTGAAAGCCGGCCGGATGCTAGGCGGGGCCTCCCTGCTTCGCGATAGCCGAAAATCTCGACGCCATGGCAAAAGACCTCAAAGCTGCCAAACCTCGGGTAAACACCGGCAGCTTCATTGCCCCTGTCTTCGTGTTTGGAATGCTCTCGGGCCTGGAGGGCAAGGGCGTCGACGTGGATGGCTATCTACGTCGCGCCGGAGTGAACCCCGAAGCCCTGCGCACCCCTGGAGACCAGGGGGTGACGCCCATGCAGTACGTCGGCTTGTTCTATGCGTTGTTGAACGACCTGAAGGACGAATGCCTGGGGCTGTTCTCGCGACCCTTCAAGCCCGGCAGCTTTGCGCTGACCGCGCGCGAGGGACTGTCGGCGACTGATCTGCGCCGCGCGCTCAAACGCATGAGCGCGGCACTGAATCTGCTGCAAGACGACGTGCTGTTTGCCTTGCAGATCGAAGGCGACGAGGCGGGCTTCCGGATGCAGCCGATCGACCCGTCGAATCCCACGCCGGTGTTCGCGCAAGAGACCATGGTTCGCGTGATGTGGCGCTTGGCGACCTGGTTGCTAAACGTTCAGTTGCCGGTTCTGCATTTCGATTTCACCTACGCAGAGCCCGCCCATCACGAGGGCTACAACCTGATCTTTCCAGCGCCCCGGCGGTACGGCCAGCCGGCCTTCGGCTTCTGGTTCGAGAGCTCGGCGCTGCAGACGCCCATCAGCCAGGATGAACCCGCGCTGCGCGCTTTCCTGACCGACGCCTACACGCAGATCATCTCGCCGCCGAGGAACTTCGGGGCCGTGAGTCTCAGGGTTCGCAACAACCTGATGCGCAGCTACCCCCAGTGGCCATCGCTCGAGCAGGTGGCGCTGCAGCTGAACACTCCGCCTTCCACCCTGCAGCGGCACTTGTCGGCCGAACACACATCGCTGCAATGGCTGAAGGACGATCTGCGACGCGATCTGGCGGTCTCACGCCTGTCGACGTCGAAGGTCACGCTGGCCCAACTGGCGAGCGAACTGGGCTTCAGCGACAGCCCCACGTTTCAGCGGGCGTTCAAGCGGTGGACAGGGCAGCACTGCGGGGCCTACCGCAGGCGTTGAGGCCTTCTGGCGCCCGGGCGCAGAGACGCACGTCACGCAAACGCGTCGTACTCGCTGTCCGTGGCCTCCAACATCCGGCCCCTGACGTAGAGCGTCAATTGCCCGCCTGGTGGTTGGCAGATTGCCTTGAAACTGGTTTCGCTGAGTGCTTCGCCTTCCCACTGCAAGGTGAACAAGGACTGCTCACCAAACGCAGATTCGACGGCGAAGTTGTGCCTGGTGACTTCCATGACCAGCGTGAGCCTGGTTCCAACTTGTTCGAAGGTGCCACGATAGAACTGCAGCCCGTCTGCGCCGACGACCGACTGATTTCTGACGACGATGGCGGCGACACCGAGGTTGCCCGCGTTGGTGGTGAACTCGACTCTGTAGATGCCATTCTTCATGCCGAGATCCTGCTGTGCACCATAGGCCAAAGGTGCTTGGACGCACGCAGACCGCGCACCTATCAAGCTTGTTCCCGCAAGTTGGCGGCCTCCGTAGGACGGCACCCCGGGCTGCAGTCGTTCAACCGACCAGGCACATCGACGGCAGGCTGTTTTCAGCCTTGAGTGCACTTGCCGGCTCGAACACCAGCGACTTGATCCGGGCTCAGGGAATGTTCGAGCCGGTGATGTGAAAGGCCTTGCCGGGCAGGTCGAAGGCGCCACCGTACTCGAAGGCATCGTTGCCCGAAGCACCCACACCGTAGGTCTGCCCGCCGTAGTTGTGCAGG
>Ga0268266_10004671_pt1 | contig 13048 bp, 10 predicted proteins | sample KBSS13metaG_FD_190356 | JGI IMG/M metagenome (GOLD analysis project Ga0268266, IMG submission 190356) | Switchgrass rhizosphere microbial communities from Kellogg Biological Station, Michigan, USA - KBS S1-3 metaG (SPAdes) (version 2) | ecosystem: Host-associated > Plants > Roots > Rhizosphere...
TTTCTTCGATTTCTTCGCCGCCCGATTCCACTTTCTCTTCGATCACCTCGAGGAGCGCATCGCGGTAATCATCCTTGTATTTCGTCGGATTCCACTCCGAACTCATGTTGTCGATCAGCGTCTTCGCCATTTCCATTTCGCGCTTCCCGGGCCCGGTTGATTTCTTCGGCACGTTCAACTTTTCCGCATCGGACAGTTCTTCGGCGAAATGCATCAACTCGAGGACGAGCGCATGCTTGAGCGGCTTCACCCCGGCGAGGTACTGGCGCGTCTTGATGATGACTTTCGCGATCCCGACCTTGCCTGTTTTCTCCAGCGTCTCCCGGAGGAGGACATAGGCCTTATCGCCACCTTTTTGCGGCTCGAGGTAATACGGCTTGTAGAAATACATTGGGTCGATCTCCTCCACGGCGACAAAATCCTGGATGTCGACCGTCTGCGTCGCCTCGAGGTCGACTCGTTGAAAATCCTTTTCGCTCAGGACGACGAACTTCCCTTTTGCGTACTCGTAGCCTTTCACGATGTGCTGCCATGGCACTTCCTTGCCATCCTTCTCGGCAACGCGTTTGTAACTCACCGGACTTAAGTCACTCCCCCGCAGGAGCCGGAATTTCAGGTCCTCGCGCCGCGTCGCCGGGTAAACGGCGATCGGGATGTTAACGAGCCCAAAACTGATATTGCCTTTCCAAATAGCACGCATTTCATGATGAAATCGCATCAAGGCCGGAATTTGCGCGGCTTCGCCCTCGATCGCGATCCGCCGGGAGGCGGAGAAGCGCTTTCCACTAGCACGGGCTGTTGCCCCGTCTGGGTGCGGGGCTGATTAGAGCCCGACGCCGCTCACGCATAGGTTTCCCTTCAGGCGGTGGCGCCTTTGCCTGACGACCTGGCGTAGACGTGCTGTGTCTTCTTGCGCTTGTAACCTATCTTCTCGTAAAAAGGATGTGATTCGGGGCGGACGACATTCGAACGAACGACGATCTGCCTGTCTCCGATTTGTTGCGCCCAGGCTTCGACGGCCTTGACCAACGCGCGTCCAACACCCATTCGGCGCACATCGGATCCCACACTCAGTCCCATGATCTCTACTTGCGGACCATAAAGAAGCAGAACGCGGTGCTCCGCCATGATCACGCCTGACAAACGATCGTTAGGCCCAGCCGCCACCGTGACGAGGTGATCGGGATGAACCAAGAGGGCCTGGAGACGTGGAAGGATCGCCCCCGCATCGATCGGATAGCCGAGCTCGGTCACGAGCCGGCCAATCTCGGCCGCGTCTTCCAACCGGGCGCGCCGCAGGTGCCAGGCCGGGACGCTCCGTGTCATTCGTCTCGCTCGAAAAAACTCAGGCGGCGGCCGCCTTAAGGTCTTCGACACCGATCCCGCGGAGCTGGAAAAGCCGGATAAGCGTTTCTTCGATGAGGTTGTTGGGGCAGGAGGCGCCGGCCGTGATGCCGACGACAACCGGAGCCTCCGGCAACCAGTTGTGCGCCACGACCTCGCGCTTTTCGTGCAGGTTATAGTGCAGGATCTCCTTCTCGGAGAGGAGCCGACTTGCATTGAGAACAAAATAGGTCGGGAGCTTCTCCTCACCCATCTCGGCGAGGTGGGAGGTATTCGAGCTGTTGTAGCCGCCCACGACGAGCAGCAATTCCATCTTCGCGGTCAGCAGCTCGCGTAAGGCGTCCTGCCGTTCTTGGGTCGCGCCGCAGATGGTGTCGAAGAAGCGGAAATTTTTCGTGGCCAACTCCGCGCCATCGCGATCAGCGATCGCTTTCTGGATGCGACGTTGGACCTCCTCCGTCTCGCCGCGCAACATGGTGGTTTGATTGGCCACGCCGATCGTTTGCAAATGGACATCGGGATCAAACCCAGGTGAGTAAGCGCCCTTGAACTTCTCCAGAAAAGCCTGCTTGTCGCCGCCGTGCCGGATGTAATGGCAAACGTAGTCGGTGTCGGCCAGGGTAAGAACCACGAGGTAATGGCCTTTGCCGTCGCCGAGGGCGCGCGAGCTGGTGGCCTTGGTTTCTTCGTGCTCAGCCTTCCCATGAATGATCGAGGTGAACGATTCGCTGGCGTATTTGCGAACGCGTTTCCAGACACTCATGACGTCGCCGCAGGTGGTGTCGACGATTTGACAACCGGCATCCTTGATCTGCTGCAAAATGGAAAGCTCGGTGCCAAACGCAGGCAGGATGACGACGTCGTCGGGTTGCAGCTCGGAAATGTCGGCCTGTTTGTTCTGTCCGGTTAGGTTCTTGATGCCTAACGACGAGATTTGCTCGTTCACCTCGGGGTTGTGAATGATTTCGCCGACGATGAAAAGGCGGCGATCCTTGAAAACCTTGCGCGCGGCGTAGGCCAGATCGATCGCGCGCTCGACACCATAACAAAAACCAAATTGCTTGGCCAGGCGCACGGTCAGGTTGCCGACCGCGATAATCCCACCGTTGCGCCGAACCTTTTCGACGATATCGCTCCGGTAGTGGGCCTCGACCTGTTCCTGCACTGCCGTCATGACCTCAGGGGTGCGGAGGTTGACTTTGTTACGCGCAGTGGTGCCGCTGGAGATCAGGTTCGCGCTCATGGGGATAGACTATGCGACCGCTGGGCACCTTTTTCCAGCGCGCAACGATCAGCAAAGATTTGTCGGCCGATTTTCGTGGCCCGTTAGCCGTCAGTCAGGAGCGGACCCGGCGGGTCTTTGAACCAAGCTGACGACATCATGAAAGAACGCGGCGGATCGGGATCGCGACTTTGATCAAGCTTTTGCACCCGGCTGCCGTACTTGGCGTCCTCGGGAAGGGATGTCGCGATATGCACCGGTGTCCCAACTCTTGCCAGCGCGAAAAGCCGGGCGGCGGCTTCGCGATGCAGCCGGACGCAGCCATGGGTGTGCGGGTAAGGATGGACAAATCCTTCATGGAATCCATAGGCCGGCTTAAACTCACACCAGTATGCCATTGGATAGCCGGCATCGGGCTCGCTAACGCGACGTTTGGTTTTGATTTTGTCGATGATAGTGAAATTGCCGGTCGGGGTTGGCGCGCTCGGTTTGCCCACGTTGCCCTGAACCGCCATTAGCAGGCGATCACCTTCCATAACGTAAACGTTCTGAGTCGAGAGGGAGAGTTTGACTACCACCTTGGAGGGATCGTGCGGCTTGAGGGCGGTGACGTGATAATTGCCGGTCGACGACGGCGCCATGGTGGTACAACTCGTGAGCAAAGCAACCGCAGCGGCGGGCACGAGGAAAAGGAGACGAACTGGAAGACGCATATGTTTTCAACTGAAGAACCTATCAATGGGCATTTGTCAACCGCCGGAGCTTCTGGTTAGGCGATTGTGAGGACAGAGAGACGCCCGCTCCGCGTCGTGATCACAAAGCGGCGGAAAAGCATGGCGATGGGAATCTTTCAACGCTTTTTGGACCTTTTTCGCTCGTCTCGATCAAACCGTGATTTCTCGGCCAGCATATTGTCGAAGCGTCGCACCGTGTGGGAATAAAAGGGGTAAGGCCGGGCCGTATGGGTGGGCCGAAAGCGCCAATACTTGTACATCCAAAGCCATCCCGCGGGATTTTGCCTGACGACCGGTTCAAACTGGTCCCAGCAAAGTTGTGCAATTTCCTGGTCCGTCGCCTCTGGCGGAATCTCAAGCTTTGGGTGAAAGACGACGCGACAACGTCCGCCGGGCAAGGGTTCCTGATGCACCGGCACGATCGGCAAACCGGTGCGGCGGTGCAGCCAGGCGTGGGCGAAGGTGACCGGCATCTTCATTCCAAAGCAATCGATCGCGACGCTTGGCTGGCGCGGATGGAGGGTAAGGTCGACCAGAATCGCCACCGCCCCGTGCCGTCGAAGCGTCTTGTAGAGGCGCACAATCGCGCCTTCGCGCTGCGCCATCTGGTGGCCGGATTGCTGGCGCAGGCGGTTAAAGATCGGATCGAGCTTCGGATTTTTGAACTCCTGCGCAATTATCGTGGCTGGCATGCCCAAGTAGCCGACCGTAAGGCCTGACCACTCGAAGTTTCCGTAATGGCAGGTGGCAAAGATGCAGGGGCCGGTCGGCCCGACGGTACGGGCAAATTCTTCAAAGCCCGCCAAATCGATCAGCTTCCGATAATTCTCCGCGTTGATGCGCGGGCTCCAAAAGAGATCGATCATCGTGGCGGCGAATTGCTGGTAGGATTGGCGCGTGATTCTGGCGCGCTCGGTCGCGGAAAACCGATCGCCAAAAGCCGCCTCCAGATTGCTCAGGGCAACGCGGCGTCCCTGCAGATCGAGATGGGCCGCAAGCGCACCAGTGATACGCGCGAATTGCACCGCAAACGGACGCGGAAAGCGCGGGACGATGGCGGCGAGCAGGCGCAAGCCCACCCACTCCAGTTGGTAACGGAGCGATTTCCAGGATGACCTCATGGCGTGGTGGTCGTTAGAGCGAAGCGGCGGCGAGGCATTTCAAGAGCAGTTGGCGGGCGGATTCGTTGACTTGAGGACGTTTGATTTTACGTTGGCGCAGGCTGTGCCCGCAGCGTCCCGCATCATTGTGAAATACGTCCTTTTTGTCTGTACCGGCAACATTTGCCGCAGTCCCATGGCCTTGGGACTTTTCCGCCGGTTGCTTGGCAATCGCAAGGACATCGAAGCGGATGCGGCTGGTGTGCATGCGGTGCGGGGACAGCCGCCGAGCGTGCATGCGATCGACGTTTGCCGGAAGCGCGGAGTCGATATCTCTTCGTTCCGCAGTCAGCCACTCACGGTCACGCTGGTCGATCGAGCGACCCACATTTTTGCCATGACCGGATCGCATTTGGAAACGATCCACCTCCTTTTTCCCCAGAGCGCGGATAGGACATTTTTGCTGCGGGAGTTTGAAGAGCCGGGCGCGACGCTCTGGCGTGATCTGCCCGATCCCATTGGGATGGGTCGGGAGGTTTATGACGAGTGCGCCGACAGTATTGAAAAGGCTTTACCGAGCGTTCTCGCCTTCGTAGAAGAAACCGAAATCGCGGTCTCCCGCCACCTCGGCGGAAGTGCGGCCGCACGATCCACAATGGGAAATATGCCTCATCATCTCGAATCCGAAGCCGGCGACAGTCACTCCGAGCCATCGTCAGGGAACGCCCTCCGCAAGGTCGATCCGGAGATTTACGAAGCCATCGTCGCGGAGGAACGGCGCCAGCGCGAAAACATCGAGCTCATCGCGTCGGAAAATTTCACCAGCCGCGCGGTGATGGAGGCACAAGGTTCCTGTCTGACCAACAAGTACGCCGAAGGTTATCCGGGAAAACGCTGGTATGGCGGTTGTGAGAACGTCGATGTCGTAGAGCAACTGGCGATCGATCGCGCCCTGAAAATCTTCGGCGCCGAGCATGTAAACGTGCAACCGCATAGCGGAGCACAGGCCAACATGGCGGTCTATTTCGCCGCCATCAAACCTGGCGATCGCATCCTGACGATGAATCTCGCGCACGGCGGCCACCTCACCCATGGTCATCCGGCAAATTTTTCCGGCAAACTTTACGAAGTGACGCAGTACGGCGTGAGCGAGAAGACCGAACAAATCGATTACGATGCGCTGGCACAGCAGGCCGAGGAAGTCCGTCCCGCGATGATTACCGCCGGTGCTTCGGCGTATCCGCGGTTCCTGGATTTTCCCCGGCTTCGGCAAATCGCTGACTCAGTGGATGCGATCCTTTTCATCGACATGGCGCACATTGCGGGTCTCGTAGCCGCTGGCGAACATCCGAGCCCGGTGCCGCATGCGCACTTCGTCACTACGACCACGCACAAGAGTCTGCGCGGACCGCGCGGCGGGATCGTTCTTTGCCAGGAGAAGTTTGCCAAAGCGATCGACTCCTCTGTTTTCCCGGGGGTGCAGGGAGGGCCGCTGATGCACGTGATCGCGGCGAAGGCGGTTTGTTTCCATGAGGTGCTCCAGCCGCCGTTCCGGGATTATCAGCGACAGGTGGTAGTGAATGCCAAAGCGCTCGCAGCCGGAGTCGCCAAACACGGCTTTCGCATCGTTTCGGGAGGCACGGACAATCATCTCATGCTGGTCGATCTGCGGCCGAAAGAGATCAACGGCAAGGATGCGCAGAACATTCTCGACCGCGCCGGGATCACGGTGAACAAGAACGCGATTCCCTTCGACACTTATCCCATCTTCAAGCCGGGCGGCATTCGGCTCGGAACCCCGGCGGTCACAACCCGCGGGATGAAGGAGGAAGAAATGCTCGAGATCGCCGATCTCATCGCGGAAGCGCTCACCGCCCGGGAAGACGACCGTGGTATCGCCAACGTCCGCCAGCAGGTGCAGCAGTTGACGCGGAGGTTTCCGCTGCCGGGCTAATCCGAGGAAGACGGTTGTCTTGGCCGGGTCATCGCTGTTCATCGCGTGCACCCGACTGAACAGGTTCTCCACGTTGAAAGTGCCGACATGCATGTCGGCAGCTTTATCCGGATAAGTATCTTGAAACAACGCTGAGGGAGCGGCCTGCTTTTCGTTTATGCTCCGTGCGTCAATCTGCCTAAACTGTCGGAGCAACTCAAAGACATGACCGAAAAACAGCAACCAAATCCATTGCGCGAAGGGCTCTCGACCAAAGCGGTGCCACAGCCGTGCGCGGTGGTGATTTTTGGCGCGACCGGTGATCTGACACACCGCAAACTCGTTCCCGCGCTTTACAATATTGCCGCGGACGGCGAACTCCCCCCGGCGGTGGCGGTGGTGGGTTTCGCCCGCCGTCCGAAGAGCGATGAAGAATTTCGCCAGGAAATGGAGGAAGCGACCCGCAAATTTTCCCGGCAAACGGTGCGCGACGAAATCTGGGACGGCTTTGCCAAGTCGCTCTTCTATCACCAGAGCGAGTTTGGCGACGAAGCCGGTTACGAGAGACTCGCGGAGCGCCTCGACCGGCTCGACAAGGAGAGCGGGACGCGCGGCAATCGCCTTTTCTACTTCGCGGCTTCGCCAGATCAGTTCGAAACGATCGTGCAAAATCTGAAAAAAGCCGGCCTGAACAAAGCTCGCGACGGAAGCTGGGCGCGCGTCATCCTGGAGAAGCCATTTGGCACTGATCTCAAATCTGCACGGCACCTCAATCGGGTCGTACAGAGTTCCTTCTCGGAAGATCAAACTTATCGGATCGATCACTTCCTCGGGAAGGAGACGGCACAGAATATTTTGGTGCTCCGTTTTGCCAACGCCATCTTCGAGCCACTTTGGAATGCGCGCTACATCGATCACGTGCAGATCACGGCCGCGGAAACGTTAGGCGTAGAAAATCGAGCCGGCTATTACGAAGGCGCCGGCGCCTTGCGCGACATGGTGCAGAATCATCTTCTGCAGCTGCTTTGCCTGGTCGGAATGGAGCCGCCGACCGATCTCAGGGCCGACAGTATTCGGGACGAAAAGGTCAAGGTGGTGCGATCGATCCGTCGCTTCAGCGAAGAGGAGGTCGGCATTTACGTTGTGCGCGGTCAGTACATTAAAGGTGCGATCGCCGGCAAATCAGTGGCGGCTTATCGCGAGGAGAAGGGTGTCGATCCGCAGTCGCAAACCGAGACCTACGTTGCGTTGCGCGTGCGAGTGGATAACTGGCGCTGGGCCAACGTGCCAATCTACGTCCGCGTCGGAAAACGGCTGCCTAAATCCGGCACGGAAATCTCCGTCCATTTCAAAAAGGCGCCGCAGGTGTTGTTTAATCGCGAGTCGCAATCGCCCGACCAGAACGTGCTCGTGATTCGCATTCAACCGGATGAAGGAATATCGCTCCGAATGCAGGCAAAGGTGCCCGGGACAAGCTTTCGGATCGAGTCGGTGAAGATGGATTTTCACTACGGAACATCCTTTGGCAAGGCGAGCCCGGAGGCCTACGAGCGACTCTTGCTCGATGCGATGGCGGGCGATGCGACGCTCTTCGCCCGGCGTGACGAAGTGGAGGAAGCGTGGGCGTTCATCGACACGATCGAGGAAGCGTGGGCGGAGAAGGAGGGCCCGCCGCAACTGTGCGATTACCCAGCCGGCTCTTGGGGACCGGAGGAGGCAGATGAACTGCTGGCTCGCGACGGGCGCACCTGGCGGAGGTTATGATGCCATCAGCAGTGGGAACGCAACTGGGTCGCGGAACGACCTGATCACCATGCCTGCGACCGAAGCTTTCACTGCCGGACTTCCGGTCGAGGTCGGCCAAATCGATCGCGAGCTGAAAAAGCTCTGGGATGCGAGCGGCGGCGTGATGACCCGCGCATCGCTCATCAATCTCGCGGTTTACAGTGAAGCGCCCGACTCGTTAGGCAGGAACACTGCGATCATTTCGCAGATCACGGAGAACCACGCCTGCCGCGCGATCGTCATCGCGGCTGATCCGGAATCGAAGGAGAGCGGCGTTGAGGCCTGGATCAGCGCGCATTGCCACGTTAGCCAGGCCGGACGCAAACAGGTTTGCTCCGAACAGCTCTCATTTCTGCTCAAAGGCAAACAGTGCGGACTCCTGCCCAACATTGTTTTTGCGCAACTCGATTCTGACCTTCCGCTCTACCTCTGGTGGCAGGAAGAGTTCCGTCCTCCGATCGATCCGCAACTTTGGGCCTGGGTCGATCGCGTGATCTACGACAGTAAAATCTGGCGGAATTTTGGCGAGCAAATGCGGCTGGTAGAGGCGACGCAGCGCGAGGCGCGGCAACGTATCGTCCTTTGCGATCTCAACTGGGAGCGCCTTATCCATCTGCGTATCGCGGTGGCACAATTTTTCGATCATCCGGCAACCCATCATCACCTCGCAGGAATTAAAGCGCTCGAGATCAAGCATGCGCCCGGGTTCCGTTCGACCGCACTTCTGTTTGTTGGGTGGCTGGCGGGCCAACTGGGATGGGAACGGAGCAGCGCAAAAGCTAAATCGTTAGGCTTCCGCCAGAAGACCGATGACGGCAAACAAAAGATCAAGGTATCGCTCCTTAGGAAGGAGGGCGAACCGATCAGCGCCTGCCGGATCACAACGGAGTCGGCGGTATTTCGAATCGAGCACAAGCCAGGCGCGGATTTGCTCGATGTTTTCTTTGGCCGCACGGAGGGCCGGAAGATGCGCCAGCTTCTGCCGGCCGGAAAGAACGATGTCGTCGAATTGGTGCAGGAGGAATTGATGCGCGGGGGTGCGCACCAGGTTTACCTGCGCGCCGTCGAGCAGGTGCGCGACCTTCTGTAAACTCCTGCTCTTCCTCGACTCGTGCGTCCTTAAAAACACGGGAATCGAACCGGGTTCGCACCAACGGATCGCGATTCTCGCCAACGACAAAACGTCATCACGGCCAATGCGGCCCTCGCTCAGGCAACTCGCCCCCAGGGGCGGCGGATTACTTCACTTCATTCAGCGACCAGTCGTAATCCTGGTACACGATCTTAACGTCGTTAGGCAGGGGAGGCTTGCGTCGCTGGTTGATAAAGGCCATCGGGCCGCCGACCGCTTTGAAGTCGTCCTTGTACCAATTGAAAATCGCGGAAAGTGCGGCGGTGTTTTTCTCCGCGGAATAGTCGACACCTCTGGGAGAATTGACGAAAGCGACAGTCAGCTTCTCGAGTTGAGCATCGAGCTTCTCCGCCCGGAACGGCTCCCGGTTGAGCGGCGGACAACTGCGACTCGCGCAATTCAGCGCGCAGTGGACGCGAGGCTCACCAAACTTCGGGCGGATGATGTCTTTCTCAAGATGATTGAAACTCATCTTCTCGCCCGCAACCTTGATCCGTCGGCCGGTGAAAAAGGTGAAGAGCAGATCCTTCACGCTCTTGGTCGGATACTTGCCTAGCGCTTCCTGGAGAATCCACGCGTTATAGGCGTTGATATAAAAAGCGAGCTGCTCCTTTTTGCTTAAGCCGGAAACGTTCTCCTGCGCGATCCCGTCGACCACCTGCTGGATGGCCTGCATGTCGGCGGGATTATTCTTCCAGGCACCGTATTTGACGCCGCCGTCGGTGACGTATTTGCCAAGCAGTCCATTGTAAGTCTCGATCCATTTCGGAGCCTCCTCCGCGCGACAAGCGGTAACGCATGCGAGAAAGAACGCGAAGGGACCAATCCGACGCAAAAATAACAGCAATCCCACGCGAGAATTCTGCGCTCCCCTTCTCATCCCGGCAAGATGGAAACCGCCACCGCAGATGAGGTTGCTGCCCCGATCGCTCTCGCGAGGAATTCATGGGGTCGCAACCCACCCGGGGTCAGCCACCCCAGCTACAGGGGTAAGGCGCCGACTTGTTGGAAGAGCGTGCGCAGTGCTTCTGCACTTTTGTCGATCGCAAACAACTCCGTGGCCCGCTGCCGGCCCGCTTCGCCCAACGATCGCCCAAGTCGTCGATCGCCAAGGACCTGCGCGAGGGCGTCGGCCAGAGCGACCGGATGATGTTCCGGCACAAGCAGACCTGTGAACCCGTCGCGAACCATTTCCGGAACGCCACCAAGTGCGGTCGAAATGACCGGCAGACCCGCCCCCATCGCTTCTATCACGACGGTCGGAAGATTATCCATCCCGCCCCCCACTTCGGCAACGCAGGGCAAAACGAAGAGCGCGTTGCACGCCAGCCGTTTGATCACCTCCCCTTGCGGCAAAGGACCAGTCAACGCGACCAATGTCGTCAGGCCGGCGGCTGTGATCTGATCGCGGAGTGAGCTCTCCAGCGGACCCTCGCCGATAATTTCGCAACGGAATTCGACACCACGCTCGCGCAATACCCGGCACGCTTCGATCAAATCGTGGAAGCCTTTCTTTTCGATCAATCGCCCAACGGAGATGATTCCCGGAGGTGTGCTGTTGAACTCTGCTCGCGGAAAGCGCGCAAGATCGATCCCGTTGTAGACCCGGTGAATTTTCGCAGCGTCCCCTGGGTATTTCTCACGCAAAAACCGAACACCAAAGTCGCTTACGGTCACGACTGCGCGGGCGGCACCGATCAGTTTGCCTAACGAAACCTCAAAGGGCTTCGGAGCAAAGATGTCGTTGGCATGCGCGGTAAAGCTGAAGCCAATACCGAAGAATCGCTCGATCCAATATGCGGTCCGGGCCGCCAGCCCGGCAAAATGCGCGTGCACATGTCGCACAGCGGATGCTTGCAAGCGCGGTCCGAGATAGGCCCCTTGATAAAGGCGGAGAAAATCGGTTTTTCGTCCCCAGGCCGCAATTTCATCGGTCGCCGATTCGGGCAGCTTTCCTTTGCGCGCCGCCCGGTCTATTTCCCGCACTACTTGCTCATCGCCGGGGAGATATTCGACTTCGTCGACGATCGTTCCGTCCCAGTCCTGAGCCGGCTCGTCGGCCGGTCGTCGCATGGAAAAGATCTCGGGCGATATGCCTTGGCGCCGCAGCTCGACAATTTCGCGGTAACAAAATGTCTGGGTGAACGAGGGAAACCGTTGAAAAAGATAGGCCAGCCCACTCATGGCAAAGGAGTACCGGCGAATCCGCGGATTGGAAAGTACTCTTCCCGGGTAAAAATCCTGCACCTTCTCAGTGGCCTGCACGACTCTTGCTACTTCCCAGGAATGGTCCAGCGCGATTTCTTTGCCTTTTGCAAATCGCTGCAGCTTATCGAACTGAAGGCAATTGGGTCCCTTTCGCCCGTCAAACATTTCGCGGACACGGAGGTCGTCTACTCTGCCGGGGACGAGGGTCGCGAACTCTTCTTCATCACCCGCGGGGCCGTGGAATTGATACCCCAGAACGCACGCCCAGGAACCCCGGCAACGGTCCTTTCCCGTGGCGATATTTTCGGCGAGACCGGCGCCCTGATGGAACTTCCGCGCAACAACACCGCCCGCGCCTGCGGGGCGTTGAGTGTGCAATGTTTTCGCCGAAGCGATTTTCCCGAGCTGATGCAGCGCGTGCCGTCCTTCTTTTTCTTCCTTTCGGAGAAACTGGCCAATCGCCTGTTCCAGGCCCGCGAACTGACCCATTCGCCTAACAATTCGCTCGAACTCACCGGCAGCCTGGCCAACTTCGACATCGTCACCATTTACCAGACGATCATCCAGTCGATGCAGACCGGCCTGCTCACGATCGCGGACGAAGACGGCGAAACGATTTCTACCTTCTACTTCGAGAAAGGAGCACCACGCTGGGGCCGCTTCGAACATCTGAACGGCGAGGAAGCGTTCTGGCAGCTCTTCCTCCACGAGCACCGCTCCGGCACCTTCTCGTTTTCGAACGAAACCCAGGTCCGCTCCGACTGGAGCGAGACCGGCGCTCTCGCTCGTCAGCCGGACGAAATCTTGATCAACGCGATTCAAATGCGCGATCAATTCGAAGACCTTCGTAAACGGATGCGCAATACGTCGGCTCACCTGAAGCGACAGAAGCTCAATCTCTCCTGGGATAATCCTGAGCTGGAAGAACTGCGGGGCGTGGCGGAAGAAATCTGGCAGATCGCCTACAACGACGCACTCACCCTCGCCGACCTCCACCACCGCAGCGGCTATTGCGATTGGAAAATCTACCGGGCGGTCGATGAAATGGTACATACCGGGCTCTTCAGTCTCGGCAATGACCGCGACACGCCTCGATTGGCACCAATAAAACAATGAAGAAATTTTCGCGTGCAATCGCGCTTTTACTCGTAGCAAGCACGCTCCTCTCCGGCTGCTCGATGCTCACGGCCCAAGGCCGTCGGCAACGCACCTACGAACGCTACGTTCGCAAATCGAGCCAGGGCCGCGTGAAACAACAGAAGCGGTTCGCCGCCAAAGGAAACACCATGCCGGTGATGCACCTGAGTGCGCCAATGGAAACAACCGAGGGTTCCGGTCCGGAGTCAGTCAGCGACGGCGGCGAACAGTAGCGGCCTAACCCACAAAGCTTGCGGACTCTTCAAGAGGCACCGGGACTGGGCTGCCCATTTGATCGACTGCGACGTCGGTGAAGACCGCGCGGGTGACCGGAGACTACCATCTGCGCCATCAGCCAGCCCCCCAAATGTCGCTGTTCGGATTCGTGTCCTTCGGCATCGCGACGATGCGCGTCACCAACTAGCCGCATGGTTTGCTTGGAATGTCGGGTGC
>Ga0268266_10004675_pt1 | contig 13041 bp, 11 predicted proteins | sample KBSS13metaG_FD_190356 | JGI IMG/M metagenome (GOLD analysis project Ga0268266, IMG submission 190356) | Switchgrass rhizosphere microbial communities from Kellogg Biological Station, Michigan, USA - KBS S1-3 metaG (SPAdes) (version 2) | ecosystem: Host-associated > Plants > Roots > Rhizosphere...
CAATCAGCTCGAGATCGACGAGCTCGAACGACGCGATCTTGAACGCGGGTGCACCGAGCTTGTCGAGGCGCTCGACCGATTCCTCGTCGAACGGCGTCGAGAACACCTGGAGGCCGCGCGCGGTGCAATGCGCGAACAGCTCCGCGTGCCACTCCCACGGCGTGTGCGCCTCGTCGTAGAGGTCCCACAGCGTGCGGCCCTGCCACGGGCCATCGGCGATCGCGAACGCGCCCTCGCGGATGTCGAGTGTCATCGCGGCGGGCGTGAACGTTTGCAGCTTGAGCGCGTCGCAGCCGGCATCCGCGGCGGCATCGACGATCGCGTGCGCGCGCGCGACGCTGCCGAGGTGATTCGCCGACAGCTCGGCGACGATGAACGGCGCGTGGGCGGGCCCGATCGGCCTGCCGATGACGATCGGCTTCATTGGACCACGAACTCCTGGAAGAACATCCGGCGCACCTTGCCGGGCCCGACGACGTCCTCGATGATCTTCATCAGCTCGTCACGCAGCGTGTCCTTGGCCTTCGCGCCGAGCGTGTCGGCGAGCTTGAGGCCCGACAGGTGACGCAGCACCTCGTCGCGGATCACCTGCTTGCTCTTCTCGATCTCTTCCTGCGCCTTGGCATCGGCGAGCTCGAGCTCGAGCGAGACCTTGAGGTAGCGCGAGGTCGCGCCGGGCTCGTCGAGGTTCACCACGAACGCATCGAGCGGGATGACCGGGCCGGTGACTTCCTTGGTCTTGACCTCGGCGACCGCGGGCTTCGCGGCTTCGGCGGCCGGCAGGTTCAACAGCTTGAACACGCCGAACCCGCTCGCGCCCAGGTTCAGGGCGAGCAGCAGCATCACGGGCATCGGCGCCTTCGCGCCGCCCTTGTCCTTGCCCTTCGGCGCGGCGCCTTCGGCGGCTTCCGGGGCGGCTTCCTCACTCATGGGTGGTCCTCACAGCAATGGTCGTGCCGCGCGATCTACGCGACGACACAGCGCTCGCGCTCGCGACTGGCGTCAGAACTGGCATCACGCCGACCTCCCGTCGAACCCGAGCAAGCGCGCGGCGACCGCGTTGCACACCTCGGGGACGATGTAGTAGCCGTCCTCGTCGCGATCGATCGAGCAGATGCCGGGATGCGTGAGCTCGACGCTCTCGAGGTAGCGCTCGCGGCGCACGGCTTCGTCGCGCTCGGCGAGCGCGATCGCGAGCTCGCGGTGGCGCGTCAGCGCGTCGGTGACGACCGCGCGAAACTTCGCGCCTTCGAACGGCTTGTTGACGTAGCGGAACACCTCGCCGCGATTGATCGCTTCGATCGCGGTCTCGAGCGCGTTCTGACCGGTCATCAGCACGCGCACCGTCGACGGCTGCTCGCGCCGGGCGATCGAGATCAGCTCGAGGCCGTCCATGCGCGGCATGTTGAAGTCGGTGACGAGCACGGCGACGTCGCGCGTGTGCAGCCACTCGAGCGCTTGATCGATGTCGGTCGTCGGCAGCACGGTGAGCTGCGACGTGCGCAGGAGGCGCGCGGCGGCGGCGAGCACGTGCTCGTCGTCGTCGATGAGCACGATCGTCGGTGCGGCGAGCGCGTCGTCAGGATGCAACACGGCGATCTCCAGATTCGAGGATCCACGCGACGCGGGCGAGCTCGGCGCCGAGCGCGCGCATCGTCGGAAAGCGCTGCGCCGGCGACTTCGCGCAGCACCGGATGATCAGGCGCTCGAGCTCGTCGGGGAGCGGCGTGAACGGGGACAACAGCGCCGGCAGCGGCTCTTGAATGTGCTGGCGGCACAGCGTCCGCATGTCGGGGTGATGGAACGGCGTGACGCCCGCGATCATCTCGAACAGCACGATGCCGAGCGAATACTGGTCGCAGGCCTCGCTCGCGAGCCGGCCTTGCAACCGCTCGGGCGCGACGTAGCGCGGCGTGCCCATGATGTGCGTGGCGGTCTCGTCGAGCTCGAGGTCGGCGAGCAGCTCGGCGAGGCCGAAGTCGACCAGCTTCACGTGGTCGCCGTCGACGAGGATGTTCGACGGCGTGACGTCGGCGTGGATCACGCCGGATTCGTGGGCGGCGCGCAGCGCGTCGACGAGCTCGCGCACCATCGCGACCGCGCGCGCCGGCTCGATCGCGCCGGTGTCGTCGATCATGTCGCCCAGGCTCGTGCCTTCGAGCAGCTCCATGACGAAGTACGGCCGGCCGTCGGCGAGGTAGCCGAAGTCGAACACGTCGACGATGTTCGGGTGATGGATGCGCGAGGCCGCGCGGGCTTCGCGCACGAACCGATCGATGCTGCGGGGATCGCGCTCGAGGACCTCGCCGTGCAGGACCTTGAGCGCGTAGCGGCGGCCGAGCGTGACGTGGTCGACCTCGTAGACGCAGCCCATGCCGCCGGCGCCCTTGCGCTCGACGACGCGGTAGTGGTCGACGCAATCGCCGGGCTGGAGATCTTCGAACCCGTGGCTGCCGCGCGACTCCGCGACGAACATCAGCTCGGCGCGCAGGCCGGGCCGCACCATGACGACGAGCTCGCTCGCGCGATCGCCCTTGCGGATCTTCGTGGTGCCCGTCGTCGAGCTGTCGGCGGTCGGGTCGACGTCGCCGATCACGGCGAGCCGCGCGATCACCGCCTGCGCCAGCACGGCCTCGAGCGTCGTGGTGGCCAGCACCTTGCCCTTGCGCTCGATCGCGATCGTATAGATGGTCTCGTTCAGCGCGAGCGGCTCGATCCAGACGCGATCGGCATCGGCTCGCAACGCGACATGAAGGAGCGCGTCGGTGAGATCGAGCGCGCTGGGGATGTCCGCGTTAACCATGCACTTCGGAAGTCGGCCGACCGCACAGCTCGTTCACTGTCGGCGGTTATGACGCCTGGCACGCGTCGCGGTGCGTCGTGTTTCAAACGGTTGCACCCGGCACGGGGCTCGCAACGAGGGGCGCCGTGGCGACCCAAGAGCTCCCCGAAACGCGTACCACCGGCCCGCTCTCGGCGGTGTCCGGTACGCGCATCCTGGTCGTCGACGACAACGCGCGCGTGAGGCGCTCGACCGCAGCCGCGCTGTCGCGCATCGGCTTCCACGTCATGACCGCCGAGGACGGCGCACCGGCCATCGCGATCGCCGAGAACACGCCGCCCGACCTCGTGCTCGTCGACTTCGAGATGCCAACGCCGGGGCTCGTGGTCGTGCGCCGGCTCAAGGAGCTCTACGGTCCGGCCGTGTGGGTGGCGGTGCTCAGCGGCGAAGACGGCGACGAGATGCGGACCGCGTGCTTCGACGCCGGCGCCGACGACGTGCTGCTCAAGCCTGCGATGATCCCGGAGCTCCACCGCCGCATGCTGGCAGCCGCGCGCACGCAGCGCGCGTTCGTCGATGCGCGCGTCGCCCGCGAGCGTACCGATCGCTTGCTCGCGTACGGCGCCGAAGCCGCTGCGATGCTCGCGCACGACCTCAACAACGGTCTGGCAGTCGCGCTGTGCAACATGGACTTCCTCGAAGAAACCACGAAGGGGCTCGACCTCGATCAGACACAGGCGCTGACCTCGACCCGTAACGCGCTACGCCGCATGTCAGGTCTGGTGGCCAACTTCGTCGACATCGCGCGGTTCGAAGATGCGGCCGTGAAGCCGCAGTGCACCATCAACACTGTCCGTGGTTTGCTCGACAGCGTCATCGAGGTCCACGCCGTCGGCTGCAAGGTCGCGATCTCGATCGACTGCGCCCCCGATCTCGCGGGGTACTTCGACACCGCGCTCGTGGAACGTGTGCTCCATAACCTGGTCGGCAACGCGATTCGCTACTGCAAGACCAACGGAGAGATCCGACTCACTGCACAAAGGTTGGATCCGGCCGACCCTCACAGCATAGAAATCGGGGTCTTCAACAACGGGCCGATCATTCCGCCCGAGGTCGAAGGCAATTTGTTCGGCAAATATGCTCGTGGCACCAACGGCAAGCGCGGCTTCGGCCTCTACTTTTGCCGCCTCGCGTGCGAGGCGCATAACGGACGGATCGTGTATCGTGGAGCGTCCGATGGGCCCACGTTCTTCCTCAGGCTGCCCGGTCGGAGCTGACGCCCCAGCATGAACGGATCTGGGCCGATCAAGATCCTGATCATCGACGACGATCGCGCAGTGATCGACGCGATTCGCACGGTCGTGACGCGCCGTCTCGAGGACGAGGTCGTCGAGATCGAGACCGCGCCCGATGGCGTGACGATCTTGTCGTCGCTCGAAGGCGGTCAGGCGCCGTGGGACGTCGTCCTGCTCGACGTCGACCTGCCCGGCATCTCGGGCCCGCGCCTGCTCGACCAGTTCCGCGAGAGCGGCTCGTCGTCGTCGGTGATCATGCTGTCGGCCGACACGAGCGCGAACACCGCCGCGTCGTGTATGCGCGCGGGTGCGTTCTACTACCTCACCAAGCCGTTCAAGCCCGCCGAGCTCGTCGATAGCGTGCAGTCGGCGGCGCGCCACTCGCGGATGCGGCGCCAGCTCGTCCAGCCGCGCGACCTCGACCAGTCGACGATCGTCGGCAGCTCGCCGGGGATGCGCCAGCTGCGCGCGGCGATCGCGCGGGTCGCCGAGCAAAACGTTTCGATCCTGATCCAGGGCGAGAGCGGCACCGGCAAGGAGCTGGTCGCGCGGCTCGTCCACGAAGGCAGCGTGCGGCGCAAGGAGCCGTTCGTCGCCGTCAACTGCGGCGCGATTCCCGACACGCTGATCGACAGCGAGCTGTTTGGTCACCAGAAGGGCGCGTTCACCGGCGCCACGGCCGACCGCGCCGGCGTGTTCGTCGAAGCCGACGGTGGCACGCTGTTCCTCGACGAGATCGGCGACATGCCGCTCGCCGTGCAGGCGCGGCTCTTGCGCGTGCTGCAAGAAGGCGAGGTCCGACCGGTCGGCGGCAACGGCGTGCGCGACGTCGACGTCCGCGTGATCGCCGCCAGTCACGTCGAGCTCGGCCAGGCCGCCGAGCGCGGCAAGTTCCGCAAGGATCTCTATTACCGGCTCAACGTCGTGGTCCTCGAGATCCCGCCGCTGCGCGAGCGCCGCGAAGACTTGCCGGAGCTGTGCGCGCGGTTTTTGTCGAAGCACGGCGGCGGCGCGAACCTCAGCCTGTCGCCGCCCGCGCTCGACGCGATCATGGCGCACCAGTGGCCCGGCAACGTGCGCGAGCTCGAGAACGCGATCCAGAGCGCGATCGCGATGCGCAGCGGAAACGTCATCGGCGTCGAGTCGCTGCCGGCGAACCTGCGCAATCGCATCAACGGCTCGCGCCCGATCCCGCTGCCGCACCTCGGCGGTGAGGACCAGCTCACGCTGACCGAAGCCAAGAAGCTGGTCAGCGCGCAGTTCGAGCGCGACTACCTCCAGCAGATCATGCAGCGAGCGCAGGGCTCGGTCGCCGAGGCCGCGCGCATCGCCGGGCTCGATCGCACGAACTTCCGGCGCCTCTTGCAGCGTCACAACATCGACCCGACGACTTTCAAGTAGCTTCCCTCGGGCTTCGCTTCGCTCCTCCCGCCCTCGGTGGCAAGTGCCCGTCGCTCTACGCGGCGTACTTGCGGAGCTTCTCGACCAGCGTGGTGCGGTTGAGGCCGAGCAGCGCCGCGGCCTCGGTGCGGTTGCCGTTCGCCTTCGACAGCGCGCGGTCGATCAGCTGGCGCTCGACCTGCTCGAGCGCGGTGCGGAGATCGAGCACGGTGTCGTCGAGCGCCGCGGCGGTCGCGATGGCGGCCAGCGGCAGCTCCTGACTGCCGCGCGCGAGCACGACGCGAGGCGCCGACGTCGGCAGCGACAGGTCGCCTTCGGTGATCTCGAGGCCGCGCGCGAGCAGCGCCGCGCGCTCCATCTTGTGCGAGAGCTCGCGGACGTTGCCCGGCCACGCGTAGGTGCGGATCGCGCGGCGCGCGTCGGGCGAGATCGTCATCGGGCCGCGGCCCGTGCGCTCGCACATGCGCGCGAGGCAGAGGTCGACGATCAGATCGAAGTCATCGCCGCGGTCGCGCAGCGCCGGCAGGTCGAGCGGAACGACCGACAGGCGGAAGTAGAGGTCCGCGCGGAACTTGCCGTCGGCGACCATCTGCTCGAGGTTGCGGTGCGTCGCGGCGACGATGCGCACGTCGACGGCGACGTCGGCGTCGGCGCCGACCGGGCACACGACGCGCTCTTCGAGGACGCGAAGCAGCTTGGCCTGCGCGGCGAGCGGCAGGTCGCCGATCTCATCGAGGAACAGCGTGCCGCCCTGCGCGGAGACGAAGCGACCTGCCCGCTTCTCCATCGCGCCGGTGAACGCGCCCTTGATGTGACCGAACAGCTCCGCCTCGATCAGGTTTTCGGGCAGCGCGGCGCAGTTGACCGGAATGAACGGCTTCGCGCGACGCGGCGACGCGCGATGCACCGCACGCGCGAACAGCTCCTTGCCCGTCCCCGTCTCGCCCATGATCAGGATGCTGCAGTCGGTGCCCGCGACGCGGCGAACCGTATCGAGCGCCTCGACGATCTCCGGCGACTCGCCGACGATCTCGCTCGCGAACTGACGACGCCAAGACTTGAGCTCGTTGATCACGGCGGAATCCAATTCCAAGGATCGATCCAACTTCACCGAGCCCGGATCGCATGCATGCACACATTTTCGTACGCGCCAGATCACGCGTAGATGCGAGATCTTGCGTTAGCCCAAGCCTAACCGAGCGATCTACCCGCGCAGGGTACCTCGCAACCCTGGCCGCGAAACATGTTCAGCCAGCTCACAATCGAGGAGCGCGAGTGCGACGCTCGGCACGTGCCTCCGTTGACCGTGCTCGGTTGTGGCTACGTCGGCAGTCGACTCGCGCGCGCGGCGCTCGCCGCTGGTGAGACCGTTCGCGTGTGCGCGCGATCGACCGGTCGCTTGCAGCCGCTCGGCAACGAGGGCGCGCAGGTGAAGTACCTCGACATCAGCGTGCCCAAGCAGCTCTCGCCCGTGCTCGCGGGTCTGCCCGGCGGCACGGTCTTGTACTCGATCCCGGCAAGCTCGCCGCTCCCGCCGGGCGTGTCGGTGCGCAACGCACTGCAGGCCGCGTACGGCGCTGGCGCGGCCGTCTTCATCTATCTGAGCTCGAGCGGGCTCTACGGCGCGATGCCCGATGACGACGTGTGGATCGACGAGTCGACGCCGGTCGCGCTCGATGATCCGGCGATGAAGAACGTGCTCGCGGATGAAGACGAGCTCCAGCGCTGCTCGTTCGATCGGCTGCGCATCGTCGCGCTCCGGCTCGCGCCCGTGTATGGACCTGGCCGCGGCGTGCGCGCGCGGCTCGCGAAGGGCGACTACCGGCTGCTCGATGGCGGCTCGCACGCGATCTCGCGGATCCATGTCGACGATGTCGCGCGCATCGTGTTTGCCGCCGCCGAGCGCGCGCCCGATCGCGCGACGTATCTGGTCGCGGACGACGAGCCGACCACGCAGCGCGATTACGCCGCGTGGCTATGCGAGCGCATGAAGCTGGAAATGCCGCCGTCGCGGGCGCTCATCGAGCCCGGCGCGCCGCGCACGGCACATCGCAATCGCAAGATCCGGAACGCGAAGATGAAGCAAGAGCTCGGACTCGAGCTGCGCTATCCGACGTTCCGCGAGGGCGAAGCGGCGATCGAAGCGGAGCTCGGATAGCTCACTTTTCCGCGGTGGGCCGGTTGCCCATGCGGCAGCCGGCGTAGAGGCCGCCGACCGCTCCCGCCGCGGCCGCGCCCATCTTCATCCAGACCGGGCCGGGCGTGTGGAGGCCGATCTCGGCCGCGGTCAGCATGCCGCCAAAGCCTAGCTCCCCGTTGCAGTCCTTCGGCGCGATCGTCTCGCCGATGCGCGAGGCGATGCCCTGGTCGGCCTTGGGGGCGTCGACGCCACCGGTGATGAGGTGAAGCAGCTCGGTCGGGATGGTCAGGCTAGACGTCATATTCGTTAGGCTCCTGACCACGCGTACAAAGCAGCCCACGTGCCAGCACAACCGGTTGATCTCGCGAGCAACCGGCGTGGCCTGGCTGAGCGACTAGCCACCCGAGGTCGTGGCGCGGTTCTCGGCGTCGATCTGTGCGGTCGTGGCGGCGTCGAGCCGCTGGGCGACTTCCGCCGGCGTCGGCGGCTCGGTATCCGGCACCGACCACACGCGCAACGTGCCATCCGACGATGCCGACACGAGCTCGTGCGCGCCGTGCCAGGCCACGCGCGCAACGCCCGCGGAATGCCCGCGGAGCACCCGGAACCGGCCGGACTCGAGCTGCCACACGCGGACCGTCTGATCGTGGCTCGCCGACGCGAGGCGCTCGCCGTCGGGCGAGAACGCGACGTCTTCGACGAGGTCGTCGTGGCCGCGCAGCTTCTCGACCACGCGGCCGTCGGCGGCGGCCCACACGCGGATCGTGCGGTCGGCCAGCGCGCCCGCGATCCGCGAGCCGTCGGGCGAGACCGCCAGGCGCACGATCGCGTAGCCATCGGTGGCGAGATCGACCAGCTTCTGGCCGTTCCAGATCGCGAGGCTGTTATCGCAGCGCCACAGGATCAGGCGATCGCGAACCTCGTCGAACTCGGCGTGCGCGGTGCACCACGTGGGGCCGTTGCCGAGCACGTCGTGATGGCCGTCGGGGTAGAGCAAGAGCGCGGTGTCGCCGACCTGCGCGGCGATCCGGCCGTCGGCGGCCAGCGCGAACCCGCGAACCGGCGCGTCGCCGGAGATGAGCGTCGTGCCCGCGCCGGTCGTCGGATCCCAGCGCCGCAACGTGCCGTCGTACGACGACGAGTACAGCTCCTTGCCGTCGCGGCTCCACTCGGTGTGGCTGATCAGCGCGCGATGGCCCTTGAGCACGCGCGTGACGTCGCCGGGGCCGTGGACCTCGAGCGTCCACGCGGTGCCCGTCGTGACCGCGCGGTGGCCGTCGGGCGAGGCGCGGCCGTCGCCGAGGCTCGCGTTCCACGAGACCAGCGGCTCGCGCGTGCCCGTCACGAGATCCCAGCTCGCCACCGAGCCGCGAGTCGTCGCGATCGCGTGGTCGCCCGCCAGCTCGAGCGCGGCGATGGCGCTGGGCTCGACATAGACGTGCGCGCCGTCGCGCGCGATCGGCCACACGCGCAAGCTGCCGTCGAGGCTCGCGGTCGCCGCGAAGCGCTCGTCGGGCGAGAGCCGCGCGCAGAACACGTCGTCCTCGTGACCGCGCAGCTCGGTCGACGAGCCGTCCGCGAGGTTCCACAGGCGCGCGGTGCCGTCGTCGCTCGCCGTGAGCAGCTCGTGGCCGTCGCGCGTGAACTGCGCCGAGTAGATCGCATCGGTGTGACCGCGCAGCTCGCGCGGCAGGCGCGTCGCGAGATCGACGAGGATCGCGTCCGGGCGCTTGCCGACGATCGCGATCGTCGTGGCGTCGCGCGTCCACGCGACGTCCTCGATCGACGCGTGATAGTCGGCGAGCTTGGTGAGCCGCCCGCCCGCATACGGCACGGTCCACATCGCATCGCCGTCGTGGAGCAAAATCGACTCGCCGTTCGGCGACATGCCCAGCCACTGGATCGCGCGATCGGTCTGCGCGACCTGGCGCAGGCTGCCGTCGGGCAGCACGACCGAGACCTGATTCGGCGCGACGAGCGCGACGCGCTTGTCGATCGCGTTCTTCGCGATCGCGACGCGCTGTGCCGACGCCGGCCCGATCGTGACGAGCGTGCCGTCGAGCCCGACCAGCTCCCCGTGGCCCATGCGGTCGACGATGAGCCACTTGCCGCTCGGATCGAACGTGAGCCGAGTCGTCGCCTTGCCCTTCTCGACGAGCCGGGTCGACGGCCCGCCGTGCAGCGGCCACGCGGTGATGTCGCCCATCGCGCCGCCGGCGACCAGCGTGTTTCCGTCGGGCGAGAGCGCGAGCGCCTCGGTGAACGACGGCGTGCGGCCGAGCTCGCGCATCGCGCCGCTGGTCAGATCGTAGGCGCGCACGATGCCGTCGCGCACCGCTGCGATCACGGTCTTGCCGTCGGGCGTGAACACCGCGTCGAGCACCCAGTCGCCCGGGCGGAACACGTAGCGCGCGACGCCGAGCGCGACCGCGTCGTCGATCACGTCGACGACCGGCACGAGATCGCGGTCCGCGATCGGATAGAGCTTGAGCCACGCGAGCGCGGCCGTCGGATCCTTCTGGAGCGACGTCTTGGCCTGGACCAGCATGAGCTCGCGCTCGCTGAGCTCGGCGGTGCGGCGTGCGTCTTCGGCGCGCGCTCGCTCGCCCTGGGCGATGTCGCGCTCGGCGACCACGCGATGGAACGACTCGACGCCGACCGCGCCGAGCGCGATCGCGCTCGCGGCCGCGACCGCGACGACGCCGCGGTACTGCGACAGCTTCTTGCGGATCAGGCCCCACGCCGTGTACGCGTGCGCCGAGACCAGCTTGCCGGTCTGGAAGCGGCGCAGATCCTCGGCGAGCACAGTCGCGTTCGCGTAGCGCTCGGTCGGCACGCGCGCCATCGCCTTCGCGACGATGTCGGCGAGCTCGCTCGGCACGTTCGGCGCGACCGTGACGAGCGGCGCGGGTGGCCCGGCGAGCACGCGATCGAGCACGGCCTCGGGCGTTTCGTCGGCGTGCGGCGCCTTGCCCGACAACAGCTCGTACAGCACGGCGCCGATCGCGTAGACGTCGGCGCGCGGATCGACGAGCTCGCCGCGCGCCTGTTCGGGCGCCATGTACGCCGGCGTGCCGACGACCTTGCCCGAGACCGTCGACACGCCCGAGCCGTGCGCGAGCAGATCCTCGGGCGTCGGCTCGGCGATGTCGCGACGCTCGTCGCGCGCGAGCCCCCAGTCGATCACGATCGTCTCGCCGAACGCGCCGACGATGACGTTCGACGGCTTCACGTCGCGGTGGATCACGCCTTCGCTGTGCGCGTAGCCGACCGCGTCGGCGACGGCGATGAGATGCGGCAGAAGCCCGAGGCGCTCGCGCAGCCCGCGGTGCTGCGTCATCAGCTCCTTGAGCGTGCGGCCCTCGACGAGCTTCATCACGTAGTACGGGTCGCCGTTGGGCCAGCGCCCGGCCTCGTGAACCGGCACGATGCCGGGGTGCTCGAGGCGCGCGGTGATCAGCGCCTCGCGCATGAACCGCGCCTCGTGCCAGTCGTCGCGGCGCAGCAGCTCTTTCACCGCGACGGTGCGGCCGAGCCGGCGGTCGACCGCGCGGACGATCCGGCCCAAGCCGCCGCGCGCGTGCTCCGCGATCTGCTCGTAGCGATCCGGGTCATCGACCGGCAGCATCGGATCCGCGTCGTCGCCCTCGCGGGCGTCCGCCGTCACGGCCGTGTCGAGACGCGGCGCGAGTGTGGCGGTTCGGTCACTCGGATCGGCAGGCATAGCTCGGGCAAAGCCGAAACCACCGGCTGCTGCTCCAGATTCCCATGACGGACGCCCGGTGGACACTGTATGTTGCGCGCCGTGCGCATCCTGCCCTTGGTGGTCCTGGTGTTCGCGTGCGGCCCGGCCCGGCACAGCCCCGGCGGCGACGACGTGGACGCGCCCGGCGGGTCAGGCAGTAACCCGGGCAGTGGCGGAAGCAACTTCGAGACTTCGCTCGTCTACGCGCACACCGGCAACACGCTGTATCGAGTCGATTCGATGGCGCTCACGACCGTAGAGGTCGGGCCGCTCACCGGCATCGGCACCGAGAGCCTCACCGATCTCGCGGTCGACAAGAACGAGAACATGGTCGGGATCACGCTCGACACGCTGTATTCGATCAACCCGGCGACCGGCTCGGCCACGCTGATCAAGGATCTCTCGCAGACCGTGAGCGGCGCGACGAGCCTGTCGTACATCCCCACGGATCTGAACGATCCGAACAGCGCCGACATCCTCGTCACGGCCGATTCCAAGGGCGCCGTCTACCAGATCGATCCGGCGACCGGCAGCGCCACGATGATCGGCAGCTACGGCTCCGACAGCAGCGGCAACAAGATCATCTCGAGCGGCGACCTCATCGGCGTGCGCAACCTCGGCATCTACGCGACGGTCAACGTCGGCAAGCAGACCGGCGATTACCTCGCGCAGATCGATCCGGCGACCTGGAAGGCCACGCCGATCGGCACCGGCACCAACTTCTCCGACATCTTCGGTCTCGGGTTCTGGGCCGGTACCGTCTTCGGATTCACCGACAAGGGCCAGATGATCACGATCGACATCCACACCGGTGTCGGCACGATGGTGAACAGCGGCTCGCAGCAGTGGTTCGGCGCCGGCGTGACCACCGACGCGCCGGTCATCCAATAGGGACGCTCTCCACTAGCTCAACCTGAGCCCACCTAGCGTCACGAAATCATTCGTGCGCCTGGGGACGGACTAAACCGAGGCGGATTCCAAGCCGACTAGCGACGGCGGAGCTGCACGACGCGAGCACCGTCGGACACGAGCAAGTTTAGTCCGTCCCTCGTCGGTCCAATAAGACCGCGACGTTAGATCGGCTCAGGTTGAGCTAGTGGAGAGCGTCCCTATTTGATGTCCACGATCTGGTTGTGATCGGGGACGATCTGCTGGGTCACCACGCGGCCGCCGCGCAGCTCGGCCCGGATCTCGAACGGCCGCAAGCTCGCCGGCATCTCGAGCTCGCGGGGCGCGAGGCCGAGACGCTTGCCGGCCAAGTACAGCGTCGCGCGGATCTGCGACCGGATCTCGATGTGCACGGTCTCTGGCTTCTGGTCATCCGCCGGATGGGACGACAGCAGGATGCCCGCGACCACCCCGGCGAACGCGAGTACGCCGATGGCAATGATCACGGTGGTCCGAGTGACGTACTTCCGCAGCACGACGCGACCATATAGCACGCGGTGCGCTATGGTCCCGCGCATGACTCGACCCATTCGCCGCGTCGCGGTGCTCGGAGCAGGTGTCATGGGCAGCGGGATCGCCGCCCACTGCGCCAACGCCGGCATCCCCGTGCTGCTCCTCGACATCGTACCGCCGGATGGCAAGGGCGGGCGCAACGCGTTCGCGCAGGGCGCGCTCCAAAAGCTTCGCAAGGCCCGGCCGGCCGCGTTCATGGCCGCGCGCAACGCGCTGC
>Ga0268266_10004677_pt1 | contig 13037 bp, 9 predicted proteins | sample KBSS13metaG_FD_190356 | JGI IMG/M metagenome (GOLD analysis project Ga0268266, IMG submission 190356) | Switchgrass rhizosphere microbial communities from Kellogg Biological Station, Michigan, USA - KBS S1-3 metaG (SPAdes) (version 2) | ecosystem: Host-associated > Plants > Roots > Rhizosphere >...
CCCTCCCTCACTTCAATGAAGTTGACGAAGGAGCGGCTGTCGATGCCCTCATTACGAATCATTGTTGGAATGCACTCGGTATCGATCCCTCAACCACCCTGCATGACGTACGTTGGGGAGAAGATCTCGTCGTCAATGGTGAAAAACAGTTTGTATGGGTCCTTCAGATCTCAGGCGCAGCTCCTGCGAGCCACTTTCGAGGAGGCTATGCAGGCTCCGTCAGCGAACGCCAGCCTGCGATGTATTTTCCGCTTGGGGGAGGATCCCTTAAAGGAGTCGGCAAAGCCGGAGAAATCGTATGGAGTCGCGTCTTCGTAGAAGAAGGCACTTTGCATGCCGATATCGGACGAGGTACTGTCGTTGAGTTGTCTGATAGCGAGACGGAGCGACGCTGGAAAGAGACAACCTACGAATGGCCCATAGTGAACGCGGTCCTTCATGGAATCGGACGCGACGCCTTTATGGCCCGGCATCGGGCAAACCATGTGAGCATTGCCTACGCGCAGGATGCAGACTATGCCCTGGCTGTAAAGGCCGCCATGCTCGCAGCGCTCGGAGTCAAAGTACACCTCTGTGGTCGGATTAGTAGCTTCTGATTGCTAGGCAAACGCTAAAAGCGTGATATCCCTAACTCGCGTGCCACGAAAAACGGTAAGTTGAAAAGCGAAAGGTAGATTAGATGTCACACTGAGGCATGCGCTCAGTCCAAATCGCTGAGTGGCATGCTCCAATGACGAGCTGTGCGAAGCCTCCTGCCAGCCGGCCCAAGAGTTCATGATTCCTGACGCTACACCGCGTTTCTCTGCAAGGAGAACATAGTAGAGAGATGCCACATATCTAGCGTCGTAGATACCTTTGAGAAGCCGAGACCCGATTATTCCTCCACTCAGCCCTGCAAGGCTCAGAGATTATCCAATCGATCTGCGTCTCGCCGCCTGTTAGGCTGCCATACGAAAGCAACCAGGGATAAAAAGCGTTGCATTTCGATCTCCCGTCGCAGAAACTGCTTTGGATGGGTGTAAAAGCCGTTCGTTGATATTAATTTTCTTATTGGCTGACAGTCACAATCTCATTTGTCGACAGAAGACGGATCAGAAGTCGAATGAAGCAAGCAAAGAAACGCACTACCATTGCGGTAATTCTGGGCATTGGAATCCTTGTCAATTATTTCGATCGAGTCAATCTATCGATCGCACATGATGCGCTGCAAAGCACCTTCGGAATCTCCGATATTGTCTTCGGTTATCTGCTTGGCGCCTATAGCTGGACATATGCGGCTATGCAGCTACCGAGTGGATCGTTCCTAGATCGCTTCGGCGTGCGTCGCGTCATGTTGGTTGCGATCACACTCTGGGCACTCGCTTCTGGCCTGGCCGCAGTTGCACCCACAATTGCCTTCCTATTCGCTGCACGCTTCCTTCTTGGTATCGGCGAAGCCCCAACCTTCCCAGCATGCGCCAAAGCCATTGGACTGTGGTTCCCTCAATCCGAGCGCGGAGTACCAACCGCTACTTTTGATGCTGCAGCAAAGCTTGCCGTCGGTATCGGAACTCCACTTCTAGGGCTTATTTTGCTGCACTTCGGAATGCGCGCCAATTTCGCCGCAACCGCCGTGCTAAGTATTCTCTATGCGCTGCTTTTTGCATTCTCCTATCGCGATCCGGGTGCTGAAGAGGTCGACCATTCTGCACAGGTCCTTGATCAGCGGGAGATTCATCTCACGCTATCTGATCTGCTCCGGCAGAGAAAAGTTCTGGCTGCCGCCATCGGCTCCGGAGCATATAACTATTCCTTTTATTTGCTGCTCACCTGGATGCCTTTCTACCTCCAAAAAGGTGTCCGAATGACGAGTCGACAAGCAGTTCTGTCATCCGCTATCCCTTGGCTTGCAGCTGCTGTCGTTGGCTTCACGGGGGGAGGTATGCTAACGGATGCGCTCGTGCGTCGCGGTTATGATGCAAGCACTGTACGAAAAACCATTCTGGTTGTAGGAACAGGGATGGGGCTATTCGTACTTGCGCCAGTTTTTTTTCATCAGCCTCAAGTCATCCTGATTTGTCTCAGCTTGTCTCTTAGTGGTCTTGCCGCTGCTTCCCCAATCCTTTGGACACTTCCCTCACTTCTAGCTCCACCGGGAAGCACGGGAAGGGTGGGAGCTATTATGAATCAGTCCAATCAGATTGCGGCTATTATCGCGCCCATCGTTACCGGCTATATCAGCACATGGACGCATTCATTTGCCGCAGCCTTTCTTATCGCAGGCATAATTCTAGCAATCGGAATTGCCAGCTATCTTACGCTACTTGGTCGTATCGAACCTTTCCCGATACAGGTCGCAGCTAAAGATTCTCAGTCAGTCTAGGTCTTCTTGAGAGGAAGAGCTCGAGTGGCACCTGTTGAGATGCCGCCATCCACAAGCAGAGTCTGCCCCGTTACATATCGGCTCTCTTCCGATGCAAGAAACACCACAGGTCCATCCAGGTCGTCGGCCCTTCCTGGGCGCTTTAGCGGAATGCGATCGCAAAGGTAATCGACCCACTCTTTGCTCTCGTACATGATCTTGTTCTGTTCTGTCCTAAACCAACCTGGGGCAAGACAGTTCACTGTAATTCCGTGCGGGCCCCAGTCATCTGCGAGACTCATCGTTAGCTGACGAATCCCTCCGCGGCTGGCACCATAAGGTCCGAGCCCCGCGTAGCCGGCAACGGAAGTTACTGAGCCAATATTAATGATGCGTCCATAGCGGCGCTCGATCATTGCTTTGGCTACAGCCTGAGCGACGAAGAAAGAACCTCGGAGATTCGTATCGAGAATCTTGTTCCAATCGTCCCATGTGACATCGATCGCTGGCTTACGAATGTTCATCCCCGCATTGTTGACGAGAATGTCGATAACTCCGAAGCTCGACAGGGCTTCCTTTACTCCAGCCTGAATAGATGCCTCGTTGCCGACATCCAGCGATATGGAAACGCAGCGACGTCCTAACGCGACAATCTCCTTTTCAAACTCCCTCAGCGAATCACGGTTCCGACTGGTCAGAATGAGATCCGCACCCGCGCGCCCCAAGGCTCTTGCGAAATACTGTCCTAGCCCGCGACTCGTGCCGGTCACAAGTGCAACGCGGCCTGTAAGGTCAAAGAAAGATGAACGGCCACCAATGGTCGAAGGTTCCAGGTCTGGATTCATGGGTATTAGTTCAAGTCCGGTTTGAGAATGATTTTGATTAAGTTTGGTTCTCTTCGATAAAGTCGATCGAAGGCTTCAGCTCCACGGGAAAGCGGTTCCACCGCAGAGATCAGCGGGGATACATCAATCTGCTTCGAGGCAAGCAAGTCGATTGCGCGCGGATACTCACCTGCGGAGGCCGCTGAGCCCTGCAAACGAATCTGCCGCGTCACTACAGATTGCAGCGGAAGCTTGACTTCGGCATCTATATTTCCAACCAGGGTCACGGTTCCGCCCTTTCGCACTGCCTCAATAGCTGCTTGAACTGTGGCTCCGAATCCGACCGCTTCAAAAACATGATCGACTCCTTCCGGATACGTTTCGAAAATGACCTGAGCTGCCGTAGGCCCACTTCCGTCTGTAGATAGCTGGATTGAAGTGTGGGCTCCAGATCGCATGGCCGACTCAACACGGCTTCTATCCGGATCCGCAACAAAAATATGGGAAGCCCCCTCAACTCGAAGTGCCTGGACGATTAGAGTTCCAATCATTCCAGCTCCTAGAACAAGGGCAGTCTCACCCCGCTTAAACTGAGACACCACAACGGCATGAAGCGCGACTGAGATAGCTTCGATCATGGCCGCTTCGGTGAAAGACAATTCGGCAGGCAAGCGATGAAGCACTCTTGTGGGCACCGCAAGGTACTCTGCGAAGGCACCATTTCGGCGATAGTCTTTGCACGAAACCCCGAAGACCTGCCGATTAGCGCAAAGATTAATCTCGCCTTTTAAGCAATAGTGGCATCGGCCGCAGTAGAGAGTCGAGTCGAAGGTCACTCGATCTCCCACCTTCCAGTCACTTACCTGCGCTCCCACTTGGGCAATAACTCCTGCCGCTTCGTGCCCCATGATCAGGGGCGGGATTCTTCGGCCAGAGGAACCATCATAGCCATGCACGTCGCTCCCACAGATGCCACAGGCCTGAACTTGCAACAGAATCTCGTCGGCCGCGAGTTCAGGTAAAGGAGAATCGACGACGTTGAGCTGACGGTACTCCGACAACAGTAAAGCTCTCATGCTTATCAACTTTACATGAAGAGGCGCTTTTGCAGACCTCGCCGCGAAATTCCTTCAAAAAGCGTCACGTCTTTGTCTTCTAATTGTCAGAGATTTGCGTCCCATTTGTCATCTGGCAGACTTTGACATTGTCGAGATATCAGCATGACAATTCGCATCTTTTGCCTTCCTATACTCAGCTTCATTAGCTCACGTTGGAGTGGTGCTTCGACATAGAGCCTATTGCTTGGGAGGAAGCTTTTGGGTTATTGCAAACGATATCGCTTGCTAATTCCAGTCCTTGGAGTCCTGCTAATAGCGTGTCCAGCGGGTGCGCAGGATAGTCCGCCGCCACGCGTTCAAACACATGCCGGCTATATCCCCGTGATCGCCGGGGGAGCCGCTTATGTGTATAACGCCAATGGTGGCGTCCCCACTCAGTTGCCTCAGATAAATCCCGTTCTTTTGGTTCCTTTCGGATCTCAGTTTCTATTGGAATCTCGCACCAGCTTCACGGGTTTCTTCCAACGTGAAAATCAAACGTCCGGACCTTACAAAGGGAAGGTCTTTAAAAGCGTCGATTACGCCCAGGTCGACTGGCTGCTCGATTCCCATCTCATCTTCAGCGCTGGAAAATATATTCTACCGTTCGGCATATATAACGAACGCCTCGTTCCAGTGTGGATCCGCAACCTTCAGGACTCACCGATCACGGCCGCGATAGGAACTCGAAATAGTGGCGCGGGCGATGGCTTCATGTTTCGGGGCGTTGCAGTTCAGTCACCTCGTTACTCCGTCCAGTACACCGCTTACTTCTCTGCCCGGAGCGATATCAATCAGCTCGAAGCGGCACGGACAGCAGGTGGCGACACTAGTATTTACCTCACTCAACCTCGTCTTGAAGTCGGTGTTTCTTATCAGCGGTTCCTTCAGCAACGCAATATCAACAGCGTCGCCACCTATATTTCCTGGCAGCCGCGCACGACACCTCTCGATCTCAAAGCCGAAGGAGACTTCAGCTACAACGGCCGAGGCTATTGGATCGAGTCCGCCTACCGCTTCCAGCAGTTGCCAATCCCGCAATTTGCTCGTCACTTTCAAGCCGTCGCGCGTATGCAACAGTTCTTTCCGCTTAACGGCGGTGGCAATAGCCTTCCAACGAAGGATACGCACCGTGTCGATTTCGGTTTGAATTACTACATTCGCGACGACATTCGACTCATCTCTAGCTATGGCCGCAGTTTCAGCAGCCAAGGAAACGCCAACGTCTGGAACGTCGGCGCCTCTTACAGATTCTTATTTCCGCTCTGGCCAGGGAGGAAGAAATGAAGCGATCCTCGTTTAGAGCCACTTTGCTTCTTTGTTCAATGTTTTTTACCGCGACAATCATAAGGTCTCAACAACAGAAACCTGCTAAGCCAGCTGCCTCGCAGCAGCCGAAAACCAAATCTGGAGAACAAGTCTTCAACGACAACTGTTCACGCTGTCATACGCCACCTATGGCTATTTCGCCCCGAATCACGGGGACCATAATCATGCATATGCGAACACGTGCACGGCTCTCGCAGGAAGATCAGGAGCGTTTACTTAAATATCTCGCGCCATAACCCTTCGACATCGTTGTCAGAATTCAAACCTCATCAAGGAGGAAAAGAGTGAAGTTAATCGCACGCACATTGTTCGCACTGCTGGTAAGCGCTCCCATTCAACTAACCTCGCAAACTCAAGCTCAGCAGGCAGCGCAAACGATCGAGATCCACGCGCATCGATTCAGTTTTGAACCTTCAGAGATCACGCTGAAGCGTGGTGAGACCGTCCAGCTCAGGCTTACCTCAGACGATGTAACCCACAGTCTTATGGTCCCTGACCTGGGCATCAACCAGGAAATTACAAAAGGAAAATCCGTCGAAGTCACTGTAAAACCAGATGCAGTTGGTGATTTTCACGGCCAGTGCGGTCATTTCTGCGGAAGCGGTCACGGCTCCATGCTGTTCGTCGTTCATGTCAAGGAGTAGATATGTTTGTCCGGGTTTTTACAATCGCTGGTATTGCGATGCTCGTTTCGACGAGCGGCTGTAGAGTCAGCCAGCCCGGACGCATGGAAGCTTCTGCCATTACATGGACAAAACACAATATTACGGTTCAAGGACGAGATACCCGCAATCCCATTCCTGCAACAGCCGACAAAATCGAAAGTGGTAAGCAGGCCTTTGGTTTCTATTGCGTTGTATGTCATGGGAGAGACGGGCAGAATACCGGTGTTCCCTTTGCGGATAAGCTGTCACCTCCAATCCCATCCCTGACCTCACCCCAGGTGCAAAGCTACACTGATGGGCAACTGAAATGGATTATTGAAAACGGTGTCGCACCTTCCGGAATGCCAGCATCCAAAGGGATTCTAAGTGACGACGATATGTGGACTATCGTCCACTTCCTTCGTCATCTTCCCCCTGCGGGCAGTCTGGGTGAGCCACGCACCTACACAGGTGATGAATACGAGAATGCTCGGAGCGGTCGATGATCCCAGTACCAGAGCTTGCGAATGATATCACCAAACCATCCGCAGATCAGCCTCTGCTCAATGTTGCTATGCCGTATAGCGCCATCTTTTTTCCTCTTGGCTTTCCGGTGGAGGTTCGAACAAATTCCCTTGATGTGCTCGAAGCTGCAGCACAAAGCTGGGGGAAATTCGACCATCAGTTTGATGTCGACCCAATCGTAATTCAACTTGGAGTTACCGCCAACGCCAAGAACTGCTCTTCCCTTCCTTCTGCCCCTTTTTGCAGAATTGAGGGACACCTCGCGTCACATATCGCAGACCAGTACAACTTCGTGCACTGCGATCTTAATAGCGGCTTCGCTTTCGGCTGGGTAACGGAACGCACATCCCACGACGCGCTCTATCTTCGATACCATATCCTTGAAGCCGCCGCATACTCTGTTCTAGCTGCCACCAGAGCAGCCGGCCTCCACGCCGCATGCATCGGCTTGAATGGATATGGTGTATTACTCTGCGGAGACTCGGGGGCCGGCAAGTCTTCCCTGGCCTTCGCAGCAGCTCGATCTGGATGGAAATTCACCTGTGACGATGCCAGCTATCTTTTGCTAGGGTGCAAAGATCGTGTGGTTGTTGGAAACTGCCATCAATTTCGCCTTCGTGACTCCGGACCGCTACTATTCCCGGAGCTGGAAGGACGTCCCATTACGCCACGAGCAACTGGAAAGCCTTCGATAGAAATCCCTACCTCTGAGTTATCAGGAATTACGACGTCGGAATCTGCGACAGTGCATGCAGTCGTTTTCCTCAACCGAAGGAAGGAAAGAACGGCGGAGCTAACCTCCTTTCCTACCGAGGACGCTCGTATATGGTTTCGAAAGTCACTATTAGTTCCCCCAACATCCAGTAGTCAACAACTAGACGCAGTCGAAAATCTCCTTCAGGCTCCCGTGTTTGAATTGCACTACACACATCTTGATTGGGCAATAGAACGGCTCCAACGGCTCGTGCAACAAGGACGCTAAGCCATGAGCGAGGACAAATCTACAATCCCGCCCGATGCCAGAGCGTTACTTCTTGCATTGCAGTTGACCGGGACCAACACTCGTGCGCTGGAAGCTCTTGATGATCTTCAATGGACGCGTCTTCTCGAGTTTTGCGATGTTTCGCATCTAACGCTTACGCTAGCCCGACTCCCTCTGGAAGGCGCTCCACTTTGGGTTTCGGATCGCCTTAAACAGAACCTCACCGACAACGCTCTCAGATATGCAGCGATCAAATCGACATACTGCGAAGCCGCAGCCGCACTCAATCGAGCAGGCGTCGATCACATCGTCATCAAAGGGTTCACTCAAGCCCCCGATTATGTTGATCGCCCCGAGGTGCGATCTCAATCAGACCTTGATTTATATTGCCCGCCACAGCAGCTAAAAACTGCACAAGCAGCTCTGGAACAGATCGGCTATAAACCTGAGCCGCATTCAACCAACATGTCCGCTGACCACGGGAGAGCACTCCTTCGCTTGGGAGATTGGCAATGGAGAGGCAATCCCTTTGATCCGGAAATGCCTCTCGGCATAGAGCTCCATTTTTGTCTCTGGAATCAGCAAGTCTCCAGGCTGGACCTTCCTGATGTGGATCTCTTTTGGAAAAGACGCACCTCTCGAAAAATTGACGATCTATCCTTTCCTTGTCTGGACCGTGTGGACCACCTCGGCTTTCTCAGTCTTCATATTCTCCGTAATCTTCTCCTTCGCGATTGGATCGTCCATCACGTATACGAGCTAGCGGTGTTTCTTCATTCGCATGCCAAAGACGATGCATTCTGGAATAGTTGGATCGAATCCCATTCACCTGCACTTCGATCACTCGAAGCAGTCGCAATATGCCATGCACGCGACTGGTTCCAGTGCCGTCTCCATCCCCATGCCGCACAGCAGATTGCAACGCTTCCCATCCCAACGGCATCCTGGCTAGACCGTTTTTCGGGCTCAGCGCTCGAGAATATGTTCCGTCAGAACAAAGATGTCTTGTGGCTGCATCTCAGTCTTTTGCAATCGAACGCAGATCGGTTGGCTATCTTAAAAAGAACCCTCATCCCTCCGAAGATCGCCTCCCCTGATGCTCCTATCGTTCAGATAAGAAATAAAAGGCTCACACAATCTACTGCGGGCCCTTTGCGAAAATATCTAAGTTATCTGATCGCCCGATCCGCCTCGCATTGCGCTGCCAGTTTCACTGCACTCGGTCATGGTTTCAGCTTGTGGATCTCCCGCTTTCGATTGCCGGGTCCATATTGGCTTTTTCTCGCCCTATCGTTCTTCTTCGACCTGGGTCTTTCCATTTACTATTTTTTATTCAACCTTTTTCTTATGGGACACGGTTTTGATGAAAAGGCACTAGGCTTGCTGACAAGTGCAACCGCCGTAGGAAACCTCGCAGGAGCTTTACCCTCTGGAAAACTTGCGAGGCGGTTCGGACTCCGTCCAGTACTCTTCGCCTGTTTCACACTGGCAGTTATTGTCTCTTCTGCAAGAGCATTGCTGCTGTCATTTTCTATACAACTCATGCTCGCTTTTATGGCGGGCACAATTCTCTCTGCTTGGGCGGTGTGTCTCTCGCCTGCCGTCGCTCAACTCACACAAGAAAAACAGCGCCCCAGAGCGTTCAGCCTCCTCTTTTCCCTTGGGATTGGCATGGGTGCTATCGGAGGATTTGTCGGTAGCAGACTTCCTTATCTTCTTGAGCGGCACCCGATTCATCTCGCACTCGAACCACCGCAGATTGTTCTCCTAATCGCCTGCGCAATCGTCGCGATGGGGCTATGGCCCTTAACCAAACTTCACTTCACTTCTACAGCGGAAACGCCGTCAGGGACCCGCTCCTTTGCTCTATCTCCATTTCTTTTGCGTTTCCTTCCGGCAATGGCTGTTTGGAGTTTGGTGACTGGATCCTTCTCTCCGCTCGCAAGCGTTTATCTGGCAAAGGGCGTCCATCTCTCGTTGCAGCAGATAGGAGATGCATTTTCATTGTCTCAGATCGCACAGGTTGCTGCGGTGTTACTAGCCCCGCTCCTCTTTCGTAAGTGGGGGTTGTTCCACGGAATACTTTTCACCCAACTGGGTGCCGCCGTTATGCTTCTTCTACTGAGCTCAACCATTCACCCAAAATCTGTAATAGTGTTTTACATCTTTTTTTGCTCCTTTCAGTGGATGAATGAGCCTGGACTTTATAGCGTACTAATGAACTCGGTCGCTCCGACCGACAGAGAATCGGCTTCTGCATCAAACAGCTTTGTGGTCTCCGCTTCTCAGGCGGTTGCAGCGGCCCTATTCGGTTCAGCCTTTGCCTTGTACGGCTACCCTGGCGTGATCCGTATCATCGCAGGAATCGCTATCTTCGCAGCGATCCTTTTCTCGAACATCGAGAGAGTCAAGGGGACCCAAACCGAATCATCCGCTGCTCTCGGATAATCGAGAACACAAAGAAAACCGGACTGCGCATAGCTTGCGCAGCCCGGTGAGTTTATCGGAGATCGAAACTAGTGATTTCCGCCTTGATTTCCGCCCTGATGAGATCCACCTCCACCACTACCGCCACGGCGTCCTCCACGACGACGTCGTCCTCCTGGACGGCGCTGTCCTGCAGGACCACCCGATCCGCTCGGTCGCGATGCACCCTGCGGAACTGCGTCGGCGCGGTTGAAGTTTGGCTCCTCTTCACTTTCGCCTTCTTCTTCACCATCCTCGAAGTCATCGTCTTCGTCGAGTCCTTCGGGCTCCGTTCCCTGGGCCTGCTGGACTCGTCCTTGACCACTGTCTACGCCCGGCGAAGCGGGGTCTGGAAGCCCCAGCTTGGCGCGCTGTTCACGAAGCACTGCCTTACGGGAGAGCTTGATCCGGTTCCCTTCGATTGCAAGAACCTTCACCAGAATCTGATCCCCTTCACGCAGCTCGTCCTTTACCTCTTTCACGCGATGCTCTGCGATCTCAGAGACGTGTAGCAGGCCATCCGTGCCCTGGAAGATCTCAACGAAGGCGCCGAACTCTGCTAGCCGTACTACCTTGCCCAGATAGGTCTTGCCGACCTCGGGAACCGCTGTCAGATCGCTGATCATCTGGATCGCGCGTTCCAGGCCATCTGCATCGCTGGACGCCACATTTACACGGCCTGTATCGTCCACATCGATCTTCACACCGGTCGCATCGATGATCCCGCGAATTACCTTGCCTCCCGGACCAATAAGGTCGCGAATTTTATCCGTAGGAATCTGCAGCGTGTGAATCCGCGGCGCGAATTTGGACTTCTCCTCATTAGCATGGGCAATCACGGCATCCATCTTCTCGAGAAGGAAGAGACGTCCACGGCGCGCCTGCTCCAAAGCCTCGCGCATGATCTGCGGAGTAATACCCATGATCTTGATGTCCATCTGCAGAGCGGTGATACCCTTGCTCGTTCCGGCTACCTTGAAGTCCATGTCTCCATAATGGTCTTCGGCACCGGCGATGTCGGTCAGGATGGCGTACTTCTCGCCTTCTTTGACTAGGCCCATCGCTACACCGGCGACCGCACCCTTCAACGCGATACCAGCCTGCATCAGCGACAGAGAAGCTCCGCACACCGTGGCCATCGAAGACGATCCGTTGGATTCAAGGATGTCAGACACCACACGGAGCGTATAGGGTGACTCCTCCGCATTCGGAAGTACCGCTTCGATCGCCCGCGATGCCAGCGCACCATGACCAATCTCACGTCGCCCCACCCCAGACATTCTGCCGACTTCGCCTACCGAAAATGGTGGGAAGTTGTAATGAAGCATGAAGTTCTTCTTGATCTCGCCCTCGTAGCTCTCCAGCCTCTGGGCATCGTCTGTCGTTCCTAGAGTCGCGGAGACCAGGGCCTGTGTCTCGCCTCGTGTAAACAACGCCGATCCGTGTACGCGTGGAAGAATGCCAACCTCAATCGAGATCGGTCGAATCTCATCGAACGCACGGTGGTCTGGACGGATTCGATCGTTCAGAACCTGCTCACGGAAGATATTCTCGCGGAGCAGCTCATAGTACTTGCTAAGCTTCTTCGCTGCGTCTGCGTCTCCTTCTGGGAGCTCTTTCTTCAACTCGTCCTTGAGCTCTTTTACTTTGGCATAGCTCTCGAATTTCGGATGCTTCTGGGTGTCGAGCGCATCGGCCAGCCGTGTACCGATCTTCGCCTTCAACGCATTCAGGTACTCGGTGTCACTCTCGCCCCCCGTCACCAGTCGCTTCTGCTTGCCAGCGCGCTTTACCAAATCTTCAATTGCCGCACAGATCTTCTTGATCTCGCCGTGTGCGAACTCGATTGCATCGACTACCCGCTCTTCCGGAATCTCCTTCGCGCCGGACTCAATCATCACGATGCCGTCTTTCGTACCGACAACCATGATGTTCAGCGTGCTCTTCTCCCGCTCAGCGTATGTCGGATTTACGATGAACTGGTCATCGACAATGCCAATACGGACAGCACCCACAGGACCATGGAACGGGATGTCGCTCAGAGCCAGTGCGCAGCTTGCTCCATTGATGCCCAGCACATCCGGATCGTTCTCTTTATCTGCGGAGTAAACGAAGGCAACCACCTGCGTCTCGTTCCTGAATGCCTCTGGAAACAGAGGACGGATTGGACGATCGATCTGGCGGCTTGTCAGAATCTCTTTCTCGCTCGGTCTTCCCTCACGCTTGATGAACCCGCCGGGAATGCGACCGCCAGCATAAGTGAACTCTCTGTACTCCACCGTCAGCGGGAAGAAATCGATGCCTTCTTTCGGATCGGGAGCGGCTACTGCGGTTGCGAGAACAACATTGTCCCCGCTCGATGTCAGCGCGGCGCCGGAGGCCTGCTTCGCCATGCGCCCTGTCTCAAATTTAATTTGCTTGCCGCCGGCAAGCTCTACAGTCACATCCTGTTTCATAGTGTGTCTCTCTTTTCTCTCTTCGCTATCGATCAATCTTTAGACCCTTTTGCGTCATCCGCTCCTTGCGGGCACAAAAAAGCACAGCTCGCCTTTCGGCACTCTAAGCCGTCGGCAGGCTGCACTCTGGGAATAGGTTTAAGGGATGGGTCCGCTCGGCCGGTTCAAATCGTCCAGCGTTCATGGCAAACAGATAACTTGCCACGAGTGCCATCGTTACCGGCTCCCAATGCAAGACTCTCTGTAGCCTTGCATGAAATCTGACGCCGGAAGAAAACGGCCCGAGCGTGCTTCCATAGTCTGAATGAATGTCTCCGGAAAAGCGTTACTTACGGATGCCTAGCTTGCCGATCACCTCGCGGTAACGATCAGC
>Ga0268266_10004680_pt1 | contig 13031 bp, 11 predicted proteins | sample KBSS13metaG_FD_190356 | JGI IMG/M metagenome (GOLD analysis project Ga0268266, IMG submission 190356) | Switchgrass rhizosphere microbial communities from Kellogg Biological Station, Michigan, USA - KBS S1-3 metaG (SPAdes) (version 2) | ecosystem: Host-associated > Plants > Roots > Rhizosphere...
AGCCACCGACACACCGGTAGACATGATGATACCCATATAAGATTGCAGGTTGAGCGTAGCTCCTGTCATCAATAGGATTACTATAGCACCAAGCAACACCGCTGGCACACTCGAAAGCACCGCCAGCGATACTTTAAATGACTGGTAGTTGGCCGCCAGCAGCAGGAATATAACTATGATGGCAAAACCAAGACCACTCTGCAGGCTGTTAAGCGTCTCTGTAAGCAGGGTAGACATCCCTTTCACTTCTATCACCAGTCCCTTAGGTAATTGTCCTAGTTTTTTAATGGCTTCATTTACTGCATTGGTTCCCCTGTTTAAGTCTTTCTTATACAGGTTCGCACTCACAGTTACAAACCTTCTCGGGCCCGTACGGTCATACTCGCCCACAGTAGTATCCACGGTTATATTCGCGACATCCTGCAATACAAGGCTCGACTGGCCGCTCTGCAGTGGTATCTCTTTCAGGTCTTGTATATTATTCATTACATACTCAGGTACCTGTGCCTGCACCTGGAAGGTGTAAGCGCTTTTTTCATCCAGCCACAGGTTTTTTTCCGTATAGCGGCTTGAAGACGTAAATGCCGATATAGATCTCGATACCTCTTTAAGATTGAGGCCCATCTGCGCTATTTTATAACGGTCCAGCGTAATGGTGACAGTAGGGTATTTTAATGGTTGTTGTATTTGCACATCGCGCATGAAAGGTATTGCCTTCAGTTCATTTACCAGCCTGCCTGCACTGTTGGCTATGTCTGTCATATCCTTACCTGCCACCCTTACCTCAATAGGTGTGGAGGCGCCCTGGCTCATTACTTTCTCGGTAAGTTCAATAGGTTCGAAAGACATTTTTACGTTCGGCAGCTTATTATATATAGCCGCGCGCAGCTTTTCCTGGAAAGCATCTTTATTCATTTTAAAGTGCTCATCCAGTTGTATTTGTAATACTCCTTCGTGCGAGCCCGTATTAAATACATACAGGTTACCTGTACCGTAGTTGGTAGGTATAGTACCAACGTAGGCAGATGTGATCTCTACATGATTGTTAGTAATACTATCCAGTATCTGTAACACATCTGTCATCATAGCTTCAGTACGTTCCAGGCGGGTACCATCCGGCAGTCGTAGCCTTACCTGGTATTGTCCGTTATTTGTTTTGGGTAATAGGTCTTTTCCTATCCACACAAAACCAATGCCTGTAAGCAGGAAAACAGCAATAAGATATATTACTACGTTGCGCTTTCTATTAGGCATCATAGACTGCAGCCTGCGCAGGAAGCTCATTTTTATCCGTTCAAATCGATCGTTTTTCTCAGGCTCTTCCGTTTCCTTAGCCAGGTGCTCATTTACCTCATCTACTTCACTTTCATTGAAGGTTAGCCCTGCATGTGCATGATGCTGCCCATGATGGTAAGCAAATTTTTCTTCTTTCAGCAACCAGTTCGAAAGTATAGGTACCAGGCTTTGGGCCAGGATGTACGATACGATCATGGCAAAGCCTATAGATAACGATAACGGCAGGAAAAGGGCCTTTGGCACACCCTGCATAATAAGTGCGGGTGCAAACACGGCTATGATACATAACAGGATCAACAGCAAAGGAAACGATATTTCATTGCAGGCATCGAATATGGCTTGCCGCTTATTCTTGCCCATTTCCAGGTGCTGGTGTATATTCTCAATGGTTACCGTTGCCTGGTCCACAAGTATACCTATCGCAAGGGCAAGGCCACTTAGGGTCATTATATTAATGGTCTGGCCGGCAAGCTTCAGGCATAGCACTGCAACTAATACCGATACAGGTATGGTAATGACTACTATAATACAACTACGCCAGTCTTGCAGAAATAAAAGCACCATCAGCCCCGTAAGGATGGCGCCTATAATACCTTCCGTAACAAGGCTCTTAACAGAGTTCATTACAAAAATTGATTGGTCAAACTCGTAGGAGATGTGCACATCATCTGGTAGCAGGCTCTGCATTTCCGGTATCTTCGATTTCAGGTTTTGTACCACATCCCAGGTTGATGCATCTGCTGTTTTTACGATTGGCATATAAACAGAGCGCTTACCATTAATGAGTGCGTACCCTGTAGTGATATCTGCAGCATCCTGCACCCTGCCTACATCCTTCAGAAATACACTATTGTTATTGTCTGTTTTTACAGGTATATCACCGAAGGTATTCACTTTTCCTTCCAGCGAGTTCACGGTAGCCATAAACATCGTATTACCAATGCGAATGTTGCCCGATGGTGAAATCGCATTGTTTTTAGCTACAGCTTCTACTACTTCATCTGGTGTCAGGTTAAAGCTTCTTAATTTATCAGGGTCAATGTTTACTATCACCGTACGTAGGTTAGAGCCTATCGGTGGCGGAGCAGAAAGCCCCGGTACAGTAGAGAACAATGGGCGTATACGTGTAGAGGCAAGGTCATTTATTTCATCAAGCGACCTGCTTTTACTGCTGAAGACAAGGGAACCCACGGGCAACGAAGACGCATCGAAGCGTATTACCTGCGGCGGTAGCGCACCGGGCGGAAAGAAGCTCATGGCCCTGTTTAGCTGCAAGGCTACCTGGGCTGATGCTTCCGCCATGTCTGTATTGTCAAAGAAAGTAAGCTTCAGGATGGCGATACCCTGAATATTTTTACTGGTAATGTTTTTTATACCACTTACATAAAGGAATTGGTCCTGGAGCCTTGTAGAGAAAAAGCCTTCCATTTGCTGCGGTGTCATACCTGCATAAGGCTCTATTACATATATAGTAGGAAGGTTAAGTTTTGGAAATATATCTATTGGTATTGATTTAATCGCCAGAAAAGAGCTCATAAAGAATGCACTGACTATTACCAGTACAGTTATTGGCCTTTTCAGCGAGCCTGATACTAAGCTCATAAATTATTGTTTAAAGTGTTGTAAGAAAAGGTCCAGTTGATTACTTAAGCCGGCGCGCATATATAGCAGTTGCAGCAGGTCGTCCTGGGTTAGCACCACATCTGTTTCTGTTTGTTTCAGCACATACAGCGCATTAGTCACATCTATCAGGGTATTAAGCCCCGATCTGTATAATGCCATTTGTTGCGTGTATGCCATCTGTGAGGATCGTAGTGCATTCGGCAATTCCTTAAGTTTGTCAAGTGTATTTGTATATGATGAATTTACCTGTTGCAGTGTAGCATTCAGGCTGAGCTGTTGATTATACAGTGCTTCTTGCTTTGCTTTAGCAAGATATTTACCTTCTACTATTTCATCATGCCTGTGCTTTAGGTCAAACAGGTTGTAGCTAAGCGAGAGCCCAAATAAATAGTTGTACCGACTATAAGCAAGTCCTTTCGAAAGGTCCGATGCATATATGTCATTGTTGCTAATGCTCGAACCACGCATCCACCCTGCGCCTTCCAGCGAGAACTTAGGCATGTACTGCCTGGCTATCGCGTTGTTTTCCGTCAACTGCTGCTGATATTGTTTCTGGTAAACATTCAGTAAAGGGTGACTTATACTTATGCTGTCTGTTGGAATAATATTAGTTCTCAACACAAGGTTCTGTGTTATGGACGTATCAGGTACTATTCGGGTAGTATCCATGCCTGTGTACATAGCTATTGATATACGGTCAGCAGTGTAACTATTCAGTGCCTGCAGGTATGATATGCGATCTTTTGAGTATTCAGCTATAGCCGTGCTGCTATCTACGCCTGGTTTTAGTCCGCTCCTTACGGTAGCGGTAATAGCATTAAGTATAGTCTGGGCTCTGTCCAGGTTTTCTGTTTCTATCTGTAGCAGCCGGTATTTTTTTAGCCAGTCCAGGTATAGAGAAACAACATTCTGTGATAGTAAATATTCGTCGCTGGTTAGTTCGGCCTGAGTAGTTGCCAGGGCAGCCTGGGCATCTTTCTTTATAGCGTTATAATAGCCAAAAGTATATAACGGCCAATCAAGATAAGATAATGCAATATTGCCGGAAGCAACATCATATTTATTGGTGCTGCGAATGGAGCCTGAAGTGGAAGGAATCGAGCCTAGTGGAAAGTAATCGCCTGGCAAGCTGTTAGATGTGCCGGCGTTTATCTCGTCCATTACTTTTAGCGAAGGCAGGCGGTAGGCGTTTACTGTATTTATGTGTGCCTTGCCAAGGGCTACTTCAGCCTGTCTTTGTTTTATCGCAGGGTAGTTCGTTAATGTTTTATTCACTGCGTCGTATAGATTTAATGTCTGTGCGGCACAGGTTTGAGATATGTGAATTAAGATACATATTATCCCAAAACGTAGGCCTTTTCTGAGGCGCATACTTTTGAATTGCGTCATAAATTAATGTATAAAACCTTAAAGGAGTATTGTAAATGTCTATAAAAATTATATAATGCAAAAGTGCATTTATACAATAGACACAGGAGGACCTCTGAGCAGGTAGAAGCTGTTCAGTATTGCACTAATATGAGAACGGTAAAGTGCAAAGTAGTGCGTTGAAAAAACAGTTGAAGAAAAGAATATCGGTGGCATTACAGCAGCTAATCCTAAGCCTGCATTGTAATCATTTAAAGCCTTTATTCTTATAATAAATTTATTCTTTAAGGGGAATTTCCCTTTGTCATAGATAGATACAGCTTTCGAAGGACTTATCTCCATTTCCATTTGGGATAGTATCATGGTACTATCTTGCAGTATATATCTATTTAATGGGGGCACCGTTTTACTGTTTCCGAAAGAAGAGAAGGAAATAGCTATCAATAAGAAAAGCAAAGTAACAACGATATGGAATTTTTTAGCCATTGGGCTTTTAAATCGCCTGCAAAAGTATTAAACAAAACTGTATAATAACAAATGTTTGTTTATATAATTTTGATAATTAACAATGTCTTTATATTGGAATAATAATTTCTCCATAGTCAGGCCTCGTTGATTTATGTATTTTTGAAGATTAATCCATTAAATATTGAGTAATCAGGAAAAGCTGCTGATGTTTGAGAACCGCTTGCGGAAAATGTATAAGCATTACAGCAAGCTGGCGCGTAGGCAGGAGATAGCCTGTTATCGCTTTTACGATCACGATTTGCCCGAGTTCCCTTTTGCCATAGAGTTATATGATGGTGTGGTGCATGCTGCAGAATATAAGCGCCGTCATGGTATGGAAGATGAGGAGCATACCGAATGGCTGCTTGCCTGCAGAAAAGTAATAGCCACAGTACTGGAAATAGGAGAGGAGCTTATTTTCATGAAGGAAAGGCAACGCAAGGCAGGTCGCCAGGGGCAGTATGAGAAGTTTGACGAGCAAAAAGTAGAGCGGATAGTACCTGAAGGGGGCCTTCATTTTATTATCAACCTCACTGATTATCTGGATACAGGCTTGTTTCTCGACCACCGCATCACCCGTGGCATGGTACGGGACGAAGCGAAGAATATGCGAGTGCTCAATCTGTTTTGCTACACCGGCTCATTCAGTGTATATGCAGCAAAGGGTGGCGCGTCTATTGTTACCTCGGTCGATCTTTCTAAAACATACCTCAACTGGGCCAAGCGAAACATGCAGTACAACAAACTGTATGACGACAAGAAGCACCAGTTTATTCATGCTGACGTGATGGAGTGGATAAATAACGACATGCCTAAAGACTTTTATGATATCATTGTTTGTGATCCCCCCACCTTTTCCAATAGCAAGCGCATGGATGATACTTTTGATGTGCAGCGCGACCATGTAGTATTACTCAAAAAACTGTTAAGGGGCTGTACGGAAACCGGCCGTATATATTTCAGTAACAACTATCGTGGTTTTCTACTCGAGCGGGACAGCATTCCTGCAGCCACCGTAAAAGACATAACAGGTGTTACCACGCCTTTCGATTTCCAGGGCAGGTTGCACAGAAGTTGTTTTTTAATAGAAAAGTAAGTTTCCTTGCTTAATACATTCATTGCTTAAATTGCAGCATTATTAGATCATTTTTATGGCAGAGGCGATAATAAAAGTTAGTAACCTGGTAAAGAAATATGACGAGTTTACAGCCGTAAAAGGCATAAGCTTCGAAGTAATGGAAGGTGAGATATTTGGCATACTCGGCCCTAACGGTGCAGGCAAGACTACCACACTCGAAATAATAGAAACACTTAGAGATAAGACCAGTGGCGAAGTTTGGGTAGATGGTAAAAACCTCGACAAAGAGCCGCAGGCTATCAAAAATATAATAGGCGTGCAGTTACAGGCCGCAGGTTACTATCCTAATCTTAACCTGAAACAGATCATTGAATTATTTGCTGGCTTATACAATCGCCAGATAGACCCAATGGCACTGCTCGATACTGTGAACCTTAGGGAAAAGGCAAAGAGCAAATACAAAGAACTTTCCGGTGGACAAAAACAACGTTTTTCCATAGCTACCACACTTATTAATGAACCTAAGATAATATTCCTGGATGAGCCGACCACAGGCCTTGACCCCCAGGCCCGGCGCAACCTCTGGGACCTCATAAAGCAACTAAGGGAAAGAGGCGCAACCGTAGTGCTCACCACGCACTATATGGATGAAGCCGAAGAACTATGCGAACGCGTAGCAATAGTGGATAGCGGCGAAATAATAGCAATAGACACTCCTGACGGGCTTATCGACAAACTTTTAGCCTCAGGCTTCCAGCGGAAAAAAGAAGTAAAAGCCGCAAACCTCGAAGACGTCTTCATCAACATGACCGGCAAAGAATGGCGAGAAGCATAGCGCGTTATATTTTGTATATCATATAACCGTCAGTATATCATCCATCATCTTATTATATTCGGTTGAAGTAGATGGTTTGTTAAAAATTAGGATAGCTCCTAACTTACGTGACTGTTCAATTAGTAAGTTATTAGTAGAGGAAGAATAAACTATCGATGGAATATGGCGATAGTGATCATTTTTCTTCAACAGTGTAAGGGTTTGCAACCCATTTTGTTTTGGCATATTCTGGTCCAGGATAATCACATCAGGTAATTCTGCAGGTGGGGTAGCATCCAGGTATTCAATAAGCTCAACGCCATTTTCTGCTATCGGCATTAAAAAAAAGTCACCCCTGTTTTTCAGGGCCTCAATAATAAAAAGACAGTCGTCTTTGTCATCTTCCGCAAGTAATATCCTTTTCACAGACATGCTAATTATATTTTACAAGCTAGTATAGTGGCAGCAAAAGTAAGAATTCTGCACCATTACCAACGCTGCTGATAGCGTTGATTAGCCCATTATGGTTTTCGATTATTTTTTTAGTAATAGCCATACCAATTCCGGTGCCCTCATATTTGTCTTTAGTATGCAGGCGCTCGAACAGCGCAAATATATTTGGTAGGTATTTTTCATCAAACCCAATGCCATTATCTTTTATGCTAATGATGCAGTATTGCCCGTCAGCGTCTTCCCGCGCTGTCAAAGATTTTTCAGCTACTTTCCGTGATGTTACACTTATGTTTACAGGTTCATCCGGCCTGGAAAATTTAAGTGCATTAGAAAAAATGTTTTGAAACACCTGGCGTATCTGGCCTTTATTACCATTTAATACAGGTAGGGAATTTATTGTTATAACAGCATTTTTATCTTTGATAACCAGTTCAAAATCATTCAATGTTTCCCTTGCGAGTTCATTCAGGTCTATAAGTTGAAATTCATTATGGCCCGAAGAAAGCTTGGAGTAATTAAGTACATCTGTTATCAGCACCTTCATCCTCCTTACAGCAACTGTAATTTTCTCTACATAGGTTATGGCCTCGTCATCCAATGTACCGCTAGCTTTGGATAATAATAAAGAAGAAAAAATATCTACTTTCCTTAATGGCTCCTGGAGGTCATGGCTGGCTACAGATGCAAATTGCATCAGGTCATGGTTGCTTACTTCCAGCGCTTTATTCATGGCTGCCAGCTGCCGGTTATTATTCTCCAGTTGCGACTGTGTTTTTTTTATTGATGTCAGGTCTGTTATAATAACACTCAATGCAACCCCATCATCCAGCTGCAATGCTGTAAAAGATAATTGTACGGGTACTTCAGTATCATTACAGCTCACGGTCATCTCTTCCTTATTATCATGAGACCATGAATGAGTAAACAGTTCATGAAAGCGCTGCTTATTGTCCTCTGTAACAAAATCTTCAAATGGCTTGCCTATAACTAAAGACAGCGGACAGGATATGATGCGGGCAAAATTCGAATTGCAGTACATGATAATTCCATCCTTATTCAGAGTAACAGCACCCTCAGCCATATTTTCAATAAAAACACGGTAGGCTTGGTCGGCTGTTTTGAGGGTATACAGTTGATGACCGGAGCCATCATTTATTACCAGTGCATCTATCTGACCAGTGCGTATAGCTTCTATAGTTTCATTGGCTTCATAGAGCTGCTCACGCAGTTGCTTCAGCTCCGCCTGCATTTGGTTTATATTATTCTGTATCTGTTCGCTCATATTGCCAGATCAAGAATGGTTAACACTTTTTTTGTATCCGAAAGGTCGCCTATCATGCGACGCTCAGGCCGTGGCTGTAATTTTACAAGCATGGGCAATGCTACAAGCTGTTCATTTTTTGCAGTTATCCCCTGTTGATAAACATCCACAATCTCCAGCGTATATCTGTCCTTTAGATGTTTTTCACAAATTTCTTTCAGATTGGTAATAGCTCTTGTAGAGTTAGGCGATGCTCCTGTAATGTATAAGCGGAAAACATACTTCTCCTCATTTGTCCCATCTCTATTTTCAGAAGAATGATTATCCTGCATATGCTTATTTTAAGGCCTTAAGGTCCAAGCCTACCAGCACTTTTGTTTCATTTGATAAGTCACCTATTATTTTACGTATAGGCACCGGTACTTTACGTACCAGGGTTGGTATGGCAAATATCTGATCGCCCGCAGCAAGTTGTGGTTGTTGCAACAGGTCTATCACTTCTATGCTATATTTTCCTTTCAGGTGTTCTTCACAATATTTTTTAAGATTGATTATCGCTGCGTTCGATTTTGGTGTATTCCCTGCTATATACAAACGTAACTCCCAACGATCGCTCGCCGGTTTGGTTTTTGGTAAACTTGTCTTTGCTTTCGCCGGTATCTCTGGTTTAGCTATTTTTGTCATTGCTTCGTTTTTGCGATAATGTTTTACGGTTCTTTTCCATAATCTTCTTGCGTAGCTCTTCTTCCATATAAGTTTTATTTAGCTCATCTTGTACAGAATCAAACTCTTCGCGTAGTGATGTTATCTGTGCTTCCAATACCTTTCGTTTGCGGTCTATTTCACGATCCTTTCTGCTCAGTGCATGGGTACGCAGCTCTTGTCCTGTTACCTCGTTCAGCTGTTCTGCTTCGCGGGCAGAGCCGGTAAGCAAGCTGCCTTCAGCCCCTACAAATACATCTACCAGGTTCAGGCCATTTCCGGTTATTATAAATTCACGCACCTGGTTGCTGTGTTTCATACCCCGTGATTTCATAATATATAGGCCCCTGTTACGTTCACCATTCGATTCCAGGTCGCGTACGCTTATCCAGGCATCTACTAGTGACGAAACACCCTCATCCGTTTGCTCGCTGCTTACCCCATTTAGGTTTAGCGCTGTAAATAGTACCGTTATTTGCTCAGTTTGCAGAAAGTCTATCAGTCGGATAAGTATCGATTTCACATCGGACATCTGTCCTATTGTCACCAGATTCGTGATGGGGTCAAGTATCACCACCTTTGGTTTCAGCTGCTTTATCTTTTTATGTATGCTCACCAGGTGCATTTCCAGTCCATGCAGAGTTGGGCGGGACGCATGAAATTGCAGCAATCCATTATCTACATGTTGTTGTAGGTTCAGCCCTATGGATTTCATATTGCGTATTATCTGCTGGGGCGACTCTTCAAAAGCAAAAAACAGGCAGCGCTCTTTGCGTTTACATGCCGCATCAGCAAATGTTGCAGCTATGCTTGTTTTACCGGTTCCCGCCGTACCGGACACTAGTATAGAGCTGCCGCGAAAAAAGCCTTTACCGCCTAACATCTGGTCCAATCCCGGCACACCGGATGGTACGCGCTGGGATGATACTTCATTATTAAGTTGTAAAGAGGTAACAGGCAGTACAGATATGCCGTCTTCATCTATTAGAAATGGATATTCATTAGTGCCATGCAATGAACCACGATATTTTATTACCCTTAACCTCCGGGTAGATATCTGGTTGACAACCCTGTGGTCCAGCATAATGACACAATCAGAAATATATTCCTCCAGGCCATGGCGCGTAAGGCTGCCATCGCCTTTTTCGCCGGTTATAACGGCAGTAACCCCTTTATCCTTTAACCAGGAAAACAAACGGCGTAGCTCAGCCCTTAGTATACCCTGATTCTGTAACCCGCTAAACAGGTTTTCAATTGTATCCAGCATCACACGTTTTGCACCTATGCTGTCTATTGCGTATCCTAATCGTATGAACAAACCGTCAAGATCATATTCACCGGTCTCTTCAATTTCACTGCGCTCTATGCGCACGTAGTCTATATTTATTAGCTTGTCTTTCTGTAGCTTTTTTAAATCAAACCCGAGTGATGCCACATTTTTTTCCAGGTCCTCGGTATTCTCCTCAAATGTGAGGATAACACCAGGTTCATTATACTCTAATGCACCGCGAACTATGAACTCAATCGAAAATAACGTTTTCCCCGCACCGGCTGCACCGCAAATAAGGGTAGGGCGGCCCGTTGGAAATCCACCACCGGTTATCTCATCAAGACCGGTTATGCCTGTTGGCGATTTTGGTAATTTGTTTTCTGTTTTTTTGCGTGAAGCCATAACTAGTACACTGAAAAGACAAATATAACCGTATTCAAGCTGCAAAAAACAATCAGAATGGGTTTAAACATATATATTAAACTCTTTATTTTTTACAGTGGAATGTTATACAATTAAATAGAGCCTGTTTCTATTTATATATAAAAACCATACCACTTACATGTCATTTCCTAAACGGTTTTCTATAAGATGCCATGCGGCTCATGCTAGAAATTCCGCTACTCGTTTTATTGCTTTTTCTTTCTGAAATAGTTAGAGTATCCCGATAAAGATGATAAGCACGCTGTAGCCCAGTCTATGATCGCGCCTTAATTGTTGCCGGAGAAACGAGAGGAGAACGAAAAATAGTAGCAACCGGCTACCACGTATAAAGAAGCATAATAATCCCCAACAGCGGCAATAATTTCAGCGCATGTCGCTGATAAGCGAACTGCGAAACCAGCGTTCGGCCCGTTTTGGCATGCGGAGCAATTTGCGAAAACTCGCCTTTTTCTTTGCTACTTTCATTTTTGGCGAGACAAAAAGAAAGTAGACTCACGCAGAAGAAGAACAATGGAGAGAATCACTAATCCCCCGCCAACAATCAACGAACTTTTTTTATTCTCCAAAGGACCGTTCGATAACCGTCAATCAGGTCCTTTTATTTTGAGTGAGTAAGAACCCGCCTTCGATAGCTGGCTGGTGTTTCGCCAACTTTTGATTTGAATAACCTGTTAAATGCAGCCTCTGACTGATAACCAACTTTTTCTGCTATTTCGCTTATGTTTTCTTTATTCTCTAATAAAAATTCTTGCGATTTTAAAATTCGCCAGTTCGTCAGATAAACTAATGGCGTTTCTCCCAGTAGCCTTTTAAATTCTTTACAATATAGAGACCTTGACATGCCCGCTGCCGCTGCAAGTTGCTCTAATGTCCATTCTTTTTCGGGAGCGGCATGCATATAATTTAACGAAGTGCTGATTTTGGGGTCTTTGATTGCCCGTAGAAAGCCCTGTCCAACTTCGGCCTCCTCTATATAAGCGCGTATTATCAATATAAATATCACTTCTGCCAATCGTCCTAAAATTACACTGCTACCTGCCCTCCTGGTACTAAGCTCCTCATTCATAAACGCCGCCGATTGCTCCAGCCAAAGCCTGATCTCGTTTTGATGACTATTTATTTTTATCACCTTAGGCAATGATTGTATAAGAGGGTGCAGCACTGGTGAGGTGAATTCAAAGTGTCCGCCTATTAATAGTGTCTCTTCATCATTACCCTGAAATAGAGGCTGCCCATTCTGAAGCGCCTTAACATATTGAGCCGAGGGCACAGAAGCATTGTCAGGGTGACCAAGGATACGGTGAGCAGCTCCATGGGGTACTAAGATAAAATCGCACTCATCCATTTTAATGATTTCTTCACCTGGTATGCTTACATAACATGTGCCTTTTAAAAGCCGCCAAAACTGTGAATATTGATCTTGGGCTATAGCCACTCCCCATGGCGCAGTAAATCGGATTTTTTGATAAACAACGCCTTTTAGCTTCAAACTATCTAAAACATCGCTTAATGCATCCATAGCGAAAATAAATACGATTGAGCAAATTTAATGGACTTATTGCTACTGCTAATCTTTGATGACCATATAATTTTGTGCCTGGAAGAAGTTTCCAACTTAAAATAATTAACGCATAAAAACATACTATTATGACAACGCAACAAGTAGCTGATCGTTATTACGAACTGGCAAAGCAACAGAAATGGACGGAGATTCAGGAGGAGCTTTATGCGCAAGACATTATTAATAAAGAACCTGAACATGCAATAGCGATGGGTATTCCAACTTTTACAAAAGGACTCACTGCTGTAAAAGCCAAAGGGGAAGCACGGCGTAAACTGATAGAAGAGATTCATGGGCAAGAGTGTAGTAAACCTGTAACAGGCGGCAATTTTTTTAGTGTTTCAATGAGTAGAGATGTTACATTCAAAGATAAACCTCGTGTAAAGCTGGAGGAAATAGCAGTGTTTGAAGTTCACGATGGGAAAATCATTTCTGAGCAATTCTTTTATTAACAGATAGACACGTTGTAATAAAGTGGAAAGTTTTGCTACATAGTGATTTCAGATACAAAGTACCTTCATTCTCCAAAGGGTCTTCAGATAGGAGACCCTTTGGCTTGCGTCAGTCAAGCTCCTAAGTATCTTTCCTTTCTATCTGTTTTTCCTCCCTTGTTGGTGTTCCTCACCAACAAGCTCGTGTAGGGCAAATAATCAA
>Ga0268266_10004684_pt1 | contig 13024 bp, 13 predicted proteins | sample KBSS13metaG_FD_190356 | JGI IMG/M metagenome (GOLD analysis project Ga0268266, IMG submission 190356) | Switchgrass rhizosphere microbial communities from Kellogg Biological Station, Michigan, USA - KBS S1-3 metaG (SPAdes) (version 2) | ecosystem: Host-associated > Plants > Roots > Rhizosphere...
TGCGAAAAAGGCGGCGAAGAAGTCCGCTGGCAAGATCGCAAAAAAGGTGGCGAAGAAAGGCGCGTCCAAGCCCGCAGCGAAGAAGGCTGCCAAGAAGGCCGTCGGTAAGGCTGCTGCCAAAAAGGCTGTGAAGAAGGCCGCCAAAAAGGCCGCCAAGAAGAAGGCAGCCCGCAAAAAGTGATCGACCCGTGGGTCCACCCGTTTCGGGGTGGACCCCACTTGGGATTACTTCGAGTCGGCCTCGGCGGCGTCCCGTTGGGCCGCGGACTGCTTCATGGCGGCGTCGAGCTGCTCACGCACCCGAGCCTCCGTTTTGAGGCCCTCACGCGCCTCTTGGGCCTTTGATGTAGCCTCTGCCGCGGCCGCTGCGCCTGTGTCGGCAACACCGCAGCCGCTCAGTGACAGCACGAGGGCGAGCAGCACAAATGACCTTGCCATGCGGAACCTCCATTGAGCCTGGAGCTTTGTCCGTGGGGCCGGGCCCCGCAAGCCCGGTCATTCACTTTCGTGACCGGGTGCAGATGGCAGGTGGCGGATCGTGGCAGTATTGATGATCATGGCGGAGCACGTACATGGCTAAGGGAACTGTCACCAATCGAACCGCGGCTGAGCCGCGTGTCCGGCGCGGCTATTTCGAAAGCCGCTTTGGTCAGTTGCATGTCCATAACGCCATCCCCCCCGGGGGTGGCTTCGAAGAGGGCACGCCCCTGCTGTGCATCCACCAGACCGCCGGTTCCGGCCGCGTGTTCGAGCGCTTCCTGGCGCTCGCGGGCCGTGATCGCTCCGTGTATGCGCCTGACCTGCCAGGCTTCGGCGAGTCGGACCCACCGCCAACTCGTCCGACAATTGCAGACTACGCAGCAGCAATCGGCGATTTCCTCGACACGATGCGCTTTCGTCAGATCGACATTCTCGGCTACCAGGCGGGTACGTTGATCGCGGCCGAGATGGCGATCGCACGGCCCAAGCAGATACGCCGTCTCGTGATGGTGTCTGTCCCTGTTTTGAATGACGCCGAGCGTGATGCGTTCAGGCGCGGGTCATCCGCACCGTCGGAAGATGGCGCGCATTTGTTGACCGAGTGGAAGCGGACGTTGGAGTCATACGGCTCCGGGGTTCCGTTGGAAGTACGCGCGCGTGCTTTCGCAGACAAGTTGAAAAGCGGCGTCCATCCAACTTGGGCGTTGGCTGCAGCGCAACAGTACGCGTCACGCGAACGGCTTGCGCTCGTCACACAATCTGCGTTGGTATTGCGTCCTAAAGATGATTTTTGGGAAGCCACCCTGCGTGCCCGCGAGCTGTTACCTAAAGCGCGATTCATTGACCTGGCCGACCAGGGCAATGGCCTCTTTGAGGTCACTCCCGAGGTTGTGGTCGAGGTCACCCGGGAGTTTCTGCGCGGTTGACCCCGGTTTCCGCGCGCTGCGGAGCGGGTTTATGTCATATAGCCAGGACGGCCCTCACACTTTGGTCTTGAATAACGGCCTGCGCTGTCTTGCAGCGTTAGACTTTGGTCGGGGCCGCCTAGGCCACAACACAATTACTAATAGTGGGGACACGCGATGAACTCACAACAACGCCAGTCATCGTCGCCGCCGCCCGAACAACCGGATGATCTCGAAGTCACGGCCGAACTGCCGGTCCTGGACGTTGCTGCCTATGAGGCCAGCGCCGCTTCAGTTGCGGCCACCGGGTCCAATCCTGTTGTGGCGGCCGAGCATGATCGTCTCAACACAACAGACACGTGGCACATCCCGGCTCCCGCTTTGCGTAAGAGCCCGGGCTCCGAAGTGGCCAGCACGGTCATCGACGAAAACCGCGCCAAGCTCGAAGCCAACCTCAGCTCGCTGGCCACTACGCTCCGTGACGTCGAGGAGCGCCTCAGCCGCAAGGGCGAGCGGCTGTCCGAGATGGAGAAGCAGCTCGAGCTCGCCATCGGGGAACGCAACACAACCGAACAACGCGCCCGCGCGCTCGCTGCTGAGCTGACCAAGGCCGAAGCAGCCGCCACCGCCGGTCAGGCTCGCGTCACCGAGTTGCAGAAAGCGCTCGCGGACCACCAGGCCGCCGATGAGGCGCGCCGCGCTCGCGACGCCGAAATCCAGGCGCAGCTCAGCGAGCGCAACAAACAGATTCAGGCTCAGCTCGCCACTGCCGCCCGCGAGTTTGAAGCGAAGCTGGCCGCCAGCAACCGCGATTTCGACACCCGGTTTGCCTCTCATGCGCAGGCCATGGCGCGCTTCGAAAAGGAGCTGACCGAAGCGCGCGATCGCAACTCCGAGTACCTGGAAGCACTGCAATCCATTGAAGGCCGCCGCTCCGTATTCGAGGACCTGATCTCGACGTTGGAAGACGATGTGTCGCAACGGGACACGCGGATCGCCCAGCTCGAGAGCAGCCTCTCCAAACACACCGGCCACGAAGGTGAGCTGGAGTCGGAGCTGCGCGAGCGGGTGGCCCGCATCGCGGCCCTCGACAAACAAGTCAGCGCCCTGACCGCTGCCCTGGCGCAACGTGCCGAGCAGCAGACCGACGGTGAGCGCACTCGCGCGGGCATGCAACAGAGCATCAGTGCCCTCAACGGCACTTTGGCCGAGCGCAATGACCGCGTGAAGGTGCTGGAAGGAACGGTCGAGCAACATACGATCGCCGCCGCGCACCTGCGCAGCGAGTTGGAACGAGCCGCTGCCGAGCGGTCCCAGCTCGTAGCCGGCGCCGCATCACTCGAAGCCGCGCTGAAAGCGGCAACCGCCCGCGCCGACCAACATGAGTCGGTCGCCAAGGGGTTCAAGGCCCGAATCGATGATTTTGAAGCTGCCGCGCCGGGGCAGCGCCGCCGGGTCGAGCAGCTCGAGAGCGAAGTGGCCGCAGTGCGTGCCGAGCTGCACTCATCCAGCTCGTCCCTGCAGGCGGCGGCGATCGAACGAAACGAACACGTCGCTCGCATTGCCGCGAACGAGGCCCGGATTCAGGAGTTGGAAGCACGGGTCGGGGAACAGCAGGAGACGGTGCGTCAATTGCAGGCCGAGTCGAACGCCCACGTGGCGCGTGCCAAGGAGCTGGAGATCTCCGGTGCCGCCCGCATCAATGAGCTGGAAATCTCGCATGCCGCCCGCGTCAGCGACCTGGAAAGCGCACGTGCGACCCGCATCAGCGAGTTGGAAAGCGCTCACGCTGCTCGCGTGAAGGAGCTCGAGAGCCACTTGCGCGCTGCCGAGGACAGTATCAACCGGCTCGAAAGCGATGCGCGCAGCAAGGGCTCGCGCGTCGAAGAGCTGGAGAAGATCAACAACGACTGGCGCGCCACGGTAGAGGAAGCGCGACACGCAATTGCGGATCGCGATGTCCTGATCGAGCGTCTCGAACAGGAGACCGCCGCGAGTGCGATGCTCGTGGGTCACATCCAGAAGAGCGTGAACCGTTTGGACAGCGATGCTCCGCCGCGTGTCAGTGAGCCGGCCGCCGATGGTGCAACCCGCCTGTTGATCCGGACTGACGGCGAGTCGGAAGTCGTCCACGTTCTCGGCCGCAAGACAACCGTGGGGCGTACCCCGGACAACGATCTGCAGATCGATGCGAAGTTCATCAGTCGTCATCATGCGGTGATTCTGGCGGGCCCCGCGCACGCGATCATCGAGGACCTCAACAGCACAAACGGCGTGATGGTCAACAACAAGCGCATCACACGTCAGCCGTTGAAGGATGGCGATAACGTGGTGATCGGAAAGACGGCATTCCGTTTTGCCATCCGCCCGGCCCGGACTGCGCCGCAGGCCAACAACTAAGGCTTGTCGATCGCTTTCGTCCAGAGGACGACGTCGTCGGGGGTCATTGAGCTGGCGTTGGTGTGCCTTGCATCTGTGAGGCCCCAACGCTGCACATCTGGTAGATATTGCTCCCGCGAAAGCAGTGTGCCCTGGCAGGTTTTTTCGGCCGGCGGCGGTGTCCGCAGCTCCTGGCCGAGTCTGTCCATGAGCCCGGTCATGACCCATTCGGGGATTCGGTCGCGTTCCGAAGGATAGATGAAGCCGAATAGACACAGGTGAGAGAACAATACCCGCCAGTGTGGCCCGAAGCGGACCAGTATCCGCGCCCAGTCCAGATGTTCCGCGTGGGCGAGAATCAGGTGCATGATGTCCGCAGCGTCATAGCGTTCGCGCTCCATGATGAACGCCTTGGACCAGATGGTCTCCTCCACCGGGCACAGCAGAACCTCGACTCCAAACACCTGCCCGGGTGTAGCGTGTTTGAACCAACCCTCATCGACATAGGCGACGCCGTTGCCCGAGTTGAAGATTACATCCACATAACCGTGCGGGCAGGAAGCCTTGCCCAGCCAATGCGGGAACGTCAGCTCGGTGTCAAAGCCCGCCTGCTCCAAAACCTTCATGATCGCGTCGTATTCTTCACGACGCACGAAGATGTCGAAGTCCTTGGTGTCCCGCTGGACGGCGGTGTATTGGCCGAGTGCGAAACCACCGCCGACCAGAAATGGCAGGCGGGCATTGTTCAGTGCTTCCATCACACGACGGTAGAAATCATGCGCCGGGTCGGTGGGCATGCCGATTGCTCTCCAGTGCTCGTATGAGGGCTTCCACCTGAGCAGTAAGCAAACTACGCGCCTAGCCGCTGTCGGCGACCTCCACGTCAAAAAGACGTCCAAAGGTGCGCTGAGCCCCTTGCTCGAGCCCGTCAACGAGCGGGCGGACTTTCTCCTGCTGTGCGGCGATCTCACCGACTATGGGCTGCCCGAGGAGGCGCACATCCTGGTCGAGGAGTTGGCCGCGGCAGTCAAAATTCCCATTGTCGCGGTCCTGGGCAACCATGACTTTGAGTCGGGGCAACACGAGGCGGTGTGCCGGATCCTGACAGAGGCCGGCATCAAGGTCCTCGATGGCGAGGCGCATGAGGTGCAGGGCACCGGGATTGCCGGGGCGAAGGGCTTTTCGGGCGGATTCGGGCGCGCGACCCTGGGTGCCTGGGGCGAGCCCGCCATCAAGCGTTTTGTGCAGGAAGCGATTGATGAGGCGAACAAATTCGAGGGTGCGCTGGCCCGGCTGCGCACGCCCCAGCGCATCGCGATGCTGCATTATTCGCCCATCAAGGCGACCGTCGAGGGCGAGCCCCTGGAGATCTACTCTTTTCTCGGCACGAGCCGCCTGGAAGAGCCCCTGAATCGGCATCCGGTCAACATGGTGTTCCACGGCCATGCCCACCACGGCGCCCTCGAAGGCCGCACCAGCACCGGCATCCCCGTTTTCAATGTGGCCATGCCCCTGCTGATGCGCAGCTTCCCGGGGCAGGCTCCCTTTCGGGTCTTCGAGATCCCTGCGCCCCCCGTTGAACGCGAAAATGGTTAAGCTTCCAGACCCCGTTTTCGCTAGAGATGCGCTGTGGCCAGTCCGTACATCGAACGAATCCTCAAAGCACGCGTGTACGACGTGGCTGTCGAATCCCCGCTGGAAGAAGCCGGGAGGCTCTCGCGCAGGCTCAACAACCAGGTCTGGCTGAAGCGCGAAGATCTCCAGTCCGTTTTCTCGTTCAAGCTGCGCGGCGCCTATAACCGCATCGCGAATCTCTCAGACACCGTGGCCAGCCGCGGAGCCGTGTGTGCATCGGCCGGCAATCACGCCCAAGGTGTCGCGCTTGCTGCCAAGCGTCGCGGGATCCCTGCCGTCATTGTCATGCCGCAGACCACCCCGCAGATCAAAATCCAGGCGGTGCAGGACCTGGGTGCCGAAGTGGTCCTCCACGGCGACGATTACGACAGTGCGTTCGATCGCGCACTGACACTTGCGCGCGAGCGCAACCTGGTGTTCGTGCATCCATTCGACGATCCCGATGTCATCGCGGGACAGGGCACGATCGGTGTCGAGATCCTGCGGCAGACCGGTGGCCATGTTGATGCGATCTTCGTGCCGATCGGTGGCGGCGGGTTGATTGCCGGTATCGCCGTGTACGTCAAATATCTTTACCCCAACGTCAGAGTCATCGGCGTTGAGCCGGAAGATGCCGCCAGCATGTACGAATCGCTGCGGGCCGGAAAACGAGTGACGCTCGATCGTGTTGGTATCTTTGCCGACGGCGTTGCGGTCAAGCGAGTGGGCGAAGAGACATTCGCGCTCTGCCGTACGTACGTTGACGAGATTTTGCTGGTCGACACGGACGAGATCTGCGCAGCTATTCAGGATGTGTTTGAGGACACCCGTTCGATCGTCGAGCCCGCGGGTGCGCTGGCGGTCGCGGGAGTCAAGAAATACGTTGCGCGCGAGAACTGCAAGGACAAGCGGTTGGTGGCCGTCAACAGCGGCGCCAACATGAACTTCGATCGGCTGCGCCACGTTGCCGAGCGTGCCGACCTGGGTGCTGAGCGTGAAGCGCTGCTGTCGGTTGTGATCCCGGAAGAGCCCGGCAGCTTCCTGCGCTTCTGCACCATCCTCGGCCAGCGCAATGTCACGGAATTCAACTACCGGTACGAGGCGTCGCAGACTGCGCAGATCTTCGTTGGTTTCAACCTGTCACGGGGCGGCGCGGAGCGCGAAGAAGTCGTAGGAGCCCTGCGCGAGGCGGGATACACGGTCACCGATGTCAGCAATAACGAAGTAGCCAAGCTCCATGTGCGATACATGGTCGGCGGTCACGCGCGGGGGCTGCAGAACGAGTTGCTGTATCGTTTTGAGTTTCCGGAGCGACCGGGCGCCATGTTGAAATTCCTGCAGGCCATCGGCTCGCGCTGGAACATCAGCCTGTTCCACTACCGCAACCATGGTTCCGACTACGGTCGGGTGTTGGCCGGAATCCAGGTGCCGCCGGAGCAGCACGCTGACTTCATGCTGCATCTGAACGAGCTGCACTACGCCTACGTCGAGGAGACGGAGAATCCGGCTTACAAGATGTTCCTGGGCGCTTGAGGCTGCTATTTGATCAGTCGTAACGTGAACGAGTGACGATAGCGGATGCCTTCGTTGGCCTTCATCCCCGCGACAATGGTCATTGCCAGCCAGTAGAAGAACAGCGCCACCCCGAGCAGTATGCCGATGAAGATCCACACGAGGATGCCGCAGACGACACCGGCCAACAGTACCGAGATGTTGAAATTCAGCGCCTCCTTGCCCTGGTCGGCCACAAACTCCGACTGGTCCCGCTTGATCAGCCAGACGATGAGCGGCGCAATCACACTGCCTAAGGGAATCAGTAAGCCCGCGAAGGCTGTCAGGTGCGCCAGCATCCCCCAGGTACGCTCGTCCTGCGTCGGTATGCCGGCAACGGGGTTCGGCTCATTCATACGCGTCGCTCCATGAGGAGGTCCGGGTGACATATACACCATTGCGGCCGCCTCGGCACGAACAACTGACCGTCCGTGGGCTCAAACACCGCCTGACATGGTGGGGGCCTCGCAGCCTGCAAGGCCCTCGCAGCCTGCAAGGCCCTCGCGGCCTGCAAGGCGGGCCATCGGAGGCGCCTATTGTCCTGCTGCACGGCTTTCAGGATTGCGGCGATACGTGGCAGTTTCTGGTGGATTGCCTGCCCGAGACGTGGTCGTTGGTTGCGCCGGATTGGCGCGGCTTCGGCGGCACGGAATGGGCGCCGGGCGGTTACTGGTTTCCCGACTATCTGGCCGATCTGGAGGCCTTGCTGGATCAACTCGTGCCCAATGGGCCGGCGCGTGTCATTGCGCACAGCATGGGGGCCAATGTCGCCACGCTGTACGGCGGAATACGGCCGCAGCGACTTCAGTGGCTGGTCAGCCTGGAGGGTATCGGGTTACGAAGGAAGTCGCCCGAGGATGCCCCGGCGCACTATGCGCGCTGGCTCGATGAAATCAAGGAGCCGTGGGTCGATGGTCGCTACCCGTCGGTGCAGGTACTGGCCGACGTGTTGATGAGGCGAAATCCGCGCCTGACAGCGGATCGCGCGGAGTTTGTTGCTCGGGCCTGGACCCGCGACGACGGTGAAGGCGTGCGCCTCGCGTTTGACCCGCGGCATCGGTTCGTCAATCCGGTTTTATACCGGCGCGAAGAAGCCGAGGCTTGTTGGGCACGTATGCAGTGCCCGATGTTGTTCATCGCGGGCGAGAGATCGGGGCACCAGGAGCGCCGCTTGGCGGATTTCAGTGATGCGTTCTTGAAGCGGGTGTTTCGCGATGTGCAGATTGTTGGCCTGCCCGAGCTCGGGCACATGATGCACCACGAAGACCCGGCCGGCGTGGCCCGGCCCATCATCCAATTCGCGGAGGCGCACACATGATTGCTCGGCCCATCGGCGCGACGTGGCGCTCGCCCACGGCGACACGCGTTATCGGCGTGGCGTGCTGGTGGACAATGTTGGCATTGCCCGTCGGCATGGCGCGAGTTCGGCTGACGGTAGTGAACTTTATCGGCGTGGCGTGGCAACACTCATGAGAACCTTGCTCATCGGCGGCGCGCGGTCGGGCAAAAGCGCATTGGCGCAACGTTGGTCGGACGAGCGCTCCGCCAACGTCTGCACGATTGTGACGGGCACGGAGTCTGACTCGGAGATGGCCGCCCGCATCGCGGCTCATCGGCGCGATCGGCCGTCTCACTGGCGGGTCCGCGAGGAGCCTGTGCACCTCGGGCGCGCTTTGCGCGACGAGACCTCAGGTTTGGTCCTGGTGGACTGTCTGACTCTGTGGATCTCCAACTGCCTCTGGCAGCCGGGTACCGTGGAGGCAGATCTCCTTGCGTGGCGACGCGAGCGGGACGACTTTGTCGACGCCCTCAAAACGTGCACGACCGATGTCATCATCGTCACAAACGAAGTTGGGACGGGGATCGTCCCCAACAACGCGGCGTCGCGGCTATTCCGCGATGAGCAGGGCTGGTTGAATCAGGCAGCCGCAGCGGTCTGCGACGAAGTCTACTTTGTGACAGCCGGCTTGCCGCTGTGCCTCAAGCCAGGACCAGCGCATATAACAACACCACCTCGGTAACTTCCACGCCTGCGCCGAGGCAGTCGCCGGTGGTCCCGCCGAGCCGCCTCTTCAGCCACAGCCCCCACAGAGCAATAGCTACAGGCGCTATGCATAGGATGGGAGCAAACAGAGCGCTGGCGGCGAGCAGCACAATTGCCCAGAACACGAGCCAACCAACGTTCAAATGCGCGGAAAAGCGCTCGCCATGCCCCGGTTTGAGCGGCTTCAACCAGCGGCTCCACGCCAGCGGGCCGAGGCGGGCCCAGGCGGGGATGAGCGGGAAAATGAACAGGTCGCGGATGGAGATCTCGGCGAGGGCGGTTGCCTTCAGAATCAACACGATGACGATGCTCACCACGCCCAGTGCGCCGATGTGGGGATCGGCCAGCACGGCGAAGAACTTCTCCTTGTCGCGGTGTGAGGCCGCCAGCGCATCCGTCAGGTCTGCCAGACCATCCAGATGCAGCGCACCCGTCGTCCACACCCACACGAGCAGACCGATCGCCGTGGCCAAAGTGGCGTTGCGGTGAGCGCAAACATAGATGGTGACGCTGACCAGCGCCCCGATGAACAGCCCGACAAATGGGAACCACGCGGACGACCGCGAGAATTCAACAGGCGAAAAGTCCCGCACCACAGGCACGGGGACGCGTGTCAAAAATTGCATCGCCAAGCGCAGACCTCGAAATTTCACAGGATGGGCCCGCCGGTCCATCCGGCATTGAGCCGTGCCACTGTCTTTGTGGACACCACGACGTTACGGCGATTTTCCGTCAACGCCTGCCGACGCGAAGGTGGCCATGTTCCGATGCAGTGCGAGTGCGGCTCTAATGATTGGCAATGTCAGCGCTGCGCCGCTGCCTTCGCCGAGGCGCATCCCGAGGTCCACCAATGGGTTCAAACCCAGCGCCTGGAGCGCGTAGCCGTGGCCGCCTTCGGCCGAGCGATGGGAAGCCAACATCCATTGGACTGCGCCCGGCTCGAGTTGGACGGCCGCGAGCGCCGCTGCGCCGGAGATGTACCCATCGAGCACCACGGGCACGCGGCTCCTGGCGGCTTCAATGTAGAAGCCGGCCATCGCTGCAATCTCCAACCCGCCCACCTGAGCAAACATCTTACGAGCGGCCGCCGCAGCCGAATCCGGTGCAGCAACAGCCTTGCCAGCGTTTGCCGCAGCCGACTCCGGTGTGCCAATGACCTTGCGGGCGCTTGCCGCAGCCAACTCCGAGGTGCCGATGGCCTTGCGGGCCCGAGCTAATGCCTGCGTCACGACGTCGCGCTTGCGCGCCAGCCCGGCATCGTCAACGCCTGTGCCGCGCCCGACGACCTGCTCAGGCAGTGTGTCAGTGAACGCGCAAATCAAACAGGCCGCCGCCGTAGTATTGGCAATCCCCATGTCCCCAGCGATGAGCAGTTGCGCGCCCCGCTGAATGGCTTCGCCTGCGCAACGCGCTCCAACATCCAGCGCGGCGGTCAGCTCCTCATCTGTCATGGCGGCTTCGACGAGCAGGTCCCGAGTCCCCGCACGAACCTTCTCTCTGCGAACCGAGCGCGGCGGCTCTTCGTCGCTAGCCACACCGACATCCACGACTTCTATCGGGCACTCCTCCAGCATGGCGAGGACGTTGATCGCAGCGCCGCCGCCGGCGAAATTCGCCACCATCTGGCCGGTCACCGATGGGGGGAACGCCGACACGCCCTGCGCGGCGACGCCATGATCCGCCGCAAACACAAAAATCTCACAATGGGAAACCTCGGGTATGGGGTTACCCGAGCGCGCAGCGAACCAACACGCCAGCTCTTCCAGCCGGCCCAGCGACCCGGGCGGCTTCGTCAGTTGCAGCTGGCGCGCACGGGCTTGCGTCTCGGCGCGCGCATCCGGCACCGGCATGTCAATGAAATTCGGTCGGGCGTTCATGAGTCAGATTCCTAACGGCCGCGCGGATACTGCGCCAGGCCATCCTGAGGACGGTCCCAGCTCAGGGCATCCTCCATCCAGATGTGCTCGGTCGGTGTGATCGCGTTGGGCTGATCGAGAGTGGTGATTGTAATGTCAATGGTGTCGGGCCAGTGCGCATTACTGTACGTCAGTGGCGTGCCGCAGTGCTCGCAGAACTGGCGCGTCACGGGCGGCGAAGAGGCATACGAGCGCGCCGACCCTGCGGTGATCCTGAACGAGTCGCGGGGCACCGTGGCCCAGGCGACAGCGTGGGCCCCACTCGCGCGCCGGCAGGACTCGCAATGGCACAGGCTCGGTGCAATCACGGGCGATCCGCATTCGTAAGTCACGGCGCCGCACAGGCAGCGACCGGTCAGCTGGGCGCTCATTGGATGGGTACCTCCAACATCAATTCCCGGACATAACGCACCGGCGGTGAGCCGTAGGAAAGGACCGCATCATGATAGTGCTTCAACGTGAATTCCTTTCCCCAGGCTTTCTGCACTTCGGCCCGTAAGGCCATATGCTCCTGCGCGCCGACGAAGTAGGTCGGAAGTTGCGTAGCGGTGAGCTGGGCCCGGACCCACTTGGAGGCGGCCTCGCGCTCCTGTTGAAAAGTATCGTGCATCATCAGGTGCATCGCCTCTTCGCGCGACATCCCGTCTACGTGCACGGCCTGATCGAGGATCGCGTTCCCGATCGCCCGCAGATACCACTTCAGCTGGATCAGGTGCATGAGCGGATCGTGATCGAGAAACCCTTCCTGCACCATCATGCCTTCGGCATAGACGGCCCAGCCTTCGATGAACGCGCCGGATGCGAGCACCGCCCGTAACGGCGAGTCGTAGCGGTTTGCATGCGTGAGCTGCACGTAGTGGCCCGGCATGGCTTCGTGGATGGTGAGGTCGTAGATGGAGCGGGTGTTATATTCACGCAGGTAGGAGTTGACCTGTGAGTCATCCCAATCTTTTGGAATGGGCGAGACCGCAAAGAACGTCTTCTGCCCCTTATCCAATGGCCCCGGCGAATCGCAGTACGCCAACGCCACGCCGCGGGCGAATTCCGGCATCGGGATGATCTGGATGGGGTCATTGTAAACCGTCACGAGGTCGTGCGCTTTGACGAAACGCGACGTTTCTTCGAACGCGTGTTGGGCCGTTTCAAACACCTTGTCGCGGGCTGGGCGCTGGTCGTATGCCAGCTCCAGAGCCGCGAGGATGGCGGCCTGCTGCTCAGTTGGGTTGGGCATGACCGGCAGCGGCGGCGCATCCGAGCGGCCTGCCAGCACCGCCCGCGAAATGTCATACATTTCGCCACGGACCCGTTTCAGCTCGGATTGCGCGCGGTTGCGGATCTCCTGCCGGGTGAGCGGCGTGTCGAGATTGAAGCTCAGTTTGGCATCGTAGAAGGCGGCGCCGAGCCGGAAATCACCCGCAGCCTCCGGCAACAACTTCTTTTCCAGCCAGATTTGATGCTGTGCAACCGCAGTCCGGGCGGTAGCGATGGCTGCTTTCAGGGCCGTTTGCTGCGCTTCCGGCAATGTCCCCAACTGCGGCACCACCAGCTCATCAATGAGGTTGAGCACGCCGGAGTTTTGTTTGACCGCCGTTTCGGCGTGGATGCGCGGGACGAGTGCGGGATCGAGCGCTTCGCGTACTTGCAACAACAAACGCGGCAGCTCCGCCAACCGGCTGCTGACACTCTGGAGGCGTGTCGGTAACGGCGCGAAGTCGCGGGCCATGAGGAGGTAGATACTGTTACCGGCCAGGTCCGTGTAAATGAGCGGATTCCAGCGCCATTCTTTCAAGTGCTCGCTCGACCAGATGAGGTATTCGAGCTGGTTTTTCAGCAGGCGGGCGTCGACCTGGTGGGGGCGTGACATTTGCGCCGTATCCAGCGTGGCCATCTGCGCGAGCAGCTGGCGAGCGAGGCCGGTTCGTCGCGACTGGCCGTCGGCGCTCACGTCATCGAGCTGTGAGTCGTAACGATGCTCGCCGAGCGATGTTGCCAGTACAGGCGTCAACGGCAGCATCTGCGCCAGATAACGCTGGGCAATTTCGTCGAACGTCCGGTCCGAGGCGCTGGGGGGATTGCTGAAGTCCGGGGGTGGCTGGATCACCGTGCACGCCGCGAAGCCCACGATGGCAACTGAT
>Ga0268266_10004685_pt1 | contig 13024 bp, 10 predicted proteins | sample KBSS13metaG_FD_190356 | JGI IMG/M metagenome (GOLD analysis project Ga0268266, IMG submission 190356) | Switchgrass rhizosphere microbial communities from Kellogg Biological Station, Michigan, USA - KBS S1-3 metaG (SPAdes) (version 2) | ecosystem: Host-associated > Plants > Roots > Rhizosphere...
GGCAGCACCGATGCACATGAGACGTCGAACCGCCGCGCGGCTTCGTCGATGGCGCGATTGGCGCGCACGAGCGCGGCGAGAAATTCCTCGGTTTCGCCGGCGCGCGCGTTGCGGCGGCCGATGCGGATTTTTTGGCCCGAGGGCGCCGTCGTGATCTCCAGGCCTGCGGCGCGCGCCAGCTTGATCATCGGATTGGTTTCGGGATTGTGCATCCAGCGCGCGCCACGATCGAACGGCACGTCGAAGGTGGAAGCGTCGGTTTGACAACGGCCGCCGATCTGGCTCGCCGCTTCCACAACAATCACCTTGCGGTTCGCCGCCATGATCCGCCGCGCCGCAGCAATACCGGCCGCACCCGCGCCGATCACAACAATGTCAGCTTCCCGGGGCAACGGTGCCGCTCCGACGCGCGCTCCGAAAAAAACCGGAGTGACCGCCAGACCTGCGGACGCCGACAGGAAGGTGCGGCGGGTCATTGTCATGTCATGGTTTCCGGGGCCTGAAAAAAGCGAGAACAGCTAGCGAACTGTGCCGCATCTCACGTGACGCAGCAACACTCATGGTAAATCAATCATGATTGATCCGCATCTCGCATGAACTAAATTGAAACGGCTTGCGACCATGATAAGGAAACAAAAAAAGCGGGAGAAAAGCCGCTCCAGGGGAATGTCATGGGCGTAATGCTCGATACGATCGGCCAGTTGATTGCGGGCTACCTCCAGAAGGAAGTCCCGGGCTATGAGCCGTTCACACCCAGCGACCCCGAGCATCTGCGCGGCGTCATCGAGCCGGGCGACGTTCTGCTGGTTGAAGGCAACAACCGCATCTCCGGCATCATCAAATACCTGACACAATCGACCTGGTCGCATGGCGCGCTTTACGTCGGCCCGGTCGATGGCGCCTACGAACCCGACGGCGAACCGCATGTCCTGATCGAGGCCAATATCGGCGAAGGCGTGACCTCGGCGCCACTGTCGAAATATTATCCCTATCATACCCGCATCTGCCGCCCGATCGGCCTGTCCTACGAGGACCGCACCACGGTGTGCCGCTACGCCATCAACCGGATCGGCTTCGGCTATGACACCAAGAACATCGTCGATCTGATGCGCTTTCTGATCCCGCTGCCGGTGCCGCAGCGCTGGCGCCGGCGCATGATCGCGTTCGGCTCCGGCGACCCCACCAAGATCATCTGCTCGGCGCTGATCGCGCAGGCATTTGACGCGGTGCGCTACCCGATCCTGCCCAAGATCACGCGCGCTGCCTCGCGAAAAGCCCGGCGCGAAATCCTGCATATCCGCGATTCCTCGCTCTACATGCCGCGCGATTTCGACATCTCGCCCTATTTCGAAATCGTCAAACCCACCATCGTGCACGGCTTCGACTACACCGCCCTGCACTGGGCCGACAAACAGAAGCCGCTCCCGGAGGTAGCGGGCGAATTCGGTGTGTTTCCAGAGGTCAAATCGCCGCCAATTGTTCCTGAAGAGATTGACCAGGAAGCGCCGATTTCGGCTGAAGAAGTGATGATTCAGGAAGTGGCGATAGAGGAAATGACCTGCGGAACGACGATGGTCGAACGCGTCACCGTGTCGGAACATTATCTCGCCGTCGAATACGTCCCGGTTCGCCCGCCGGAGCGCCGCATGAAGCCGCGCGACAAGGCGCGGGAGATGGTGGGGTAGATACGATTCGTAGGATGGGCAAAGCGAAGCGTGCCCACCATTTCAAGCAACAATCCGGATGGGTGGTGGGCACGTCGCTTCGCGCCTTTGCCCACCCTACAAGCTAAAACCGCCCCGCCAGCGTCAGCCGCACCGCCAGCGGCTCTGCCGGATGCACATGCCGGTCCGCCACGCCGCCAATCGGTTCGCCCGGCAGCCGCGACAGATAGTAGTATTCGATCTGGTTGGTTTTCGCGTTGAAGAGATTGAGCACGTCGAGCTGCAGCCGCAAACCATTGTCGAATTTGTAACCCGCGCGTGCATTGAAGATCAGCGACGCCTGCGAATGCACGCTGTCGTCCTCGATCAGGGGACGCGGCCCAAAGTAGCGTCCACGCAACGCGCCGAACCAGCCGTCCTCCCCGCCGAACGTCACGCCGCCGGCCGCCACCCATGCCGGCGCACCTGGAATGAAATGGCCGGCAGGATCGAAATCGGTAAAGCGCGCGCGGGTGTAGGCGACGTCGAGATCGAGCCGCATCCACGGCAGTATTTGATACTGGTTGGTCCACTCGACACCGACGCGCCGGCTGGGACGGCTCGGTTCGGTGGTGCCGGCGTCGCCGACGAACAGCAGCTCCGAGTCGAAATCCAGCATGAATACCGCGAGCGAACTGGTGAGACCTTCGACCGCTTTGGTGCGGACGCCGATTTCGGCGCCCTTCGAGCGGACGAGTAACGGCACACGATCCTGCGGCGTCATCTTGTCGATCGGATCGACGGTGATCGTGGCACCTCTGATATCGTTGGAGTGCAGGCCGTAGCCGGCATTGCCGTAGAATTCGGTCTTGTACCACGGCCCGAGAACGATGCCGGCCTTGGGACTCGTCATCGACGCCTGCGCGTTGCCGGAATTTTGCGGCGTGTTGCTCAGCACGCTCCCCGCAAAATAATCCTCGCGGATGCCGACCGTGGTGCGCAGCCAGTCGGTCCAGCGTGCCGTCGTATCGGCCCACAGGCCGACATTGCCTTCCCGCACACTGTCTTCGCGCACGGTCGAGAGCGTCTCGCGCTGCAATGTCTTGAACAAAGCGACCCGGATATCATCACCGCGCGTCTGCAGCCCTACTCGGGTCTGCGTCTCGATGCCGCCGACGCGCACATCGAAGGCGTGGCTGGCATTGAGGCCATAGACCGTGCGCCGGTCCACCTGGCTGAACTGGTCGCCATGGACGGGATCCTCGAGAAAATAGGTGAAATTGTTGTAGAGCCGGAGCGACGAGTTGATCGCATAGGCGCTGATCTTGCTCTGCCCGTATTCGCTCGACTGCGCCCAGTTACCTGACAGCGAGAACCGGCTCGACGTGCCGCCGTCGGTCGGATCGAGCGTTCCGAAGCGGCCGATCACGCCCTGGTCGATCGCGCGCCGCGCCACCTGATCGGTCGAATTCCAGCCGTTGGAATAGGCCATCGCCGATAGCGTAAAGCCGTCGGTGGCGGTGCCCTGGCTGTAGCGCAGGACGCCGTTGATCTTGCGCACATTGTCCGCCACGTCCCACGGGCCATTGTATTTGACGCCCTCGACCGCCGCGAGCAACGTGCCTGCACCGACCGCCGTCGACCCTGCCGCCAGCCCACGGTGATAGCCGAATGTCCCGTTGGTGGTCTCCAATATGTTCTTGGGCAGCCGGTTGATGTAGTCAATCATGAGGGAGCCGGCGGAGCCGAAGTCGCCGACATCGGCGAAGTACGGACCCTTGCGTACATTCACCGACTGGATCAGTTCGGGAATCATGAAATTGATATCGGCATAGCCCTGCCCGTGGCCATGGGTCGGCATGTTGACGGGCATGCCGTCGATCTTGATGGCGAGATCGGTGCCGTGGTCGAGATTGAAGCCGCGCAGAAAATACTGGTTCGCTTTGCCTTCGCCGGAATGCTGGGTCACGATCAAGCCCGGCACCACCTCCAGCGCCTCGCCGGGGCGGGAGAAGGGCAGCGCGTTCACCTCCGCACCGCTGATGGTCGTGGCGCTGGCGGCGGTGGGCTGCATGTATGCCGGCCCTGCGGCCGCGGATCCCGACGTCACGCCGCTGCTGACCTGCGGTGCAACGGGTACACTTGGTTGAACCGGGGCCGGATTTCGCGCACTTCGCTCGCGGCGGGCCGGCTTGGGACGGCTGCGCGGCCTCGCTTCGGGTGGATTTACCGTCACCGCGGGAAGCCGGTCGGATGAAGGCGCCGCGGCGGTTTGGGCGTCTGCCGGAGACACCGTGGCAAACAGATATGCGGCGGCGGAAAATGCTCCCCAAGCAGCTCTACGCAACGCTCATGCCCTCGCATGATAACTGCTACAATCGGCGCGCGACCGCATCAGCTCGACTTAACCCGGCGTTTCACGCTAGCAAGCGCGGTATGACGATACAATATAAATATCATACTGCGTCAGGACGGAATTTTCCATGCAACGGATCACCATCACGATCGAAGACGATCTGCTCGCCGAGATCGACGCGGCGGCGGAAGCCCGCGGCTACCAGAACCGCTCCGAGATCATGCGCGATCTCGCCCGCGCCGGGTTGCAGCAGGACGCCGAGGACGCCGCACCATCGGGCCAATGCGTCGCGGCGCTGGTCTACGTCTACGACCACGCCGCGCGGGATCTATCGAAACGGCTGGTGCAGAATTTCCACGGTCATCACGATCTGTCGCTGGCGACGCTGCACGTCCATCTCGACGACGATTCCTGCATGGAGGTCACGGCGCTGAAGGGAGGGAGCGGCGAGGTCCGGCACTTTGCCGACCACATCATTGCCGAACGCGGCGTGCGCTACGGCCGCGTGGTGATGATCCCGACCGCATCCGACAAGAAGCCGAAGGCGCGCAAGCACGGCCATCGCCACGACTAGTTTCGTAGGATGGGTAGCCCGCATGAGCGCAGCGACATGCGGGATCGGCTTCGCAAAACAATGCTTAGCGGAGAGAGCGGCCCCGGATACCGCTACGCTCATCCGGGCTACGAAATACGTACTACCTGTCGGAGCGGCCGATCACGGCCATCAGCTCCGCGATCTTCTCCCGCTGATCGGCCTTGTTGCCGCTGGTGATCGCGTGCTCGACGCAATGCGACACGTGATCCCTCAACACTTCCTCCTCGACACGCCGCAGCGCGGCCCGAACCGCTGATATTTGCGTGACGATGTCGATGCAGTAGCGATCCTCGTCCACCATCTTGGCGAGGCCGCGGACCTGACCCTCGATCCGGCTGAGACGCTTTTGACAGGATGCCTTGATGTCTTTTCGCATGCAGCCTATATACCCCCACAGGGTATAGACTTCAAGGGCCGGAGCGGATGATGAACAAGAGCGAAAGCGCCCAACCAAACGGCGCGCCAAAGGCTGCCTGCTGCAGCGGTCACAGCCACGCCGGCCATGACCATTCCAGCCACGATCACCACCCCCACGCCGCCGAAACCGTTCGCGACCCTGTCTGCGGGATGACCGTGAACCCCACGACCAGCAAGCACCGCTTCGACTATCGCGGCGAGACTTTCCATTTCTGCTCGGCCAGCTGCCGCACCAAATTCGCCGCCGATCCAGTCGCGTATTTCGAGAAAGACAGCAGGCCGAAAGCCGCGGTGCCTGAAGGCGCCATCTACACCTGCCCGATGCATCCGGAGATTCGCCAGGTCGGCTCGGGAAGCTGCCCGATCTGCGGCATGGCGCTGGAGCCGGAGGTCGCAAGCCTCGACGCGCCGCCCAATCCGGAACTTGCCGACATGACGCGCCGCTTCTGGGTCGGCCTCGTGCTCGCGCTGCCGGCCGTCGCCCTGGAAATGGGTGGACACCTCGTCGGCGGCCATGGCTGGGTCGATCCGACGCTGTCGAACTGGATTCAGTTCGCCTTCGCCACGCCCGTCGTGCTGTGGGCCGGCTGGCCGTTCTTCGTGCGCGGCTGGCAGTCGCTCGTCACGCGCAATCTCAACATGTTCACGCTGATCGCGATGGGCACCGGCGTGGCCTATATCTACAGCGTCATCGGCACGGTTGCGCCCGGAATCTTCCCGGCCACCTTCCGCGGCCATGGCGGCGCGGTAGCCGTCTACTTCGAAGCCGCTGCCGTCATCACCGTGCTGGTCCTGCTCGGCCAGGTCCTCGAACTGCGCGCCCGCGAAGCGACATCGGGCGCGATCAAGGCGCTGCTCCAGCTTGCGCCGAAAACCGCGCGGCGGATCGGCGACGATGGCGCCGATCACGAGGTGGAAATCGATACGCTTGCAGTCGGCGATCATCTGCGCGTCCGCCCGGGCGAGAAAGTGCCCGTCGACGGCGTCATCCTCGAAGGCCGTTCCTCGCTCGATGAATCGCTGGTGACCGGCGAATCCATGCCCGTCACCAAGGACCCCGGCAGCAAGGTCATCGCAGGCACGCTCAACCAGTCCGGCGGGTTCGTGATGCGCGCCGACAAGGTCGGGCGCGACACGCTGCTGTCCCAGATCGTCAAGATGGTGGCGGATGCGCAGCGCTCGCGCGCGCCGATCCAGCGGCTCGCCGATCAGGTTTCCGGCTGGTTCGTGCCTGTCGTCATCGCCGTGGCGCTGATCGCGTTCGGTGCCTGGGCCTGGTTTGGGCCCGAACCGCGGATGGCGTTCGGCCTGGTCGCTGCCGTCAGCGTGCTCATCATCGCCTGCCCCTGCGCGCTCGGCCTCGCGACACCGATGTCGATCATGGTCGGCGTCGGGCGCGGCGCCCAGGCGGGCGTGCTGATCAAGAACGCCGAAGCGCTGGAGCGCATGGAGAAAATCGACACGCTGGTGGTCGACAAGACGGGCACGCTGACCGAGGGCAAGCCGAAGGTCGTCGCCATCGTCCCCGCGGAGGGATTTCACGACACCGATATCTTGCGGCTGGCAGCGACCGTGGAACGGGCGAGCGAGCACCCGCTGGCCGACGCCATCGTGCGGTCGGCCAAGGAACGCAATCTCGATCTCGGCAAGGTCGCCGAATTCGACTCGCCGACCGGCAAGGGCGCGACCGGCAAGGTCGATGGCAAAACCATCGTTCTCGGCAATACGACGTTCCTGCAATCGCTCGGCATCGATGCACAGTCATTGAACGATCAGGGCGAACGGCTGCGCGACGACGGCGCCACCGTCATCAACATCGCCGTCGACGGCAAGCTCGCGGGGCTGTTTGCCATCGCCGATCCGGTCAAAACTTCGACGCCCGACGCGCTGAAGGCGCTGGCGGCCGAGGGCATCAAGGTCATCATGCTCACCGGTGACAACAAGACCACGGCGAATGCCGTCGCACGCAGCCTTGGAATTACTGACGTCGAGGCGGAAGTGCTGCCCGATCAGAAGAGCGCGGTGGTCGCAAAACTGCAGAAGGCCGGACGGATCGTCGCGATGGCCGGCGACGGCGTCAACGACGCGCCGGCGCTGGCGGCGGCTGAAGTCGGTATCGCCATGGGTACCGGCACCGACGTCGCGATGGAAAGCGCGGGCGTCACGCTGTTGAAGGGCGACCTGGTCGGCATCGTCCGTGCCCGCCGCCTGTCGCAGGCGACCATGAGCAACATCCGCCAGAACCTGTTTTTCGCCTTCATCTACAACGCCGCCGGCATCCCGATCGCCGCCGGCATTCTCTATCCCACGTTCGGCCTGCTACTGTCGCCGATCATCGCCGCCGCGGCGATGGCGCTGTCGTCGGTGAGCGTGGTCGGCAACGCATTGCGGCTGCGGATGACGCGGCTGTAACAAGTTGACGTGCGTCAAGGCCGCGGCCGGTGGAAGGGCCATCTTTCCCTTGAAATGCTGCCCCCTCAGCAACGGGAGATTTGGCCATGACGCGTATGACGATGGCGACCGCCCTCACGGTCGCGGCACTTGCGGTTCCGGCGTGGGCGCAGGCCCCAGCCGGGCACGATCATTCTCACCCCGCGGACAGCGAAAAATCAGCTCCGGCCACTCCGGCTCCCGCACCGAGCCCCTCGGCCGCTGCACCGCAAGGCGGCGCGGGCATGATGGGCGGTATGGGCAACATGCCCATGATGAACGACATGAAGAACATGATGAGCAACATGTCCGCGATGCACTCGATGGGGATGATGCACATGATGGGCATGATGGGCCGCGGCACAGACGGGATGGCAACCATCGATCGCGTCGAAGGCCGCATCGCCTTTCTGCGCGCCGAACTGAAGATCACCGACGCCCAGGCTGACGCATGGAACGGCTTTGCGGATGCGTTGCGCACGAATGCCAGGAAGCTCGCGGAAGTTCGTGCAACGAAGCCCGGCGATGGACAACCGGCTTCCACCTTGACCGCCCGGCTGGACCAGCAGGAGCAGTGGCTGGGCGCGCGGCTCGATGGCACCCGGGCGATGAAATCCGCCTTCGCCAAGCTGAACGAGGCCTTGTCGGACGATCAGAAGAAGACGGCCAACGACCTCCTCGCCCCGCATCTGGGGATGGAAGCAATGGCGATGATGTCTATGCAGAGGTCCCCCGAACAAAAGGAACAGGGGCGGATGGGCATGGGTATGGGTATGGGCAAAAATAGACCCTGACGGCCTGGATCAGGCGGCGGCCTTCGCTGCCGTCCCACGCGGCAATCCGGCGCGCGCCAACCCGCCATACAGCGCCTCGCCCGGCATTTCCGATTTCAGGATCCCGCGCACCGCGACCAGCTTTTCGATATCGATGCCTGTCTTGAATCCTTTGCTCTCGCAGAGAAACACGAGGTCCTCGAACACGACGTTCCCGGTCGCGCCCGGCGCGAACGGGCAGCCGCCGAGGCCACCCAGCGATCCATCCAACACGCGCGCACCTGCGTCGAGCGCGGCGGAGGCGTTCGCGATACCCATGCCCCTCGTATCGTGCAGGTGAATGCAGATCGGCTTCGCGCCGGCGATCTTCACCGCCCCAGCTGTAAGTTCTCCCACCTGCTTCGGGCCGGCATAGCCGACCGTGTCGGCGATCGCGACCATGTCGACGCCGGCCTCGAACAGTTTTTCCGTCAGCCGCAGCACTTCCCGGGGGTCAACGGCGCCAACGATCGAGCAGCCCAGCGCCATTGAGATCGCCGAATTCACCACCGGCTTGTGCGCGCTGGCGTCGCGCAGCTCGCACAACCGCTTGACGTTGGCAATGGCCGACTCGCGCGAGCGGTTCGCATTGGCCTGGCTGTGCTCTTCGGTAGCCGAGACCACCGTCGCGACTTCGGCGACGCCGGAGGCGAGCGCCTCGTTGACGCCGCGCTCGTTCAGCGTCAGCGCGATGCCGTAGGCGCCGGGCAGCGAGGCCACCGTCCCGATGATGTCGCGCACGTCGGCGAATTGCGGAAAGGTTTTTGCCGGCAGGAACGAGCCGACCTCGAAATGCCGCACGCCCGCGGCGTATTCGTCGCGCATCCAGCGCTGCTTCGCTTCCGTCGACGGAAACGTCTTCACGAGCTGCAGGCCGTCGCGCAGCCCCACCTCGCGCAGTACGATCTTGTTGTCGGGATAGAGTTCCTGGACGCGGGTCATGGCAGCCTCATGCGGCGTTGTTTTTGGAAGACGGGGTTTGCTTGTCGAGTTCAGCACGAACGGCTTCGGTGTCGGCGCCCAGCACCGGCACCTTCAGCCCTTCGCCGATATTGCCGCCGTTCCACTCCACCGGCAACGCCGGAACCCGGAACGGCGCGCCATCGGCGTTGAAATTCTGCACCAGGCCGCCCGGACGGAGCACATGCGGGTCTTGCAGCAGGTCCTCCGGGCGGTTGATCGGCGAATAGGCGATGTTCAGCGCATCGAGCCTTGCCGACAGATCGACGATCTTCCAGCCCTTGATCACCTCGGCAACCCGCGGAATGATTCTCCCGCGCGCCAGAATCCGGTCGGTGGTGTTACGCAAGCTCGGATCGTCGACAAATTCCTGCAGCCCGAACTCGCGGCAGAAACTCCACCAGTGGCCCTCGGTGACGACACCGATAAAGATGCGATCGCCGTCCGCGGTGTCGAAGATGTCGTAGATCGGCCAGGCATGCTCGCGCTCCGGCATCGAGCGCGGCTTCCGGCCGGTCATCTCGTATTCGACCATATGCTGGGCGACCAGAAACAGGCAGTTCTCGAACAGCCCGATGCGGATGTCGGCGCCGTCCTTCTTGCCGCCGCGCTTCTCGTAGAGGGCGGCGAGAATGGCGATCGCACCGAACATGCCGCCCATGATGTCGTTGGCGGAAGAGCCGACGCGTTGCGGCTTTTCGCGCGTGCCGGTCATGGCCGCGAGCCCCGACATCATCTGCACGACCTCGTCGAGCGCTGGGCGATGCGCGTAGGGACCGGAAAGAAAGCCCTTGTGACCGGCGACGATCAGATGCGGATGCTTGCGCCGCAACTCTTCGGCGCCGAGGCCCTGCTTTTCGAGCTGCCCCTCGCGAAAGTTTTCCACAAAGACGTCAGCGCTTTCCAGCAGCCGGTGCATGGTCTCGCGGTCTTCGGCCTTGGCAAGATCGAGAACGACGCTGCGTTTGCCCCGGTTGAACAGCGGAAAGAACGAGGTTCCCATGCCGCCGAGCGAGCGGGTCTTGTCGCCCACCGGTGGCTCGACCTTGATGACCTCGGCGCCCAACTGCGCAAGGATCATGCCGCAGGTCGGACCCATCACCATATGGGTCATCTCGACGACCCTCACGCCGTCAAGCGGCAGTCCCGTCCCGGTCATCGCGCTTCTCCGTTAGTGGGCCCTTGCCGCCCTGGTTAGGCGTTCGCCCACCATCCGAACATTACATTCTCGCAAATACTGCATTCACCGTTTTGGAACGCAACCGCCATGGGCGAGTGTCTGTAATGCGGTCGGCGCCAATCCGCCCGACTCCCGGGGCCTTTGCCCAACCCTCTTGCCGAAGGCCCCGCCTATATCTACCTCTCGCGAGGGCTCTCACGAGAGGTTGAACCGCCATGCTGGACGCCGCCGTCAAGGCGATTTCGCAGATTCTGTCGCCGCCGATGCGCTCCATTCTGTGGCGCTCGATCGGGCTGGCGCTGGTGCTGATTACGGTGCTGGCGATCGGGCTGCAGCGGCTGTTGAGCTGGTTTGCCGAATCAGGCGAAGTGTGGGCCGAGGCGATGCTGGGGCCGGGCTTCCACACGACGCTCAACGTTCTCGCCTGGATCCTCTCGATCGCGGCAGGTCTTGGCGTCGTCCTCGGCGGCATTTTCCTGATGCCGGCGGTCACCTCGCTGATCGCGAGCGTGTTCGTCGACGACGTCGCCGAACATGTCGAGCGCGAACATTATCCGGCCGAACGCCCCGGCAACGCGCTGCCGCTCGGCGTCGCGATCCCGGAAGGCATCAAGACGGCGCTGCTGACCATCCTGGTCTATCTGATCGCGCTGCCCTTCGTGCTGTTCGCCGGCGCGGGCTTTCTGATCTTCTTTATCGCCACCGCCTGGCTGCTCGGCCGCGAATATTTCGAGCTTGCGGCGATGCGCTTCCGCTCACCGGCGGAAGCCAAAGCGATGCGCAAGGACAATGCCGCCACCGTGTTCACCGCGGGCCTGTTCATCGCAGCCTTCGTGTCGATCCCGATCGTCAACCTGGCGACGCCGTTGTTCGGCATGGCCTTCATGGTCCACATGCACAAGCGGCTGTCGGGTCCAAGGCCTGAACTGATCGAACCGGCGCGGCGGACCGGCGTTCCCACCACCTAACTATCCTTGGGATCCAGCCGATCGCGCGCAAACGGCACCAGCAGCACGCCCGCAATCGCCACGCAGGCAAGCATCGCCCAGGCTTCGTTGACACAGAGCGCCAGCGAAGCCTTTTCGACCATCGGCCGCACGAACGCCACGGCGGCCGCGTCGGGCGGACCCGGCGGCCGGTTGGCGAGCAGCGCCGGATCGAGCCCGATTGCCTTCGCCGCGCTGATATCTCCCGCCAGCAGGCGGACACGAAAATCCTCGGCGTACATTGCGACGCGGCCATACAGGATCGTGTCGATCAGCGCGATGCCGATGGCGCCGCCGAGATTCCGCATCAGGTTGAACAACCCGCTGGCGTCGGCGACTTCAATTTCGGGCAGCGCGCCCAGGGCGATGCGCGTCGGCGGCAACAGGCAAAACATGATGGCGACGCCGCGGACGATTTGCGGCCAGAACATCTCGTCGAAATCGGCCGTGCGCGGCTGAATGGCACTCAAGCCGAGCCCGAGCGCGAACAGGGCGAAACCGGCACCGGTAAGCGCGCGCGCGCCGATCCGGTTTTCCAGGATCGCGGCGATGGGGGCGGCGATGAGCTGCGCGATCCCTGTCACCAGCATGATGGTGCCGATCTCTAAGGCATCGTGACGGCGCACGAAGGCGAGAAACACCGGCATCAGATAGACCGAGCCGAACAGACCGACGCCAAGGCAAAAGCTCAGGGCGCAGCCGACCGCAAACGAACGCCGCTGCAGTGTAACAAGCCGCACCACCGGATGCCTGGCGCCCAGGCTGCGATGGACGAATAGACCCAAGCCGACCGCGCTTCCCGCCAACAAGACCATGCAGGTGGGTGACAACCAGCCGTGATGAGGTGCTTGCTTCAAGCCGATCTCAAGCGCCGCGAGGGCCGCGGCCAGCAGCACGAGAGAGCCGCTATCCAGTTTCGCAAGCTCGGCGAAATCCGTGTTCTGGCGCAGTAGCAGGAACGGCGTCACCAAAGTCACGATCAGCCCGGGGATGACGTTGATCAGGAACAGCCACGGCCACGACCAGGTCTCCGTGATCCAGCCGCCGACCACCGGACCAACCGTCGGCGCCAGCACCGCGACGACCCCGCCGATCGTGGTGGCGACGGCGTGAAGCCGGCGCGGAAACAACAGAAACACCGCGGTGAAGACTGCAGGGATCAGCACGCCACCGGCAAATCCCTGCACCACGCGGAATACAAGCAGCACAGCAAAGCCGCCGCTGTAGGCGCAGCCAATCGAGGCAAGGGTGAAGAGCGCCACTGCTGCAGCGACCAGCCACCGCAACGTCAGCACGCGCGTGAACAGGCCGGTCAGGGGTATAGCGACGACCTCCGCGATCAGGTAGGCGGTCTGGACCCAGCTCATCGCATCCTGGGAAATCGCAAGCGCCTGCTGGATCGCGGGCAACGACGTCGCCACCACCTGGATGTCGAGGATCGCCATGAACATGCCAAGGCACATCAGGAGGAACGCGGCCCAGGTTTTGATGGAAGGCGTGACGGCCGCGGCGCAGGACGTGAGCTCCTGCCGGTTGCTCATCGGACCGGGCGCGCCAGCCGTCCGCCGGTCGCGGAAAGCGCGTGGGTTTCGGCACGTATCCGGATTGCGAGCACTGCGGCGTTGAGCGCGGTAAAGATCAGCGC
>Ga0268266_10004689_pt1 | contig 13018 bp, 14 predicted proteins | sample KBSS13metaG_FD_190356 | JGI IMG/M metagenome (GOLD analysis project Ga0268266, IMG submission 190356) | Switchgrass rhizosphere microbial communities from Kellogg Biological Station, Michigan, USA - KBS S1-3 metaG (SPAdes) (version 2) | ecosystem: Host-associated > Plants > Roots > Rhizosphere...
CCATCGCCAAGATGAAGGCGCTCGAGACGGCGCGGCCGCGCGCGGAAGGCGCGACCGCTGCGGCGAGCCGCTTCCGCCACATGGCGCAGGCGGTGCGGCTGCTGGCCAGCATGCAGCTCCCGTCGGAGACGCTGCAGAAGATCCTGGCGCCGGCCGAGAAGCGCACCGCGGAGGTGCTGTTCTATACCGGCTGCAACGTGCTGCGCACGCCGCACATCGTGCTCAACGTGATGGACATCCTCGACTCGCTCGAGCTCGATTTCGACGTGGTCGGCGGCACGGCCCACTGCTGCGGCGTCTATCAGTTCCAGGAAGCCGATCTGCCGACCTACGAGCGGATGGGCCATCGCACCTTCCAGCGTTTCGGCCAGTCCGGCGCCTCCAAGGTGCTGACCTGGTGTCCGACCTGCACCAAGAACTTCGACGAACTGGAGCAGGCGGTCGAACCGGCGTCGTTCGACCTCGGCCATGTCAGCGAGTTCCTCGCCGCCAACCTCGACGCGCTCAAGGCGCGCTTCAGGCCCGACCAGCCCCGGCGCCGCGTGGTGATCCACGAGCATCTCGGCATCGGTGCGACGCTGTCGAGCATCGCCAACCTCCTGAAGGCCGTGCCGAACCTCGAGCTGGTCGAACTGCCGCAGGATTCGGGCTTCTCCTATGCCTGCGGTGGGCAGGCGGCGAAGTTCAAGGACCGCGAGCAGGCGATCCATCGCGCGCTGGCCGAAGGCGCGGTCGCGGCCGGCGCCGACACGATCGTCACCATGTACCATTCCTGCCATCGCGCTCTTTCCGGCGCGGAGGTGGTCTATCCGCTGAAGGTCGTGAACTTCACCGACGTGCTTGCCGAGGCGCTCGGCCGCGGCGGACATCCGGATTACTACCGGCTCTACAAGAAGGGCGGCGCGATGGACGAGGCGGTCGCGGCGGCGCGCACGTTCCTGCAGGACAACGGCGTGCGGGTCGACGAGAGCTCGGTGCAATCGCTCACCGCCGACATCTTCAACGAGACCGGCCTCGGCGGCTCACGCGACGATTTCCGCGAGGCCTTCACCGCGCTCGCCCGGCAGTCCTGATCGAAGATTCCCTCTAACTTTGAATCGCTGGGAGCGCGGCTCTCCAGAGCCGCTCTTCTTCGCGTTGTGGTATCCCATGAGCGGCTCTGGAGAGCCGCGCTCCCAGCAATCCGATTCCAAAGAGAAATCGGACAAAGTTGGCGCCTGTGAGATTCCCTCCCCCGCAAGCGGGGGAGGTGTCAGCGTCTTACGCTGACGGAGGGGGCGTGACGCACCATCTCGCGTTGAGCAACCCCTCCGTCGCGGATTACCGCGCCACCTCCCCCGCGAGCGGGGGAGGCAAGTTCAGCGCATCATGCGTCAGCCGCTCGAAGTCCCGGTCCCATTGTTCGGCGCCGGCGCGCGTGGCGTCGTACACGGAACTGCCGATCGCCTCGCCAATATCGGTATGGAGTCCGGCCCAGGCGACAGGCTCGCCGCGCAACGGCGATGCCACCACGATGCAGTCCGTTCCGGTGCCGGTGATGGCGGTCCCGCGCGGTGCGTTCTGAAAGTCGATGACGGCGGCGGTTCTCGCCTGCGCAACGATTGAGATCGCTTCGATCAGCGCGCCGTCGGTCAGCGGCACGGAGACATGCACCAGCGTGTTGATCGTGCCGGCGTGGAGGCCCTGGGCCTTGCGGGAGCCGACACGCTCGCCGTTCGAGAGGCCGACCGTGGTCAGGCAGGCAGCCTCGACGCCTCCGGCGCGCCGCCGGCAAAGATGATGACGGCGGATATCGCGAGAGGTCATGAAGGCCAGCGCATTCGGAAGCCCGGATTGCGCCAGTCGGGCTTTCAGGAAGGCATGCGGATCGACCGAGGGACCAAGATCGCTGTTGCGGACCTCGACCCAGACGACATCGGTGACGATGGCGAAACCGGGGTGAAGCAGCGACCAGCCCAGCGTGCGTTGCGGCTCGGCAAAGCGGGCCGTCAGGAACGGCGGCGCGCAGTCCACGGCAAAAGCCGCGCGGGCGGCCTCTGACAAAGGCTACTTTTCCTTGATCGACAGCACCGCCCAGGCGGCGTCGGCGAAGAAGCGGGCATGGGCCGACAGCGACCCGGTGAAGCGTCCGTACACCTTGTAGGCGGCCGGCTGCATGACGACGCCGATGGCGGCTGCGGCCGCGAGATCGGCGTTGCGGCGCGGGATCTCGCCCGTCTTCATCGCCTGGCTGATCACCTCGCGCACGACGTTCACCGGATTGGGCGTGCCGTCAGGTACCTGGATCAGGAACGAATGCTGGTTCAGCAGGTGATAGGCGAACAGGGGCCAGTCGCGGTCGGCCCAGTCGCAATAGCAGCGCACGATCGCCTCGATCTTCGCCTTGAGTCCCTTGAGCGGCTTGTGCGCCGTCATCAGCGCCTCGGCCAGCGCACGGTGATGGCCGAGGAAGAGATCGAGCGCGAGCTGCTCCTTGCTCGGAAAGTAGCGGTAGATCGTGCCCTCGGCGATCGACGCCGCCATGGCGATCTCCTTGGTCGTCGTCTCGGCGACGCCGCGCGCCACGAACAGCGTGAGCGCGGCGCGTTCGACCCGCGCCTTGGTTTCCTCGGCCTTCCCCATCAGGCCATTTTAGGAGGCGCGGCCGGGCTATGAAAGGTCGGACAGCCACCGCCAGTCGATCACCCATTCCTCCGTCTCGGCCAGGTTCTCGAGCAGCAGGTAAACGAACAACGCCTTCTGGATATGCATGATGCCCTCCTCAAAAGTGAGCATGCACTCATAATAAGTGAGTGTGTGCTCAATTTCAAGAGGTGCTTCATCGTGGTGGACGCAATCGCTGCCGCCTTCTAAGGTTGGTCCACCCAGACGAACCCTGTGGAAGAGACCGCGCCCCCTTCTTTGCCGAAGAGGAAGCGGCGCCGAAGGAGCAACCGGCCCCGGAAACTCTCAGGCAAACGGACCGCAGGGGGATTGGGTCTCTGGAAAGCGGCGGCGCCTCAAGCGCCGCCCACCGACGAAGTAAGGCCGTCGTGCGCCTCGGAAGGCGCCGGCCGGCCGAATCTTTCAGGTCTCCGGACAGAGGGGGTCGCGAACGGCGCAGTCCTTGCGTCGGGACAACGCGACCTTGTGGAGACCGTCTTGAGCGAACCCACCGTCGGCCCTCTCAAGCGCACGCCGTTGCATGCGCTGCACCAGGAATTGGGCGCACGCCTCGTGCCCTTCGCGGGCTACGAGATGCCGGTCCAGTACCCGACCGGAATCCTGGCCGAGCACGCCCAGACGCGCACGTCGGCCGGCCTGTTCGACGTCTCGCACATGGGGCAGATCCGCTTGACCGGGAAAGCCGGACAGAGCGCTGCCAGGGCGCTCGAGACCCTGGTGCCGGGCGATATCGCAGGCCTGCAGCCCGGCCAGCAGCGCTACACGCAATTCACCAACGAGGCGGGCGGAATACTCGACGACCTGATGGTGACCTCGACCGGCGATCATCTGCTCGTGGTGGTCAATGCCGCCTGCAAGGACGACGATCTCGCCCATATCCGCAAGCACCTGTCGGCGAGCTGCGAGATCGAGCCGATGTTCGCGCGCGGGCTGCTCGCGCTGCAAGGGCCGCTGGCGGCGCAGGCGCTGGCGCGTCTCGTACCATCGGTCGCGACGATGAAGTTCATGACCGGCGCTTTCGTCACGATCGATGGCGCGCAATGTTATGTCACGCGCTCGGGCTATACCGGCGGCGACGGCTACGAGATCTCCACGCCGGCCGACAGGGCCGACCCGATCGCCCGCCTGCTGCTGGCCCAGCCGGAGGTCAAGCCGATCGGGCTGGGCGCGCGCGATTCGCTGCGCCTCGAAGCCGGCCTGTGCCTCTACGGCCACGACATCGACATCACGACGACGCCGATCGAGGCGGTCCTGCTGTGGAGCATCGGCAAGGAGCGCCGCGTCCAGGGCGGCTTCCCCGGCGCGTCCGTCATCCGGAAGCAGATTGCGGAAGGCGCGGCGCGCAAGCGGGTCGGCCTCCTGCCCGAGGGCAAGGCGATCGCGCGCGAGGGTGCGGAGATCGCGGTCGGCGGTCGGATCGTCGGCAAGGTCACGTCCGGCGGCTTCGCGCCGACTCTCGGCCGTGCCGTCGCCATGGGCTACGTCGAGAAGGTCCAGTCAGCCAACGGTACGAAAGTCGAGCTCGTGGTGCGCGGCAAGCCCGTGCCGGCCGAGATCGTGCCCATGCCCTTCGTCAAGCATGCCTACTACCGCGGATAGGAGACCCCGATGAGCGTCAAGTACAGCAACGAGCACGAATGGATCCGCGTCGAGGGCGATGTCGGCACGGTCGGCATCAGCCAGTACGCCCAGGAGCAGTTGGGTGACGTGGTGTTCGTCGACGTGCCGCAGGCCGGCCGCAAGATCGCCAAGGGCGAATCCGTCGCGGTCGTCGAATCGGTCAAGGCGGCGTCCGACATCTATACGCCCGCCGCGGGTGAAGTGACCGAAGGCAATGCCGCGCTGGCCGACGCACCGGGCGACATCAACGCCGATCCGATGGGCAAGGGTTGGATCTTCAAGGTCAGGCTCAGCAATCCGGCCGACCTCGACGGGCTGATGGACCAGGCCGCCTACGACGCCTTCGTGAAGAGCCTCGGATAAGGCAGGCGGCGATGCGCTGGGGGCGCGTCACTCCAGTGACGCGTTTTCCTCGCGGTCGCCACACCGCATGACGCGTCACTGGAGTGACGCGCCCCCAGCAATGAAAGACTGGAGCGTTTGATGCGTTATCTGCCGCTTACCGACGCCGACCGCCGCGAGATGCTGTCGGTCATCGGCGCCAAGTCGGTCGACGAGCTGTTCCGCGACGTGCCGCAGGCCGCGCGGCTCGGCACCAAGGTGGCGGGCCTGTCCGACCATCTTGGCGAACTCGAGGTCGAGCGCGCCTTCCAGTCCTATGCGGCGAAGAACGTGTCGCCGTCGGTCGCGCCGTTCTTCATCGGCGCCGGCGCCTATCGCCATCATGTGCCGTCGACCGTCGACTACATGATCCAGCGCGGCGAATTCCTGACGTCGTACACGCCGTACCAGCCCGAGATCACGCAGGGCACGCTGCAGTACCTGTTCGAGTTCCAGACGCAGGTGACGATGCTCACCGACATGGAGGTGGCGAACGCCTCGATGTACGACGGTTCGACCGGCGCGGCCGAAGCCGTGCTGATGGCCAACCGCGTGACCCGCCGCCACAAGGCGCTGATCTCAGGCGGCCTGCATCCGCACTATCGCAGCATCATCCAGACAACCGCGCACTGGGAAGGATACCAGGCGGTGATCGGCAAGGCCGACGTCGACGGGCTCGAGGACCTGATCGCGGGCATCGACAAGGAGACCTCCTGCGTCGTCGTCCAGAACCCGAGCTTCTTCGGCCATGTCCGTGATTTCGGGAAGCTGGCGGAGGCCTGCCACGCGGCGGGCGCGCTGCTGATCGTCGCGGTGACCGAGGTCGTCTCGCTCGGCCTCCTGAAGCCGCCGGGCGAGATGGGGGCGGACATCGTGGTCTGCGAGGGCCAGTCGATCGGCAACGGGCTCGGCTTCGGCGGCCCCTATGTCGGGCTGTTCGCGACGCGCGAGAAATACATGCGGCAGATGCCGGGCCGGCTGTGCGGCGAGACCGTCGATGCGGACGGCAAGCGCGGCTTCGTGCTGACGCTGTCGACGCGCGAGCAGCATATCCGCCGCGAGAAGGCGACCTCGAACATCTGCACTAACGCCGGCCTGTGCGCTCTGGCCTTCACCGTGCATCTGACGTTGCTGGGCGAGGCGGGCTTTACACGGCTGTCCGAGCTCAACCACGCGAAGGCGTCCATGCTCGCGGACAAGCTCGCCGCCGTGCCGGGCCTGCAGCTCGTCAACGACAGCTTCTTCAACGAATTCACCGTGCGCCTGCCCAAGCCGGCCGCGCCGGTCGTCGAGGCGCTGGCGGCCAAACGAATACTCGCCGGCGTGCCGGTATCGCGGCTGCTGCCCGACGATCCGTCCGTCGCCAACCTGCTGCTGCTCGCGGCGACCGAGACCGCGACCGATGACGGCATGAACGCGCTCGTCGCCGGTTTGAAAGAGGTGCTGTGATGGACCGTTCCCAGGGCCGCACCGGCGGCATCGTTTCGGTTGGTGCCTCCGCGCCCGCGACCTTCACCGGCAACCGCGCGCTGCAGATCGAGGAGCCGCTGATCTTCGAGATGGGCCAGCCGGGACGCTGCGGCGTCGATCTTCCCGAGCCGCCGAAGGTGAAGGATCGCCTCAACGGCCTGCGCCGCACCGGCGGGATCGGCTTGCCGGGCCTCAGCGAGCCGCAGGTCGTGCAGCACTACACGCGCCTCAGCCAGAAGAACTACGCCATCGACATGGGCGTCTACCCGCTGGGTTCGTGCACGATGAAGCACAATCCGCGCCTCAACGAGAAGGTGGCGCGCTTCGCCGGCATCGGCGACCTCCATCCGCTGCAGCCGGTCTCGACCGTGCAAGGCGCCCTCGAATTGATCGATCGCCTGGCGCACTGGCTCAAGACGCTGACCGGCATGCCGGCCGTGGCGATGTCGCCCGCCGCCGGCGCGCATGGCGAGATGTGCGGCATGATGGCGATCGCCGCCGCGCTCGAGGCGAAGGGCGAGCGCGCCCGGCGTCGCATCGTGCTGGCGCCGGAGTCGGCGCATGGCACCAATCCGGCGACGGCCGCGGCGCTCGGCTTCACCGTGAAGCCGATCCCGGCCAACGAGAGCGGCCGGGTCGATCTCGCCGCGCTCAAGGCCGCGCTCGGGCCGGAGGTCGCGGCGATCATGCTGACCAATCCCAACACCTGTGGCCTGTTCGAATCGGAGATCGTCGAGATCTCCGAGGCCGTGCACGCGGCGGGCGCGTACTTCTATTGCGACGGCGCCAACTTCAACGCCATCGCCGGCCGGGTGCGGCCGGGCGATCTCGGCGTCGACTGCATGCACATCAACCTGCACAAGACCTTCTCGACACCGCACGGCGGCGGCGGGCCGGGCGCGGGGCCGGTGGTGCTGTCCGCCGCGCTGGCGCCCTACGCGCCCTATCCCTGGATCGTGAAGGATGGCGATGGCTGGACCGTCGCCGAGGACGGCGCCAAGGTCGACGGCCAGCCGCTCGGCCGCCTCAAGGCCTTCCACGGCCAGATGGGCATGTTCACGCGCGCGCTCGCCTACATGATGAGCCACGGCGCCGACGGGCTGAAGCAGGCCTCCGAGGATGCCGTGCTGTCGGCCAACTACGTGATGGCCGCGTTGAAGGACGTCATGACGCCGGCGTTCGACGGCCCGTGCATGCACGAGGCGCTGTTCGACGACGGCTTCCTCAAGGACACCGGCGTCAGCACCCTCGACTTCGCCAAGGCGATGATCGACGAGGGCTATCATCCGATGACGATGTATTTTCCGCTGGTCGTGCACGGCGCGATGCTGATCGAGCCGACCGAGAGCCAGGCCAAGGAGGACCTCGACCAGTTCATCGCCGCGCTGCGCTCGCTCGCCGAACGCGCGAAGAGCGGCACGGCCGCCGAGGACTTCAAGGCCGCCCCGCGCTTCGCTCCCCGGCGTCGCCTCGACGAAACCCTCGCCGCCCGCAAGCCGGTGCTGCGCTGGCGCCCGAGCAACAGCTTCAAGCAGGCGGCGGAATGAGGCTCGCGTACGATTGGGATAACCTTGATTGGTCGTATTCCATGGGATACAGAAGCAGTTGATCGAGGTACGCCAGACAAAGGTCTTTGCCGCGTGGCTCGAGCGGTTGAAGGATCGAAATGCGCGGTCACGCATCCAAGTGCGTCTTGACCGCCTGGCTCTGGGCCTCGCCGGTGACGTGAAGCCGGTCGGAGGCGGCGTCAGCGAACTGCGCATCGACTACGGTCCAGGCTACCGAGTGTACTTCACTCAGCAGGGTCGCGAGTTGGTGATGCTGTTGGTCGGCGGCGACAAGCGAACGCAGGCCCGGGATATCGAACGAGCCATGGCCATGGCTCGCGACCTCTAGGAGAGCGGCATGGCACGCAGGAAAGTCCAGACGACACCCTATGACGGCGCGGCATTGCTCAAGACGCCGCAGGATATCGCCGCGTACCTGGAGGCGGCCATGGAAGATGGCGATCCGCGTGTGATCGCCGCCGCCCTCGGCACTATCGCGCGGGCCAGAGGCATGACCGAATTGGCGCGAGAGGCGGGGCTTGGCCGCGAGAGCCTGTACAAGGCTTTGTCGCCGGACGGAAACCCCGAGTTCTCCACGGTATTGAAGGTAGTTCGCGCGCTGGGGCTCCGGCTCCACGCCGAAGCGGTGTGAAGCGGACACCGAATGAGGTCTAAACGGCGGACTCGATGTCCGTCCCGGGAAGGTCGTCGCCCTTGAACATCAACGGAACTTTCAGAGCGCCGTGCGAACCTCGGCTGCAGTTATCGGCATGGATCGAACTCCTGCAACGCTCATGAATTCGTCCACGTCAGCGGCAGCCTCTTCGATTGACGTGCCGGACGCAGCATAGGGCAAGAGTCGCCTCGTGGACGGCGATCGCCGCTCTCAACGCAATATCGTCAACGCGTATTGCGGTAGGACTTTCTAACCGCGCGCAGAGTCGGCAAGGTCGTCTTCCGTTCAATCGAGGCCGGCGGACAGCATGCGCATTTTCACGACACTCCCCCAGGAGGACCTGCGAAAGGTCGGCCCCGCCGCGCAAGCGATCGAGGCCGACGGCTATACCGGCGTCAGCACGCAGGAGAACCGGCACGATCCGTTCCTCTCGCTTGCCGTGGCCGGTGTCGCGACGAAGAGAATCGAGCTGCATACCGGCGTCGCGATCTCTTTCCCGCGGTCGCCGATGGTGGCGGCCAACATCGGCTGGGATCTTGCCGCCAGCACGGACGGGCGGTTCACGCTGGGGCTGGGCTCGCAGATCCGGCCGCACAACGAGAAGCGCTTCTCCGTGCCGTGGTCGGCGCCGGCACCGCGCATGCGCGAGTACATCCAGGCGGTGCGTGCGATCTGGGCGGCGTGGAAGGGCGACGGCAAGCTCAACTACGAGGGCAAGCATTACCGCTTCACCCTGATGACGCCGAACTTCGTGCCGGAGCCCTACGACGCCCCGGCGCCGCGCATCGGACTCGCGGCCGTCGGGCCGGCGATGCTGAAGGTCGCGGCCGAGGAATCCGACGCAGCCAAGCTCCACGTCTTCTGCACGCGGCAGTATCTCGAGAATCGCATCATGCCGATCCTCACCGAAGGGCTCGCCAAGTCGGGCCGCAAGCGCGAGGACTTCGACATTTCGGGCGGCGGCTTCCTCGTCACCGGCAGGGACGACGAGGCCGTCGCCGGGCTGTTCGACTGGGTGCGCTACCGCGTGGCCTTCTATGGCTCGACGCCTGCCTACTGGCCGGTGTTCGAGGAGCACGGGCTCGGCGACCTCGGCCGCAAGCTCAACGCCATGACCAAAGCGGGCGCGTGGGACAAGATCGCCGGTGAGGTCTCCGACGACGTCGTGCATCTGTTCGCGGCCGTCGGACGGCACGACCAGATCGCCAAGGCGATCGAGGAGCGCTTCGGCGGGCTGGTCGATTCGGTCAGCGCCAGCGCCAATTCGTCCAAGCCTGCCGATCTGCCGCCCGACCTGATACAGGACATCGCGCGCATCCCGACTCGCTATCGGCCTGCCGCCTGATCGAGAGGTCGGCGAGACGCGCCGACTATGGCATCGACCTCGTCAGGCCGCAGTGGCCGCTGATCGCCGCTACGTGTCCTCGGCGAGCTTGCCGATCACGTCGCGCAGGATGGCCGGCGCCTCACGGAAGGGCGCCGGCTCGGGGTTCTCGTCGCGGAAGCGCAGCGCCATGACCAGCGGCACCCAGCCGCCGGCCTCGACGTCCACCAGCGCCGGAAACGGGTAGGCATCCAGCGCGAGCTTCTCGGTGTTGTCGGGCCGCGGTGCGCGGCAGTTTTCGGCCGGCGAGCTGACCAGGTACTCGCGACAGACCATCGGCCGGTCGGGATGGATCGAGCAGGATTCGGCCTCGAGGAAGGGGCAGGCGATGCCCAACCTGAAATACGCGAACGAGAGCTCGGTGCGTTCCTCCGCCGTCCCCGTCGGCGTGCGGTCGATCAGGTCTCCGAGCTTCTCCAGCGCTATTTCGAAGCGCCGGCGGATCATCGTACGGCGCGGTTCGGGCATCGCATCGACCAGCCGGGCAAGGGCGCGGGCTTCGCTGGGCGCCAGCGCCACGAGCTGCCGGCAACAGGCGCCGCAGCCGGCTCGGCAGGAGATGGGACGGCCCGCGGCCTCTGCTCTCGCCGCGGCCCGGTCGGCGAACAGGCTGCTCAAGCCGCGCAGGATCGGCAGAAGCGCCTCCATCGTGACGGGCCCGGCCGGCACGGTGAGATCCAGTGGCAGCCGTTCGCCGCCGACCACCAGCACCACCCGGCCGTGCCGCGTCGGTTCGCCCGGCACGCCGGCCGACAGTCGGACGACGGGGGACTGCTCGCTCACACCGTCACCAGCCGGCCGATCACCTCGCGCAGGATCGCCGGGGCCTCCCGGTTTGCGGCTGGTTCGGCGGTCTCGTCACGAAAGCGCAGCGCCAGGACCAGCGCCACCCAGCCACCGGCCTCGACCTGCACGAGGGCAGGCAGGGGATCGGCTTCGAGCGTGACCTTCTCGATGGTGTCGGCCCGCGGCGTGCGGCAGTTGTCGGCCGGCGAGGTGACGAGATATTCGCGGCAGGCCATCGGCCGGTCGGGATGGATCGAGCAGGATTCGTCTTCCAGGAAGGGGCAGGCGATGCCCAACCGGAAATAGGCCGTGCCGAGCGCGCTGCGTTCGGCCGGCGTGCGGGTGCCCATGCGGCCGAGCAGGTCCGCGGCTTCCAACGTCTGCAGGGCGCTTTCGAAGCGGCTCCGGATCAGCGACTGGCGCGGTTCGGGCAGCGCGTCGACGAGGCGGGCGAGGGCGCGGGCTTCGCTGGGCGCGAGCGGCACGAGCTGGCGGCAGCAGGCACCGCAGCCGGCGCGGCAGGAGATCGCGCGGCCCTCGGCCCCGGCCTGGTTCGTCGCGCGCTCGGCGAACAGGCTGCTGAGGCCGCGCAGGATGGGCAGGAGCTGCTCGACCGTCACGGACCCCGCCGGCACCGTGAGCGCCAGCGGCAGTCGCTCGCCGCCGATATTCAGCACGACCTGGCCGGTCGTCTGCGCCTTGCCCGGCACGTCGGCCGAGAGGCGAACGGGGTCGTCTCGTTGCACCATGCGCCCATGAGCGTATCGCAAAAATCTCCCATCTTGCGATAGGGAGTCGGCTGGCGTGGTTCGGTGACCTCGCCCGCCCGACGGTGCCTCGAACCGGTCGGGTCAGTCGCGTTGTGGTTCGGCGGACAGCGGGTCGTCCGTGTCGATCCGGATATAGTCGCTCTGTCCGGGCGTGACGGTCATCAAGGTCACGCCGTCAGGGTAATGGAAGCGATGCCAGACACCTTTCGGGACGATCGCGAGCATGCCCGCCCTCACATCGAAGGACTGCAGCCCGCCTTCCGTCGCGATCTGCAGGGTTGCCGCCCCGTCGAGCACATGCACCAGCTCGTCGCCGTCGGCATGTCTCTCCCAAGCCCCTCTTCCGGCCGATTTGTTCGCGAAGATGGTCGCGTCGCGATAGGGCGCCAATTGGGAAGAAGACCCTTGGCGCTCGGCCCTGGTCGAGGTCGGTTTGCGGTCGCGGAACGTCGTGAGCTTCGCCAGCTCAGCCTTGAGATCGATGAGCATCATGGCAAGGCACGCTTGCACGTGACTGTTACGGTTCTGCGACGTGAGTTGGCTGGACTGTGAGAGGAGAGCGGGTTTCGGCACAAAGAAAAACCCCCGTCTTGCGACGGGGGTCATAGGTAGCCCGCGATTAGTTTTGTGCGGGCGATCCGGATTCCGGAAACTCAGTGCAGGCGGCGCGGCAGCTCGGCGATCGCCTGGTCGACCAGGTCCTGCGACTTGCCCGAGCCGACCTGATCGCGCAGCAGGGCGCGGGTGGCGCCAAGCGCCACGTCGACGGCGGTGTCGCGCACCTGCTTGGACGCAGCGGCTTCGGATTGAGCAATGCGGTCGAGCGCCTGCTGCTCGCGCAGCGCAACGGCGTTCTGCAGGCTGGCCGCGGCACGGGCCTGCATGCGGGCCACCTCGTCGCGCGCCTGGGCGATGATGCCCTCGGCCTCGGCGGTCGCCTGGGCCAGCGTCTTTTCGGCAGCGGACTTGGCCGCGACGGCCTCGGCGCGCAGGCGCTCGGCGTCGGCCAGCGATTTGGAGATGGCCGCCGAGCGCTTGTCGAGCATCTCGGCGACCTTGGTCCACAGGATCTTGCCGAGCAGGACCACGAACAGCACGAAGGCAATCGCGACCCAGGTCTCGGGATTGTGGAAGAAGCCGGGGTCATCGCCCTCCACGGCCATTTGGGCGGCCTTGTCGGCGGCCCATGCGGTGCCGAACATCACTGGCCTCCCTTCGCAGCAGAGATCTTGGCCCTGAGCGCGCCCGCATCGGCTGGTTGGCCGGCGAGCTTGCCGTAGACATCGGCCGCGATCTCGTGCGCCATGTCCTCGAGGCCTTCCAGCACCTGGGCACGCTGGCCGGCGATGCGCTTCTCGGCCTCGTCGATCCGCCCGTTGATCTTTTCGGCCAGCTCGGTGAGGCGTGCCGTGGCGGCGGCGCTGTCGGCTTCGTTGCGCTCGCGCTGGAGGCGGCGAGCCTCCTCGCGCGCATCAGCAAGGCGTTTCTCGTAGGCGGCAACGAGGGCACGGGTGTCCTCGCTCGCCTTCTCGGCCGCGTCCAGGTCGCCCTGGATCTTGGCCTGGCGCCTGTCGAGCGTGTCGGAGATCGCGGGAATCGCGAGCTTCGACATCACCAGGTACAGCACCACGAAGGTGATCACCAGCCAGACGATCTGGGGCGCGAAGTCGTGGAAGTTGAGCTGCGGCATGCCTCCTCCGGAAGCCTGCGCCGCTCCGCT
>Ga0268266_10004692_pt1 | contig 13013 bp, 10 predicted proteins | sample KBSS13metaG_FD_190356 | JGI IMG/M metagenome (GOLD analysis project Ga0268266, IMG submission 190356) | Switchgrass rhizosphere microbial communities from Kellogg Biological Station, Michigan, USA - KBS S1-3 metaG (SPAdes) (version 2) | ecosystem: Host-associated > Plants > Roots > Rhizosphere...
CGCAATGACGTTCTGATTGGTGATGTCCGAAGCCGTGGTGCTGCCCGTCACCTGGCCGGTTCCATTGAGTGCCAGATAGGCGCAGGGCGCGCAGAACACCCCTGTGCTGCTCAGACTGCTCTGATTCCACGCAATGGCATCGGTAAAGCTCGCCTTCCAGTCATGAAACAGCTTGTAGTCGGCGGCGAACGTGCCGTACACCACATCTTCCTGCGACTCGACCCGTCCAAAGCGCCCGCCGAGCAGGTCCAGCCAGCTCACCTGCTCCGAGGTGGCGGTGGGATTGCCGGCCGGAGCGACAAAAAACGGGTTGATCTGGCCCCCTTTGCCGGAACCCGGGCCGTAGACGGTCACATTGTTGATGATTCCCGGCTCACCCGGTTTGTTGGTCTTCTGCTCATTGACAATCAAAGTGACCGTCGTACTCAGTCGATCGCTGAAATCGTGTATCACGCGCATCATTGCATTGGCGCGCTTCTGTTCCGGCAGCGCTGCTCCGTACAGCAACGGATTGCATGGCGCATTGGCCACAGTGTTGGCAACGGCTGTGGTCGCATCCGGCGAGAGGTAGACGGTGCTGGCACCTACAGGTGCCTTGATGGTCGCGGGCGAACAGTTATAGGAGTTGAAGTTGCTCCCGCCCACCGGCCGATAGTCCCCCAGGCTCAGAAATCCGCGCGACGTATTGTCCAGGCGACTCTGCATCGAGTAGGAAGCCGCGAACAACGCCGAGCCCGAAGCCCAACGTGTGCCCCAGAGCAGATCGGCGTTGTACGTGTGGTAATCGGTAGCCGCCCCACCTTGCGCATCGAGCTGCAGGCCCTCGTAGTTGCGTCGGGTGATGAAATTCACAACACCCGCCACAGCGTCGGAACCGTAAACCGACGATGCGCCGTCCGCCAGAACTTCGATCCGCTCGAGCGCCAGGCTCGGAATGATGTTGGGATCGGTCTCGGAGTACTGAGTGCCGCCGCCGGGCATTCGCAATCCGTCCATGATGACGAGCGTGGAGTTGCTCGCGCTGCCGCCCAGGCTGTGAATCTGCGGCGAGTAGTACGAGAACACGTTCTCGCCCTGCGGTGCGGAGTTGGCTGTAGAGATGGCCGGCACCGAGTTGACCATCTGTGAGACATTGACCGCCCCGGTCGCCTGAATCGCGGTTTGGTCGAGCGTGATGACGTTTGAGCCGATGGGAGCGACGCCGCGGATGCTGGTCCCGGTGACCACCACCTCCTCCAGTGGCGCCTCGGCTGCCGGTGCCGCAGGCGTAGTGGACTCCTGCGCCCCCGCGACTACACCCCAAATCGATCCGGCGGCCATGAGCACGATCCTGATACCCAGCTTCTGCATGACAGATCCCCCCTTGATGCAGCTGCGAATGAGTCGGCGATGCCTGTACGCTATATCCGATATCGTATCTGATTTGTATGATCATGCGTCGCCGCACAGGAACGTGTCAACCCGGCGAACGCCTGGGGCGACTACCGGGGAGCGGTCGGAGGGGACTTCAGTCGCGGGTGAATTTCACTAGCCGTTCGTAGGACTTCTGCACATGCGACCGCATTGCCGCCTCGGCGGCATCCGCGTCGCGCTGTTGTAAAGCACGAGTGATGAGTGAGTGCTCAGTGAAGGCTTCGTTGGTGACCACGGAGTGGAAGCGCAGCCGGAAGATGTGCAGATGAGTATGCAGTCGATCCAACGCATCGGCGATCAACGTGTTGCCGCTGCCGCGCGCAATGAGGGAATGGAACTCTCCATCCTCCACCGCAAAATGAGTATAGGTTGTCTGTGTATCGGCCGCGTGCTCCGGGCTCATGCGCAGCGCCAGCCCTGATATTTCCAGTAATTCCTTATCAGTCATGCGCACTGCGGCACAGCGCGCCGCATACGGCTCGAGCAACCTGCGGATCTCGTACAGCTCCTCGAATTGTTTGCGATTCAAAGTCGGCGCGGTGCAGTAACCCACGAAGCGTTGCTTCATGACCAGCCCGTTAGCCTCGAGCATGGAGAGGGCTTCCCGGATCGGCGTCTGGGAGACCTGCAACTCACGCGCGAGACGATCCACCGACACCTTCGAGTCGGGCGGAATTTTCAAAGACATGATGTCTTCGCGAATGCGGTTGTACACGTCCTCCACCAGTCCGGAGGGACGTTGCAGGGGACCGCGGCTGGCGGCTGGGTTCGAAGGCTGTGAAGGTTCCATGACCGATTCATTATGCCATTTCAGCCCGTTCCAATTGCCTGTTTCAGATCCGATATGATATACGATCTGAACCAACCCCAAGAGGCAGCGACATGACGTCCTTTGGCCTGATGCGGCTACCCGCCAGCGTCGCTTTTGGCGCCGGCCAGCGCCATGCGGTCGGCTCGGTTGCCGCGCAGCTTGGCCGGCGGGCCCTCGTCTGTACCGATCAGCGCCTGGCAGGCGATGAGACCTTGCGCACGCTGCTCGCCGACCTGAATCGGGCTGGAGTCACGGCACGGGTCTTCGATCGTACCCAGCCCGATCTGCCGACCGAGTCACTGTTGGATTGCGTGAGTACCGTGGCGGGTTACGCGCCCGAGCTCGTGATCGGCATCGGCGGCGGCAGTTGCCTCGATCTGGCCAAGGCCACCGCCCTTCTGCTGACCCACGGCGGGCAGATTGATGCGTACTACGGTGAATTCAAAGTCCCGGGCCCCGTGCTGCCCGTCATTGCCATTCCAACCACGGCGGGTACCGGTTCAGAGGTGACCCCGGTGGCGGTGATAGGTGACAGCGCGCGCAACACCAAGGTCGGTGTCTCCAGTCCCTACCTGATTCCGGCTGCCGCGATCTGCGATCCCGAGCTCACTGTCAGTTGTCCTCCCGCGCTGACCGCGATTTCCGCAGGCGATGCACTGACGCACGCGATCGAAGCCTTCACCTCGGGCACACGCGCACCGACACCCGAGCTGTCCCAACAGCACGTGTTTGTCGGAAAAAACGCCCTCGCCGATCACTTCGCCCTGCTGGCCATCACCTCCATCTGGCGCAGTGTGCGCACAGCCTGCCGCAACGGGTCCGATCTCGGGGCCCGCGCCGACCTGATGTTGGGAGCACTCGCAGCCGGCTGCGCGTTCGGGACCGCAGGAACGGCGGCAGCGCACGCCATCCAGTATCCGGTCGGCAACCTGACACACACCGCCCATGGCGCGGGCGTCGCCTCATTGTTGCCGTATGTAATGGAGTTCAACAGACCAGCCAGCATCCAGTCCTTCGCACAGATTGCACGCGCCGTCGGACTCGATGACCCACCGAACACGGCCGAGGCTCTCTCACATCGACTCATAGACGAGGTCGCTCTGCTGCTCGAATCCATAGGTATACCTCGAACGCTCGCAGATCTCGGCCTGCCGGCAGACCAGCAGGATTGGACCGCGCAGAGCGCCCTGGCTATCACTCGCCTCGTAAAAAACAACCCGCGGCCGCTCGATCTACAGGCTCTGCGTCAGATCACCCAGGCCGCTTTCAGCGGCGACCGCGCCCTGCTGCGGACCGCTTGAGCGGTCGAGGACTTCGCCTTGATGCCATCAGCCCATACCTATGCCCTGTTGAATTCAGCCGGTCGCAGCATTCCAACCGATTGCCTGATCGGCGCAGAGTGGCGCGACACCGCGGCACGAGCGCGGATGGAGGTGAAGAACCCGGCAACAGGCGAAGTCCTGACCTCGGTTGCGAACGTCGGTCTGGCAGAAGGGCTGCGCGCGGTCGAGGCCGCTCAATCAGCGGCTCGGGATTGGGCGCGCACCCCCACCAGGAAGCGCTCGGAGTTACTGACCCGTTGCTTCCACAAGATTATCGACAACGCTGAATGGCTGTCACAGCTGATCTCACTCGAAAACGGCAAGGCACTCGCGGACGCCAAATCTGAAGTGCTCTATGCAGCCGAGTTCTTTCGATGGTACGCCGAAGAAGCTGTGCGCAACGACGGTGAGCTCAACTTTGCCCCCGGCGGAGCCAATCGAATTCTGGTGCAGTATCAACCTATCGGGGTCTCGCTGCTGATCACGCCCTGGAACTTTCCTGCTGCCATGGCGACACGCAAGATTGCACCTGCGCTTGCGGCCGGCTGTACGTGCATCCTCAAACCCGCGGAACAGACTCCGCTCACGGCCCTGGCCATTGCGGATCTGATGTTGGAAGCCGGAATACCTGCTGGTGTGGTCAACGTGATCACCACCACGGAGCCCGGACCGGTCATATCGGCACTCCTGCACGACCCCCGAGTGCGAAAACTGTCTTTCACCGGCTCGACGCGTGTCGGTCGCCTGTTGCTGCACGAGGCGGCGGACCAGGTCATCAACTGCTCGATGGAGTTGGGCGGCAACGCACCCTTCATCGTCCTCGCCGATGCCGCCATCGAGGCTGCCCTCGATGGCGCGATGATTGCCAAGATGCGCAACGGCGGCGAAGCCTGTACAGCCGCAAACCGCTTCCATGTGCAACGGGATATCTACGAGAAATTCACCTCGGCCCTGGCGCGGCGCATGAGCGCAATCAAGGTGGGTCCCGGAATCGCACCCGATACCGGTTGCGGCGCGCTCATCAACCGCGCGGCGGTCCAGAAGATCGAATCGTTAGTGAGCGATGCGGTGAGCCGGGGCGCCCGTGTTGTGATTGGAGGCGAGACACCTCCAGGTGCGGGTTGTTTCTATCCGCCGACCGTCCTCGTCGATGTGCCTGCCGGTGCCGAGATCCTCCGCCAGGAAATCTTCGGCCCGGTGGCCGTGATCGTGCCCTTTGATACGGTCGACGAAGCGATCTGCGTAGCCAATGACACCGAGTATGGGCTGGTGGCCTACGTGTATACCGCCGATCTCAAAGCCGGCCTGCGGATCGCCGAAGCCCTGGAGAGCGGCATGGTCGCCATCAACCGGGGCCTGGTCTCCGACCCGGCGGCCCCCTTTGGTGGGGTCAAGCAAAGCGGTCTCGGCCGTGAAGGCTCACACCACGGCCTGCGCGAATTCACCGAGGCAAAATATATTGCAGTCGATTGGTGAGCTCACGAGCCCGTCCAGTCCGGCAGCTTTTTTCCGCCATCCAGGAAATTACGCACTCCCAACCCGAAATCGCCGCTTCCATACACCATTGCGACCAGGTCATCGATGTCAGGCAAGTTGGAGGTCCGCCATCTGCGCAAGGCCTCCTTGGTCGCCCGCGTCGTCAGCGGCGCATTACCGGCCGCCCGCTCACAGACCATCCGCACCTCATCGTCCAGTTTGGATGAATCCACCACCCGATACAGAAAACCGCTGTCCAGCAGCTCCTGTGCAGTCAACATCTCACCCAACAGCAGCATGCGCCGGGCCGCCGCGGCGCCGATGGCATTCACGATCCGTACACAGCTGCTCATCGAAAGACAGTTCCCGATCGTCCTGCCGAGCGGTGAGCCGAAGCGCGCCCCGGGCGTTGCAATCCTGAAATCACAGGCCGAGGCGATATTCAGCCCGCCCCCCACCGCCCAGCCGTCAATCACGGCGATCGCGGTCATCGGTAGCGCATCGACCGCCGCCATGCAGTCATCGATGCCCCGCTCGTAAACCAGCCCATCCGCGCCCGAGTTGAAAGCCGCGAATCCCGAGATGTCCGTGCCTGACACAAAGGCTTTTCCACCCACCCCGCGAAACACCACGACCCGGATGGCGGGATCGCGGGCCAAACGCGCGCACTGATCGCGCAGGTCGAGCCACATCTGGTGGGTCAGCGCGTTGTGGGCCTCCGGATTGGCAAACAACACCCGGGCAATGGCTCCCTCGCGCTCGAAAATGAGCTTCCCCCCGTTCACGAAGCGGAAGCCTCCGGCGCGGAATCGTTCTTCTCCAACAACCCGCGGCTGATCAACTCCTCACGGATCTCGCCACTGTGTTGGCCGAGCAGCGGCGGTGGAAACCTGACCTGTTGCGGAGTACCGCGCATTTTCATGGGAAACCCCAGTGCCTTGAAGCTGCCTTCCACCGGATGATCGATATTCAACACCATGTCGCGGGCGACAGCCTGCTCCGATACCACCGCTTGCTGATACGTTGCAATGGGTCCTGCGGGCACCCCGGCCGCCAACAATGCATCAATCCACGCCTGCGCCGGTTTGGCAGCGAGGGTTGAGCTCAACGTCGCAATGAGCGCCTCGCGATTCGCGACCCGTTGGCTGTTGGTCGCAAATCGGGGATCCGCATTGAGCTCTTCCCGGCCCAGCACCGTCAGGAACGTGAGCCAGAGTTTCTGGTTGGCGGCCCCGATGACGAAGTAGCCGTCCGCGGCCTTTACCGCCTGATACGGTGCCGACATCCGATTAGCCGAACCGATCGGCGTTGGAGACTTTCCCGTGCCCCACAACTCGGTCGTTTCCCAAACAGACAGACCCAGAGCCGCCTCAAACAACGAGGCGTCGATGTACTGACCGACCCCGGAGTGGGCCCGCCCGAGCAGAGCCGCCAGAATTCCCACCGCGGCAAACAGCCCCGCCCCGAGGTCCCCCACGGGGATCGCATTCTTGACCGGCTCGAGTCCCGGCAACCCCGTCGCGCTGAGAATCCCCGACATGGCCTGTGCAATCAGATCGAATCCCGGCCGTTGCGCCCACGGTCCCGTCTGCCCGAATCCCGAGATGCTCGCGTAAACCAACCTGGGGTTCAGTGCGCGCAGGGTCTCATATTCGATGCCGAGACGTTTGGCGACACCCGGTCGCGAATTCTCCACCAGTACGTCCGCAGTCTTGACGAGCGCATACAACACGTCGCGGTCCCGCGGGTCTTTCAGATCCAACACAATACTGCGCTTGTTGCGATTCAGAGCCAGAAATCCCGGACTGTCCTCGCCCTTCAGCCGAAAGCCCATTGAATGGCGCGTGGAGTCGCCGTCCCCGGGCGGCTCGACCTTGATGACATCCGCCCCCAGATCCCCCAGGGTCATGCAGCAGAACGGCCCGGCCATGACCTGGGACAAATCCAGCACGCGAATCCCCGCCAGCGGCAGCTCGGCTTTCATCTATACCCACTCTCCCACAGTCATCTGGCCTATATCCTATACGATCCAGGCACACTGACACCACCGGGCCTCGACGGCATCGCCAGCAGTGTATGCGGATCAACAGCCGTCCAAGCGCCCGCTCCCAGCACTGCCAGGACCGCCGCAGCAGCGAAGGCACTATTCCATCCGAAGTGAGCTGCAATCCATGGAGTCAGCGACGCTGTCAGGGCCCCGCCAATCTGACATCCCATATTCATCACACCCGACACTACTCCCGTGTGCACACCGGCGCTGTCCGCCACAACCGCCCAGAATGAGCTCTGTGACAGATAGATCGCCCCGGCACCGCCTGCCAGCACAACACTGGCCAATGCCGGACTCGCAACCCTGGAGCCACACGCGAGAAAAATCGCAGTCAGTATCAACGACACTACTGCCAGGCCACATCGCCCCGCTCGCAGGCCATAGCGCCTCGCGATCAAATCGTTGAGCACGCCGCCGCTCAGGCAACACAACGTCATCGCCCCGAACGGCAACATGCTGTACAGAGCGCTATTGGCCAGCGTCAAGCCGCGCGCGTCCGCCAGATAAATGAAAAACCAACTGAAGAAAATCCAGATCACATACCCGAAGGTGAAGTAGCTGAACGTCAACGCCCAGACTGAGCGGCTCGCAAAAATCCGTCGCCACGGAACCGGCTCGATCCCGGCCACCAGGGCATGCGCGCCCCCGGCTTCAATATGCGCCCGCTCGGTATCGCTGACCCACGGATGATCCCGCGGCCGGTCGCGCGCGCCGACATACCAGATCACCCCGGCCACCACCCCCACCAAAGCACAAAAGACAAACGAAGCCCGCCAGCCGGAGTGTGTGTTGATCCACGTCAACAGCGGCGGCGTGAGACCCGACCCCGCACCCACTCCCGCGAAAATCCAACCGTGGGCCCGACCGCGCTCGGCCACAGGAATCCACCGCGACACAAACTGATTGGCGGCCGGATAGATCACCGATTCGCCCGCGCCCAGCGCCAGCCGCACCAGGATCAACAGTCCCAGGGCATTCTCAGCCGTCTGCGGCACTGATGCGGTCAGAGCCGTAAACACACCCCACCAGAGCACCGCCAAAGCCAGCACCACTCGCGGCCCCAGCCGCATCGCCAGCCAGCCCCCGGGAACCTGAAAGGCCGCATAGCCGATCAGAAACGCACTGAAGATCCAGCCCAGCCGGATCTTGTCGAGCTGGTACTCGCGGCCGATGGCGACACCCGCAATGGACACGTTGGTCCGGTCCATGAAGGCGATCGCGCTCAGCACGAACAGCCAGAACACCAGGACCCAGCGAACGCGCATGGAGGCCCCCTTTCGGTAGCATGATATAGGATATGATATAGGATCTGAGTCATCCGTACGAGGGACCCTGCATGAGGATAGCCAGCCTGCCCGCGCTCCTATTGCTCGTACCGGCCCTCAATTCCGCGGCACCACCGACAGGGTTGGCCCAGCGCATCCACCATCCCCGCCCTGAGACCCTGAAGCACCTGGATCATGTCCACGGCGGAGCCGGCTCCATGGATTTCGCTCCCCTGCTGGGTCTCGATGCGCTGAGCACCAACCTCCTGTTCGTACATCAGGGAATCATCAACCCCCACAGCGGTATCGGCGAGCATTTCCACAATCGCTGCGAGGAAATGTTCGTGATCCTCGATGGTGAGGCGCAATTCACCATCGACGGACATACCTCCGTACTGAAGGGCCCGGCCCTGGTCCCCGACCGACTCGGCCACGCCCACGGAATCTACAACCCGGGTGATCGCCCCCTGCACTGGATGAACATCAATGTCGGCCTGAGCAAGCGCTACGACACATTCAATCTCGATGACCCTCGTACCCAGGTCACTCTCGAACCCATCCCCCAATTCATCTCCGCTCGTCTGGACCCCTCGCAGCTGAAGGACGTCACCGCCCTGTACGGAGGAAAAGGCACGGTGAAGTACCGACGCGTGTTAGGCCCAAGCGTGTTCGCTACATCCTGGTCCTACGTTGATCACATCATGTTGCCCGCCGGCACAACCGTCGGACCCGACGAACAATCCGAAATCAGTAATGTGTACATAGTGCTTGCAGGCAAAGGTACAGCGACAGTTGCAGCCGAATCGGCGCCCATCCGCGCAGGGGATGCAGTCGCAATCGAGCCGGGCGACCGCAAATCTTTTGCCGGTGCTCCCGACTCCGCGCTGGAGCTGATGGTCATCGGAGTGGCGCGTGACCTGCCCGCCAAGGAAAGCTTCATCGCAGCGGACGCTCCGCGATGAAATATGCCGCGCGCATAGGGTGCGCACCTCTGCTCGCGCTTGTCGTCTCATGCACGACACATCAGCCTTCCGCCACTGATTGGCCAACTTATCTCCACGATTCGGGCGGCACCCACTACTCGCCCCTCGCCCAGATCAACACCCGCAACGTTACACAACTGCACGTTGCCTGGACGTATCACATGCGCCCGCCCTCGGCACCCGCTGTGCGCGGTGGTCACTTCGGCGTCTCCGAGGCCTCGCCGCTGGTTATCAACGGCACGATGTACCTCCCGACACCCTACGGACGTGTCGTTGCCCTCGATGCGCAAACGGGCCGGGAAATCTGGAAATACGAGCTTCCCCGAAACGATCAGCCGGCGACCCGCGGCGTCGAGTACTGGCCCGGATCAGCGCAGGATCCACCCCGTATCGTGTTTGGAACACGCGGCGGTAAGTTGATAGCCGTGCGCGCAGCCACAGGCGCGCCCGAGCCGGGTTTCGGCCGCCAGGGCGTGTTGGATCTCAAAACGCCGGATGTCATGAACGGCTTCCCGGTCGCGCCGCTCGGAATGAGCTCACCGCCAGTCGTGTTCGAGAACCTCGTCATCACCGGCTCGCGCGTGCAGGAATCGCCTACGCAGGGCGCAGCTGGTGATGTTCGGGCGTGGGACATCCGAACCGGACGGCTGGTCTGGACATTCCACTCCGTTCCCCGGCCGGGCGAGTTGGGTCACGATACCTGGCAAGGCGAGAGCTGGCGCAGACGTTCAGGCGTCAACGTCTGGAACTTCATGGTGCTCGATCGTCAGCGCGCCATCGTTTACCTGCCGTTTGGCGCGCCCACCTTCGACCGTTGGGGTGGCGATCGCGTAGGTGCCAACCTGTTCGCCAATGCGGTCGTGGCGGTCGATGCACGCACCGGCCGCTACCTGTGGCACTTCCAGACTGTCCATCACGACATCTGGGATCTCGACCTTCCCACGGCAACCCTGATTGATGTCACCCGTGACGGCCGGCGCATCCCGGCTATCGCCGTAATGAACAAGACCAGCCTGCTGTTCATCCTGAACCGCGTGAGCGGCCAGCCCCTGTATGAGGTCACAGAACAACCAGTCCCGACCCAAACCGACATTCCAGGAGAATCGCCCTGGCCCACTCAGCCGGTGCCGGTCACGCCGCCGCCGCTGGCGCGCCGGTCTTTCGATCTCTCCGAGCTGACTGACATCACTCCAGCGCACCGGGCCTTCTGCGAGCGCTTGGTCGCCGAGAAGCACATTGTCTCCAGTCAGCCTTTCCAACCGCTGCGCGGCGATTCCGCCGTCGCCAGCTTCCCCGGCAGCCTCGGCGGCACCGACTGGGGCGGCGCTGCCTTCGATCCGCGACTCGGTTACTACATAGTCAACACCAACGACCTGGCGAGCCCCGAGCAACTCACTCAGCATCCTGACGGATCGTGGAATCTGAAGGACGGCTACCTCTACTTCTGGGACCCGGTCAGCCGCCTCCCGTGTCAGCCCCCGCCTTGGGGCAGTCTGTTTGCAATCAACGTCAACTCGGGGAAAATCATGTGGCGCTCGGTCCTGGGTGTCAGCGACAACCTCCCGGAGGCCGTGCGCAAAACGGGCCGCCCCAGCGCCGGCGGTCCTATCGTCACCGCCGGCGGCCTGACATTTATCGCCGCTACCGACGATCACCGGTTGCGGGCCTTTGAATCCAAAACCGGCGCGGAGCTGTGGACCTACGAGCTGCCCACTTCAACGTACGGCACTCCCATCACCTATCGCGGAAGTAGCGGCAAACAGTATCTGGTCGTAGTCAACACGGGCGGCTTTGCCGGCGCTCCTGTTGAAAACGACGCCGTGATTGCTTTCGCATTGACCCCGGATGCGCAGCGACCTCCAGAGCAGTATGCATCCAATTCCACAGTCAGCGCCGCAGGCAAAGAAGCAACGGTTACCGCGCCAGCCGTCGACTTGATTCAGCGCAGTTGCGTGTCTTGTCATGACCTCGCGACCATTACCACACGGCGCAAGAGCCCGGATGACTGGGCCGCCACGGTCGGCAGGATGGCGGATCGCGGCGCTGCGGTCACACCGCAGGAAATGCAGACACTCGTAGATTACCTCGCACGCACCTATTCCCTATTCGCAGTCGAGAACGGAAATACACCATGAACCGAAGATCCTGGTTGAGGCTCGCCACCCTCGCCGGCGCAGCCGGTCTCTTTCCCCGCAGTCATCGCGTGATGGCCGCCAACACAGCGCCCGGGGGCCGTCCCATCGTCCTCTATTGCGACCTGTCGGTGGACCCCGCGCGCGAGCAGGAGATGCTGGATGCCTACCATAACCACTTCAAACCGGTGGCCGAGCGCCACGAAGGTTACATCGACCTGAAGATCGTCAAATTGCGCAAGGTGATCCAGGGTGGCCCGGCCCCTGCGGCGAGCATCAACTACCGCTTCCAACTGACCTACCAAAGTGAGGAGCTGCGGCAGAAATGGATTGTCTCCGAGCCGCATCGGAAGAACTGGCCGCTGATTGAAAACACACTGACCGACAAGGGCTATCTGGTCCTCCTGACCGATGCCGTGTAAGGAAGACTGCATGAACCGCAGCATCATGATCGTTTTCGCAGCACTCCTCGCCCACATGTTGGATGCCGCGGCCGCCGTAGAAACGCGCGCCGCGGGCACCCGGATCGTGCGCCTGGACCCGGGACTCGACCGGTTGATTGCCCCGACTACAGCCGTCGAGCGCATAGCCACCGGATTCAAGTTCACCGAAGGCCCGATGTGGCATGCGGGCCGCCTGTGGTTCTCGGATCTCGGCGACAACAAGATGTACGCCGTCTCCCGCGACGGCCATGTCGAGCTGCTCATCGACCACTCAGGCGGCCTGCAGACCGTGCCACCCGGCTCCTACCTCGGTTCCAACGCCATGGCGCCCGACAAGGATGGTTCCGTCCTGATGATCCAACAAGGCGGTCGCAAGATCGTGCGGGTGAGCAAGGACCTGCACATGAGCCCGTTCCTCGACAGCTTCGAGCACAAAAGGCTCAACAGCCCCAACGACCTGGTCTTCGCGCGCGACGGCGCCCTCTGGTTCACCGATCCTCCGTTTGGCCTTCCCCGCCTGGACCAGGATCCCGCCAAGGAGCTCAAATTCAACGCTGTCTTCCGGTATGCCAACGGCACGCTGACACCCGTCATCACCGACCTGACCTTACCCAACGGCATCGGCTTCTCCCCGGACGGCAAAACACTCTACGTCTCCAACTATGGCCCCAGGATGTACGTCAACGCGTACCACGTGACTGCCAACGGTCGGGTTTCCAACCCAAGGGTACTGATCAACTATCCGGATAACTCCGCGGGCAAAGGCGGCCCCGACGGTCTCAAGATCGACACGGCCGGCAACATCTGGACCACGGGCCCGGGCGGCGTTCGAATTATCACGCCCCGAGGCCGCGTTCTGGGACTGATCGAGTTCGGGGAGGTCGCCGCCAATGTAGGTTTCGGCGAGGGCGGGCATGCTGCCTGGTTCACGGCCTCCACCAGTATCTACAGGATCGAGTTGGCCACGCCTGGGCAAATGCCGTTGCGCGACCCAAACCCCGGAGCGGCACCTCACTGAGTGGTAAGCACCGTAACCGATGCCGGGGGCACCGTCAGCGTCATCTGATCGCCTTTGATGGCTGCAGATACAGGCTTGGGCGTCACGGTCTTCGGACTAT
>Ga0268266_10004693_pt1 | contig 13010 bp, 13 predicted proteins | sample KBSS13metaG_FD_190356 | JGI IMG/M metagenome (GOLD analysis project Ga0268266, IMG submission 190356) | Switchgrass rhizosphere microbial communities from Kellogg Biological Station, Michigan, USA - KBS S1-3 metaG (SPAdes) (version 2) | ecosystem: Host-associated > Plants > Roots > Rhizosphere...
GGTGTCCTGCCGTGGTGGTTTCTTATCCCGCGCGATACGAAGAACCCTCGCTTGCGCATCGGGTTAGTGTGGAAGAACGAAGAACCGGAGTGCTTGCGCCCAGCCGCTGACAGAGACCGCCCATGTAGGGTACGCACTCCGTGCGTACCACAATGCGTCTCACATCGCGCGCGACGTTTGAATGGAACGCGTGGTTCCGCGACACTAAGCGCGAGCGAGCGTTCTTCGTCCAGGTCGAAATACGCCCGCGGCTAGCGCCTAGCGGCTCAGGCAAAACGCCAGCGAGGGTTCTTCGCCTTCGTCGAATTCTTTTCACTCTGCGTCCCTCCGCGCCCTCTGCGGTTAACCTTCTTTGTTCTTCTTCGATAAACGAAGAGAATGAACCGCAGAGACGCAGAGGACGCAGAGAAGTTCTCGCTTTACTGCTCGGCTTGCTCGCGTCGTGCCGTCGGCGCCGTTGTGGTGAATCCATGATGCTCGAAGAATAACCGATCACGAAAGCACGAAAGCACGAAAAACACAGTGCTTGCGGCTAGTCCCGGCGCGCTTTGAGCCGACGCTTTATGTTCGATCCTCAAGTCCTCTATGCCTTCCTCTGAAGAACTCTTGCTGCCGCTTTGATCTCTGGGTGTCATTGCAATCCACAGTTGGCTGCTGGCAGTTGAGTTTGCCACTCGCGTAAACTGTGCGAATTATCCGTAGGCCTCGCCGAGCCGGATCGCTGCGCTAGTGTGTCGCACAAGATTCTTTTTCCATTGCGCTAGGCGAACGGATATACTCGCAGGATCGGCGGACGGCTTGCGTGCTTGAGCGCAAGGCGATCTCAGGGACGCGGGCCGAAGCGTTCACTGTTTGTGGGCGTCACGTCGATCGGGTTCCGTTCAGTCCACTTCCGAGGGCGTCGATCATGGCGTCAGTTTCACTTCGCTCGCGATCCGAATACGCCGCGGTCGTGCGGCCGCTGTTGCCAAAAGAAGCGTTTGTGCCTTCGAGCACGAAGCTCTGGCAGATTGGGCTGCATATTGCCGTCATCGCGCTCTGCATTTGGGGAATCCGCGAGCTGCCCTATATCGCCGCCAGATTTGTCTTCGCGGCCATCATTGGCCATAGCCTGACTTGCATGGTCTTCCTCGCGCATGAATTGTCGCATGGCGGCATCATGCGCCGTTCGTTTGTCCGCTATCCGCTGGAAGTGATCTTGTGGGGATTGAACATGATCCCGGCCACGATGTGGCGCAAGATCCATAACGAAATTCACCACGTCCACGCGAACACTCTCCACGACACCGATCGTTACTTCCGGCAGTGTGAACTGGACGAGCGCGGCGGAACGCTACGGCGCTGGTACGCCCGTTGGACGATGCCCCACAAGCTGACGTCGGTCTGGAACCTGGGCGTTGGTTTTCACTTTATCACCTACGCGCTGCGGCACCTGGTCACGGTCTTTTATCCGGGCCGTTCGATGCCGGCGATTGTGACGACGAAGCCAGACTACCGTGCACGGGACCGGTGGCGGATTGTGTTCGAGCTGGTCGCCATCGTGGTAATGCAATACGCGATCTACCTGGCGGTGGGCAGCTCCGTGATTGCCTGGCTGTGGGCCAGCCCGATTGCGCTGCTGTTCACATCGACCTACGCCATGTCGTACATCTGGACGAACCACTACTTGCACGGGCTGCACGAGATCCACGACCCGCTCGTCGGCTCGACGAGTGTCGAAGTGCCAAAATTCTTTGATCGCTTGCACAGCAATTTTTCGTATCACACAGAGCATCACCTGTTTCCGGGTATGAGCTCGGACTATTACCCGCTGGTGGCAGAAGTCCTGCGCGAGCAATTCCCCGATCGGTATCACCGCATCACGTATCGCCAGGCCTGGCGACAGCTTTGGAAAGGGGAATTGGTGATCGTCGAGAACGAGTTGTCTGGCACGCAAGTCCAACCGACTCAAGTCGCGCCGACGCCGAGCGATCTTGTCGCGCCCGATCCGGTGCACAGCGAATCTACTCTCACTGGCCCACACGGCGAGTTTGGCGCGGTGGCGACCGACCAGCGGCCAGCTACGCCTAATCAGCAGTCCGCCGTAGGCGCCAGCGGCGAATTGTCGGCGAAGTAGACGGAAATACTGCGCGGCCAGCTCCTCATATCTACCTGCTCGCCGAAAGAAGGCGTGTGTCTCGGGCTACTGATGCGGGTGCTTGCCGCCGCGCCAGCGATCAAACGTTCGTGCTAAAATGTTGGTATGGATGCATCTACGCCCACACCACCCAGCCGTCGCTGGAACTTCTCTCTGCGAGCGCTGTTCGTGTCTATCACGCTCGCTGCCTTCGGCGCCGGCGTGGCGCGTTATGGGATTCAATATTTCAATGACATGAACGTCGCCGCGAAGGAACTCGGCAGCGTGGACTTCGAAACTATTGTCGAGCACATGGACAGCAAAGGGTGGCGCCCATGGGTCCCGATGGTGTGCTTTCTATGCGCTGGCGCGGCATTCGGTTTGGGGATTGGGGCGTTGTCTCGTCGGTACATTCTTCACACGTCACTAGGTGTGGTTATTTCCTTGGTGGCTACTATCGTATGGAGCGCATTTAATATTGTGCTGTTGCGGTAGGGCGGAACACGGTGCATGATCAATTCCACAGTACTGCCGCGCCGCTGGTTCCGCTTCAGTCTACGAATGATGTTCGTCGTCGTGACGGTGGTGTCGCTAGGTTGTGCGTGGTTGGGATGGAATGTGAAAATCGTACGGCAACGGGCGGCGATCCTCCCAGGATTGCAAAGTGACGTCAAAGACAAGGTCGTCTTTACTAGCCAGGTATTTCTCCCCCATCGCCGGGCTTCTGATCTAACAACGGGAAAGCTGCCGTGGCTGTGGAGGCAGCTAGGCGCGCAACCTGAGAAAAGGGTCTACACGCGAGAAGGCGAAATGAGCGACGCCGAGGTCGCGCGAGTTCAGAGCCTATTCCCAGAAGCGGAAATCTGGGAGTACCCGCGCGGATCGCTACGTGATCCCGATCGAATTCGGACCCTCCGCGCCGTCCTGCGAGCTGAGCGCTAGGGCTCTGCGAACAGGTTTCCCCGCCTTGACGACCCTTATCCGCACGACCTACGATGGCGAATTCCCGGTCCCCCTGTCCTTGCCCAAGTGCCCCCACATGAGTGCGGAGAAAACCAAAGTTGCGATTGTTGGGCTCGGCACGGTCGGGTCGGGCGTTGCCAAGTTGCTGTTGGACTTCGGCGACCGCACCGGACGCCACGCCGGCCGCACGCTGTGGCTGGAGCAAGTCGTCGTTCAGGACGTCAACAAGCCGCGCGATTGCAAGCTGCCGGAGGGGATCCTTTCGGACGATCTGACCCGGATCACTGGCGATCCGGAGATCAAGGTCGTCGCCCATCTGATGGGCGGGCTTGAGCCGGCGCGGACGATTATGCTCAAGCTGCTCGAGAGCGGCAAAGACGTGGTCACCGCCAACAAGGCGCTGCTGGCAGAACATGGTCCGGAGCTGTTCGATCGGGCCCGCGAGCTGGGGCGTTCGATCGCCTTCGAGGCTTCGGTCGCCGGCGGCATTCCGATCATCGCCAATATCAGCCAGTGCCTCTCGGCCAATCAAATCACTTCGTTGACGGCCATCCTCAACGGCACCAGCAACTACATCCTCACGCAGATGGAAGAGCGGGGGATGACGTACGAAGCGGCCATTGCCGCCGCGCAAAAGCTGGGCTACGCCGAGGCCGACCCGACGATGGACGTCAACGGCGCTGACGCCGCGCAAAAGCTGGCGATCCTGGCGCACCTGGCCTTCGGCGCGCGGGTTCACTGGACCGACATCCCCTGCGAAGGGATCGACACGCTCGACGTCGCCGACCTGATGTACGCCAAGGAATTGGGTTACCGCGTGAAGCTGCTGGCCGTCGCAGAACTCATTAACGGCGACCTGGAACTCCATGTCTCGCCCACGCTGGTCAAATGCGGCACGCCACTGGCCGAAGTTCGCAGCGCCTACAACGCCGTGGCCGTGACGGGCGACGCCGTGGGGCGCGTCTTCTTTCATGGCCTCGGCGCCGGGCAGATGCCAACGGCCTCGGCCGTGGTGGCCGACATGATCGACACGGCCGTGGGGCGGACCGAGATTACATTCCGCACGCTGGAGCTATGGTCGCAGCGAGAAGCCCAAGTAGCGCCGCGCGATCATGCCCGCCTGGCGGGACGTTATTATTTGCGTTTCCAGGTCGAGGACAGCCCTGGCGTGATGTCTGAGATTACCGGGGCGCTGGGCCGGCACGGCATTTCGATTGCCTCGGTCATTCAGCATGAGCCGGTCGACGCCAGCATGGCTGTCGTGCCGCTGGTGATCATGACGCATCAAACCACCGAAGGCGCCACGCGGTGCGCGAAGGACGAGATCGATCGTCTCCGCGTCGTTCGGCCTGGCAGTATCCGAATGAAAGTGCGCGAGTAACGATGAAGTACGCGATTGTCATACCTGACGGCTGCGCCGACGAGCCGCAATCGTCGCTGGGCGGAAAGACACCGCTCGAAGCCGCGCGGACGCCGAACATGGACGCAATCGCCGCGGCAGGAGTCGTCGGCCGCGCGAATCACGTCCCGGCTTCGCTGCCGGCCGGATCGGACGTCGCCAATCTCAGCCTGTTGGGCTATGACCCGATGGCCCATTTCACCGGTCGGGCGCCGCTCGAAGCGGCCGCGCAGGGGATCGAGCTGGGCAAGGACGATTGGGCCGTGCGCTGCAACCTGGTGACCGTCGAAGACCAGACGATGTGCGACTTCACGGCTGGGCATATTTCGACCGAGGAAGCCACGGCGTTATTGGCCACGGCACAAGAGAAGCTCGGTAGCGAACGGCTGCGGTTCTATCCAGGCGTCAGCTATCGCAACCTGCTGGTCTATCGTGGCGCGGGCGCTCCGGCGCCGTTTAGCAATGACACCCGAGCCACGCCCCCGCACGACCTGACCGACAAATCCGTGCTCGATGACTTCCCGCGCGGGCCCGGGAGCGATTTGCTCAATCAGTTGATGCACGATAGTGTCGCGCTGTTTGCAGATCACCCCGTGAATATCGCCCGCAAGCAGGCAGGCAAGAAGCCGGCGACGAACATCTGGCTGTGGGGGCAAGGACGCACGCCGGCGCTCGAATCATTCGCCAGCGCCTACGGCCGCCGCGGCGCGATGATCACGGCTGTGGATCTGTTGCGTGGGCTGGCGGCGCTCGTCGGTTGGGAACGGATCGAGGTGCCCGGCGCGACGGGCTATCTCGACACCGATTACGCGGCCAAGGGTCGCTATGCTATCAATGCCTTGCCAAACACCGACGTGATTTGCGTCCATGTCGAGGCGACCGACGAGGCCTCGCACGAGGGCCGCACTGACGCCAAGATCGCCGCGCTCGAAGAGATTGATCGGCATATCGTTGGCCCGTTGCACGCGGCGCTAAAGGCGCAGGGGGATTACAGAATCCTTGTCCTGCCGGATCATCCGACCCCCATCCGGACGAAAACGCACAGCCACGGGGCGGTTCCCTTCACGATTGCCGGCTCCGGTGTCTCACGAGACGCTAATACGACGTACGACGAGCCCTCGGCCAATCGCTCCAGCCTGTCATTCGACCCTGGCTGGAAGCTGATGCGGTTCTTTTTAGATGGTAAAATGAACTGACGGTCTGATGCTGGCGTAGTGACCGCCGGTCACTCACGTTTCGACGCGCCTTTGCCGGCCGAGGGGACTGGCGAGGGGCGTTTGTGGGCAGAGGTTGCCCGCGCTGCGGCGCCATGAAGTTGCGCCGCTGCCCGGTCAGAAATCCAACGATGCCCCGCTAACTTTAGAAGAGACTTAAGCCTCGAAGGGCGTAGCGATGCCGATACTCGTCGTTTGTTCCAAATGCGGCAACAATCTGCGCGCGCCAGATAACGCTGCTGGCCGCCGCGCGAATTGCCCTCGCTGCAGCGCCGAGATTTTGATTCCCGGTGGCGAGCCTACGCCGAATCCAGAGGCGCAGCAGCCTGCCGCACAGGCGCCCGCCACCGACGCGCCGACGGTGATCGCGCCGACAGAGACCGTTCGGGCCCCCGCGGCTCCAGCCAGAATGGCGCCCCCGCCTGCGGCAACCGCCCCAGCAGCGCCAACTCCGAGTGCGCCGGCCCAAAACACGCCGGCCCCCATTGCACAGGCCCCAGTGGCACAGGCCCCAGTAGCGCCACGACCAGCGGCTCCTGCGCCGGTGGCGCCGACAGCTTCGCAAGCGGCCGGTTCGCCACCGCCACGCACGTCTCCTCCTCCGCGGACTTCACCGCCACCGCGGACTTCGCCGCCACCCCGCACGGCCGGACCATCGGCCGGAGATCCGCCGCCGCGGCAACCATCGAAGACCAGCGGCGAGTTCAAGCCGGTTTCGGCCGCGGCGGCGCCCGTGGCTCCCGCTCCGGTAGCGCCGCAACCTCCGGCCCGCGCAGCCAAACCGGCGCCTGCGCCAACGGTTGCTCCAGCGCCCAAGCCGATCGAAGCGCCGTCGTTTGACGACGAGAATCCCTTTGGAACGGACGATCTGGGCGATGAGGCCGCGGCGACGCTGTCCGGCGCCGAGGCAATTCAACCAGAGGCCCCGCGGGTTGCCGCGCCGTCAGTCGCCAAGTCTCCGTCTCCAGTCGCCAAGAAGACCGCGACCAGGGCCAAATTGTCGGCCGCCGGCGCCACTTCTCCAGTTCAACCCACCACGCCGAAGAAGGAAAAGACCTTTCCGCACTTCACGCACATGGGAATCTCGCTCTGCACTCTTTTCTTGTGGACGCCGGTCTGGCTGTTGCACTACCTGATCTGGAAGTCGCTGCAGAAGAAGGCGAAGGTCGAGACCGCGGCGAGCTGACCGAATCGATCGTCAGCTTTGACCGCGCGTCAAGAAACGCGCGATCCAGCTTCGCGGCAAGTCCGGGGCCAGCACCGTGCCCGGTTGGCCAAGGTGACTGAGGATGCATTCGGCGGCGAGAAAACCGCTCCGCACGGCGCCTTCCATCGTGGCGGGCCAGCCCGTGCGCGTCCAATCTCCGGCGAGCGCCAGGCCGGGGATGCGCGTGACCTGCGGTGGTCGCAAAGCTTCAATACCGGGCGCGACGGAAAAAACAGACAGAGGGTCGGTAACGATCTTCGAGCGCAAGAGCTTCGCGTCACGCGCGGCAGGCCAAAGTCCACGTAGCTCGTCACAGATTTCGGTAATCACTTCGTCTTTTGGGCGTCCGACAATATGTCGCGAAGCGCTGATCACGACCTGATAGTAGTGCTCGCTTGCGCCGCTATCGGTTTTGGTCTCTGCGCGGGCAAAAACCCACTGGCTGAGCATGTCGACCAGCACGGCGTGCGGGAGTGTGGTGAGCGGGCGATCAAACCAGAGATGCACGCCGGTGATGGGGGCGGCCGCAATTTCCTGCGCGCGAACAAGCTCGGGCAGCGCCGTGACGATCGCTGGCGAAACGGCCGCGGCCACGCGATGCCAGGGGAGCGCCATCACGACCGCGTCGAACTCTTCGACGCCTGATGGATGCGTCACGCGGAACTTCCGGTCCGTGGTCTGCTCGACGCGTTCAATCGCCGTGCCGAGTTTCACTTGGACATGATTCCGCTCAAACCAGGCGAGTAGCGCATCTCCGTACAGTTCGCCGAGGCTGGCGCGCGGCACGTAGATTTCATACGCCGTGCGAGCTGAGACGAACCCGTCGATAAACACCTTCTGCGCGTGCAGCATCGAGGCCCGCTCGACCGATTCGCCCAGTGCGCTGACGAGCACGACGCCCCAGAAGCGATCGATTGCCTGCGGAGTCTGGCCGTTTTCGCGCAGCCAATCCGCCACGGTGACGCCGGCCAGACTCTCGCGCGAAGCCCGGGCGAGCCGCAGCATGGCGCGGACGATACCGATCCGCTCGCGCAACGTAAGGTAATGCAGCCGTAACAAGCTCGGCGCCAGATGCAGCGGCGCCGGCAGCGGCGCGGCGCGAATCAGTGACACGCGACCGTCGCGGGTGAAGAAACTCATCTGGCGATCGCGCCGCAACAAGTGATCGACACCAACGCGCCGGCAAAAATCGGCAAAGTTCGTGCAGCAGCCGAGGCTGACGTGTTGGCAATGATCGACCGGCTCGCCCGTCGTGGGATCTGTGAACGAAGCCGCGCGTCCGCCCAGCCGGCGGCGCGATTCGAACAGCGTTACTTTGTTGCCGCGCTCGGCAAGCGCAACGGCCGCAGCCAGCCCGGCCAGGCCGCCACCGACAATTGCAACACGCTGGGCGTTTTCAGAGAGGGGCGTCACGGCGTTCATCCAGCGTCGGTCCCTGCAGAAAAGCCTGTCCGCGCCAGCAGCGATCCCAGCGCGATTCGCGCTTTGCGCCAACCGCTCAGCCGGACGCGGCTGGTGAAGACGTCGCCATCGCGGCGTTTGATTTCTTCGAGCAGCCCGTGATAGATGCCAACCATTGCTCGCAGCGCCGGCCGGCTGTCGCGATCGAGGAATCGCTCCAGGCCATCGCCGCGGCGATAATGATCTTCGGCCCGGGCGATTTCAAAACGCATTAGCGCCGCAAAGCGGTCGTTGCGCACGCCGCGCGCGAGATCGTCGGCGGTGTATTGGAAACGTCGCAGGTCTTCTTGCGGCAGGTAGACACGACCAAGCCCCGCGTCTTCTTTCAGATCGCGGAGGATATTCGTGAGCTGTAGCGCAATGCCCAGCGGCGTGGCGATATCGAGCGCCGCCGCGCCGCGAAATCCCCAGATGTGGATGCAGCAAAGACCTACGGCGCTGGCCACCTTGTAGCAATAGTCGGCCAGTTCGCCGAAGGTTTCATAAACGCGCTCGTCGAGATCCATTTCCACGCCGTCGAGAACTTCGTGCAGATATTGCCTTGGAATGCCGAACCGCGTCACGGTGTCCGCCAGCGCCGGTAGCAAGGAGGAATCGAACTTGCCCGCTAGGGCGTTGTCGAGCGATTGCCGCCAGGCGGCGAGGTCAGCGCGACGCTCGGCGACCGGTCGGTCGTTATCTCCGAGATCGTCGGTGTGTCGTAGAAACGCGTAGAGCGCGCACATCGCCCGGCGTTTTGCCTTGGGGAGCACCAGGAACGAATAATAAAAGTTTCCGGCCACGCGGCGCGCAATCGCCTGGCATTCGGCGTAGCTGGCCTCGACTTCGGCCGAGGGCGCTGCGAGTGCTTTCGACCGAACATGGTCGTGGCTCGCGACGCTTTCCGCGGAGGGTATTGCGCGAGGTCCGATCGAATTTCGCCACATCGCGCCGGCCAGCAGCTTTGCTTTCTCGAATTTCGAAAGCGAAGGGCGCGCGTTCCACACGTCGTAGTTGACGCCGCGAATGCGGTCCAAAATTGCCAGGCCGCCATGAATGAACAGCCCCATGTCGCCACGCAGGCCGCGCGGCATGCGATCGACCAGCGGCAATCCGGCGCGGAGCAGCTTTTCGGCGCGGTCGACTTCGACCTTCATCACACGTCGAAAGCGGTCGTCGGCCACGCCGCGGGCAAAGTCTTCCTCGGTATAGCCAAACTGCCGCAACGTCTCCTGCGGTAAGTAAACGCGACCGCGCCGCCAGTCTCCGGCGACGTCCTGGCAGAAGTTGGCGAGTTGCAATCCCGTGCAGACCGAGTCCGAAAGCGCGTCCATGGCCGGATCGTGCAGGCGGGCGAGGCAGAGCACGAGTCGCCCGACCGGGTTCGCCGAATAGCGGCAGTAGTCGAGCACGTCGGCGACGGTTTCATATCGCGTCACGCGGCGATCTTGTCGAAACGCGACGAGCAAATCCGCAAATGGCTCGATCGGGATGGCGAACTCGGCGATCGTCGGCCGCAGCGCGACGAAGACCGGATGCGTTGCGCGGCCGGCGTAGCACTCGCGCAGTTGTTGCTCCCACCAGTCGAGCAGTTCGAGGCTTTGTCCGGCGTCGTCGACCTCGTCGGCCAGATCATCGGCCCAACGACAATAGGCGTAAATCGCATAGAAGTGCGGGCGCAGCGCGCGGGGCAGCAGCCGGCTGGCGACGTGGAAATTCTCGTAGTGCGTCTCGGCCAGCCGACGGCAGTAGGCGAGGCCCTCGGCCGGGCTCGCCGCGTTTGCGCAATGCTGCGGCCCATAGGCAGCCAGGTCAGCGGCAAACGTGGTGGAGATAGGCAAAACGAAAACCTCGGCCCCCCAAAACGATCCGAGGGAACAAATGAATCTACAATCTACGTCAATGCTCGATTCTTACGCGACTACGCGATGCTTGGCGGTCGATCGCTGTAAAGAGCACTGCTGCACCCAGAGGGTACCCGGCCAGCAGTGGCACACGGCCGTTCCCCGGCACGTCCGTGGCAAGCTGTCCCCGCTCGCCTGTTCGGTCTGCGGGGCATACAGTATGATACGATTCATCCGAGAGGCAAACCATGCGTATCATTCTGGCTGCGCCGCGCGGTTTTTGCGCCGGCGTGAATATGGCGATCGAAAGCCTGGAGTTGGCGATCCAACTCTACGGGGCGCCAATCTACGTTTATCACGAGATCGTTCACAATAAGTACGTTGTCGAGCGGTTCCGTAACGAAGGCGCCATCTTTATCGACTACCTGGAAGAGGCGCCCGAAGGGGCGACGCTCCTCTACTCGGCCCACGGGGTCTCGCCGATGATTCGCGAGCAAGCGGCCGAGCGTCGCCTGCGGACGATCGACGCCACCTGTCCGCTGGTCACCAAGGTCCACTTGGAAGCCATTCGCTACGCAGGCCGGCTACACAATCTTGCTGATCGGTCACGAAGGGCACGACGAAGTGATCGGCACGATGGGCGAGGCGCCCAACGCCATCATCCTGGTCGAAACGCCCGAAGACGTCGACCGGCTTGAGATTGCCGACCCGACCAAGCTGGCCTACATCACGCAGACCACGCTCTCGGTCGACGACGCCAACCGGATCATCGGCCGGCTGCGCCAGCGGTTCCCCACGATCGCGAATCCGCCGAAAGAAGACATCTGCTACGCCACGCAGAACCGGCAAGAGGCGATCAAGCATCTTTCGCCCGAGGCTGACCTGGTGCTGGTGCTGGGGAGCCAAAACAGCTCGAACAGTCAGCGACTGGCCGAACTAGCCAAGGAAAACGGCGTGAAGGCGCACCTGGTCGATGGCTCGGCCGATATCGACCTCGCCTGGTTCGAAGGTGTGGAGACGGTGCTGATCAGCGCCGGCGCGAGCGCCCCGGAATTGGTCGTGGAAGACTGCGTCGAGTTTTTAAAGAAACGATTTGGCGCCACGGTCGAGTCTCGCACGTTCCGCGAAGAAGATGTCTACTTCCCCTTGCCCAAAGAATTGCGAGCGATGGCGGGCAAGTAAGGCGCTCGGCGTCCCTCGCGCGTCTGCTGGACGCTGCTGCCCATGAAGATCGCCGACCTCGAATTCTTTCTGCTTGACCCTGCCCGAGGCGGCCCTGACAACGGCGCTGAGCGCTCGCTGCTCGCCAGGGTCTCAACGGCCGATGGCCGGAGCGGTTGGGGCGAATCGGCCGCTATCTGGCGCGCCAGCGAGATCGCCGCGCGGCGCGAAAGCCTGCTGCCGCTGCTCGCCGGGCGCAATGTGTGCGACATCGAAGAACTCTTGGAGATCGACGGGCTGACAGCATCGCCGCCGCGCGCAGCAATCGAGATGGCCTGTTGGGATCTGATCGGCCGCGCGGCGCGTCAGCCGCTGCACCGGTTATGGGGAGGCGAGTATCGCCCACGGGTTCCGCTGGCGATTCGGCTGCCGGCGGTCGAGCCGTCCCGCGCCGCGCAACTGGCCCATGATCTGGCCGCGCGCGGCTTTCATACGCAAATCGTCCGCGCGCGTGGAGACGTGGCCGAAGATCTGGCCGTGGTGGCGGCCGTCAGGCAAGCGGTTGGCGATCGGCTGACGTTACGCTTCGACGGTTGTGGGCTCTTTTCGCCGGAAGCAGCCCGCGAGTTGGCGCGGCAGTTGGAACGGTTCGGGTTGCAGTTCCTGCTAGATCCGCTGGCAAGTGGACTGGATGGCTTTGCGGCCCTGGCCCGTCAGACTGGCGCCCGGCTGGCGGCCTCGGCGGCGATTCACTCGCCCACCGATGTGCTGACGCTCGCCCGCAGTGGCGCTGCGCCGCACGTCGTGGTCGATATCGGGCAGGTGGGAGGATTGTGGCCGGCCCGCAAGTGCGCGATTGTGGCCGCAGCCGGCAAATTGCCCTTCACGCTTGGCGGGGCGGCGGGACTGGGCGTGGCGCTCGTCGCCGCGCTGCAACTGGCGGCCTCGACGCCGAACGTGGCGCTGGCGCTGGGCTGTGAGTTTTACCAGCTTCACGAAGACATCTTGCAGGGAGATCTGCAAGTCGTTGACGGCATGATCGGCGTGCCGCAAGGGCCGGGGTTGGGCGTTGACGTCGACCGAGCGAGGATCGATACGTATTTGGTCACGTGAAGAATTGCGTCTCGCACTCTGGCCCTGCTATTTGGCCGCACGCTTCTCGGCGTCGCCTTTCCCTGTCGTCGGCTCGGCCTTCGATTCTGGGTTTTCCTTAGCGTCGAGCCAATTGCGGAACAAGTAGTCGCGCTTTTCTGCTGCGGCGTGGCAATCGATGCAGGACTTCAAACGCCCGCGCTCGACGATTCCCTTTTCGTTCAAGGTCGCGTAGACGTATTCCCAGTCGCTATGCTGGGGATCGTAACCGGCCTCGCGTTTGATCATAGCGGCGTAGGCAACCGGAGTTTTCGCGCGTTCGTCGTCCCACTTCTCTTTGACGATTGTGGCGCCGCCCGGCATGGCCGATGTCTTGCCGGAGCGAAGCTGCGTCAGGGCCTGGTCGTTGGCGAAGAATTTTACCGCAGGCGCAAAATGCGGCCCACGCGCTTTCTGCCGTTCGGCTTCGCTATCAGACGGTGGCCGGCAGAGCGCGAAAGCCGCCGGTGAGACACGCAGAGGCTCTTTTCTGAGCGACGTGAACGCTGCGTAATCGACACCATCGATTATGGTA
>Ga0268266_10004697_pt1 | contig 13000 bp, 14 predicted proteins | sample KBSS13metaG_FD_190356 | JGI IMG/M metagenome (GOLD analysis project Ga0268266, IMG submission 190356) | Switchgrass rhizosphere microbial communities from Kellogg Biological Station, Michigan, USA - KBS S1-3 metaG (SPAdes) (version 2) | ecosystem: Host-associated > Plants > Roots > Rhizosphere...
CGAGGACCGGAGCGCCAAGAGTGGGAGCGCTGCGCGCGCGTTCGCCGGGCTCGGAATTTCCATTGTTGGATTGATCGCGCTGGTTCTGTTGGTCAATGCCGGGGTCTTCGGCGCGGGGAAGACCGGACAGTTGCTGCTGCCCCTGTTTGGCTCCGTGCTGGCATTCTCAGTTTTGCCGCGTAAGTACCTTTCCGTGTTGGGTGAGCGTGACACATGGGTGATCATGCTCGTCTACAGCATCACGTTCGGCGGGTTCGTGGGCATGTCTTCCTATGTGAGCCTGCTTTTAACCACGCAGTATCAAATCAGCAAGGTGGATGCGGGTTTTATCATGGCACTGCTTTCGCTCACCGGGGCGATGGTTCGTCCGATAGGCGGGCTGATCGCCGACCGTCTGTCCGGCGTCAAAGTGTTGCTGGTGCTCCTCATCGCCATCTCGCTCTGCAACTTCGGATTCGCGACGCTGATGCCGCCCCTGGCGGGTGGCATTGTTCTGCTGGTCGCTTTGTATTTCTGCTTCGGTCTGGGGAACGGCGCGACCTTCCAGCTGGTGCCGCACCGATGGAAGGGGAAGACGGGAATCATGACCGGCATCATCGGTGCCGCGGGCGGCATCGGTGGGTTCTATCTTCCGGTGGTGATGGGCATCGCCAAGGAAAGCACGGGTAGCTACCAGCTCGGTTTCGCGACGTTCGGTGTGCTCGCGGCGGTGGCCTTTGTCCTGGTAGCAACGCTGCAGCGGCAATGGCTGGCGTGGGCTTTGACTTCCCAGCGCGGCGTGGGCTTGGAAGGCGCTGTTGCGATAGCGGAGTAGGCGGGCCGCGGCGGGCCGACACCACGAGGCCGCGGCGTGCTGGTGCTCCGAGGCCGGCCGGGTGGGCGTGAACGGCCCACCGGCGTTCGTGCGTAACGGGACACGGATATACTATCGCCGCATGGAATCCCAACCCCTCCAAGGCCGCGTCATCGCCATTCCCGAGACGCGCGAAGTCGAGATCTTCGCTGCGATGCTCGAGCGTCGCGGCGCTACCGTCGTCCGTTGCCCGATGGTCGCCATCCTCGACGCTCCCGATCCGGCGCCCGTCCTGGAATGGAGCCGCAAATTGGCCAGCGGCGCCTGCGACGATCTCATCCTTCTGACTGGCGAAGGTCTTCGCCGCATCCTTTCGTGCATCGAACGCAATGAACCGGCGTTGAAGGACTCGTTCGTGCAGGCCTTGGGGCCCGTGCGCAAGATCACGCGCGGTCCCAAGCCCGCACGCGCACTGCGAGAGTTGGGGTTCAAGCCGGACATTGCGGCTGAGGTTCCGACCACCGAGGGGGTGATCAACAGCCTGCGGTCGCAGGACCTGAAAGGCCACCGCGTTGGTTTGCAGCTCTACGGGACGGAACCCAATCGACCGTTGGTGGATTTCCTGGAGCACGCTGGTGCGACCGTGTCAGTCGTTGCGCCCTACGTCTACGCCGATGCGGCGGATGACCAGGCCGTGCTGAGTCTCATCAACCGCCTGGAAGCAGGCGAAATCGACGCCGTTGCCTTCACCAGCACGCCACAAGTAGAGCGGCTGTTCGCCATTGCACCTGCCGAGAAAGTCTCCAAGGCCCTGTCCAACACCGTGGTTGCGGCCGTAGGGCCGGTTGTGTCAGAGACACTCCGCAAGAAGGGCATTCAGGCGCGGGTGATGCCCGAAGAGTCATTCTTCCTGAAGCCCCTCACCAGCGAGATCGAAGATGCGCTGGCTGCGAAAGATTGAGGCCGACTCCCCGGGAGTAGAGGGAGCCGGCCTCAGCGGGTAGTCAGGCTACCCGCACCGGAACACCAGCGTCAGCCCACACGTACGGGCACAAACAACCGGTTCTCGCCACGCTGTACCAACAGCGCAATGTGACTCTTCGACTTCTCAACAGCAGACCGCAGGTCCGCAACACTCGACACCGGCGCGCCATTGGCCGCGATCACGATGTCGCCGGGCTGCAGGCCGGCATTGAGTGCCGGGCCCTTCGCCTGTTCCACGAGCAGGCCCGGGGTCTTGGCCTGGCGCTGCTCTTCGCTGGTGAGCGGTCTCACCGCCAGTCCGATCTTGCCGCCGGACTCGCCGTGGTCGACGTTGTTGGAGGCAGTCCGCTTGTCATCCATGGACGCGAGCTTCACGGTCACTTCACGTGAAGCGTGATTCCTCCACAGCTCCAACTTCACCGTGCTTCCAGGCTGGAGCGCCGCAACTTCCGCAGGCAGCTCGCTGGACTGGTTCACGGGCTGACCATTCAACTTCAGGATCACATCGCCCGGCTCGACACCGGCCTGAGCCGCGGCACCGCCCTTCTCGACGCTGGAAACCAACGCACCTTCAGGGTTAGGCAGCCCGAACGAGTCCGCCAGCCCCTGGTCGACGTTCTGAATGACAACACCGAGCTTACCGCGCGTCACATGGCCGTGCGTCTGGAGCTGTGTGCTGACACCCATCGCAACATCAATCGGAATCGAGAAGGACACGCCCTGGTAGCCACCCGAGCGGGTGTATATCTGGGAGTTGATGCCGACGACTTCGCCGCGCATGTTGAACAACGGGCCACCCGAGTTACCCGGGTTGATTGGCACGTCCGTCTGAATGAACGGCACGTAACCGCTATCCGGAAGCGTGCGGCCCTTGGCGCTGACGATACCCGCGGTCACGCTGTTCTCAAATCCGAACGGCGCGCCGATCGCAACGACCCACTCACCGACCTTCAGGTTGTGCGTGTCGCCGAGTTTGACGGTGGGCAGGTTCTTGGCCGGAATCTTGATCACCGCCACGTCGCTCTTGGTGTCGACACCGACCACCTTCGCGGTGTACTCGCGCCGATCGGTCAAGCGTACGGTGACCTCACTCGCGCCGTTCACAACATGTGCGTTGGTCAGGATCGTGCCATCGGAGCTGACAATGAAGCCGGAGCCTTCACCATGCACGGGCCCCTGCTGCGGAGGCTGCATCGGGAAGCCACGGAAGAAGGGGGCGAACGGACTGTTGGGACCAAAGGGATTCTGTCCCTGTGGGCCCTGCTGACCCTGACCGGAATCGTCATCGTCGTCGGAGTCCTGGTCATCCGGCGTATAGGAAGTCGGGACCTTGGATACAACACTGATGTTCACGACGGCCGGACCGTACTTCTGCACCATGGTGCTGAAGTCCGGGAGCACGGCGTTTGGATTGCCGGTGGCGGGCGCGGGTACAACGGGAGCCGGCTGCATAACAGCGGCAGGTGCGGTTGGCGTGGCGCCGAATGCATGTAATGCGCCGATGGGCGCTGCTACAACGGCTGCGCCCAGCAGCACGCCGAAAAGCTGATTCCTTACGAAGGTTCTGACGGTCATGGGGGTCTCCACTCAATTCAATCCGGGCAAAGGCCAGTAGGCTCTGCCGCGTATATTGCGGTGGGAGACTTAAGGCATCCTTAAGGCGGGATGCCCAGGTAAATCAAGCACTTATGGCAGCTTCAGCCAGCCGCGTGATCCGCCAGAGGCGATACCGGCCGTTGCCGTCGCCGGCCAGGGCGACGCATTTATCCAGCGACCTGCCGCGATCACCAGCCGCGTGGCTCCGGGCGACCTCCACCAGCGCCATTCTGCCGGCGTTCACGTCGTCGAACACTTCGGAGGCGGCCGAATAAATCTGCCACCCGTCGGATACGCCGGACCAGTCTCCCTGCTCCGAGCAGCTCAACTGGATGCGCGCCTTGGCAATCTCGTGCAACACCGTTCGCCCATCGACCGGTGGCCACACCAACCCGCTCTCGACACGCTCATCCGGTGTTGCCGGCACATGGCCTTTGGCAACCGGCTCGCTTTCGAGCGTAGCCTGTGCGATCGCATCCGACACAATCGATTCGGGCTCGACCTGACTCACACGCGAACGCACGCGCCCGGCCTTGCCGGAGTATTTCCGGCTGCCGTCGTCACCTTTCTTCAACACATCGAGCAGCTCTTGCGGGCTGTCGAATTGGGGTCGCCCCTGCAGCAGCAGCTTCGTGCGCGTCAGCTCTCGCACCCGATCCAACGCGAGTCGTACTGCGAGGACAAATGCTTCACGGATACCCACCCCCTGGTTGGCGACTGATTCGACTACCCCGGCACGCAACCCGACCGACTCCATCATCGAACGGATCTGCTCGAGCGGGATGGCGTGGGAGTGGTCGCGCTTGTTGGCCTGCAGTACCAGGCCCACGGGGGGAGCGGGAATCTGTTCCAACATGCGCGCCAGGCCGCTCAGGGCACCGCGATCGGAAATGAAACCCGCGGGCGAGCTGTCAGCAACAAACACGACTGCATCTGCCGACTGGAGCATGAGCCGGCGCCGCGGAGCCAGGCTGGCTTGTCCTGGGACGCTGATGATCTGGCACCGGATGCGGTGCCCTTCAAACTGTCCGCCCGTGTACTCGAGCCAGTCGAAATAGAGCGTGCGTCCGTTCACCTGGGCCGGCGAGTAAACCTTTGAACCAAAGCCGCGGCCAAGAGCTGCGACACTCGTGCTCTTGCCGGCCATGGGCGCGCCGTCGTAGACAACACGGATGACCACCGTGTTGTTGCGAGGGTCGAGTACAGCCATGATCGAGCCCCGGTGATGAAACTCCGATTGATAGCTGTGAAGCTACCCTTGGCGCCACCCTGGCGGTGTGACCGAGTACACATACGTTAACTGCAGCGCACCAAGCGCGAGCGTGTGACGTGAAGTCCCTCTCACTGGGGACCCCTAGCTGAAGGGAAAGGACACTGTCACGGAGAGGCCGTGCGTGTTGGGGTCGGTGTCGAGCACGATCGTCGCGCCGTGCGCATCGGCAATCGTTTTCACAATAGCCATGCCGAGCCCGCTACCCGGCGGCGTGGTCCCTGGCGGACGATAAAATCGGTCAAAAACCCGCTGCCGCTCATCCGGAGGAATTCCGGGCCCGGTATCGACCACCCGCAGAACCGCTCCATGACTGGTTCCGGGCTCATCGGCATCTTGCACCGAAACGTCGACCGTCCCGCCCACGGGTGTATAGCGCACGGCGTTGTCGACCAGGTTCCGAACCAACGTACGAAGCGCGTCGGCGTCCCCGAGGACATATGCCGGCTGCGAGGCAGAAATCCCGAGATCGATCTTCCGGGCATCCGCCAAGGTGACCATCTCCGCAACGACCTCGCGGGCCAGGTCATCAAAGCGCAACCGTCTGCGCGCCATGTCCGCGCGGGGCTCCTGCCGAGCAAGAGAGAGCAATTGCTCAACCAACCTGATCGCACGCTGTACACCGGCGGATAATTTCTCCATGGCATCGGCACGTTCCGCCTCGTTTGTCGCGCGCGCCAGTGTGCCCATCTGCAGGTGCAGGGCAGTCAACGGAGTTCGAAGCTCGTGGGCCGCATCCGCCAGGAAACCACGCTCTCGTTCCAACGCCGCGCCGAGTCGTCCGAGCAGATCGTTGAGCGCACCAACGAGTGGCTGCACCTCACCGGGAAGATTCTCGGCCGGCAAGGGATCGAGCGCCGTCACCTTCCGGGACTGCACCAACGAGGTCAATCGCCTGACGGGCTCGAGAGAATGGCCGACCGCGAACCAGATGAAAATCACCAGTATCGGCATCAACAACACGAACGGAGTCAAAGTGCGCAGCGCGAGCTCAACAGCCTGGCGCTCGCGCACGCGCATCGGCTGCGCCACCTGTATGACCTTGGTCGCAGCCTGTACACCAAACACCCGCCAGCGCTCCTCGCTGGTGGTGGCTGTTGAAAATCCCAGTGTCGTAATAGCCGGCAACACTGCATGCGGCCGCGACAAATAGACGCGCACGCCATCGAGTGTCCATACCTGCACCACGAAGTCGTAATCCGCCGTGCTCTGCGGAATTTCCGGCGCCAACTGGTATTCAACCGGTTGATCGCTGAGGAGCAGCGCGGTTTGTCGCAGGTGATAGTCGAAGAAGACGTCCGCTTCGGCGAGCGCATTGCGATAAACGAACCAACCCCCCACGGCGCCTACAAACAGCACGCCGCCGAGCAGCCAGGCAAGCAGGCGCGCGCGCACCGAGTTCATGCCGGACGAACCCGATAGCCTACGCCGCGGACGTTGACGATGAAGTCGGATCCCAACTTGCGCCTGAGGCCGTGTATGTGGACTTCCACAGCGTTACTTTCTACTTCCTCACCCCAGCCGTATAGACGTTCTTCGATTTGAGTCCGCGACAGGATGTTCCCCGGGCGCTCCATCAACAGATGCAACAGCGCGAATTCCTTCGGTGACAACGTGACTTCGCGACCGTCTTGGGTCACGCGATGGGTCGCTGGGTCGAGCATGACACCCAGATGCTCGATTGCAGGCACTGTCCGCCCCGACTTTCGCCGCAGCAGCGCGCGGATCCGCGCAGCCAGCTCGTCGAGATCGAAGGGCTTCACGAGGTAATCATCCGCGCCGGCATCGAGCCCTTGCACACGATCGGAAACGGCATCGCGCGCGGTGATGATGAGCACGGGCAGCATTTCATTGCGTGCCCGCAGCGACTTCAGGAGCTGCAGGCCGTCCTTGCGCGGCAAGCCCAGATCCAGCAACAGCAGGTCAAACGGCTCGGTGCGCAGAACCTGGTCCGCCGAATCGCCGTCGCGCACCCAGTCCACCGCAAAGCCGTCGCGCCGCAGGCCTGTCCGCAGCGCTTCCCCGATCATGGCATCATCTTCAACGAGCAACAGTCTCATTGGAGCCCTTCTTGGAACCCCTGCTGGCCGGCGCCGCGACGCTTGGAGTCAATCTCACCGCAGCGGATGCTACACGGCTTCTGCGCCTCCTCGATGAGCTGGAGCGCTGGAACCGTACCTACAACCTCACGGCCATCCGGGATCGGGATCAGATGTTGACGCACCATCTGCTCGACAGCCTGGCCATTCATCCGGATCTGCACGGCGCGACAGTGGCCGATGTCGGCACCGGCGCAGGCTTCCCGGGATTGCCGCTGGCCGTACTCAACCCCGAGCGGCGCTTTACCCTCATCGATTCCAACGGCAAGAAGATCCGCTTTGTGCAGCACGCCGCGCGCGAGTTGGGACTTTCGAACGTTGCAGGCGTGCATGGCCGCGTCGAGTCCATCAAGGGTCGTGTCTTCGACACGGTTGTAGCGCGTGCGTTCGCGGCGCTGCCCGAGTTGGTTGCGCAGGTTGACCCGTTGTGCGGCCCGCAGACCCGGGTGCTGGCCATGAAGGGAAAATGGCCGCAGGGCGAGATCGACGCACTGAAGCCACCCTGGCACCAACAGGGCGGTCGCGAGCTGACCGTTCCGGGGTTGGATGAGTCACGGTGCGTGATCGTGCTGCGTAAAACCTAACGGCCGGTGTTGAGTGGCAGCGCGGTGGTCTCCTTCACCACCGCCATCGCGATGGACGAATTCACCTCCTGCACGCCGGGAAATCTCGACAGGTGGTCGAGGAAGAACGCTTCATACGCCTTGATGTCGCGGCACACGATCCGCAGCAAAAAGTCGGTTTCGCCCATCATGGTGTAGCACTCCAGGATCTCCGGATGCTCGCGTACCGCCTGCTCGAATTTCAACAGGGCGTCGCGGCCGTGACCGGCGAGCTTCACGCGCGAGAACACCATGACATTCAATCCGACCTTCTCGCGATCGAGCACGGCGACGCGGTTTTTGACCACGCCGAGCTCCTGCAGCCGGCTCACCCGCCGCCAGCACGTGGAGGGCGTCATCCCGACCCGCTCGGCGACATCCGCCGCGGACAGGTCGCCGTGTTCCTGCAGCACATCGAGGATCCGCAGGTCGCCTCGATCCAGCTCTACTTGCATGGTCCGTCTCACTTTGGGCCCGTTCGTGCGATGAATGGTTCACCAGGTCGCTCCAGAGAGCAACTTCCGCGACGCGGCCTTGCAGGCAACGAGGCGCCGTGCCGCGTACACTCTCCCCATGAAGAGGGTCATCGCGGTTGCGAATCAGAAGGGCGGTGTCGGCAAGACGACCACCGCAGTGAACCTGGCCGCCTCACTGGCGGCAACCAAGCGGCGGGTGATGCTGCTCGACCTGGATCCACAGGGAAATGCCACGATGGGCAGCGGGGTCGATAAATCCCAGCTGCAGTCGAGCTCCGTGGATGTGCTGCTGGGCGACGTCGAGATCGGCGCCGCCCTGGTTCGGGTGGACCCGGGTGGATTCGACCTGCTGCCGGCCAACCAGGACCTGACCGCAGCCGAAGTCCGGCTCCTCACGATGATGGCGGGGCGCGAGACGAAACTACGGAATGCACTGGCGTCGCTGCGCGAGTCCTACGACGTCATCCTCATCGACTGTCCGCCCGCACTGAACATGCTGACAGTGAACTCGCTGGTTGCGGCGGACAGCGTGCTCATTCCCATGCAGTGCGAGTACTACGCGCTGGAGGGATTGTCCGCGCTCGTCGGCACGATCGAGCAGATCAAGAGCGCTGCGAATGAAAACCTGGAGATTGAAGGGATTCTGCGCACGATGTTCGATCCGCGAAACAACCTCGCGAACGAGGTCAGTGCGCAGCTCATCATGCACTTCGGCGACAAGGTGTTCCGGACGATCATTCCGCGGAATATCCGGCTCGCGGAGGCCCCTTCTTTCGGCAGGCCCGTGTTGTTTCACGACCGGGAGTCGCGAGGCGCGCTCGCCTATCTGGCACTCGCGGGTGAAATGATCCGGCGGGATGATGAGGAGCGTGAAAACGCAGCCCGCGCAGCGACCGGCGCTGTGTCGACTGGCGACAACGGTGGCGGTGTCGCCGTCGCGCAGGAGTCGACAGCCGAAGAGGCATCAAACGGAGCCGCCGCCCAACCAGAAGCGGGAGAAGCAGACGGCACGCCGGCCGACGCAGAAGTCATCGGCGCAGCCCGGGCGCACTCCAGCGGCTGAGCACGCCGCCAGTGGTCGCCACTGCGCGATTCGCTATGATCGCGGGATGATAAGCAAGAAACCCACACTGGGACGGGGGCTCGCAGACCTGCTGGGCACCTCGCGTCCCAATCCGGTCGCCACACCACCTTCTGCAAACGCGCCTGCGCCCGCGCCGTCGGGCCCACCAGGCGAAGAGCTGGCAAAGCTACCGCTCGACCTTCTGCAGCGCGGAAAGTATCAACCGCGTGTGGACATGCGGCCGGAAACGCTCCAGGAGCTCGCCGACTCCATCAAGGCGCAGGGCGTCGTGCAGCCCATCGTCGTGCGGCCGATTGAAGGCGCCGGCCCTTCGCAGCACTACGAAATCATCGCCGGTGAGCGACGCTGGCGTGCCGCTCAGATTGCGGGGCTCAGCGAGATTCCCGCGGTCATCCGCCGCATACCGGATGAAGCGGCCATCGCGGTCGCGCTCATTGAAAACATCCAGCGCGAGAATCTGAATCCGTTGGAAGAAGCGCGCGCCCTCGAGCGGCTCATCAATGAGTTCGCGCTCTCCCACCAGCAGGCGGCGGATGCCGTGGGTCGTTCCCGCGCAGGCGTGAGCAACCTCCTGCGCCTGCTCGAGCTGGCACCCGAAGTGGCCGAACGGGTCGAGAAGCGTGAGCTGGAAATGGGCCACGCTCGGGCATTGCTAGCGCTGTCAAATCGCAAACAGCAGATCGAGACCGCGGTCATCGTGGTCAAGAAGAGCTTGTCGGTCCGTGAGACGGAAGCGCTCGTGCGGCGCCTGCAGCAATCACCGACGAGCAAAGTCGAAGAGGCGGCAAGCGGCGATCCCAACGTGAACCGCCTCGAGCAGGAGCTGGCGGAGAAGCTCGGCGCCAAGGTTGCGATCCAACACTCGAGCGGCGGCAAGGGCAAGCTGGTGGTCAGTTACAACAGCCTCGACGAGCTCGACGGCATCCTCGCCCACATCCACTGACATAACTCTTCGCCCACTCCTAAGCCCTTGATTTTGGGTCATAAGGACCCATTCTTGGAACACTCCTGGTGAGCGTGCGAGGGGTGGATGATCTACTCGTCATACTAGGTGGACTGCCGGGCGAACGGTCTCTATACTTCGCCGGCTTTTTTGGCCCGGGCCCTTACGGCGCTCATCCTGGTGCGGGCCCATAAAACGGGAATGCGGGGAATCGCGATCGACCTGCCCAATCCGCGGCGGCTGGCTCTCAGCGTCGTGCTGGGCCAGGCGGCCGTGACTCTGCTCTGCGCGCTGCTGAGTTGGGCAATTGCCGACTCACGTGCTGCGGTCTCGGCCCTCCTCGGAGGCGGGATCAGCAGCGTGGCGAGCCTCGCGATGGCGTTCGTGGCGTTCGGCAAGCAGCCCGTCATGGATCCGCAGCGCGCGCTGAGTGCGTTTTTCGTTGGGGAGGCGGCCAAGGTCGCCGTCGTGATTGTGTTGTTTGTGGTGGTGTTGAAGACGATGAGGGTGGTACCGCTGGCAATGCTCGGCGCGTACGTCGCCACCTTCGCCGTGTTCTGGGTGGTACTCGCGAATGAAAAGAGTTGAAGGCTAAATGGCAGCAGAACAACCCTCGAGCGCAAACGAGTACATCCTCCATCACCTGACGTTCCTGCAGAACAAGGATCCGCAGGGCATCGTCGACTGGTCTGTCATCCACTGGGACAGCGTCTTCTTCTCTGTATTGCTCGCCGTGCTGTTCGGCGGCTCCTTCTACCTGGCCGCGCGCAAGGCCCGGTCGAACACCGGTGTACCCGGCAAATTCCAGAATTTCATCGAGCTGCTGATCGAGAAGGTCAACGAGCAGGTCGAAGGTGCCTTCTCGCACAAGGCCAGCGCGCTGATCGCGCCGCTCGGGCTGACCATTTTCTGCTGGGTGCTGCTGTTCAATGCCATGGACGTGCTGCCGGTCGATCTGCTGCCGGCGGTCGCTCACGGAGCGGGTTTCGAGCACCTGAAGATCGTGCCCAGCACGGATCTCAATGTCACGTTTGCGCTGTCTCTGACCGTGTTCGTGCTCATCATCTACTACAGCATCAAGATGAAGGGCCTGGGCGGTTTCATCGGTGAGTTCACGCTGCAGCCCTTCAGCGCCAAGAACCCGATCGTCAAAGTGTTGCTGATCCCTGCCAATCTCATCCTGGAAGTCGTGCCCTTCATCGCGCGCCCGATCTCGCTGTCGCTGCGTCTGTACGGCAACCTGTTTGCCGGCGAAATGATCTTCCTGCTGCTCGCGGCGCTGACGCTCGCCGGCATCCAGCAACTGTCGAGTGCCGGCGGCTGGGCCTTGCTGATCGTGCAGTTCCTGCTGGCGCTGGCCTGGGCGATCTTTCACCTGCTGGTCATCACGTTGCAGGCGTTCATTTTCATGGTTCTCACCATCGTCTACCTGGCGATGGCACACGAACATCACTAGTTCTTCGAATCAGGTTTTTTCTAGGAGGGTTGAAGTGGAAAACGTTGCACATGTACAGGCCATGACTGTGTTGGCCGTCGGTATCATCTTCGGCATGGGTGCGCTGGGCACCGCCATCGGCTTCGGTATTCTCGGTGGCCGTTTCCTCGAAGGTTCCGCGCGTCAGCCGGACCTGTCGCCCATGTTGCAGACCAAGATGTTCATTGTCGCGGCGCTCGTCGACGCGGTCGCCATGATCGGTATCGGTTTCGCGCTGTTCTTCACGTTCGCGAACCCGTTCCTGTCGGGATTGAAGTAATTAGTTGAAAGAAATTTCCTCCGGAAATGGGCCCAACCCTCGGACCGGGAGGCATAGATAAGTGAATATCAATCTAACGCTCGTCGTCCAGATGATCGTTTTCGTCGTGCTCATCTGGTTCACGATGAAAGTCGTGTGGCCGATGATTCTCGGTCCCATGGAAGAGCGCTCGCAGAAGATCGCGGCCGGTCTGGCCGCGGGCGAAAAGGGAGCTCAGGAGTTGGCTCGGGCGCGCGACAGCGCCGACGCCATCGTCCGTGAAGCTCGCGAGAAAGCGACTCAGATCGTCGAGCAGGCACAGCGGCAGGCCAATGACCTGGTTGATCAGGCCAAGGGCACTGCGACTTCCGAAGGTGCGCGGCTCCTCGAACAGGCCAAACAGCAGATTGAGTTGGAGACCTCGCACGCGCGCGAAGCGTTGCGCCGCGAAGTGGCCACAATCGCTGTCAGCGCCGCCTCCAAGGTATTGGAGCGTGAGATCAATCCGCAGACCCATGCGGACCTGCTCAACAAGCTGGCGACCCAGATCTAGGACCGCACATGGCTGCTGACAAAACAACCATCGCGCGACCGTATGCCCGCGCGGCATTCGAAGAGGCTCGGGGCCACAAGGTCCTCGGCCCCTGGTCGGAATCGCTGCAGCGGGCGGCCGCTGTCGTGAAGGATCCGCGTGTGCAGAACCTGCTCGGCAATCCGGCTGTCACCCACTCGGAGCTGGCGCAGTTCGTCATCGACCTGGCCGGTCCCCAGCTCGATGAGCAAGGCCGCAACTTCGTCCAAACGCTCGCGGAGAACCGGCGTCTCGCCTACCTCCCCGAGATATCGACTCTGTTTGACGAGCTGAAGGACGAGGCTGAGGGCGTTGTGGATGTGACTGTCACCTCCGCTGCTCCGCTCGACAATGGTCAGCGTGATGCGCTGTCAGCTGCTCTGCAGCGCCGATTGAAGCGGCAGGTCCGTCTGCATTGTGAAACCGACCCGTCCCTGTTGGGCGGGGCGGTGTTGCGTGCCGGGGATCTGGTCATCGATGGCTCGGTGCGTTCGCGGCTGGACCGCATCGCGTACGAGCTGGCTGCTTAAAAATTTCGTAATAGGACAACACATGGCTATCAAGGCAACCGAGATCAGCGATCTGATCAAACAGCGGATCGAGAGCTTCAAAGGTGTCACGGAAGCCCGCAACATAGGCACGATCGTATCGGTCACCGATGGCATCACCCGCATCCACGGCCTCGCCGATGTGCGTTACGGTGAGATGCTCGAGTTCCCGGGAAACACCTTCGGGCTCGCGCTGAACCTCGAGCAGGACTCGGTGGGCGCGGTCGTGTTGGGCGACTACAAACACCTGTCTGAAGGCGACACCGTCAAGACGACGGGCCGCATCCTGGAAGTGCCTGTG
>Ga0268266_10004698_pt1 | contig 13000 bp, 10 predicted proteins | sample KBSS13metaG_FD_190356 | JGI IMG/M metagenome (GOLD analysis project Ga0268266, IMG submission 190356) | Switchgrass rhizosphere microbial communities from Kellogg Biological Station, Michigan, USA - KBS S1-3 metaG (SPAdes) (version 2) | ecosystem: Host-associated > Plants > Roots > Rhizosphere...
TCTAGTTCGAATCGCCGGATGGGCCTCAAGAAGCGCCTTCCTCGAAATTCGTATAGCTGAAACCGACAACCGCTCGCGTCCTCAACAATGAGGCTACCCGCGTATTCCAAAAGGCTCGCTCCCACTTCGAGCGATTCGGCGGGTGCTATGCTGGCAACGAAGTCAAAGTCGCACAAGCTCAACCACGGATTTCGGCGTCGATCAGAGCGACAATAGATCGGAGCTTTTGGATTTCTTGCGCTCTGGCGGGATTGCCCTTCAGAGCGCTAATAGCCGCAATGATTTCATGCCGAGCTTGGCCCAACTCGAGGGGAACAAGCTTCGGCCTGTGCCATTGCTTTTTGAGAGTTTTCGCCAAGGCGCACGAATCCCATTGAAGGGCGATTCGGCACGCCAACGCATGGGCTATGGCGTGGGAAGCCAAGGCATACAATGTCCAATATGGATGCAAGAACCCATTGCCTTGGTGGCGGGCCCGAAGACTCCATTACGAACGCAGCACTCGCCGAGCGCAACAGCCGAGCAACATCAAGAGAGCACATGCAGCGGCGGTCTTGGCGCGGTCACAAGGTCGCATCGGTACGCGAGGTAACGTCCGCTTTCCACCCATCCCAGTCACTTCGATATGGGCGTCGGGCGAATAACTGCCTTGATCCCGAAGCACTCCATCGAGTGACCGACCGGGCACTGGGAATGCCAGCCGTGCGCATCTATGAAAAACCAGCCCGTCAATTTTCGCCAACGACCGTTGATGCGCTGGCTCCATGAACATTTAAACTCTGTCGGCTCCTCTTCAGGACCGTGACACGACCGGAGGTGGAGATTTCGGGCGGCAACCTTCCGGCCACTGACCTCTTCGATCGCCTTTCCTAGTTGCGCAGCCGTGGGCCGAGCTGTCGTTTGCGCCAAAGCTGATGCAGCCAGACACGACAGAGCGACCGTGCAGAACAATGCTCTCATGTCTCTTGGGATCGCTAAAGTGGCGGAAGATTGCAATGTCAGCTTTCCACCCATTCCTGCCATTAGCCGAAGCCGATTAGTCAGACGCGCGGCGTGAGCGCCTGGTCGCGAAGCCCGCGCCACACCTTCAGCGCCTGAACCGTCTCGAACACGTCGTGGACGCGAAGCAGCTGTACGCCCTGCTCCGCTGCCTTCATCGCAAAGGCGATGCTTCCGCCGAGACGCTTGTCGGCAGGTGCTTCGCCAGAGAGTGCACCGATCGTTCGCTTGCGGCTTGCGCCGACGACGAGCGGGCAGCCCAAGGAGTGGAACAGCGCAAGGCCGTTCATTAGCTCCAGATTATGCCCAACATTCTTGCCGAAGCCGAAGCCCGGATCGACCAGGATGCGCTCGCGCTTGATCCCCGCCGCCTCCGCGGCGGCCACCCGTTCCTCAAGCCACAAATACACTTCGACGAGCACATCATCGTAGCGCGGATCGTCCTGCATCGTTTGCGGATCGCCCTGATGATGCATCAGCACGACCGGAACGTTGAGCGATGCCGCGACCTCGGCCGAGCGCTGGTCAAAGGTGAGCGCGGACACGTCGTTGATGAGCCTTGCGCCCGCCTCGACCGCTGCCGTCATGACGTCAGACTTGCGCGTGTCGACGGAAACGGCCGCGCCGCCAGCGGCAAGCTGGCGAATGACCGGCACGATGCGCTCGATCTCATCGCCTTCCCAGACCGCCTTGGCTCCCGGTCGCGTGGATTCGCCGCCGACGTCGATGATCGCCGCGCCTTCCCCCGCCATGTCCGCGCCCGCGGCAGCCGCGGCCGACGCATCCGCGAACTGCCCGCCGTCGGAAAAGCTGTCAGGCGTGACATTGACGATGCCCATGACCTGCGGCTGGTCGAGGCGGATCGTGCGAGCGCCAAGCTGCAGTGGAGCGCGCGGGGCGGTCAGCACCTGCCATTGCGCCGCCATCTCGTCGTCGAATCGATCCTCGATCGCCTCTACCGGCAGCAGCTCGGTCGATGAACGGCGCTTGCCGTCTGAGCGGATCAGCTCGACCGCGGAAAACCAGTTGAGGCCGCCGGCCAGCCGCGCGACCTTTCCGTCAAAGCCAAAGGGAGAATCGACGAAGCCCGTGGGTCGGAGAAGCGTGCGCATGGGCCCGCGCTATAGCGCGGCCAGGTGCCGTTGGCGCAAGCTGTCGAGCGGCTCGAGCACGTTGGCGGCGACGTGCCAGAAGGTCCAGCCGTTGCAGCTTGGCGCCCCCTGGAGCGCGGCTCCGACCTTGTGGATCGAGCCCGAGTGCGCGTCGCAGCTAATCGAGCCGTCCGCGCGAACCTCCGCCGTCCAACGGCGCTTGGCGTCGGTCAGGCGGGTGCCGGGCGGGATCATTCCGCTTTCGACCAACAGGCCGAACGCAACCCGGGGCTGCTCGCGCTTGTCGGTCACGGTCTGCATCGCGCTTTCGTCAAGCGGCAGTGTGGACGCGATGCGGGCGCTCGCCACCTTCACATAGGTTTGCTCGCGCTCGATTCCGATCCACTTGCGGCCGAGCCGACGCGCAACCGCGCCCGTCGTTCCGGTCCCGAAGAACGGGTCGAGCACCACGTCGCCCGGCTTCGTGCAGGCGAGCAGGATTCGGTAGAGCAAAGACTCGGGCTTTTGGGTTGGATGAGCCTTGGCCCCGTCCTCTCCCTTAACCCGCTCGGCGCCCGCACAGATTGGCAGCAGCCAGTCAGACCGCATCTGAAGATCGTCGTTCAACGCCTTCATTGCACGGTAATTAAAGGTGTAGCGCGCTTTCTCGTCCTTGGCGCACCACAGCAAAGTCTCATGCGCGTTGGTGAAGCGCGTGCCGCGGAAGTTCGGCATCGGATTGGTCTTGCGCCAGACGATGTCGTTGAGGATCCAAAAGCCCTCGTCCTGGAGCAGCGAGCCGACGCGATAGATGTTGTGGTAGCTGCCGATCACCCAGATCGTGCCGTCATCCTTGAGAATGCGCCGCGCCTGCTCGAGCCATTCACGCGTGAAATTGTCGTAAGCTGTAAGGCTCTCGAACTTGTCCCACTCGTCGTCGACCGCGTCCACGCGGCCGCCTTCGGGACGGAACAGGTCGCCGCCCAGCTGCAAATTGTAGGGCGGGTCGGCAAAGATCATGTCGACCGACTTGTCCGGAAGGCGAGCCATCTCAGCGATGCAATCGCCGACGAGGATCTGGTCGAGCGGGAGTTCGCGCTTAGATCGCGCCGCCGGGCGAAACGATACCGGCTGCTCCGCAACGCGGGCGTTGAAGTTCATGAAACTGAGACCCCCTTAAGCCTTGGCCACAAAGGGTGAGTCAGCAGGGACTCGCGGTCAAGCGCTCAAGGGTTAACGTCCGCCGGCAGATCCCAAAGTCTGGAGGGCTTTATCGCCCGTCGGCACAAGATATTGAGTCAGGCGACCGGTGGCGGACTCAACGGCTGGTGGTGTGACTCAAAGGACTCGCTCGACCCAATTTCTTCGAAAACGAGCTCCGGCTGCGCCTTCCGCGCCTCAATCTCGCGCACCAGGCCGAAGCTCCGGCGGTGATGCGGGGTCAGGCCCAACTCGTTGATCGCCCGGCGGTGATCGGGGGTCGGATAGCCACGGTTATGGTCCCATCCGTAGCCCGGATATTCGGACGCATATTCGACCATCATGCGGTCGCGCGTGACCTTGGCGATGATCGACGCCGCCGCGATCGAGCGGCACTTCGCATCGCCATCGACGATGGCCTTGGACGGCCGCTCCCACCGCGGGCAGGCATTCCCGTCGACCAGCACCCAAGCCGGCTCCAGTCCCAGCGCCTCGACCGCGCGGGTCATGGCCAGCATCCGCGCCCAATAGATGTTGATGGTGTCGATTTCCTCGACGGTCGCGATCCCAACACCCCATGCCGCGCATTTGGTCAGCTTGGAATAGAGCGCTTCCCGCTTCGGCAGCGGCAAATTCTTGCTGTCGTCGATCCCCCGCGGGAATTTATCGCGGTCGAGAATGCAGGCGGCGGCAACGACCGGCCCTGCGAGCGGCGCACATCCGGCCTCATCCACGCCGGCAAGCGGCTGCGGATAATCGAGCTCGAGCTTGAAGGAGCAGCGCCGCGGCATTGCCTCCAAGCCTATGGAGCGCGACCCTGAGTCGCCAGTAGCTAACTGAAAATTTTGTGGATTAGTCGACGCGCCAAGGCGGAAAGCGCCGGTTTTCGCCAGCCTTGTAGAAGAAGACGATGTTGCCGTCGGGATCGCGCAGCCGCGCCTCTCGCCACATCCACGGCTGGTTGCGAGGACCATGCTCGAAGGGAATTCCGCTGCGCGCCAATTGCTCGACGCGCTCGTCGAGGTCATCGCATTCGAAATAGACCGCCGTCGTCGCTTCGATCTTTTCTTCAGGGTCAATCTGGACCGAGAAGGTCACGCCGCCAGCGGTTTCGAACCGTGCATAATCGGGCGGATTGTCGACAATCTGCTTGAGGCCGATCGACTTATAGAAGGCGACCGAACGCTCGTAATTCGTGCCGGTCACGGTGACCTGGTTGAGACGCGGCCCCGCGCCAACGTCGAGTCGCACGTTCGCTTGGCCGATCGGACCGCCGCCCTCGCCCAGCCCCGGCGCTTCGTGGAGCGCAATGCGAACGTACTCACGCGCCCGCGCTACTGAATCCGTCAGGGAGCAACCCTCCGCCAGGAACAAAGCAATGGCGCTCGCCAGGGTGCACCCCGTGCCGTGCGTGCTCGTGGTGTCGATACGCTGGCCCTGCCAACTGGTCATATTGTCAGTTTCGATCAGTGCGTCCGCGAGTGCGTCGCCCTCTTCGTGACCGCCCTTGATGAGCACCGCACAGCCATGCTCGCCGACCAGGTGGAGCGCGGCCGCGACCGGGTCCTCCTCGTTCGTAAGGCGTTTCAGCTCGGGCATGTTGGGCGTGGCGATGGTCGCGATGTTCATCAGGCGGCCGAACGCGGCAATCGTCGCGTCGTCGGCGAGCGCCGACCCGCTGGTTGAGACCATCACGGGATCGAACACGATCGGTAGCCCCGGCTGCTCGGCCTTGAGGCGCTCGAGCCGGGCAGCGATCTGCTCGGCTGCAAATGCGCCGCCGACCATGCCGATCTTCACTGCGTCGATGCCGATATCGCTCACGACGGCATCGATCTGGGCAAGAATTAGCTCGGCCGGGACCGGATGAACGGCAGTGACGCCGACGGTATTCTGCGCGGTGACGGCGGTGACGGCCGTCATCGCATGCCCGCCGAGCATGGTAATCGTCTTGATGTCGGCCTGAATCCCGGCGCCGCCGCCCGAGTCCGAACCGGCGATGATCAGAATCCGGGCCGTCGACGTCACGCTACTCGCCTTCGACCCGCTCTTCGCGGCGAAGTTTTCCATGTGCACAAATCGTCGTTTGGCCGACAATTACCAAGAAATGGTTCACGCCGCCGACTGCACGGCCTCGCAGATGTTATCCACGAGGCGTTTCACCACCGCCATGTCCTCTCCCTCGGCCATCACGCGGATCAGTGGCTCAGTGCCGGATTTGCGAATGACTAGGCGCCCGCGGCCTTCGAGCTCAGCCTCGGCCGCGGCGATATGCTTGCGCACGCTGTCCGCCTCCAGCGGCTCGCTGCCGCCGTTGAAACGGACATTCTTGAGGAGCTGCGGCAGCGGCTCGAACTGACGCAGCAGCTCGCTCGCCGGCGCGTCGGATTCGACCAATGCGGCGAGTACTTGGAGTCCCGCGACCAGCCCGTCTCCGGTCGTCGAATGATCGGCGAGGATGATGTGCCCTGACTGCTCGCCGCCGACGTTGCATCCGCTCTTGCGCATTTCCTCGAGCACGTAGCGGTCGCCGACCGCCGTCCGGACAAGCTGGACGTCATGCTCCTTGAGCTTCCGCTCGAGGCCCAGGTTGGACATGACCGTCGCAATCACCGACCCGCCCTTGAGCTGGCCGCGCCGTTTCAGGCCGAGCGCAATCAGCGCCATCAGCTGGTCGCCATCGACCAGCTCGCCCTTCTCGTCGGTCACAATCAATCGGTCGGCATCGCCATCCAGGGCTAGGCCGATGTGGGCACCAGTGGCGACGACCGTTTCCTGCAGGGTACGCGGATGCGTCGATCCGCATTCGTCATTGATGTTGGTGCCGTCGGGGGTGACTCCGAGCGCGACGACTTCCGCGCCAAGCTCCCACAAGGCGTCAGGCGCGACGTGGTAGGCTGCGCCATTAGCGCAATCGACGACCACCTTCAGGCCGTCGAGGCGGAGATGATCCGGGAAAGTGTCCTTGACGAACTGCACGTAACGCCCGCGCGCATCGTCGATGCGCCGAGCGCGGCCGATCATGTCGGGCTTGGCGAACTTCGGGGCCTGATCCAGCCGCTTTTCGATCGAGCGCTCGACGTCGTCGCTGAGCTTGTAGCCGTCGGGTCCGAACAATTTGATGCCGTTGTCGGCGAAAGGATTGTGCGAGGCGGAAATCATCACGCCGAGGTCCGCGCGCATGGACTTGGTGAGCATCGCCACCGCCGGCGTCGGCATCGGTCCCAGCAGCACCACGTCCATGCCGACGCTGGTGAAGCCCGCGACCATCGCCGATTCCATCATGTAACCGGAAAGGCGCGTGTCCTTGCCGATTACAACGCGATGGCGGTGATCGCCGCGGAGAAAGTGCGCGCCGGCGGCCTGGCCGACGCGAAGCGCGGTCTCCGCCGTCATCGGCTCCGTGTTGGTCGTGCCGCGAATCCCGTCGGTACCGAAGAATTTACGTGTCATCGCAGACCGTTTAGCGGCTGCGAGCCGCCAGCGCGAGGCGTCAGTGCCGGTACGCCTCAGGCAGGTCGCGCCGCGGCAGATAGCGGTAGCGCTCGAGGAGCCGAGATTGATGGTCGTCAAGCGGCTGGCGAACGCCATCGATGAACACCTGCTCGGCCGCGCTAGATCCTTCGAGCGGGTCGCCCGACCAGATAACGACGTCGGCTTTCCGCCCGGCCGCGAGGCTGCCGATCTCACCGCCCATGCCGATCGCCTGGGCGGGGCGCGAGGTGATCATCGCCAGCGCCTCGCCCCAACTGACGCCGGTCGCTCCGGGGACGCGCTGAAGCGCGACCAAATTGCCCGCATATTGGCGTTCCATGAACAGGTTCCGCGTGTCGCTATCGTCGATCATCCCGATCGAGACGTTGACACCCGCCGAGCGCATCCGCCCGACATTGGATTGTGTCGCCGCGATCTGCTCGAAGCTCGCCGGCAAATCGTTCACCGCCGACGCGATAACGGGAATGCCGGCGCGAGCGATCCGGTCGGCCACGGTCCATCCTTCGCTCGCCCCGACCAACACAATCTTGAGCGCGGGAAATTCGCGCTTCAGCCCGATCACGTTGAGGATGTCGCTGGCGCGCTCGACGTGAACCAGCAGATACTGCCGCCCCTGCACCACAGGAACCAACGCGGCAGCGTCGTAACGCGTCAGCACCACGTCGTCGTTGCGGCGCGCTTCGTAAACGCGCGACTCATTCGGGTCGCGGATCAATGGTCTATCGGTCTCACTAGCGTTGCCAGCGCCCGAAGCGCTCAGCGGGCCTGCGTTGCGGCGCAGCTGCCCCGCCTCGCGCAGCGCATTGCGGAACAGGGCATAAGCCGCGGCCCGCGACCCGCCGGCCTTTTCGGCACCGGTCTCACCAAGCTCGACGAACTGGAATTTCCGCGCGGCGGTGATCGCATCCATGTCCGCCCCGGTATCGATGACCGCTCCCTGCCCGGCGAAGATGTTGCGGCCGATCGACGGGGCGACCAGCGCGCGGGTCACGCCATCGGCGCGATTGACCGCGATCGTCGTGTCACGCGGGTTGATTGCCGGGACAACGTCGATTGCCGCGTTGAACAGACCATTTGACGTCGTGTCGTCGGCTGCGCCCGACGTGTCGCTAGACCCGCCGCCATCTTCCTCACTCGCAGTCAGGTCGACTTCGGCAAGGCCAAGACGCGAGAAGCCGGCGACGATGCCCGGCGTCACCCATTTGCCCGTCGCATCGATGACCTGGGTGCCCGCGGGCAGCTTCATCCGGATATTGCCGGCGGCAACAACCTTGCCGTCGCGGATCACCACTTGGCCATTCGGGATCGGCTCGGACCCATCGCCGAGCGCAACCGTGCCGCCGCTGATGACGAACGTTTGTGCACTCAGCGGTGCTGCCGCGGCCAGCAGCAGTGCGGCGAGCCCGCGGATCACTTCGTGTCTCCTTCGCCCGGCTGGCCGAGCTCAAAGTCGCTGACCGGGCGCCGTTTGGGATCGTTCATGTCGTACATGAGCGCGCCATCGATCCACACGCGTTCAGGCCGCGTGTAGTCGCTGTATGGATTGCCGTTCCACAACACGACATCGGCCATCTTGCCGGGGCTCAGCGTGCCGGTCTTGTCCAGGATCCCGAGCGCTTTCGCGGGGTTGCGGCTGAGCCATTCCCAAGCAACTTCGTCGCTGATGTTGATGCCGGCGCGCCGGCCGTCGGCGAGCGCTTTTGCCACTTCCTGGTTCAGCCGCTGAATGCCGTTGGGGTCATCGGAGTGGACCATCGCGCACGCGCCGGCATTCTGCACGAGCGGGATGTTCTCCTTCACCGCATCGTAGCTTTCCATCTTGAAGCCGTACCAGTCGGCCCACATCACCGCGCAGATATCGTTTTCGCGCAGCAGGTCGGCGATCTTGTAGGCTTCGACCGCGTGGTGGAACGCGGTGATGTGATAGCCAAACTCCTTCGACATATCGATCATCTGCGCCATCTCATCCGCGCGGTAGCAATGGTTTTGGACCAGGATCTTGCCCTCGAGCACGCCCTTCAGCGTATCCATCGCGAGGTCGCGTTCGGGCATGTCGCCCCCGTTGCGATAATATTTGTCCCACTTGCGCTTGTAGGCCTGCGCCTTGATCCAGGTCGCGCGGGCGACGGCGATATTGCCCATCCGCGTCTGGGGCATGTTGCCCTTCGAGCCGTAGACGCGCTTCGGGTTCTCGCCGCACGCCATCTTCAGGCCGTATGGCGCGCCCGGGAACTTCATGCCCTGGGTCGTGCGCGCTGGCACATTCTTCAGTACCACGGAACGGCCGCCGAACAGGTTGGCCGAGCCGGGCAAGACTTGCAGCGTCGTCACGCCACCGTTTGCAAGGGCGCGGCTGAAGCCCGGGTCCTGCGGCCAGACGCTATGCTCGGCCCACACTTCGGGCCGCACAGGCGAAGTCGCTTCATTGCCATCGGATAATGAGGAAACACCCGGCGAAGGATAGTCTCCGAGGTGGCTGTGAATATCGATGATGCCGGGCGTCACCCATTTGCCCGTGCCGTCGATCTCCAGCGCGCCGGCCGGGCTCGCAAGGTCGGGCCCGCCGATTGCCTGAATCACCCCATCGGCAAATACGACCGTGCCGTCATCGATCCGCCGACCGTCGCCGTCGAACACGGTGGCGTGGCGAATGACGGTCAGGACGCCCGGATAGCGCACATAAGTCGACGGATACGGGTCTTCGTTGACGTGGACTGCCGGTGCCGGCCTGGGCTTCGGCTCGAGCATCGCGCAACCGGACAACAGCCCGGCGCCGAGCGCGAGCGTCAGCGCCTTATTTAACACCATGCATCCATTTCTTCAGCGGCCACGACAGGAGGAACAGCACGACGCCAGCCCCGATCGCGATCCAAGCGATCGTGGTGAATGTCGCGGTGTAGGAGTCGAGGCTAACCTTGTAGTTTGTGACCTGGCCGCCCACCGTTTCGACGCTGGCGAACTGCGCGACCACGCCCGCGACATATTGCGCGACCGAGATCGACAGGAACCAGACACCCATCATCAGGCCGACGACCCTGGCGATCGACAGCTTGGTGATCATGCTCAATCCGACCGGAGAGATGCACAATTCTGCGAGCGAATGGATGAGGTACAGGCCGGCAAGCCACCACAGCCCGACCTGGTAATTGTTGCCGGCGCCGGCGAAGGTCGATCCGAAGACCAGGAACAGGAACCCTGCGCCGACGCCCATCAGCGCGATCGAGAATTTGATCGGGATCGACGGTTCCAGCCCGCGCTTCGCAAGCGCAGTCCACAGCAAGCTCATGAATGGCGCGAAGATCACGATCGAGATCGGGTTGAAGTTCTGCGTCTGAGGCGCGGAGATCGAGAACAGGCCGAAGACGCTGCGATCCGTATTGCGGTCGGCGAACAAGGTCAGCGACGACCCCGCCTGCTCGAACAGGGTCCAGAAGAAGACATTGAAGATGATCAGGACCATCGCCGCAGTCATCATCTGCGCTTCCTGGCGCGTGCCTTTTGCATAGGACCAGAAAAGGATTCCGGGCACGGCGACGATGAACGTGCCGAACAGCAGTTTGCCCATCAACGACAGGGACGCGAGATAGCCGATGAAACCGGAGCCCGGCTCGGCTTCGCCAGTGTTCATGAGGTTGCTGAACAGGAACACGAACACCGGCACCGCGAGCAGGGCGCAGATGTAAATGACCATGTCCTTGTTGGGCGCCTTGGCAGGCCGCTCGCCATATCCATCGAGACGGCCGCCATCGAACTGGATCAGCAAGAAACTGATGAGCATTCCAACGCCCGCGAGGCTGAGGCCTGCCCACCAACCGAGCCAGTCAGCGAGCAACGGACAGAAGAATTGTCCCAGGATCGAGCCCAGGTTGATGCCCATGTAGAAGATGGTGAAGCCGGCATCGCGGCGGCGATCCGCCTGGTCGTACAGCGTTCCGACGATGGTCGAGATGTTGGGCTTGAAGAAGCCATTGCCGACCGAAATCATCGACAGCGCGATGAGCATGATGGCGAGCGTCAGCGGATTGCGGTCACCGCCCGATTCCATCGAACCCTTGGGCAGGCGCTTGGCCTCGGTGCCGTTGTCGAGCAGCGAGATTGAGCCGTCGTCATTGCCGCGGATCTGAAGCTTCTTGCCATTGTCGACGAGGAAACGCGCTTCTTCGGCATGGCTGGTGGGCCGGTCGACGAAATTGTCGACGACGACTTCGTACCGCTGGCCGTCGACGACCGCATAAGGCTTCGCCGGCGAGCCGCCGAAGGCGAGCGTGAAATAACCCAGGGCCATGATGATGGCGCCGAACTTCACCGACCGCTTGGAGCCGAGATATTGGTCGGCAAGGAACCCGCCGACGAGCGGGGTCAGGTAAACCAGGGCCGTGTATCCGCCATAAAGGCCGGTCGCCTGCTGGTCCGAGAAGAGGAAATGCTTGGTCAGGTAGAGCGTCAGCAGCGCCCGCATGCCGTAATAACCGAACCGCTCCCACATCTCCGTGGTGAACAGCCGGGCTAGCTGGCGCGGGTGGCCGAACCACATGCCTTTGTCGGCGGGATTTGACTTGCCTGAAGCAGGCGCAAACGGTTCTTCGACGGCTGGCGTATCGACCATCCGGTACTCTCCCCAATATCCGCGCGTGACCGTAGCGGCCAAAATTCCCTTGTGAAGCCGATTGTTGCGCTCCCTTAGCGCCGCTATGCGCCCGGTCGATGCTCAATGACCGCTCGTCGATCCTCTCGCTTCTGGAGACCCGCCGGTCAGGCAAGCCGCGCGAGCTCGTCGGCCCTGGTCCCACCAAGGCTGAGTTGGATCACATGCTCACCATCGCGGCCCGCACGCCCGATCATGGAGCGCTTACGCCGTGGCGCTTCGTGACCGTCGCAGATGATCAGCGCGACGCGTTCGAAGCCCTGTTGCAAGCCGCACTCGAGGAAGCGGAGCCCGACCCGTCCCCCGCCAAGCGGCAGAAGGAGCACGACTTCGCCCACTATCAAGGCAGCCTGGTCGTGCTCGTCTCCGCGCCGGTCCAGAATCACAAGATCCCGGTATGGGAGCAGGAGCTTTCATGCGGCGCGGCGGGCATGAACCTGCTGCTCGCCGCCGAGGCGCTTGGCTTCGACGCCGGTTGGGTAACCGGATGGCGAACCTATTCGAACCTGGTTCGTGCTGCTTTCTGCAAACCAGGCGAACGGATCGCCGGTTTCATCTTCATTGGCCATGCCAGCCGCGAGCTCGAAGAGCGCGATCGCCCAGCTCTCGCTGACGTGGCGACCGAGTGGCAACCGCCAAGCCACTGACTTTTCCGTTGAACTTTCTGCGATCCGCTGTATTATGACAGCATGACGCTTCGCACCCAGCACGACAAGCCGGTTTACGTTCGCCTGCGCGAGACGATCGCCGATGCGATCCTCGCCGGCCAATATGGCGACGGCGATCCCCTGCCCTCGGTGCGCGCCTTTGCCGCCGAGCAACAGGCGAACCCGCTGACCGTCGCCAAGGCCTATCAGGGCTTCCAGGACGAAGGCTTGATCGTGGTGAAGCGCGGCGTCGGCATGTTCGTTGCGCCAGGCGCGCGGGCCCGGCTCGGCGATTCCGAGCGCAGCCGCTTCATGAAGCAGGAATGGCCCGAAATCCGGGCCCGCATGGAGCGTCTCGGCATCGATCCTGCCGAACTGCTCGACCGCGAACGCGCCTAGTATTCCGGCGGAGGCCTTTATCCTCTAGCCGCGTGTCGATGGAAACGCGGGTTCTTCCTTTCACGGATGAGAATGTCGCCGAGGCCGCGCAGCTGATCCTCGCTGGCGAGCCGGTCGCGGTGGCCACCGAGACCGTTTACGGGCTCGCCGCGGACGCGACCAATGCCGATGCCGTCGCGCGAATCTACGAAGCCAAGGGGCGCCCGAGCTTCAATCCACTAATCGTCCACGTGCCGGATTTCACGGCGGCGCAGGCGGTCGGCGAATTCGACGAAGCCGCGAAATCGCTCGCCGAGGCACATTGGCCCGGACCACTGACGCTCGTGGTGCCGCTACGAGCAAACGCTGGCATTGCTTCGATCGTTACCGCCGGCCTGCCGACGATCGGGCTGCGCGTACCGGCCCATCCCGCCATGCAGGCGCTGCTGCGGACGGTGGGTCGGCCACTTGCAGCCCCGTCCGCCAACGCCAGCGGATCGATCAGCCCGACGCGGGCGGAGCACGTGGTGAAGAGCATGGGCGGG
>Ga0268266_10004699_pt1 | contig 12998 bp, 10 predicted proteins | sample KBSS13metaG_FD_190356 | JGI IMG/M metagenome (GOLD analysis project Ga0268266, IMG submission 190356) | Switchgrass rhizosphere microbial communities from Kellogg Biological Station, Michigan, USA - KBS S1-3 metaG (SPAdes) (version 2) | ecosystem: Host-associated > Plants > Roots > Rhizosphere...
CGGTGATCCGGCCGCGCTGGATCGACACCGGCGCGCCGAGCACGCCGCCGGGCCCGATCTGCTGGAGCGAGATCTCGGGCGCCTGTGCGCCTGACTCGAGTGGACGGACCTCGTCGACGTGCGCGTGCAGCCAGGCGGCTTGCACGACCACACCGGCCACCGCGACCGCCAGCACCGCCCAGCCCGCGTACGAGCGCCCCGTGGGCTCGCCGCCGCCGCTGCGCGCGACGCCGATCGCGAGCACGACGAGCAGCAGCGTCCACGCCAGCGACCCGCCGAGCACGAGCCAGCGCACCTCGTCGGGCGGGCTCCACTCGAGTGCCGAGGACGCGACGCCCGCCGCGAGATCGAGGAACACGAGCGGCAGCACCGCGACGCACGCGAAGTCGAACGCGCGGCCGAGCTCGCGCCACAGCGAGCCGGCGATCGCGATGACGAGCGCGGCGACGACGAGGAACCCGAGGTCGATCGCGAGCGTGCCGGTCAGCACCTGCACGAGCGCGCGCAGCCCGACGCCGGGATCGACGGCGGCGCCGAGCCACACGGCCTGGACGAGCCAGCGCAGCTCGGTCGCGACGAGGAGCAGCGCGATCGCGGCGAGCAGATCCGAGCCGGCGCGGCCCGGAGCAGCGCGACTGCCGGCGATCGCGAGCGCGCGGCGTGGCGCGGTGATCGCGAGCCCGAGCCGGGTCAGCCAGTTGGGATCGCTCATCGCTTACCTTACTTCTTTCCGGGCCCGCGACGCTGCATCAGCAGCTTGCGCGCCTGTGCGACGACTGCCGACGGCACGCCCTTCGACTTGGAGAGGTTGGTGAGATCCTTCTCGCGAAGGAACGGCAAGAGGCGCATCGCTTCGGTGATCGGCGTCTTCGGGTTGCGACACAGGGAGTACTTGATGCCGTAGAGCTTGGTCCACTCGCGCCGGAGCGCGATGTGGCGGATGACTTGCTCGTCGAGGTTGGGGTTACCTGCGTAGCGTGCCGCCTCGAACTCGGTCACGCCAGGGGCTTTGATCGCCGCGATCGCGACCAGCTTGATCGGGTCGCGGATGAGCACGCTCCGGTCGAAGCCGTTGCCGAGCTGGGCCAGCCGGATTTTCGCCGGCACGGTCAGCGTGCTGATCTGCGGTTTTTCCGGCTCGGCCTGTTCCTCGCCCTCGTCGATCGCCTGCTCGGCATCGCCGACGGTGAGCGCGCTGTCGTCTTCCTTGGTCTCGACGGCCGCCAGAAACGCCGCGTCATTTTCGGCGGCCGACGCGCTCGCCCCGCCCTGCAACGCGCGCGCGATCTCGTCCCACGCGGCGAGCCCGGGGACGCGGACGCTGTTGCGCACCGCGAGCTCGATCACGCGGTCGACCGTCGACATGCGGGCGAGCTTGTTGCTGTACATCGCGGCGATGATCTCGGGATGGCGCAACAGGCGCTGCTCGTTCGCCGCGATCCGATCGATCTCGTTGGCGCCGGCGCTGTCGGCGAGGAACGCGACCGTGGAGTCCGCGATCGCCGGATTGCCGACGAGCGCACCGAATGCCACGCCCTTGTCGCCGACCAGCTGCGCGAACAGATCGATCACGCGCGGATCGAGCCCGGCGTCGCCAAGCGCGCTCGCGAGCAGCTTGTCGGGCAGGCTCATCGCCGTCGTACGCGCGGTTTGCGACAGCTGCGGGTCGGCGTCGATCGACAGCTGGTACAGCACCGCGAGCTGATCGTTCGGCGGCAGCGGCACGAGGCCGCGCGATGCCATCATGCGGCCGGGCGCAGCGCCGAGCGCCTTCTGGGCGGCGGGCGACAGCTTCGCGACGTCGAGCGGAGTGTGGTCTAGCACCGCGTTCCTAACTCCGCTTCCGCTTCACGATTCACCGTTCTGGGCGTCGTCGCCACCTGCGTCTCCGACGTCGATCCGATGAGCACGCAATCGAGATCCCGCCGAGCCAGCCCCCCACGCAAGGCTCGGGGCCGCGCAATAGGGAACAGGGAAGCGGAACCTGAGTTGGGAGCTCGTCATGAGTTGCGCGCGTACAGAATGCGCAGGCCCTTGAGCGTGAGCAGCTCGTCGGCCGCCTCGATCGTCGTGGTCTCGGTCGCGATCAGCGCCGCGAGGCCGCCGGTCGCCACGCACGTTGCCGGATAATCGATCTCGGCGCGGATCCGCTCGACGATCTTGTCGACCATGCCCGCGTAGCCGTAGACCAGACCGGCCTGCATCGACGACACCGTGTTGCGGCCGACGATCTTGCCCGGCCGCGCCAGCTCGACGCGCGGGAGCTTCGCGGCGTGCTCGTAGAGTGCCTCGGCGCTGATCGTGATGCCGGGCGCGATCACGCCGCCGGCGTACTCGCCTTTGGGCGTGACGACGTCCCACGTCGTCGCGGTGCCGAAATCGACGACGATGCAGCCGCCCTTGATCTCCTCGTACGCGGCGACCGAGTTGACGATGCGATCGGCGCCGACCTCGCGCGGATTCTCGTAGAGGATCGGCATGCCGGTCTTGATGCCGGGCCCGACCACCAGCGCCGGCCCGCCACAGTGAGTCTTGAAGAACCGCTGGAGCCCGAACAGCGTCGGCGGAACCACGGACGAGATGATCCCGGCGTCGATGCTCTTCCACGGGAAGCCCTCGAGGTCCATCAGCGTCTTGAGCAGCACCGCGTACTCGTCCGCCGTCCGCTGCGCGACGGTCTGGATCCGCCAGTGCGCGGCCAGCTCGTGATCGCGGAACACGCCCACCACGGTGTTCGTGTTGCCCACATCGACGGCGAGCAGCGTCGTCATCTACGCTTGCGATGGTAGCTCGCCGCGCCGAGCGGGTGTAGGCTCGCTGCCATCTATGCGGGGAATGCTCAAGCTCTTAGTTTCGAGTCTGCTCGTCGCCAGCGTGGGTTGCGGCGCGTCTGACGAGCCGCCCAAGCCGCTCGGCTCGCACTACGACGACATGTACATCGCCGGTGTGCCGCTCGATCAGAAGCAGTCGATGATCCAGACCCAGCAGGACTGGAACGTCGCGCGCATGCAGAACGCGAACGCCGGCACGCAGGAACAAGAGGCCGAGTCGCAGCTCCATCAGGCGCACAACGACGTCAAGGCCGCTCAGCTCGGCGTCGACTCGGCAGCTTCGAACAAGAAGCTCGCCGACCAGTCGGCCGACATGAACCGCATCAACGCGGCGACCAAGGATCTCAACACCGCGCGCGATCTCCAGAAGGCCGCCGAGGCGCGCGTCCACTACCTCGAGTCGTACGTCCGCTACCTGCGCCGCTACGAGCGGTGGACGCAGGAGAACATGTACTTCCGCGAGGCGCAGTTCGAGAACTCGAAGGCGCAGATCGGCCAGAAGAACAACATCGCGCCGAAGGGCGTGGTCTACGCGTCGTTCGGCACGCAGATGGACGACCGCAAGCACCGCACCGAGTCGGCCAAGAGCAACTACGAGCATCTACTCGACGACGCCAAGAAGTCGCGCGACGGCTGGATCAAGATCCAGACGTCGGCGGATGCCGAGAATGGCCACCCCGGCACGTACTGGGATCCGCTCGCGGTCAAGCAAGCCGGCCCGCCGCCGTCGGCACCGCCCCCTGCTCTGCCGCCGGCGCCGGCTGGCACGCCGCCGGCTCCCGAAGCTGCGCCGGCGCCCGCGTCCGAATGAGCTCGCGTGGTCACCGCCGAACCCGACGCCGCTAGCAAAGACGCCGCGCGCATCCTCGTCGTCGATGACGAGCGCGTCATCCGCGAGATCCTCGCCGAGTTCCTCACGCTCGAGGGCTTCTCGGTGCACACCGTCGAGGACGGCGAGAAGGCGCTGACCGAGCTGCGCCTGCATCCGTACGATCTGCTGATCACGGATCTCAAGATGCCGCGGCTCTCCGGCCTCCAGCTCCTCGAGAAGATCGAGAGCGAGCGGCTCGGCGTGCTCACCGTGCTGATGACTGGCTTCGGCACGGTCGAGACCGCGATCGAGGCGATGAAAAAAGGCGCCTACGACTACCTGCTGAAGCCGTTCAAGGTCGAAGAGGTCATCCACGTCGTCGAGCGCGCGCTGTATCGCCAGCGCTTGCAAGCCGAGAACATCCGGCTGCGCGAGGCGCTCACGATCTACAAGGTCAGCGAGGCGATCGCGCTGTCGCCCGACATCGACAAGATCCTCGACGTCGTGCTTCACGCGGCGACCGACGAGGTCAAGGCCGACGTCGCGACGCTCCACCTGCTCGACCCGCGGACCCACAAGTTCGAGGAGCGCGTGCGCATCGTCGGCGATACCGGCGGCCACCGCGGCTCGGTGCCGGCGCCGGCGTTCCCCGCGCTCACCGCACAGTTCGCGAGCGGCGTGCCGATCCTCGCGCACGGCGGCAAGGCGTCGCGGTTCTTCGACGAGGCCGTGCCCACCGAGCTGTCGTCGTTCGTCGCGGTGCCGCTGCAGGTGCGCGCGACGATGGTCGGCGTGCTGAACGTGTTCTCGTTCACGCCCGGCAAGAAGTTCGACGAAGGCCACCGCAAGATGCTCGCGGTGCTCGCGTCGCGCGCCGCGAGCGCGATCGACAACGCGCGCCTCTACGGCGAGCTGCGCGCGTCGAACGACAGCCTCACGAAGGCGAACGCGTCGCTCGAGGAGATGTTCCAGCAGACCGTCGCCGGCTTCGCGCAGGCGCTCGAGGAGAGCGACCTCTACACGCGCGGCCACAGCGAACGCGTCGCGGTGTACTCCGAGATCCTGGCGCGCGGGCTCACGCTGCCCGAGCCCGAGATCCGGCGCATCGTCCAGGCGGGCGTGATGCACGACGTCGGCAAGATCGGCGTGCGCTACGACATGCTCAACAAGCCCGGCAAGCTCACGCCCGAAGAGGTCGCGGTGTTTCGCCAGCACCCCGAAAAGGGCAAGCGCATCCTCGAGCCGGTGCCGTGCCTGCACGGCCTGATCGACGGCTGCTGGTGCCATCACGAGTGGTTCGACGGCGGCGGGTACCCGCGCGGGCTCTCGGGCCAGAACATCCCGATCGTCGGCCGCATCGTCGCGATCGCGGACGCCTACGACGCGATGACCTCGGATCGCGCGTATCGCCGCGCGCTGTCGCACGCGATCGCGGTGTCCGAGATCGAGCGCTGCTCGGGCACGCAATTCGATCCCGAGCTCGCCGACGCGTTCATCAAGCTCGTCGAGGCCTGGCGCGCCGACATGCGCGCGCGCGGTCAGGACTCGCTGATTCCGAGGTGACCGAGTGACCGCGACGCCGATCCGCGACGCGTTCTGCAGTTACTGTGGAACGAAGTTTTCCGAGCCGCTCGTCTACCCGCGCAAGTGCACCGCGTGCGGACAGGAGACGTGGGCGAATCCGATTCCGGTCGCGGTCGCGCTCGTGCCCGTCGGGGCCGGGTTGCTCGCGATCCGGCGCGGCATTCCACCAGGCGTGGGTAAGCTCGCGCTCGTCGGCGGCTTCATCGAGGCGCACGAGTCGTGGCAAGCCGGCTGCGCGCGCGAGCTGGTCGAGGAAGCCAACGTCGCGATCGATCCGGCCACGCTCCGCGAGCTGTGGGTGGCCTCGAGCTCGCCCATGCCCAACCGTGTCCTGATCTTCGCGGTCAGCGAGCCCGTCGACGCGCTGCCGCCGTTTCAGCCCAACGCCGAAACGCTCGAGCGCGGCGTGATCTTCGGGCCGGGTGGGCTCGACACCGACTTCGCGTTCTCGCTCCACGCCGAGGCGGCGAAGCGCTACTTCGGCACGCGAGGGATCACCGGACATCACGCCTTCGAGCCGCGCTGAGCTATGATGCGTGCGCCCGATGCTCGGGAGCACTGGGAAATATCGGCTCGATCAGCGACTCGGCGGCGGCGGGATGGCCGAGGTGTTCCTCGGCTCGACGATGGGCGCCGAGGGCTTTTCGCGCAAGGTCGCGATCAAGCGCGTGTTGCCGGGGTTCTCCGACAACCCGTCGTTCGCGCAGATGTTCGTTTCGGAGGCGCAGATCAGCGCGCAGCTCCAGCACCCGAACATCGTGAGCGTGCTCGACTTCGATCGCGACGCCGAGAACCGGCTGTTCCTCGTGATGGAGCTCGTCGAGGGCCGCGATCTCGACACGCTGCTCCAGAGCGGCGTGCTGCCGTGGTCGGTGACGATCTTCGTGATCAGCGAGGTGCTGCGCGGCCTCGGGCACGCGCACGATCTGCCGGTCGGCGGCACGATGCGCGGCATCGTGCATCGCGACGTGTCGCCGCACAACGTGCTCCTGTCGTGGGAAGGCGCGGTCAAGGTCTCCGACTTCGGCATCGCGAAGGCCAAAGCGGCGAGCGAGGCGACTGCATCCGTTTTCATCAAGGGCAAGCCCGCGTACATGAGCCCCGAGCAAGCCAACGGCGAGGCGCTCGACGGGCGCAGCGACCTGTTCGCGGTCGGCATCATGCTGTGGGAGATGCTCGTCGGGCGGCGGCTCTTCAGCGGCGACGACACGCGCGCGACGCTCGCCGCCGTGCTGTTCGGGCAGATTCCGCGGCCGCGGTCGCAGCGCCCGGACATCCCGCCCGATCTCGAGCACGTCACGATGAAGCTGCTCGAGCGCGACCTGCCCGCGCGCTACGCGACCGCCGAGGACGCGATCGCCGATCTGCTCGAGTGCGCCGACGCGCCGAAGAACGGCCGCGAGCAGCTGATGCAGGTCCTCGCCGAGCGGTTCCCGCACCAGGCGCCGGTGCGCAACTCGAAGCGCCACGCGCTACACACGCCCGGCCCGATCCAGCCCGTGTCGCGCCCGGTCGCCGACGGCAGCCGGCCGTACACGCCCGCCGCTCCGATCCCGAGCATCGGGGCGGTCCGCGCCGCCGCGACCGGCACGATGGATCCGCAGTACCAGATGTCGACGGCGGCCGGCCCTCCGCCAAAGAGCCGCGCGCTGATCCTGGTCGCGGCGCTGGTCGCGAGCGCCGCCGTCGCGTTCGCGATCGTGCTCGCCGCGACGCACGGTCACGCCAAGCCGCCTGACCCCGGTTCGGGCTCGGGCTCCGCCGCGATCGTCACGACCACCGGCTCGGGCTCGGCCGGCTCGGCCGCGATCGCGGTGCCGCCGACCGGCTCGGGCTCGGCCGAGGTGGTGGTGCAAGCCACGGTGCCGGACGCTGGCGTCGCGGATGCGGCGCTCCCGGCCGTGATCGCGGACGCCAGTGTGGCAACCACCACGCCGTCCGGAGCCAAAAAAGATGCATCCTCCGATCGTTCGGTTCACCCTGCGTCCCAGAAGACCGGCGCGTTGACCGTTCGCGCGTTCCCGGTCATGAGCGTCCTCGTCGACAAGAAGCGCTACGGCGAAACGCCCGTCACCATCAAGCTGGCGGTCGGGACGCACAAGCTCGAGCTGACCAACGCCGAGCTCGGCACCGACACCGTCCAGACCATCACGATCTCCGAGAACCAGACGACCACGATCGACAAGACCCGATGAAACGCGCCCTGATCGCAGCTCTTTGCCTCGGCGTCGCCGTGCCGGCGCGCGCCGACATCGGCGTGGTCGTGACCGGCGAAGCGACGCTCCAGCCGCTGCTCGCGGCCCAGCTCGAAGGCTGGCTCGCCAAGCGCGGCCACGTCGTGCATCCGTCGTCGCTCGAGCCCGACGCGATCAACACGCTCATCGATTGCTTCGTGATCGGCGATCTCGGCTGCGCGCGCGCGGTCGTCGACAAGCGCGCCAGGGCACAGACGATCCTGTTCGCGCGCGTCGAGATGAAGGCGAACAAGTCCGACGGCTCGCGCGACATCGCGATCAGCGGCTACTGGATCACGAAGGACCACGAGACGCTGCAAGAGCGCCGCACGTGCAGGCACTGCACGGAGAAGCGGATGCGCGACGCGGCCGACGATCTGATGCTCGCGCTCACCGCGGAGCCGCCGAGCCAGCCGGTGACGCCCGAAGCGGCCGCCGCGCCGACGGCGGTCGTCTCGACGCCGACGTACGCGACCGCCGCGCCGGTCGGCTCGGTCAGGGTCGCGCAGGCCGAGCCCGCCTCGCCTTCCGCGGCAGCGTCGCAGCCGGCCGACGAGCCCGCCCATTCGTCGAAGCTCCTGCCGATCGCGATCACCGCAGCCGGCGGCGTCGCGCTCGTCGGTGGCGTCGGCATGATCGCGCTCGGCGGTCCGCCGGCCGACAAGACGCAAAGGCTCTACTGGAACTACCGCACGCCCGGCTACGCCGTCGCGGGTGCGGGCGTGGTCGCGCTCGGCGTCGGGCTGTACTTGCTGCTGAGGCCCGACGCGCAGTCCGCGCCGGTCGCGGCGGTGAGCGCCGGCGGCGCCGTGTTCGGCTGGACCGGTCGGTTCTAGCTCGGAGGCCCCATGGCGACGAAGACCTTTGTTCTTGGCGTGGTGCTGATCGCGGCCTGCCACGACGTGAACCCCAACTACCAGCCCGACGGACCGGGCTCCGGCAGCAACATGATCGATGCCGGCAGCGGCAGCGGCAGCGGGCCGGCGTGCACCACGAACGCGATGTGCAACGGCGTCACGCCGGTGTGCAACGCGGGCGGCACCTGCGTGGCGTGCACGACCGACGCCGATTGCAGCGCGCCGACCGGCACGTGCCTGCCCGACGGCGCCTGCGACGGTGACGCGCACATCGCGTACGTCGCGATGGCCGGCGTCGATACCGGCACCTGTGGCGTGGCGGCGCCTTGCAAGACGATCGCGTTCGCGCTGACGACGGCGAAGCCGTACATCGTGCTCACGGGCAAGGCGATGGACATGGGCGTCACGATCGCGCAGGGCGTGACCATCCTCGGCCGCGGCAGCGCGTCGATCGCGACGAATGCCGGCCCGGTGGTCAACATCACCAGCGGCGACGTCGAGCTCGACGACCTCACGGTGATGAACGGTGCCGGCGCGGGGTCGGGCTTCGGTGTGACCGCGACGGGCGGCGGAACGCTCACGCTCCAGCACGACGTGATCGAGAACTGCCAGGCCGCCGGAGTCTCGGTCTCGACGGGCCGGTTGATCGCGCGTCGTTCGCAGTTCACGGGCAACGACGCCGGTGGAATCGTGCTGACGAACGCGTCGTTCACGATCGAGAACGACGTCCTGAACGCGAACGGCAAGGCCGGATCACCCGTCGGCGGCATCTCGGTGACCACCGCGCCACAGGCGACCGACACGATCCGGTTCACGACCATCATCGGCAACACGGTCGCCATGGGCGGTAACGCTGGGGTCGTGTGTGCGAGCCAGGCGATGCCGCTGACCTTCAGCAACAACATCATCGCGGCGAACACGCCGGCGACCGGCGAGACCGGCGGCGCGAACTGCGCGTATACGTACTCGGACATCACGGGCGACGCCGTCGCCGGGACCGGCAACGGTTCCAGCGATCCGATGCTCACGCCCGACTTTCATCTGATGGCCGGCTCGCCGGCGATCGATGCCGCGGATCCCGCTGCCACGCTCAAGATCGACTACTTCGGCATCGCGCGCCCGCAGGGCAACGGCTACGACATGGGCGCGGCCGAGTACAAGCCCTGACGCAACGTTAAGCCACGATCGCGCGCGCGCCGGCTTGCTCCGGATACGTTAGGATCGCGACCGGATGCGCTTCGCGCTGGTGGTCTGGATCGTGCTCGCGGCGGCATCCGCGGCACGCGCCGACGACGCGGTCGGCGTCATCGTCACGGGCGTGGGCCCGACGATCCAGGCCGACGTCCACGACTTCGTCGAGAAGTGGCTGCGGGTGCACGGCCTCGCGGTCGCCCGCGGCCCGCTCGCCGACGACGCGATCACCGCGATCGAGAACTGCCTCGTGATCGAGGACATGAACTGCGCCCGCACCGTGATCGACCGGCGCTCGAGCGCGCCGAACATCGTCTACGTGCGCGCCGAGATGCCCGACAAGGAGTCGCGCAAGCTGTCGTTGATCGCGTACTGGTTCGTGCGCAACAGCGCCGCCAGCGCGCAGCGGCGGACGTGCGACCAGTGCACCGAGGACTCGTGGCACGACTACGTCGACCAGATGCTCGTCGTGCTCGTGCGCGGTCAGGTCCAGACCGGCCACGTGACGATCGATTCGACGCCGAGCGGGCTCGCCGTCCAGCTCGACGGGCACGACATCGGCACCACGCCGATGGAGCAGGAGATCGCGGTGGGCACGCACCGCGTCGCCGTGGTTCAGAACGGCCAGAAGCTCGCGTCGCGCCGCGTCGCGGTGCTCGCGGATGTCACCAAGCACGTGCTGCTCGACACGACCGCGCCCGAGCCCAAGCCGTCGAAGTTCTGGCCCAGTGTGTTGCTCGGGGCCGGGATCGCCGCGCTGATCACCGGCTCTGTCTTCATGTACTACGGGTCGATCGGCGGCCCTGACGCAGAGTTCATCTATCCGAATTCGACGCCGGTCGGCGTGGGATTCTTGGCGGTTGGCGTCGGCGCCACGATCGGCGGTGGCTTCCTGTTATGGCAAGCCAGCACGAGCTCGGGTCCGATCGCCGCGCTCACCCCCGCCGGCGGTTATGTCGGATGGTGGGCGAGGTTTTGACGTTTCACTTTACGCGGGGCGCAGTTCGCGGGATCCTTGCGGCATGCGGGCGACCTGGGTTCTCGGGTTGGCGCTCGGGCTGAGCTGCGGTAAGGAGCTCAACCCGGATTACTGCATTCATCATCTCAACGACCCGCAGTGCCAGACCGCCGGGTTGGCCAACGTCGATGCGGCGGCGGGCTGCACGAGCAACGCGGATTGCATGAACCTGACCGCGACGCCGGTGTGCGACACGATGTCGGCGACCTGCGTCGAGTGCACGTCGTCCGACCCGAGCGTGTGCACCGGCCAGAACGAGGTGTGCAGCCACGACGATCAGTGCGTCGGGTGCACGTCGGGCTCGAGCTGCGAGTCGGGCGTGTGTCTGCCGGATCAGTCGTGCGCCTCGGCCGGCACGATCCTGTTCGCGATGCCGGGTGGCGACGCGGGGTCGGGCAACCCGTGCACGAACAAGGCGATGGCGTGCAACCTGACCAACGCGGTCAAGCACGCGTCGCCGACGCACAACATCATCCAGCTCGCGGGCGGCGCGGCGTACAGCGAGGGCACGATCGCGCTCGGCGTGCCGGGGCTCGAGCTGATCGTCGAGCCCGGGATGCCGGTCACGATCACCAACGCCGGCGGCGACGTGTTCGACGTCACGGCCACCGCGTCGATCGCGCAGCTGACGATCGATCGAGCCGGTGGCAACGGGGTCAAGTGCAGCGACGGCGCGTCGCTGTCCCTCGATCAGATGGTGATCTCCAACAGCGCGAACAACGCGGTGAGCTCCGACGGCTGCACCCTCTCGATCACGCGCAGCAAGCTGATCTTCAGCAAGGCGTCGGGGCTCGATGCGTCGAACACCACGGTGAGCGTGATCAACAACTTCATGTACGGCAACGGCGGCAGCCTCTTGCTCGCCGCGGCGCTCAACCTGCGCAACCACTCCACCGGTCAGGTCCGGTTCAACACGATCGGGTTCAACACCGCAGCCAACCCGTTCAAGAACCCGTATCCGGCCGGCATGTCGTGCGACCCCACGGTCGGCCTCAGCGACGTCAACGTCTCCGACAATTTGCTCTCCGGCAACCAGCCCGAGGACGACGACGACGGCTTGCTCCAGTGCGGCACGGAGCCATCGGGCAGCAACTGGATCGGCTCCGCCAGCACGGTCCACTTCGTCTCGACGACGTCGGGGACCGCGATGGACTTGCACCTGACGTCGAGCACGCCCGCCGGCAACGGCAACGGCGACGGCGACGGCAACGTGAAGGGCATCCGCGACAACCCGCTCACCGACTGCCACGACGTCAAGCTCGACTACGACGACGACGTCCGCCCGCAGAATCGCTCGTGCGATTACGGGGCCGACGAGTTCACGCAGTCAGGCTCGATGTGAGCTCGGCGATCACCGAGGCGGGCGCGCGGATCGTGAGCCGCGTGCCGTCCTCGTCGTGCGCCTCGGCGAGCACCGTCGTGCGCTCGTGGATCGCGTGCACGAGCTTCTGATGCGACCACGGCACGACCAGCTCGGCCTGCTCGATCGTGCCGCCGAAGTGCTCGATCAAGCGCTCGCGCAACATCGCGACGTCGGCCGGCGCCTTCGCCGATAGCTGGATCGCGCCGGGATAGCGATCGGTCAGCCGCTCGCGCTCGTCGGCGGGCACGCGATCGATCTTGTTGAGCAGCAACCACGACGGCGAAGCGTCCGCGCCGATCTCGCGTAGCACCTCGCGCGTGACCGCGAGCTGATCGGCGTGCGCGGGATCGGAGGCGTCGACGACGTGCAGCAGCAGATCGGCGTCGCCGGCCTCGTCGAGCGTCGACCGGAACGACGCCACGAGATCGTGCGGCAGCTTCTTGATGAAACCGACGGTGTCGCTGACGAGCACCGGCGGGTCGGAGGCAGGCGCGAGCCGGCGCACCGTCGTATCGAGCGTCGCGAACAGCTTGTCGGCGACGTAGACGTCCGTGCTGGTGAGCGCGCGCATGAGCGACGACTTGCCGGCGTTGGTGTAGCCGACGAGCGCGACCGTCGGCAGCGAGCTGCGGCGCTCGCGGCGGATCTTCGAGCCGCCCTCGATGCGCGCGAGCTCGTCCTTGAGCTCGGCGATGCGATCGCGGATCCGCCGGCGATCGAGCTCGAGGGCGCTCTCGCCGGCGCCCTTGCCGCCGATGCCGCCGCGCACGCGATCGCCGCCGCCCGACGCCCCGCGCAGCCGCGGTGCGAGGTACTTGAGCCGTGCGACCTCGACTTGCAGCCGAGCTTCGCGCGTCTTCGCGTGGCGGTGGAAGATCTCGAGGATCACCGACGTGCGGTCGACGACGTCGACGCCGGTCGCGAGCTCGAGGTTGTGCGACTGCGTCGGCGACAGCTCGTGGTCGACGAGCACGACCTTGGCCTTGCGCCCCGCGCTGTCGGTCGGCTCCGCCGGAACGTCGGTCTCGTCGAGCGGATCCGGATCGTCGCGGTGCGAGCCCGGCTTCTGATAGGCCGGCACGACGCCGGTTCCGCCGGTCCAGCCGGCG
>Ga0268266_10004703_pt1 | contig 12992 bp, 23 predicted proteins | sample KBSS13metaG_FD_190356 | JGI IMG/M metagenome (GOLD analysis project Ga0268266, IMG submission 190356) | Switchgrass rhizosphere microbial communities from Kellogg Biological Station, Michigan, USA - KBS S1-3 metaG (SPAdes) (version 2) | ecosystem: Host-associated > Plants > Roots > Rhizosphere...
AATCGTACGGCTTCGGCACACGTACGCCTGCGGCGGCAAGCCGGAACAGCGCGGTGACCTCAGCGCTCTGCCACGCATCTTCTTGTTCCTTGCGGCCGTACTTTGAGCCTTTCGCCATTGCGCGCGCCTGCCGGCTGCCACGCACCTTACGGCCTTCCTGATAAATCGCCGCTTGCCGAAAGCTGCGTTTATTCGCTTCCTTATATACCTTCGCGCAGCGCGTCTCCGCACCGCAGCGCACCACATATACCGCCGCTTCCTTACCGCTCATCAGCGGCCGCAGCACTTCATCGACGAGTCCATCCTCGACCAGCGGTTCAAGACGCTTGGGGACTTTCATCTAACGCAAACTCTCTCAGGCCAAACAAACCTCGGCATTGACCACGATTGCAGCGATAAAAGCAATGACAATTTGGCGCGGATGGCGGTTAGCGCGCGCCGGCGGAATCGCGATACGACTCCGCCACAAATTCGATCAAACAAAACCCATGGCCGAAGGGATCGGCGAGCGTGATGCATTTCGAGCCCAGCCATTCCACGCATTCGCTTTCGCGAACAGCGCCGGCCTTAAGTGCACGCTGTAGCGCGTGCTGCAGGTTATCCACCACAACATCGATATGAACCGGCGTCCAATGCCGCGCATAGCGACGCTTTTCCATGACCGTATTGCTGCAGTCCGAATCAGGGTCTTTTTTCAATAAATAGATGGGCGCGGGTCCGCCGAATAGCTCCGCGACATCCTCATCCAAAATACGGTTGAGTTTCAGATCAAAGGCAGCACAGTAAAATTGAATCGCTCTGTCCAAATCTGGCACATCAATATTGATAACAAGTTTCATGGTGGCGGCGACCGGTTTATTTCGGTGCGGGGTTTAGCGGGTCGGCGTGACGATGAATTAATTTCCATTCACCCCGCTCGCGACGAAATATTTCAGTCACGCGTAAATCCATCGGAACGGCATGTGCCTTCCCCTGTATGTTTACGGTCGAGCGTTGAATGCCCGCCCAAAAAGCAACGTCGCCGCTTGCTGCTAGCTGCAGTACTTCAAAAGAATTTTCGCTGCCCGCTTCAAAATGTTTCGCAGTATTGGCATTGGCCGCATTGACCTTATCAGCGCCGGCAATGCAATCGCCTTTAGGGCCAAAAATAGTGGCCGGCGAAACATGCGTCGAAATACTATTGAGCGGGCCGTTATCACCGTTTACAAATGCTTGGGATGCGGCTTCGCGCTGTTTCATGAAATGCTTAAAATCTTTTAAAACACTATCCATGATGTTCTCCTATTCAACGTGATGCTCTGTTATTAAGTAAGCCGCGCTTCAGTTGAACTAATCGCTACTCTGATCGAAGCACCAGCTTATGCGTAGCACTTCGGGAATTGGATAAAAATAAAATAAGTCCGTTCCCGCTACATAAAAATTTTTGCTAATGCGTGAATAAATTTAAGTCTGCTGCCAGCCATCCTTGTGCGCATCCGGATTTTTATCCGCGACAAGATTCAATTTGATGCCATGTTCAAGGAAGGCTTTGAGGCCTGCCAGTGTCCAGGTGAATCCTTGAGTCGATTCGCTAACATACTTGATGAGTTCGTCTCCATTACCCGTCCAGCCAGACTCGGTGATAACGACATATGTCGTTGCATCCGCGCGCGCGGAAAATTTCCATTCAATCACGGTGCGACCACTGTATCCGTCCCACTCGATTAGAATTCGTTTGTTGGGCTCGATGGCTTTTACGAGCACTGACGTAGACGCGCCATACATCTCCCAATGCCACATGATTTCATGACCCACTTCGAGACGACCGCTGCTTTTCGTGAACCAGAAGTTGGTTGTGACGGCGGGGTCGATGAAAGCCGAAAAAACATCTGCGACGGGTTTTCGAATGAGCATTTCTGTTTTTGCGACGGGCTTTTTTGTGATCTCTAACTTCATAAAAGTCTCCTTTTTGCAGACCTAAGGTTTGATATCACAGAAGCTGAAGTGGCCGGCTTCCTGGTTGCGACCAATGACAATGAGGTCGGGTTCCCGCCAGTGACTTCCATATCATGAAGTGACTCAAGCACATCTTGATCGAGTTTCAAGTCGAGCTTGTGCTTCAGCCCACGCAATTCTGAAAATTGCGCAGCGTCATCTTCGCATGCGTGCACATGCGCGTTAGCATTGGTGTGTCCCATCTTTCGAAGAACAGGAGCTCATCATGGAAACGCAGGAACTTCATCGCGGCCGTTTAATCGATCACGTTCAACTTGTTGTAAAGGATCTCGCAGCCAGCCAGGCGTTTTATCAGGCCGTGTTCGACGTGTTGAAAATTCCAATGGCAGGTACCGCTGAGGATTATTTCTGGGCCGATGAATTTTTTGTTTCGACACGCGATAGCCAATCCGCGCAAGGCGCATTAACGGGTCGACATCATTTGGCCTTTCAGGCGCAAGACAAAGCGATGGTGGATGCGTTTTATAAGGCCGCATTAGCGAACGGTGGCAAAGACAATGGCGCACCCGGCGAGCGTCCTTACCATCCGGGCTACTACGCCGCATTCGTCATCGATCCCGATGGCAATAATATCGAAGCGGTATTTCACGGCGATGCGAAACGCAGCGCAGCGTCGGTAAAAATAACGTTTAAGCCGGATTAGCTGCAAAGCCGCACAGCCAGGCGGAGGCGACTTGAATGAATTGTTAGCGCTGCATCACCGCAGAATTTTCTCCATTGCCTTTCCCTTTGTGAGCTCATCAATGAGCTTATCTAGATAACGAATTTTCTGCATGAGTGGATCGTCCACTTCTTCTACGCGGACACCACACACTACGCCTTTGATCAGCGAGCCATTTGGGTGGATGGCGGGTGCCTGAGCAAAAAAGGTTTCAAAATCGTTTTGTTGTTCAATCTGCTTCTTCAATCCCGCTTGGTTATAGCCCGTCAACCAGCAAATGATCTGGTCAACTTCATCTTTAGTGCGATTCTTACGTTCCGCTTTTTGAACGTATAGTGGGTATACCTTAGAGAATTCTGTAGTGAAGATTCGATGCTTAGGCATCAGCGTGCTGCTCCAACTAGTTGGCTAAGTCTTCATGCAATTTCGAGAGGTAAAACAATAAGCAATTCTACCCATGCGGTTAGCAACAATATCTGAAACCAACGCGGAAACTCATTTTTGATTTTCAAAAATTAATGCAAGCATGGCAACTGCTGTTGCTTGTATGATGAATTTCGAGTCATCCCTGCCACCGAAAAAAGCGATATGGTGAGGCCCAAACCTGCCGCAACAGGTTTTCAGCGGAGCAGCCCGTTGCTTTTATGGTGCAGCAATTTGCTAGCCCGTTAACAAGCTGGGGCGCTCTGCTGATTCTACGTTTAACTCGAACAGTCGAAAGAGCCTCGAGCTCGAATGTAGCAAGGGTGAGTTATGAACACAACTGCCAATGCGAACAGCAAAAATCATTTCAGAAATGTCGGTATCGATGTCGGTAAATCCACGCTCGATATATTTATTTATGAGTTAGATCTGCATTGGCAAATCGCTAATGCGGAGCAAGATATTCGATGCTTATTGGCAACACTCAGGCGATATAAATTGGCACGTATTGTTGTGGAAGCCACCGACGGCTATGAGCGAGTGCTGGTAGAGGCTTGCATGACAAAAGGTTTGCCGGTCATCGTGGTGCAGCCCGCACACGTGCGGCAATTTGCTAAAGCGCAGGGATTGCTCGCCAAAACAGACAAGCTCGATGCGCGCTTGATCGCGCAATTCGGTGCGGTGTTGCAACCGGAGCCGCGCGCGCTGCCTAGTCAAAATGTACGGCAGGTAAAGGATTTGCTGGCACGCAAGCGTCAACTGAATGAGGCGCGCACGCAGGAGCTGAACCGTCGTCAGCAAGCCACCAAAGCATTGCAGGCGTCGCACACGCGAGTGATAAAAATCTACGACAAAGAAATTGCCTGGGTGAATGCGCAATTAGAGAAAGCCGTGGCAGCTGTGGCCGAATGGCACCATACCTACGAGCTATTAAGCTCCGTGCCGGGTATCGGTGACGGCGTGACATTCACGCTGCTCGGTGAGTTGCCCGAACTGGGTCAGTTAACCCATCGACAGATTTCGGCGTTGTGTGGCCTGGCGCCGATCAATCGCGACAGCGGCAACCTAAAAGGCAAACGCCGCATTCGTGGTGGCCGAGCACCCATACGAACCGTGCTGTTCATGGCGATGCTCAGTGCCATTCAACACAATCCAGTAATGAGACGCTTCTACACGCGGTTAGTTGAAAACGGTAAACACAAAAAGGTCGCTATCACTGCGTGCATGCATAAAATGATCACGATTCTGAATGCAATGGTGCGCGATGATCGAGCGTGGCAAATGACGTAATTATTTTTACAGAAGGCTTGCTTTGGGATCACAGTCGCTTGTTAGGCATTGAATTTTGAAAGCACGTCTCTCTAGCGGGCATAAGACATCCAAAGGTTATAAACGCTGCGTTGAATTTCAACATTGGACTGGCTTCTTTGGTGTACTTCCGAAAGAGAAATTTCGGTGCCGGATTGATCGAAAAACCGATTCCCACCTTTTTCGCTTTTGATGCGTATGTTCATAAGCTTTTCGAATTGCTCTCGATGCAAGTCAGACGCAACTTTCAAGAGGTACGTTATATCGCTAATTTCCGATTCGTAGCCGGTGCTCATCTCAAGATGCCTAACAGTGTAATAGAACGGACCCTGCGGTCCGTATATTACTTTTTAGCTGCTATGTTTTGCCTGAAGGTCGGACATGAAATTAAACAGCTGTAGTACGAGCCAAGCAACGTCTTCTTTTAGTTCTGACCACAAGGCATCGGATACCTCCAAGTCTTCTGGTGCTTTTGGATGCATTAGCCCGTGACGCTTTTTGAGTATACGCTGGGCCCTCGGCCATTCGGGACCACCAAAATTTGGAGCCGGCTGCAGCTCAAATAGTTTGTACGCCGCTCTAAGAGTCAGCTTTATTCGGTCACTAGCACCAAAGTTTTGCTCAGAGCGAATTACTTCGGCTTCCTTTCCAGATATTTCTGGCGCTACACACTCGAAGCTAACAGCACACAGTTCTCGCAGGCAGTGGACGTGGCCTTCAATGATAGCGGCACAAGCGCGAATGAAATTTCGTCGCCAAGGCTGGGAGTCGGTTTCCGAATCTAAAAGCACTTCCAAGTCCTCTCTCAATACATTTGAGAGTGCAAGGTAATTCTCAAACGCCGCATCCATTTTTTGTTGGGGGCTAAGCATATCTCGACCCATAGCAGCTAACGACAAGCTAAGTGGCTGCGAAACGCGCCAGCGTTTTGCAGTCCAGCGGAGGCCCCCAGGACCGGAGCGAACTTGAGCACCTTGTTAGATTTATGCGCCACCAGCATCTCCTTGGCCGAATGGATATACATGTGTCTCTTTGCGGCATTGAGGGCACTGGTATGTGCGAAACCCATCTTTAGTTGTATTGATAAGATTGCAGTCAGTGCTACAAGATTTACACCACCGAGCCCTTGCGGCTTTGACGTACAAGTAAACGCACGTCAGTAACCATATCGCAGAGAATATCCAAGCTCCCATCTTCTGGTAGCCAATTAATAAAAAAAATGAGGCCCCAATGATGAAAACCAAAATAAGCAACCAATCTTCCTTAATCCTAATGCGCATGCCGAACTCGATAAAAATCTAACAGTGTAATAGAACGGACCCTGCGGTCCGTATATCACTTTTTAAGTTTTTGCATATTACTTGTGTGACTCATGGCAGCGGAAAACTACTTGATTGTTTTGGGGTGTCCACATTTGAACGCCAGAGTGCTGAGTATCAAGTATTTCTGCTTCTTGGCCTTTTGATGCGCAGAAAGTATTAGCGCGAGTGATTGACTGAGATAAAAGCTCGCCATCATTGCTAAAACCGCCGCGCGCGTTAAGCGTGATCATGTAACGGCCATCGCCCATAGAGACAGGCTCGGTTACTGAAACACAACCGCAAATTAAAACAAATATAAATGCAATTAAAAATCGCGCTTTAAACAATGAACGTGGCATGAGATTCCTCGGAAAACTTAACGCTGCGCACAGGGGCTGGAAAACCCGCAGGGTTTTACAGTCCCAGCAGCCAACGGCTGCGATTGCTGCGGATGGTTATGAGCCGGTGCTGGGTAATATGATGAAGCCAATTTTTTGCCCACCGTACTTGCCGTTTTTAATATAAATTGGTTTTAAACCAGACGCTGACGCTGATTTATACCACAGCACTTCTACAAGATCGGAACCTACTTTAAATGAGGAGACTTTCTCTGGTTTTCCTAAGACAGAACATTCGCCTGTACGCATTGCGAAAAGGACTTCCTCTTTGGACATTCCTAGCGAGAGAGACTGAATATGTGCGTCATTCAAAGCCGCGACGTTTTCACACGCTGGCAACTCGGCCGCTAGTGCTGGTGGCGCAAGTAATATTAGCATTGCTAAGAATAACTCAGCGGCTCGTTTCACGCTGCACTCCCAAAAACTCATAACGCTGCGCACAGGGGCTGGCAAACTCGCAGGGTTTGACAGTCCCAGCAGCCGTAGGCTGCGATTGCTGCGGATTGTTAGGATTATCTGAGCTTAAAGAGATGACCATTTCTATTTAGCTCCGGTTCTTGCCATTCAGTATTGCGAAACGATTGATTGATGATTTTTCTTGCCTTATTAACATCGGGCTCATCAACGGTAACACCGCTAAAAGGCAGGGTGCATTTGATTTTTATTGATACAGTTTCGGTATCTATTGTCTCATCCCAATTGGGCGTAGTTCCGGTCAGCTCGAAGTAAAATTCATTCCTCGCGGCTTTCGAAAACTCTATACGTGGGTGATAAATTGGCTCGTGAGAAAACATATAAAGTAAAAATACTGGTTCACCCCACTCGTCATCGGTTAGTGGGCCAAACTTGCTTCCAGCGAGTTGGCTTGGCGAAGGAAGTATCAAATCAGCTTGGGTGGAAAGCTTTGCCTCCCAGATGCAGCCTTCTGTTTCAAGCGGTTCGCACTCGATTTGTAGAAAATAAGAAGGAGACCATCCACTCTCAGAAATTACGATTCGCGCACGGAATTCTGTGCGGACAATTTTGAAATCATGCCGTCCGACTTTAAACATGGGGGGTTGATCCTAACGCTTACAGCAGCGGCGGACAAAGCGAAGCTTTGGCTGTCCAGCGGCTGCCGAAGGCAGACGCGTGCTGCCTGTGATGGTTAGGTTTTTACGCACCGTTGACACGCCTTTTCAGACATAGCGCAAACATAAATAAGGGCATACCAAGAAATACCAATATAGATATTGGCCTGCTGCCAAAAGGAAAATACTCACTCTCGGTGATGTAAGCAGTCTCCTTTCTTGAGGACCAGGATGCGTAGCTAACCATTAGGTCACCATTCCAAAACTCTAAGACGTACCCGTTTTTTGGTGGGGCGCCAAAGTTCTTAATTAAATCGCTGGGATATTTCGATGTTTGTAACGAATACGCCCAGCCATCAAAGCCTGGATAGTCATTTTTATGTGTACTAACCCATTGCGAAAACTCAATGTCGGTTGGTGTTCTTGCATAACTTTCTTGATATTCATTCACATACTTGGACGCAATACCAATAAGTTGTTTCTGTTCGTAATCAAGCTCGTAGAGTTGCTTCGACAGCGGCGTGGTAGCCACATAAATTGCCATAGATACACATGCAATTCCAAAGAACACTGCGAGCGCAATAAACGCAATAACATTTCTAGATGCCTTCGTCGACATACTCGATTTAAAACCTAACGACAAAATGTGGGGCTGCCGAAACGCAGCGAAGCGGAGTGGAGGCAGTCCCACACCATTGCCTTGTTAAATTTCTTCACACTAGCACCACCGCAGATGCAAGACCGACAATCACCAAAGCTACAGATAATGCCGTAGCCAGTTTGTAGCCTTTAGAACCACCTAGTTGCATTGGGCGCAGCAGAAATTGAGAAAGCATTAGCCCGGAAACCCCAAACCATAGAAGAGACACAAAATACGCAGCCCCACTTTGATAGGCGATAGTTTCAGAGCGACCCCAAAAAAGCGCTTTACCATGGGCGAGTAAAGTAGCCGTGTAAGCAGTGAGTGCCAGGGGCACCAAGACTCCTAAAACCGCCACTTCGATCTTTTTGTATCTCGGCATACTTTCCATAGTGCACCTAAAAATTTAACGCCTACAACAGGGGCTGGCGAACGCGCAGCGTTTGACAGTCCCTTTGCTTGTAATTGTTATGTTTATTCACTCGATTTGGCCTGAAACTCATTTATGGCAACGATATGATCTTTTTGGTAAGCGCCAAAATAAAAATAGTATATCTGGAGTTTATCTCCGGGTTTTATCTCTCTTTCTAGGTACGGCAACACAGGGCCTTGAATAAGAGCCCAGATTTCTTTGCCGCGCACCTTTAGGAGTATTTCGGATGTATATGTGTCAATTTGAGCCTGCGGGATGGATGGTGCTGCTTTAACGACATCAGACAGATGTTGCTTGTGGTTGGCAGGAATATCTCGCTTTTGGCCTTCGTACTCAACAACAGACGTATAACGAACGGCTGGCATTATGGAGTAGCGATTTTCTAGAGGAATATCATTTTCTTTTGCGTACGCGTCTTCGGAGGTAATCAGTTCCAGAAGATCAATTTGGTCATATTTTTCCCAAGGAAATGCCTGGGCCAACCGGGCCAAGAAAAATATAGCGAGTAAAAACGTAGTTCGCTTCATGATGGTTTTAAACATAACGCTCAAAGCAGCCGACGCAACGCGGTCGGTTGCCTTTGCTTGTTAAGCGATTTTTGCCGAAGCTCATATAAACCTCAGCAAAAGAAGCACCGCGGCCTCTATAAGGAAAAACTCGTTGCTCCAAAATGATTTTATTTTTATATGCTGAAACTCAAGAGGAATATTTTTTACCTCTTTGCTGGGAATTGGTCCCAACATAACAAGTTGGCCATGAGCAGCTAGATGAAGCGTGCGTTTGGGGAGCATAAAGGTGTATCGCGTTATAAGCTCCGCTGCATCAATTTCGGCGTAGGGGATCTCAAGATCATTAAGCCTCAGACTTTTCTCGGTGAATGTGACTTCCCCATTTTGGAATGGCGAGAAAGCGATATCTTCAGGTGTGCGAATATTCCATTTGATCCGCATAGGTTTCCTTTCGCTTAACGCCTACAACAGGGGTTGACGCGCGCGTAGCGTGCGGCAATCCCGTTGCTTGTAATTGTTAGCAAGATTTTGTGGCACCGTGCCAAATAAGATTGCCGTTATCAAGATGCGCCAGCAAGATTGAACCCTTTCCATAGTCATGGCAGAACTCATATTTAATGGGATTACTGTTTATTGCTGCGGAGAAAGCTTTGCTCAAGTTGTAGAGTTTCTCAAGAACCAATTTTGAGCGCTGAATTTTCTCCGATGCTTCTTGAGCGGAAGCATTTTCAAGATGGACAGCCTCTGAGAATGAGATAGCCTGGACAAACCCTTTGCTCTTAATGAAGGTGACTTCTTCAAACGTTATTGCATCGCCGGCGAGGAATCTTTCAATTCCAAGCTCAAGGCGCTGATTTGATGCATCGGTAATATCCATATCTTGCTAACGCCGCGGTTTGGGGCTGGCATGGAGCGCTAGCGGAATGGCAATCCCAGCCGAAGGCGACAACACCGCCTTGTTATGAGTGGTAAGCCCAATCAGTGCTGCAAGCATACTTGGCCCTCACTTCGCGCAATTCGGGGTGAATCTTCAGGACTTTCAAAGACCCAAACCGAGCCGGAGAAACATTTTTGGCCATGCCTTTCCGTTTGGCATAGGGCGAGGTCTCCCTTCTCTGAAATGAACCACATATCTCGGTACTGCGCCGAATGTTGATATCGCTCGTGCTTGTCCCTTTCCGCGAGCTCCACCAAGCTCTGCCAATTAGTGGGAGGCTCCTCGGCTTTTCTCCACTGCTCCATCGTGAAGTAACCAAGTTCACGACAGGCGTTTTCATACTGAACAGACGCGCAGCCTGATAAAACTAGTAATAAAGTGATGAGGCCTATCCTTGAACTACTCATAACGCTTACAACAGGCGCTGACGAACGCGCAGCGTTTGGCAGTCCCGTTGCTTGTTATTGTTAACGTTTGGTTTCACGATGAATCTGATAACTCGGAAATTCAACAAATTGTGAGCCTTCTACGGTTTGCAGCTCTACACCGTAGTTTGAAACGCTTTTGATGTAGCCCCACTCATAATGCGAAACAGTACGTTTTAAAGACTGCATGGAGTGAAGCAATTCACCCAGCTTTATCACTTTATCGAGAACGCCATTTTTATATATTGCAACCATGACTTCCTCGGGAGTTACATCTTGCGGAACAAGATTTAGACCGGAGTAGCCAGCCACAAAATACTTTCCGTCGGGGGATATATGCGGAGCACGAAACCAACCGCTGATTTTATAAATTTCTGTGGCCTTGAAGTTTCCCGATATTTTATAAATAGAGGTGATGCCCTTTGGGTCTGAAAGTACACAGAAGTTTACCTGATCATCACACGCCCTGACTTGCTGGGGCTCCAGTAGCGGCGCATCCCCAAAAGCAGAAATCGTAAAGAGCAAGATTAAGATTGGCAGAAGCTGGGTTTTCATGAAAGTTAACGCCGTGTTAAGGGGCTGACGAAACCCGCAGCGTTTTGGCAGTCCCAGTGAGCCCAGCGAACGAACTTGAACACTTTGTTATGCGCTACCACCAGCTAGGCTCCTTTAGTGATGCATTAAAACCTGCAGACATAATTTTACTTAGCATTGCTTCGTCTTTGACAAGGCATATACCTTCGTGGCCTATGGCTGCAGCAGACCACGCTGTTGCCCCGCTTTTATATAGGGCGAGACTGTCACAGTTGGCAGCAATCTCTGCATGCGATGATGAAAATAACTGCAATCGTTCTTTAGTACAGTTCGCCAAGCAGGTATGGCGCGGAATAGTGCCGTCACCGTAACTGGTGATGGGCTCTAAGTTAGAGTTCTCAATGGGCTGGCCTGAAATTGTCGATGCCTTTGACTCCGGATAGAGCCATGCACAAAGCAAATAGCTCTCTTCGCTTGCAAGGTAGCCAAGCAATTTCAGCTGCGCCTCAAAATCCTTTTCTTGAATGTAGATCATAAGTTTCCGTGCGCATAACGTTTGACTTAAGCGGACCGCCGTAGGCGGGTCCGCTTGAAGGAAGGGTTAGGCATCTGTGGGCCAAAGTGCTCAGCCGCCAATTCGTGCCTCCAGTTCTGCGATGCGAGACTCCCAGCGATTGCTCTTGCCTTCCGACCATAGCTGCCTCAACTCTGAGGCCTTCGGATCACGCACTTTCCTGAGAACTTGCTTTGCTAAAGACGATAGCGCAGCCAGCTCGGTCTTCGGCTGACGTTCAAGCCAGGAACGAAGCTCCTTTGGAAGATCTGGGTTTGGCTTCCCTCGTGCCGCGGCGACAACTTCTGCCGCCGCGACTGCCGCTGATCCCTCTGGCGCTTCAATGTATTGCGCCTTGAGCGCCGCAGTGAGGGTTGCTGAAACCACCTTGGTTCCAGTGCTTTGGGTGCATTGACCAATCCAGTCGAGGGCATCGTCATTCTCGAAGTTTCCTTCGCCCCCTCGCACCAGCCAATGCCGACAACGGGAAGATCAGAGCGATGAGCAGTGTGGTGATTCGATGCATTTGAAGATGCCTAACGCTTACGCCCGCGGACCGAAAACCCGCAGGGCTTTTGGGTCCAGCCAAATGCGCAGCATTTGGCGTGCTGCGCGTTATTGTTATATGCCTGCATTACTTTTTAGCCTGTAACGGTAATTAGGCGAACCGTCCATGTTAGTTAAGCCATCTTTTTTCATTGGTGGAGAAGTTGAGCATTTTGCTATTGCAGTTCCAGTTGAACCGGGCTCGCCAAAGTTAACGCTGCCTTTTTCTACGCGACACCCAGAAGTGTTTGGGTCACTTCCAAGAATCAAATTTACGCGGTCTTCATAAATTCGCATTCTTTCATCCGGCGAAACATTTCCTGCAATGCGTGCTTGAACCGTAGCTCTATCATAGAACATCCAGTATCTATCGCTGCCGGGTTCTGTTGGAGTTAAGTTTGCACCGGTTGTGCAAGCGGTCAGAGCAAAGATAGTTGAAATGGTGGCGAGGAATCTCTTCAGCATATAACGCCTACAACAGGGGTTGGCAAACGCGTAGCGTTTGACAATCCCGTTGCTTGTAATTGTTAGCGTACTTCACGTACTAAAATTTGGCGTCTAGTTCTTGGAAATATTCAACACCTTCCTGATTAAATCAGGAGACCGCTTCTGAAGTGTTTTGTATATCTAGCGCGGCCATTACTTGCGCAATGCCTGCAACGGCAGATTTCTTAGTAATGACTCCATCTTTATATGCATCGAGCACCCTGCCAATAAAGTCATCCATTGCTTTATGATCTTTATTGCTTAAGTTCGGCTTATGCGGTTTCATTTTTTTCTCCGATTCATTTATGACGCTAACGCCTGCAAAAGCGGCGGCTGAAAGCCGTCCGATTGTTGTTATGGTTAGTGCCGTGACGACGGCACGCAACTATGTGGCCTGCGATGCGAAAAATTGGCGCTTTTGATTTTTGCTTTTGCATACGACCACACCCTGTGAATTTATTTTCTACTTCATGCGCTAAGCGCGGCACCACTGGCAGGAGAGCGAACAAACCGAATTGCAATTTACCACGCAACTAGCGACTGGGTACTAGAGCTATGTGCGGCACTGCGCCAATAAACAGTGCGTTGAATTTGAAGCCGGGCACGCCGAACGTGGCACCGAACATTGCAAAGACAATTTTGCTTTACCACTACCAACTAACGACAAAATGTGGGGCTGCCGAAACGCAGCGAAGCGGAGTGGAGGCAGTCCCACACCATTGCCTTGTTAAATTTCTTCACACTAGCACCACCGCAGATGCAAGACCGACAAT
>Ga0268266_10004705_pt1 | contig 12991 bp, 5 predicted proteins | sample KBSS13metaG_FD_190356 | JGI IMG/M metagenome (GOLD analysis project Ga0268266, IMG submission 190356) | Switchgrass rhizosphere microbial communities from Kellogg Biological Station, Michigan, USA - KBS S1-3 metaG (SPAdes) (version 2) | ecosystem: Host-associated > Plants > Roots > Rhizosphere >...
GGAAGAAGCATTTGGTTTTAAACCAGGGACAGATCGTAAACTCGCCGACTGGACGCAGTTAACCGGTTACTTTCAGACGGTCTCTCGTCAATCAAACCGAGTCCACTATGAAGAGCTGGGGAAGACGACCGAGGGTCGTCCTTTTGTAGCACTCACCATCTCCTCCCCAGAGAACCTGCTGCAAGCGGACGAGTACAAAAGTATCTTGCGCCGTCTGGCAGATTCGCGCCAGACGACTCCGGAGCAAGCGAAAGAGTTATCCAAGCGAGGTAAGGCTGTTCTTGTTGTTACCTGCAACATCCACTCGACGGAGATTGCCAGCTCGCAAAGCGCAGCAGAGTTTGTCTATCGCCTGGCGACCCAGGATACTCCTGAAGTCAAACAGATTCTTGATAACACCATCATCGTGCTGGTGCCATCGCTGAATCCCGATGGGGAGCAGCTGGTAGTGGACTGGTACAAGAAGTACCTCGGAACTCCTTATGAAGGCAGTTCTCCAGTTGTTGTTTATCACCACTATGTTGGGCATGACGACAATCGCGACTGGTATGGCTTCACTCAGGTTGAAACCCAGCTGACGGTCGATAAAGTGATCAACCCCTGGCACCCTCAGGTTCTTTACGACATCCATCAGATGGGTTCTCGTGGGCCGAGAATCTACCTTCCGCCATGGGTCGACCCTATCGATCCAAACATTGATCCTCTACTCGAAAGCACGATGAATGCCCTCGGATCTCAAACGGCGCTTGAAATTGCGGGGACTGGGAAGTCAGGAGTTCTCATCCATGGAGTCTATGATCTCTGGTCGCCGGCCCGTCACTACATGGCTTACCACGGTACAGCGCGCGTGCTGACTGAGTCAGCAAGTGTGAATATTGCATCACCCATCGAGATTCCTTTCGAAAAGCTCGATCGCGGAATTGGATATGACGCGAAAGTGAGGACCTGGAACTTCCCAGAACCCTGGAAGGGCGGGACGTGGCGGCTGGGCGACATTGTTGCTTATCAGCTCGATGCATTCTTTTCGATCGCTCATAACGTTGCTGCAAATCGCGAGCGGTATCTTCTGAACTACTACCAGATCCTCAAGAATGCGACCGACCAGAAGTACGGTGGTCCCTATGCGTACGTCATACCCGCAGAGCAGGTGGATCCGGCATCAACGACGCGTTTGCTCGATATTCTTCGGCGTGGAGAGATCGAGATCCGCCAGGCGACGTCAGATTTCGATGCTGATAAGCGCCATTTCGCAAAGGGAAGTTACATCATTGTCTTGGGACAGCCTTACGGGGCATTTGCAAAGACGTTGCTTGAAGAGCAGGAGTACCCAAGCATCCGAGAGTATCCAGGTGGACCTCTACAGCGCCCTTATGATGTCACCGCTCAGACGCTTCCACTACTGCTCGGTGTAAATGCTGTCGCAATCAAAAACAAGTTTGACGTCGCCGCATCTCAGGTCGACACAATCAGCTCTCCAGCTGGAACAGTAGATGCTGGGAAGGCTAAATTCGGTTACATCCTGGATGACAAATCGAACAGTGCACTCTACGCATTGTTCGCTCTCCTAAAGAGCAATCTTCATGCGTACCGGCTGACCGGAGGCGCCTATTCGCCGGGAACGATTTATCTGCCAGAGCAGCCAGGCTTACACGAAGCGGTTGCAGGTGCTGCTGGCCGTTGGCCCATACACTTCGAGGCAGTAGGGACGGCCATTACCGCAGCTCGACTGGAGGTCAAGCTACCGCGCATTGGCCTATATCAGAGCTGGGTAGCTTCTATGGATGAAGGATGGACGCGCTGGATCTTCGACCAGAATGGGATTCCTTATACCCGTCTCGTAGATGACGAGATCCGGAAAGGCAATCTCTCCGACAAGTTCGATGTCATTATTCTCCCTGACAATTCTGCAGCCGCCATCGCCAAGGGAACGACCGGTCGAGGAGGCGAGGGCAATGAAGGCGGTCCGCCGGTCCCTCCTGAATTCAAGGAGGGGTTGGGGGAGAAGGGTACTGCTGCTCTTTACGAGTTCGCCGAGAAGGGAGGCACCATCGTTACTCTGAATCGTGCCTCCACCGTCTACGCAACGAAAGACTCCACACAGGTGAAGAACGTTCTTGAGGGTGTTACCAATCGTGATTTTTACATTCCGGGCTCGATCCTAGAGGTGAAGGTCGATACCTCTCACCCGATCGGATTTGGAGCTCCAACGACGATACCGATCTTTTTTGAGCAGAGTCCAGCATTCGATGTTCGCGGCGATGCGCGTTCGATCGCCAACTACGCAAGCGACAATCCGTTGCGGAGCGGTTGGATCCTGGGCGGCAAATACCTTGTGGGCAATTCCGCCCTTGCGGAAGAGCCCATTGGAAGAGGCAGAGTCATTCTTTTCGGCTTTCGCCCGCAGTATCGCGCACAATCTGAAGTGACCTACAAACTCTTCTTCAATTCGCTGTTCTATGCGGCTACCTCCCGTCCTGCGGGAAGCGGAAAGGGGAATAACTAGTGAAACTACCGTTGACCCCTCTGCGTTGTTGTTGCTAATTCGTTAGATTCCGCTCACTCCAAGCAAAATACACGTTCGCGCCAGCACCAACGTCCCTGCGCGCTCGTGAACTCCTGTCTTCAAAGTTTGCTCGAGGCCATCATGAATATTGCAAGTCATCTCCGCAGAAGGACAATCGCTGTAGCTCGAGTCGTAGCTGTTATTGCACTGTCCGTTTTTATTCCTTACTCTAGCGAGGCGCAAACCTCCGCAGACGGCACGATCCACGGTCGCGTGACTGACAGCTCAGGCGCGGCGATCGTCGGTGTTTCACTCACAGCTCGCAGTCCCAGTGTCGGAGGATCTTTCCATGCCACTTCCGACGGAGAGGGAAACTATCGACTGATTCAACTGCCGACGGGCGAGGATTATACCGTTGAAGCCGAAAATCCTGGCTTTGAAAAGTCTGTTCGTACCGGACTGATCGTACGCGCGGGCCTGAACGTAACGGTAGACATTGCGCTTAAGATCGGTTCCCAGGCACAAACAGTTGAGGTCTCGGGAGAAGCTCCGCTCATCGACACGCAAAACGCAGAGCAGGCAGTCAACCTTAGTGGAGAATTGCTTCGTAACGTCCCAATCACGGGAAGACACGATTGGTCGGATTCACTGCAACTGACGCCGGGCATCGTGAGTGCCTCGGCGGATGCTCAGGGCGGCCAGACATACTTTTTGCGTGGATCAGAGAACGAAAACCACGCCACACTGGTCGACGGTATGGATGTCGGCAGCTTTCAACAGAACTGGCCATCGAATGGCATCAGCATCAGCAACGAATCTTTGGGAGACATCCAAATCAAGACGGGTGCGAATGACGCGTCGTCTCCCGCAGCAATGGGAATGGTTATTAACATGTCCAGTCCCTCAGGTAGCGACCAATACCATGGAAGCCTGGTTTGGCTATTTGGCCCATCAGCTCTAAATGCAAACAACGCGAACGGTGGAACAAGCGCCGTCACATCGACCCAACAACCAGACTTCGCGCTCGGTGGGCCGATTAAGAGGGGAAGAGCCTGGTTCTTCGCTTCCGGCCGCTACATCAATCGAGATGATGGTGTTAGTCAGACTGCTTCCCAATTGTCCTATTTGAACGGGATCAGTCCTGGATTTCAATCCTTCGCCAATCATTCAAGCGGCTTCATCTTTTTGGGAAATTCGTCTGTTCAACTGACGGACCGGCATCGGCTCATGGGTCTGGTTCAGTACGATAGCCGCAAGCAGGATGCAAATTACCAGTGGTATGCCTCCAACATAGCTCGCAATCAATATGGTGGCGGCGCATACGGTCTACGCCTCATTTCACAATGGAGCCAAAATCTGACAACACGGTTCCTAGTTTCCTTCAACAATAAGGGCAGCAATCTAAGTGCTGACTCAATCGGCGGCGTTGGTTCAAAGCCTGAGATTGATGTCTATGCGACCAATACTCTTTCCTCCGGCCGCCTTGTCGGTCAGGGTTCTTCGTTGGCGACCCTCAACAATCTGTCCTCCATAACGCTCAATCCCGCAAACAAGACGACGATTACAGGCGATCTCACCTACTACATCCCGAAGGCATTTGGATCCCATGAGATTCAGGGCGGGTTTTATCTTGAGCCCAGCGAGCGCAATAAGACGACAACGTTGTACGCCGGTGGTGGTAACAACATTCAACAGGATGCTGTGCTCAATGATCCTAACAATCCGAGCAAGGGATATACGGTCTTCCACACTCAGTCTGTCGATCGTGCAAGCCTCGTAAGCCGCTATATCACGGCGAATGACTATGCTTTCTACATCCAAGATCGGTGGCGTCCATTCAGTAGGCTGTCTATCACCGCGGGAGTGCGTCCGGACTGGGTATCGGGGCGCGATGCGCTGTTCAAAGTGACGACACAGAGTTCATGGAACATTGCGCCACGCGTAGGCGGCGCATTTGTGCTGACGAAAAATCAAAAGAATGTCATTCGTGCGAGTTGGAGCAAGATCACGGACATTACAAACGCAAGCTACCTGGGAGCCGCGGGCTCTAGTACGGTTACCACGACCGATACGTACTTCCTCAACAGCGGTCCAGTCACCTTCGTTACGCCGGGAAGCACGGCACTGAGCGCAGATCGCACCTTCGATCCGGATCGTCACCAGGGATTTGTTCGTGAATGGCTGGTGGGATACCGCACACAGCTTCCGGGAGCTGTGGTGATCGACGCCAGCTATATCCATCGTGAATATCGCGATCGACCAGCATTGGTCGATAGGAATCAAATCTACACATCTAGTGGCACGGGAGTCATTTGGAGTGGGTTGAACAACCCCGCATTCAATAATTTCTATCTCGTCACCAACAATAAGTGGAACTGGTTTGTCTATCAGGGGTATGAGCTGACGGTTACTAAGCAGACTTCGAAGCTTCAGCTATTCAGCACCTACAGCTACTCTCCTGATCATCTCGGGGGTGTCTACCAGCCCAATGATCCGACTGCCATCCTCGAACCGACGAAGTTCGCGAACAATGCCGGATTAGGCTCTGTCCGTGGCAATGTGACAAATGACTACACGGGGGATACGAGAAATCGCATGTGGCAGCGTCAACAGTGGAGAACTGGCGTTACGTGGAAAGCTCCATGGAAGGTCCGCTTCTCAAACACTCTCACGGCACAGTCGGGAACAGCAGGCGGCCCCGTTGTTATCACGCAGTCATACAACGGACAGTATGGCCCAGCGACTCGAGTGATCAACGGACGTACGGTATCAAATCCATTGGCAGTAGCCTATCGATTCAAATTTGCAGATCGCGGTACAGGTCAGATCTTCACTCCTTGGTTGGTGCAGTGGAACACCTTGTTGGGTCGCGAATTTCCGGTCACAGACCGGCAATCGATTGAGGCTTCGGTAAACATCTACAACGTTACGAACCGTGGCGCGGGTCAACAGTTTGTCAATGGGACCAACGCGAGCTCGAGCACCTTTGGCTCGTTACAGAATCTCCAAACGCCCCGCTCGGCACAGTTCAGCCTCAGGTACCACTTTTAATCCTGTCCAGATAATGGAGCTACATTGATATGAAATTGTTTCCTCGCCGATCTATTGTTGTGTCGCAGGTCTTATCGATCGCCTTCCTGACAGCCCATGGGGCAGCGTTTGCCCAGACTCGCCTGACTCTGCAAGACCTGTTGTCCGTAGCGCCCATTGGCGAGACAGCTCTATCTCCTGATGGGAAGACCGTTGCTTTTGTGAGATCGGGGCAGATTGATCTTCTATCCACCACTGGTGGATGGCCTGTTCTACTTACCAGTACTCAAGGAGGCAAAACCGGACTCTCCTGGTCTCCAGATGGCACGCAACTGGCCTATGCGAGTCAGGGAAGTATATGGGCAGTTGCAGTCGCGGGAGGAGCTCCAAAGAGGTTGACCAATGCTCCCGCCGGTTCCGGGGACCCTCGACAAGCCGCGGATCGAGCTCCTCAGTGGTCGCCAAAAGGACGTTGGATTTTATTTCAGAGTGGTCGCTCTGGAACAAACGGCTTATATGTTGTCAGCTCAGACGGAGCGGTGACGAGCGCTCTAACCGCCCTTAATGAAGAATCGACGGAAGGCAAGTGGTCACCGGAGGGAGAGCGGATCGTCTATGTGACCCGGGAGCCATCGTACTTTAGCGGACGCCTGCAGCTGTTGCACTTTGATTCTCGTTCGGGCCAAGTTGTCGGAACGCCAAACCGTCTCTATGAGGCTCCCGTAGATCGGGGCGGTGGATGGTCCATTCGTGGGGCGGAGTGGTCGCCTGACGGTCAAACGCTCGTCACTGTGTTGCAGAACTCCGGCTGGAATCACCTCTATCTCCTTTCTGCAGATGGCGGTGATCCTAAGCAGATCACGACCGGAGACTATGAAGATGAGGACCCAGCATTCTCTCCTGACGGACGATCCATCGTGTTCGTCTCGAACAGAGGGCTGCTTGAGGCGAATGACCTCTGGATAATTCCAGCAAAAGGCGGGGAATCGAGACGACTCACCAAATTTGAGACGCCTGGCCTCTCTGCTCAGCCGCAATGGTTACCGGACAACACTCATGTGCTGTTCCATCACCAATCTCCTCTTGAGACTACGGATCTCCTGATACAGGAGGTTCGATCATCTGCGAAGCCTATCGCTCTCACACATACCACTCCGATAAACTACGCAGCCGCTGCCCAGGTCCCAGAACGGGTCACCTGGAAGAGCAAGGATGGGCGCGAGATCGCCGGACTTCTCTATCAACCGTCAAGTAAGGAGAGACGGGCAAAACCGGCAATACTTTGGATTCACGGGGGTCCGGAAGGACAAGACGGCTATCGTTCCGATGTATGGGCACAGTATCTCGCTCAAGCAGGCTATGTTGTACTCGAACCAAACTATCGAGGCAGCAGCGGTTATGGAGAAGTTTTCCGTAACCTGAACGTTGAAGATTCGAATGGTGGTGAGGTTGATGATGTTGCGGCCGGTGCGCAATACCTCATCATGAGAGGGTTAGCAGACGCAGCGAGAATAGGTATCGGGGGAGGAAGCCATGGCGGAACTATGGTGGCCTATGCAGTTACGCGCTACCCCGAGGTGTTTGCTGCTGCTGCCGAATTGTACGGAGTTGTCGACCGTGAACTCTTCGTATACAGAACGAATCATGCCTCGTCGATTCGCTGGATGATGAAGATGGGCGGAACTCCTAGCGAAAAACTTGAACTCTATCAAAAAGCCAATATTCTGCTGACAACCAACAACGTGAAAACGCCCATACTGATCATGCATGGCGAGAATGACCCGCAGGTACCTCCTGCCGAGTCAGCTCGGTTTGCGGAAGCCCTTCGCCAGCATCACAAAACGTATTATTACTTTACATATCCAAACGAATTGCACGGCTTTGCCCAGCCGCTCCATCGCCTGGATGCCTGGCAAAAACAGCTCGCGTTCTTCGACCATTACTTAAATCCACGATTTGGTACGACGACTACCTCCACCGAGGATGTTCCTTTCCCTGAAGGTGATAAGTCGGCTAACCGGCATCCATGACGCTGTACCTCAAACGTTCATATAGAACTCCGTATTGCATTTGCCGCCAAAGTGTTTGGCCCGATCATGACTGTTGGCAGCGCGCTGCTATTCACGAATGGTCAGGCCATTTCGCTTTCCGTGGCTCTAAACCTGAATTAATCGTGCCTTAAGGTTTGATGTAGTATCGTGTGTCGATAACGAGGTTCGATAGTGGATAGCGATACGGACAACCGCGACCTTTATTCCGGCATAATCCGTCTTCACATCCTGCATCACGCCGAGCATGAAGCTATCTTCGGAGCAGGAATGGCAGAAAAGCTTGCTCGGCACGGATATAAGATCAGTCCCGGAACCCTTTATCCGATCCTGCATGGCTTAGAGAAGCGCGGTTATCTGAAGTCTGAGGAGGAGCGGTCCGGCAGAACAGTTCGCCGCCTCTACAAGATCACGGCTTCAGGTCGCCGTGCGCTCAAGACAGCAAAGCTCCGGGTTCGCGAGCTTTTTGGAGAGCTGATTGAAGGCAAATAATTCATTCATTTGGGATCCCCGTTTGATTCGAGGAATTGGTGTCGGATGCTTCCTCGTAGCCAGCGCCTTTGCTGTGGTTCGGGCACAATCGTCCGCCGCAGTTAGTTCCGCCATAACCCCTGATCTAACGATCGTTCAGGTTATTCAGGATGCTCAGGAGAACTACCCTGCGATCCATGTCTCCGAGCAGGAACTCAATGCGGCAATTGCAAATATCCGGTTGGCAAGGACCTCCTACCTTCCACGCCTCGATGGGATTGTAGAGGTGAACAGGGCGACACGAAACAACGTCTTCGGCACACTGTTCCCCCAGAACATATTGCCGGCCATGTCTGGGCCAGTCATTGGAACTAACAATGGTGGTTCTGTCTGGGGAAGCGCTACTGGACTCTTAGTGAACTGGCAGCCATTCGACTTTGGCCTGCGCCACGCCAAGATGGAATCCGCAGCAGCAATACGCGACCGGGCGGATGCACATATGCAGAGAAGCCAGCTTGAGGTCTCAAGCGCAGCCGCGGATGCTTTTCTGACGGTTCTTGCAGCGCGTCAGACCGAGAGTGCCGCTCGAGTCGCTGTCGACAACTGGGAGACCCTGCGGACTAGCATCCATGCGCTTACGACAGCGGAACTACGCCCCGGTGCTGACGAATCGCGGATAGAAGCTGAGAAGGCGGCGGCGAATACCCAATTGGCTCTTGCAACAGAAGCGGTCGAGATAGGTCAAGCGACTCTCGCAAAGTTTCTGTCGAAGCCGGATGACCTAGCGCGACCGCTGAACTCTGCTCATCTTCTTGGAGAGGTCCCTGCTGGAGCAGAGGACGAAGCAGTATTTCATCCAGAGCACACTCCTGCAATGTTGGAACAACATGCAGCCGTCGCACAATCAACTTCGGAGCTTCGCGCTACCGACCGAAGCTGGGTGCCGCAGTTCAATCTGGAAGCGGCCGGTTACGGTCGGGGCACTGGAGCCGAGACAAACGGACAGCGATTGGGCGGAGCCAATGGCCTCGCTCCTACAATAGGAAACTACGCTGTTGGCCTGAACGTCACTTTTGGCTTTCTCGATTTTGCCAGCATCCACGCTCGTGAAGCCTCCCAGGCCGCTACTTTGAAAGCCGAGCAATCCCGCGAGACGCTGGTGGGGCGGCAACTTCAGGAGCAGTTTGTTCAGACACGGGCCGCTCTGCGTGCGATGCGCAGCGTAGCGAAAAACACGCCAATTCAGGTGGAGGCTGCTCGAACCGCTCTTGCCCAGGCTACAGCTCGTTATAAAGCGGGTCTGACCTCAATCGACGATGTGGCGCAGACACAACGGCTATTGGTGCAGGCAGAGATGGACGATTCGATTGCGCGCCTGAATGTCTGGCGCGCATTTCTTCAATTGCAAGCAGTCCGTGGCGATCTTCAACCTTTTCTCAAGGCAGTCCAGTAGTTCAGGCGGTCATTTGACATGCGTTTCGTTCTCGCAGCTCTGAGTCGTCCCCTCACCGTGATTGTGGCGTTAATTGCAATCATCGCCGGATTCTTCGTGGCGGTTGGAAGGATGCGCATGGACATCTTTCCAGAAGTGGGAAATCCCGTGATCTATGTCGCCCAGCCATACGGCGGAATGACGCCCGCTCAGATGGAAGGGTTCCTTACCTACTACTACGAGTACCACTTCCTCTACATCACAGGCATCCAGTCGGTCGATAGCAAGAGCATTCAGGGCGCTGCTCTGATGAAGCTGACCTTTCGTGAAGGTACGAACATGCAGCAGGCGATGGCGGAGACAGTAGGCTATGTAAATCGTGCCCGAGCCTTCATGCCGCCCGGCACGGTGCCACCCTTCATTACCCGGTTCGATCCTGGAAGTGTTGCTGTCGGGCTCCTTTTGTTTACGAGCAACAGTCACACCCAAGGCGAACTACAAAACATTGCGCTAAATCAAGTGCGTCCATTATTCGCCACCCTGCCTGGCGTCTCCGCGCCCCCGCCTTTTGGCGGCAACCAGCGCACGATTGTCGTCACACTTGATCCAGAGAAGCTGAAGCAGTATGGGGTTTCACCCGAGCAAGCGATTGGGGCAGTAACGAGCGGCACGGTCGTTTCACCCTCCGGCAATCTCTACGACGGAACGCTGAACCGCATCGTGCGAACGAACTCGACATTAGGATCTGAACTGAACGATTTGATGGCCGCTCCAATTCATGCCCGCTCCGGCGCGAACATCTATCTGCGCGACATTGGAACCATCGAGAATGGGACAGATATTGTCACGGCATACGCCCATGTGGACGGGCGTCGAACTGTCTATATCCCGGTTACGAAGCGTTCGGATGCATCTACGCTGGCAGTGATTCAGGCGGTAAAAGCGGCAATCCCAAGTTTCAAAAAAGTCATGCCGGATGATGTCGATGTGCAGCTTGCCTTCGATCAGTCTGGCTACGTTTCAAACGCGATTAGTGGCCTCGTCAGAGAGGCCGCACTCGGTGCAATTCTGACCGGACTAGTTGTCCTGTTGTTCCTGAGAGACTGGCGTGGCGCGTTGATCGTGGTGGCGAATATCCCATTTGCTCTCTTTGCCGCCGTATTCCTCTTATGGGTAACCGGCCAGACGATCAACATCATGACTCTCGGAGGGCTGGCACTGGCGGTCGGTGTCCTCGTGGACGAGGCAACGGTCGAAGTTGAGAACATTCATACACAACTCCTACCCGGTGTCTCTCGGGCGAGAGCTGTTCTTGAAGCCTGCCGCCAGACCGTGATGGCTCGCTTGCTCTCGATGCTCTGCGTTTTGGCGGTATTCGTCCCATCCTTCTTCATGAACGGAGTTGGACGGCAGCTCTTCGTCCCGCTGTCTCTCTCTGTCGGCTTCGCGATGGTTGCTTCCTACTTCCTATCGAGCAGCCTGGTTCCGGTCTTTTCCACCTGGATCATGAAGGAATCGCATAAGGGAGAAGAGAGAGAAGGCAGCTTCGGCAGGTTGAGAACGCACTACGAGCGGTACCTGAACTTTGTGCTGGATCGTCGCTGGCCTGTTATCCTGGGCTACTTCGCGGTGACTGCCCTCATCCTTATCCTGGTTGCGCCTCGCATTGGGACTGAGATATTTCCAGATTCCAATGGACCTGTCCTGCGAATGCGATTGAAAGCGCCCATCGGGACAAGGATCGAAAAGACGGAGCCGATGGTGATGCAGGCTCTCGATCTGATCCGAAAGACGGTGGGGAAGGATAATGTCGAGATCACATCTGACTATGTCGGCGTTCAACCGTCAAGCTATCCGGTGAACCTTATTCATCTTTTCACCAGCGGCCCGGAAGAGGCTCTGGTGCAGGTCCAGCTTCGCCCTAAGCATCCCGATAATGAACGGTTGCGAGAGAACCTTCGCGCCGCATTTCGCAAAGAGATGCCACAACTGACGGTAGCATTCGAGGCAGGAGACATTATCTCGCAGGTGATGAGTTTCGGATCGCCCACGCCAATCCAAATTGACGTACAAGGTGTAGACATCGAACAGGACTACACGTATCTCGCAAAGGTCGAAGCCGAGCTGCGTAAGCTCGACTTCCTGCGGGATGTCTCCATCGTCCAGCCTCATCTTTATCCGACCGTCGAAGTGACGGTAGACCGCGATTACGCAGGTCAGTTCGGTTTGACGATGGCCGACGTGACGAACTCGCTGACGCCGGCTACCGGTTCCTCCCGATTCACGGCACCGAATTATTGGCGTGATCTGAGGACTGGCAATGCATTCCAGATCCAGGTCCAGCTACCTTCAAACCGAATGCAAGGTCTTGGGGCACTCTCCACGTTGCCGCTTATGCGCGATGGACAGACTCAGCCGCAGCTCGATCAGGTCGCCAAGCTGGAATATGGGACAATGCCCGAAATGATCGAACGATTGAGCGGGCAGCGGATCGTGAGCGTAACGGCAAACCTGCACGGAATACCTCTCGGGGAAGCCCAGAAGCGTATCGCAGCAGTCTTGAAAAATCTTCCTGCGGCTCCAAAGGGCTCGGCTGTTGCAGTGCGAGGGCAGATACCTGCTCTTGAAGAGACCGTCTCGGGTCTTAGCACTGGGCTTGGTCTCGCCGTCGTCGCAATTTTCTTGTTGCTAATGGCGAACTTTCAGTCGCTTCGGCTACCTCTCGCCATCCTTTCGACCATTCCGGGGGTGTTCTGCGGCGTGGTTCTGATGCTGCTCTTCACAGGAACAACGCTCAACATCCAGTCCTTTATGGGGGCGATCATGGCAGTCGGCATTTCGGTCGCAAACTCGATTCTCCTTGTCAGTTTTGCGGAACAAGCGAGACACCAAAATGAAGATGTCGAGACCGCGACTCGGACCGGAGCGACAAGCCGCATCCGGGCAATTCTCATGACAGCGACCGCCATGATATGCGGCATGATTCCTATGGCAATTGGCTTTGGAGAAGGGAGCGCTCAATCGGCTCCGCTGGGTAGGGCTGTGATCGGTGGACTCATCTTCTCTACATTGACGACGCTCACGGTACTTCCGTCTGTCTATGCTCTTATGCAACGCAAAGCTTCCATCACTTCGAATTCACTCAATCCCGATGATCCATCGAGTCGATACTATGTCCATTCATAAACGCGTCTGCCTTCTTCCACTAATGGGCTGTTTGTCGGCCTTCTGCCAGAATCCCGCGCATGTGGAGATGGTGAAAGTAGAAAGCCATTCGTCTGCTAGAACTGTTCCCTTGACGGCGGAACTCGCTCCATTTCTACAGACAGATATTGAAGCCCGCTCTCCTGGTTATGTTGAAAAGGTGCTGGTTGATCGGGGCAGCCTGGTTCATAAGGGACAGTTGCTCGTCCAGCTTTCAGCCCCCGAAATGAATTCGCAGACCGCGGCTTCGGAAGCGAACTTCCATCAGGCGCAAGCCGAGGTCGCACAGGCCGAAGCGCAGGC
>Ga0268266_10004706_pt1 | contig 12991 bp, 15 predicted proteins | sample KBSS13metaG_FD_190356 | JGI IMG/M metagenome (GOLD analysis project Ga0268266, IMG submission 190356) | Switchgrass rhizosphere microbial communities from Kellogg Biological Station, Michigan, USA - KBS S1-3 metaG (SPAdes) (version 2) | ecosystem: Host-associated > Plants > Roots > Rhizosphere...
ACCAGCACCGTGATCGCGCCGTTCGTGGCCTTTCTGCTTGCGAGCGGCGACGTGGTTCATATCGCCATCGGATTGAATCTGTTCCTGGTCACGGTCGCGATGATCTACATCCTGATCATCTGCTCCAGGCAGTTCGCCGCCATGGTCAATGGCGAGGTGGAGACCAAACGTCTCAGCAACGAAAACTTCCGTCTGGCGAATATCGACAGCCTCACAGATTTGCCCAACCGGCGCCAGTTTTTCCACCGGCTGTCGGTCCTCGCAGAGCAGGCGAGAACGGTGAACCGCAGATTCGTCGTCGGCGTGCTCGATCTCGACGGCTTCAAGGCGGTCAACGATCTTTACGGACACGGGGTTGGCGATCGGGTGTTGCAGGAAACCGGTCAGCGCCTCCTGGCATTTTCCGGCGATACGCAATTCATCGCGCGTCTCGGCGGCGACGAGTTCGGAATCATCGTCGATGCGGGCCTCAATCCCGAGGATGTTCTCGCGGTCGGCTCGAAAGTCTGCGCCGTTTTCGACGCGCCGTTTTCCGTCGCCGGGATCGTCGCGAAGATCGGCGGCTCGGTCGGATTTGCGCTGGCGCCGGATGCCGGCACGACGGCGGAACTGCTCTACGAGCGCGCCGACTACGCGCTCTACCACGCCAAGGCGAGATACCGTGGCCGGCCTGTGATCTTCTCCCGGGAGCACGAAGTCGAAATCCGCAAGCTCAGCACCATCGAACACACCTTGCGGAGCATAGATCTCGACGCAGAACTGTCGCTGCATTTTCAGCCGATCGTCAATGTCGCGACTGCACGGCTGGTCGGCTTCGAGGCGCTCGCGCGATGGCATAGTCCCGAGCTCGGTGATGTCGCTCCCGACGTCTTCATCGCGGTTGCGGAACGTACCGAGTTGATCGGGACGATCACGCAGGTTCTGTTGCGCAAGGCGCTGGCCGCGGCACACTCCTGGCCCGAGGATATCTTTCTGTCCTTCAATCTGTCGATGCGCGACCTGATCTCGCAAGTCACCATCCTGCAGATCGTGGCTCTCATCGAGAGCAGCGGCATCGATCCCCGCCGCATCATCATCGAGGTTACCGAGACGGCGCTGATGCAGGACTACGAGCGGGTGCAGGATTCGCTGCGGATTCTGCGATCGATGGGCTTGAAGGTGGCGTTAGACGATTTCGGATCAGGGCAGTCCAGCCTGAGTTATGTCCATCAGTTGTCGCTCGACAAGATCAAGATCGACCGGGGCTTCATCCGTAACATCGCGACGCAGGAGAATGCCCGCAACATCGTCAAGACGGTGATCGATCTGTGCCGCAACCTGAAATTCGATTGCGTGGTCGAAGGTGTGGAAACGGCAGAGCAGGTGGAGATCATCCGCCGTCTCGGTTGCTCGACAATGCAGGGATATTTCTTTGCGAAGCCGATGCCGCAGAGCGAGGTCGAGACCTTCATCGCCTGCCACCGAACGCCGGATAGTCCGCTAATGGCCGCTGCGGCCGGGCGAGACGCGATCAGCGCCTGACGTGGCGCGCCGTCGCCATTCGGTGCAGCGGAATTGCACTGCAGCATGATGGCGACAGCCTGTCGCCATCGGTTGGATGTCGCAATATCACCACGCCGTCACCCGTAATCTCGCCAAATTGACCGAACAATTATTCGCCGCCGGCGCGATGGTGCCCGGTCTCGCCTCGAACTGCTCAACGTTTGAACTGCTCAATGTCCGCAACGCTGACCGGTTGTCGGCGCGCGACGCTTTGCGGGTTGATCGGGAGTTGTGGCGACGCCGGGCGCTTGCTGCCGATCCGAATTGTTCAGTTGTGACAGAGGAATGAGAGTCATGCGTCAAGCAACATCGAAGGCCGTGGCAGGTTCGCGCGCGAGCCGCCGGCAGGTGCTGTCACTCGCGGCGGGCCTGGCCTTGCTCGCGGGCGTCACCACGGCTCACGCGCAGAGCACGGGGATCGCCGCCTGTGACGACTTCCTGACCAAATACGATGCTTGCGTTGTCTCCAAGGTCCCCGAGGCACAGCGCGCGATGTACAAGACGCAGATCGACCAGACGCGCAAGGCGTGGGTCGATCTGGCCAAGAATCCGTCGGCGAAGACGACCATGGAGGCGACCTGCAAGCAGACCCTGGATGCCACGAAGGCCTCGCTCACGGCGTATGGCTGCTCGTTCTGATCGGGGTGCGCCGCTGAAACGGAGTGGTGCCGGCTAGGCACCATTCCTTGGGACGGCCAGGGGGAGGGGAGCGGCCGACGAAGCCGGCGAGGCGCTCTTGCGGAACTCTGGCGGAAACGACGTGCGCACCGCCGGCGCGCGATTAACAAACAAGCGGCGCGCCTTCAGGGCGCGGTCCGCAAACGCTTCTTTATGCTTGTTAACTACTTGTTAACCATAACGCCCCAGCATGGCCCTTTATAGAGTCGCCAGCGGCCTTGGCCCAAAGGCGCAAGTTGATAGTTCATCTTGGGGCGAGCCGAGGCTCGTGGGGCTCCAAGGAGTAGCGTCATGTCGTCATCTGGCGTACGACACCACGTCAGCCTGCTTGCCGAATTCGTCCCGGCGATTTTCGGCGCGCTTGGTTTGGGTATCCCGATTGCGGTTGCCATCATCTGGATCTGTTCCTGATCCGCACGCCGGTTGTCTCCTGACGGCGCTCGTCGGTGAGGGACGTGGCGCGCGAGGGTTCGTAAAGATCGACGCTGTTCGTTCGCAGCGGTCTCATGCTGCCGCAGCACCGCGCTTGCCGGCTTCCGCATCTCAGACCGTGGATGCGATCATTCCGACCCGCATATCCTTGGCGAGATATACGCAAGCGTCGTCGGCGAACACGCTGCCGTCGGCGATTCCAACAGCGAGCTTGCCGCGCCTTACCTGACGCATGCTGACCTCGTAGCGCACGCGCTTGATGTCCGGCTTGATGTCGCCCCGGAACTTGACCTCGCCGACGCCGACCGCGCGGCCCTTGCCCGGTGAGCCCGACCAGCCAAGCCAATAACCGACGATTTGCCACATGGCGTCGAGACCCAGACATCCCGGCATCACGGGATCGCCGAGAAAGTTGCAGTCAAAAAACCAGAGGCCCGGCGCGATATCGAGCTCGGCGACGACGTGGCCCTTGCCGAATTCGCCGCCGTCCAAGCTGATCTCGGTGATACGGTCGATCATCAGCATGGGCGGCGCCGGCAGTTGGGCATTGCCCGGGCCGAAATAGCCGCCTTCGCCGGATTTGAGCAGATCTTCCTTGGTGTAGGACGATTGCGGCGCGTGAAAGTCGCGAGGATTGGACAAGACAAACTCCTTCGGCTTTTGGCTGGCGGTAGCACATCGTCATGCGACTTTGTCACGACCGTTTTTTGATGCTCTACGCGGCTGTCCGCTTTGGCCTTGCACCGAGTGAAGGCAAGCGCGCGTCGGCTGCCATGTCTTCATCAGTGCGGAACTTTGCCCTTCGCCAGGCATTTAATATCATCGCAACATCTGGAGGATGGGTTATGAACGGCATTATCTATCTGGTTGGACTGGTCGTGGTCATTGGCGTGGTTCTTTCGTTCCTGGGCCTGCGATAAGTCCGTGAGCACACGGATATTACCGGGTAAGGCCATGCGGTAAAGCTCCGCATGGCCTTAACTGTTTTTGGACCAAGGTTACGATTGATGCTGAGCGCAGCAATGAGACCGCCCTCAAAGCAGATTAAGAGAGCAGTTCGGCGCGTCCGCCATCTGTCGGCGTGGATCGTCCAGCCGGGTCTCGATGACTACGAATGTCGGGTGATGGATATCTCGGCCAAAGGGGCAAAGATTATATCGACGACGCCGTCGCGGGTGGCGGACCGCTTTGAACTGGCGTTCACGAAGGGCGACGGCAAGCGTCGACGCTGTGAGGTCGTGTGGCGGCGCGGAAAGGTGATCGGCGTTCAGTTCGAGTAGTTTCAGGCGGATTGAGCCATGGATTCAATTTTCCGCGCCCTCTGACTTGCGAGTGGCGCGCGATGGGCCAGAAGCTGCCGTCAGCGAAGCCGCCCACACTTGAATTCACGTGTCCGGTCCCAGAACCAAAGCGACCGCGGTCTCAGTGAACCTCAAATACGGCTTCCACTTCAGCCGCGGCGTTGCGCGGCAGCAAACAGCCGATGGTCATGCGGGCATGGCGCCCTTTGTCGCCGAGAGCGAGGACAAGAAGGTCGGATGCGCCGTTCATAACTAGGGATACAGACGGGAACGGTGAGGCCGCGTTGACGCAACCGAACACTCTGAGACAACGATCGATCCGTTCCAAACTTCCGAGTGCAGACTTCGCTTGCGCCAAGATGTTGAGCGCGCACCACCTCGCAGCCACCGTGGCGACCTCGATCGAGACTTGCTGCCCGACTTGTCCGATATGCTCGTCCGCGACTTTCCCTTCTGGGCCGCAGCAAAGTTGACCGGCAATGAAGAGCTGGTTTCCACTACGCGTGAAGGGAACGTAGTTGCCGGCCGGCACGATGGCGGGAGGCAAAACGTAACCCGCAGCCCGAAGGCGCTCCTCGACGGTGTCCATGTTCGTCAGCCTCAGCGATTGAGTTCTGAGCTAAGAAAGAGCATTCTTGTTGAGACACCAGCAAACCATATGTCGTTGGCCTACCCGTAGGAATTCTCATGCTCACACCGGCACGGCATAGGTTGCCGCCTCTCAACACGTTGCGCTTCTTCGAAGCGGCGGCCCGCCATGGAAGTTTCGCGCGCGCGGCTGCAGAACTTTGCATAACCGCAGGTGCCGTAAGCCGGCAGGTCAAGGTGCTTGAAGAGAGCCTCGGTGTTGCGCTGTTCCATAGGCATCCTCAGCGACTTGAGATTACTCGAACAGGCAAAATGCTATTGCGAACGGTGCAAGATGCCATCAATTCAATCGAGCAGGAAACGCGCCGAATAGAGACCGACAAAAACGTCGTGCGGATCGGGCTATCACCGAATTTTGCCGTTCGATGGATGAGTTCTCGGCTTCACGAATTGAAAGCCGAGTTTCCGTCACTGCGCCTCGTGATCGACGCGTCACCAGAGTTGTCGGACCTCTCTGCTGGTGAGGTCGATTTCGTCATACGATTTGGCAACGGATATTGGGATGGAGCCGAAGCAGAACCCTTGTTTGGTGGCGGTCTCATCGCGGTTGGCAGCGGACCACTACTGACTCGCTACCGAGCACGTACCGGGACAATCAAAAAGGGGCTGCCCCTCATCCATGTTGAGAGCACCGCTGACTGGTCCGCATGGCTTGAAAGGTCTGGTGCAAGCCTCGGGGATCAACGCGCCGACATCCTCGTCAGTCACGCCCACATTGCCGTTGAAGCAGCCGTCAATGGCGCGGGGGCGGCCTTGGTACATCCCGCACTCGTTGCACGTGAATTGAAGCTAGGGCATCTGCGACGGCTCTCGTTCCAGACCCTCAATGTCGAGCAGAGCTATTGGATTGCACGCCCGTCCAAACGGAAGCCGACGAACCAGAGCAGAAAGATCATGAACTGGTTGCGATCACGCGCGACAGAAGAGCGTGACTGGCTCGACCGCCATCAGCATGCGTAGTCGTCCGCTTCCCGGGGGACGACCGTCCGCCATTCGCGAAAGCTGCCGTAAGGCAGCAACGGGTCATTCGCGTCGATATTGCCAAGTCCGCCTGCTCGTCCGCTATAGACAATACCCGACATTACCGACCGAGAGCTGGGGCGCAGATATCGACCGATTGGGACGGCAAGATAAAAGCGGGCGCCGCCCGCTCGCCTGGCCGGAGTTGCAAGCGTTTGTCTGCACATTGGTTTTGGAGATGGCGCACGGTGGCTATCGCCGCGACCACCTCCGCGCACTCACCTAACGCGTCGAAGTCGACACGAAAGAGATTCGCATCATGGGCTCCAAGAGCGCACTCCTGCGCACGCTCGTCGCCGCATCAAGCGCAAAATCGACTGTGTTTGGAATGCCCAGTTCTGTACCGAAGTGGCGCGCTCGGAGAGATTCGAACTCCCGACCCTCGGAATCGAAATCCGATGCTCTATCCAGCTGAGCTACGAGCGCGTGCGACGGGTCGATTATCAGACTTGGCCCGGCAGGGCCAGCGGTGGAGCTAGTAGCAGGGATGCCGCCGGCGGTCCTGGCCGATATAGGCGGCCGCGCTCTGGCGGCAGAGGATGGTGGAGGGGCCGTCGTAAAAGGCGAAGGTGCCGGGCTGCGGGCCGGGGCCGTAATTGTGCAGGTAGCTGATCGGGTAGGGCAGGCCCCAATTGTGCAGGTGATGACGATTGTGGCGGGCGTCGGCCAGACCAGGGGCCAGGGCCGCGGCGGACAGCAGGGCGGCGGCAATCCAAAACTTTGCTTTGCTCATGTCGATTCTCCGGAAGTCCTGTCTGGAACTATAGCGATTTCGAGCCGGACGGATAGCCGCTTGTGTGAACGAAAAAACCATTTTAAATCAATGGGATAGTGGTTAGATTTTCGATTCGATCGAAACTGGCCTGGCCAGAATTCGGCCGACCTGATTTCGCATTTCAGGAGAAGCGGGTCGAATAGCTGCGGAAAACCGCCCTAACGCGCCCATTTTTGGCCTCATGGGATGCTTAACGAATTCCCAACACAGTCCGGCCAGAGTTCTGCTGTCTTGTCCAATTTGCGGACCGACTATCCCGCGTCTAACCACGGCTATCCGGTTCCCGATCGACCCATGCGCATCACGTCTCTTGCACTGTTGTCCCTCTCGGTTCTGGTCGCGACGCCGGCGCGCGCCGACCTGCATATCACGCGCGACCATGGCGGATATGTCGAGGAGTACAAGGCCAAGTACAAGCGCATCCGCGACCGCAAGGAACGCGTCATCATCGACGGCATCTGCAATTCGGCCTGCACGCTGGTGTTCGGCATCGTGCCGATGAACAAGATCTGTGTGACGCCGAAGGCGAGCATCGGCTTCCACCAGGCCTATTACGACAAGGCCTTCACCTTCGGTATGAAGGTCACCAGTCTGGAGGGGACGTCGGATCTGATGTCCTACTACCCCGATACGGTGAAGGACTGGATCCGCCGCAATGGCGGGCTCACCACCGAGATGAAAAAGATCAAGAACGGCGGCGAGCTCTGGAAGATCGTTGATGCCTGTCCGGAAGAGTGGCGCTGATCGCGCCGGGCCGCTCCTATGCGGCGGCACGTTTCACTCTGCTGCGTTAGTACCGAAACTCGAAACCGATGCATCGAGGTTGTTGACGGGAATGAAAGCGCGCAGCGACGTTCCGCGTTCGTTACTTTCGATCTCGAGACTTCCACCAAACTGACGAAGCCTCGCGCGCATTCCGGGAATTCCAACACCGAGCGAGACGCCGAGTTCGGAGTCGGCATTTGGCGTCGGCTGGAACCCTCGACCATTGTCCGTCACCGACATGCTCAGGATCCCGTCCCGAAATGCGGCGATTACGGTCACTTTCGTCGCCGAGGAATGTCGATGCACGTTGGCCAGCGATTCCTGAAGAATTCTGAAGACGGACCGCTGTACTTCATAGGGCAGACGATCGACCGCAGCAGCAATTCGGACGCTGCTCTTGATTCCGGTTCGGAGAGAGACCCCTTCGATGAACGTCTCCATGGTCTTTTTCAGGCCAAGGCTGTCGAGCTTCGGAGGATGCAGCAGATATGTGAAGATACGTATTTCTGTTTGCGCCTCGCGCAGAGATGCCTTGATTTCTTCGTAAGCCTCGCCAGCTCCCTTCGAATTGCTTGCCTCCGCCTTCAGACGCATGAGATTGATGCTCGCCGCCGCCAAGTGCTGCGATGTGGAGTCGTGAATCCGCCCGAAGGGCGTTGGCCACCCTCTGGATATTTTCGAACTGCTCGGCACCATCGAGGGCCCTGACGAGTTCCGCGTCACGCCTGAAATGACGCAGCTCGTCCACGACTGGGACCACGTCTATGAGGTGTATGCCGGCCGGGATTGGCTGCGCGCGCTCGATGCCATCGAGGCCTTCGCCGACAAGTATCCGCAAGACGTGCTCGCCGGAATTTATCTCGATCGGGTTGTCGGGTTTTTGCTGAAGCCGCCGGCCGAGACCTGGGACGGCATCATCCGCTTCAGCAAGAAATAGAGGCCGATGCGGTACTCATAGGGAGATTCAGGGATGTTATCGGGCGGCTGAAGCGATAGAGTTCACGAAGGCGATGGACGCGAGAGGTGGAGAGCCGAATGTCCCAGGCCGACAGATCTATGCAACGAAGCGGGTTGGCTGATGGCGCGACCTATCCAGATATGGTGCACATTGCTGGCGGTACGTTCCGCATGGGCTCGGACAAGCACTACCCCGAAGAAGCCCCGGTCCATCGCGTCACCGTCGGCGGCTTCTTCATCGATCGCACGCCGGTCACCAACCGGCAATTCAAGGAATTCGTCCGCGCCACCGGTCATGTCACGGTGGCTGAAATCGTTCCCGACGCCAGGGATTATCCCGGCGCCTTGCCGAAAATGCTGTACGCAGGCTCTCTGGTGTTCTCGCCACCCAACCATCCGGTCGATCTCCGAAATTGGGGTCAATGGTGGACCTTCCTGCGTGGCGCAAATTGGCGCCGTCCCGACGGACCGAAAAGCAACATCAATGTCCTCGACAACCACCCGGTGGTTCACGTCGCCTACGCCGATGCGTTGGCCTACGCGCGCTGGGCAGGAAAGGATTTGCCGACCGAGGCGGAATGGGAGTTCGCCGCACGGGGCGGACTAGAAGGAGCCGAATTCGCCTGGGGCGATGAATTCACGCCCGGCGGCAGGTATCTTGCCAACACCTGGCAGGGCGAGTTTCCGCACCAAAATCTCTGCACCGATGGGTTTGCGCGAACCTCGCCTGTCAGCCAGTTTCCGCCGAACGGCTATGGATTGTCCGACATGATCGGAAATGTCTGGGAATGGACAAGCGACTTCTACGCGCCAAAGCATGAAGCAGACGCGCCGAAGGCTTGCTGCATTCCGGAAAATCCGCGCGGCGCCCGCGAGCAGGACAGCTTTGATGCCTGTCAACCGAACATCAGGATTCCCCGAAAGGTTCTGAAGGGCGGTTCACATCTGTGCGCCCCAAACTATTGCCGCCGGTATCGCCCGGCCGCGCGGCATGCGGAACCGGTGGATACCTCGACAAGCCATGTTGGGTTTCGATGCGTCGTTCGAAAGTCGAACAGCATCTGATCGCAGCATCGGGAGGGGCTCGAACCGATCAATCTGCGCGGCGAACTGTCGCCGTCACTGGGTTGACCGTTCCGAAGTCCACAAGGGACGCTTCATCCTAGAACGTCACCACGCCGCGGATCGACTCGCCGCGCTTCATCAGCTCGAACGCGTTGTTGATCTCGGCAAGCGGCATCACATGCGTGATCATCGGGTCGATCTGGATCTTGCCCTGCATGTACCAGTCGACGATCTTCGGCACGTCGGTGCGACCGCGCGCGCCGCCGAAGGCGGAGCCTTTCCAGACCCGGCCGGTGACCAGCTGGAACGGCCGCGTCGCAATCTCGGCGCCCGCCGGCGCCACGCCGATCACGATCGACTGGCCCCAGCCGCGATGGCAGGCTTCCAGCGCCTGCCGCATCACCGTGACGTTGCCGGTGCAGTCGAACGTGTAGTCGGCGCCGCCGATCTGGTCTGCGCCCGCCTTCGTCATGTCGACGAGGTGAGGCACGAGGTCCTTGCCGAGCTCTTTCGGATTGACGAAGTGCGTCATGCCAAAACGCTCGCCCCACGCCTTGCGGTCGTTGTTGATGTCGACGCCGATGATCATGTCGGCGCCGGCGAGCCGCAGGCCCTGCAGCACGTTGAGCCCGATGCCGCCGAGCCCGAACACGATCGCCTTGGCGCCTTCCTCGACTTTTGCGGTGTTGATGACGGCGCCGATGCCGGTGGTGACGCCGCAGCCGATGTAGCAGACCTTGTCGAACGGCGCGTCCTCGCGGATCTTTGCGACTGCGATCTCCGGCAGCACGGTGTAATTCGCGAAGGTCGACGTGCCCATGTAGTGATGAACCGGCTTGCCGCCGATCGAGAAGCGCGAGGTGCCGTCGGGCATCAGGCCCTGGCCTTGCGTGGCGCGGATCGCGGTACAGAGATTGGTCTTGCGCGACAGGCAGGACGGGCATTGCCGGCATTCCGGCGTGTACAGCGGAATGACGTGATCGCCCTTCTTGACGCTGGTGACGCCCTTACCGATGTCGACCACGACGCCTGCGCCTTCATGGCCGAGGATCGCCGGAAACAGCCCTTCCGGATCGGCGCCGGACAATGTGAATTCATCGGTGTGACAGATGCCGGTCGCCTTGATCTCGACCAGTACTTCGCCCTCGCGCGGTCCCTCGAGCTGAACAGTCGTTACTTCCAGCGGCTTTCCAGCAGCGACGGCGACGGCGGCGCGAACATCCATGGCTTTCCTCGTTCGAGATAACAGGCTTCGATATGTAAAATCGCGCTGGTCTCCCGGCGCGATGAGTTCTTGCCGCATAGCATATGATCGGGCAACAGGGGCGGCAAATGAAACAGGATTTTGAGAAATTCGCCGCCCGCGCGGCGCCGGCGATCTTCGTCCTGCTGTGGAGCACCGGCTTCATCGGCACCAAATATGTCATCAACAATGCCGATCCCTTGACCTATCTTGCGATCCGCATGGCCCTTGTCGTGGTGCTGATGGCCGTCATTTGCGCCGTCGTCAGGCCTGTCTGGCCGAATCGCGCCGAGATCGGGCACAGCATCGTCGCGGGCATTCTGGTGCATGGTGTTTATCTCGGCGGCACGGCGGTCGCGATCTCGCTGTCCATTCCCGCTGGCCTTTCCGCACTGATTCCAGGCCTGCAGCCGATCCTGACATCCACCATCGCAAACCGCTGGCTCGGCGAGCGCGTGACCGCGATGCAATGGGGCGGGCTGTTGATCGGGCTCGCCGGCGTTGCGCTGATCCTGCACGACCGGCCGATGGGCGGGCAGGCCGGCTGGGGCTGGATTGCGTCGGCGATATCGCTGGTCAGCATCACGCTCGGCACGCTCTATCAGCGGCGCTATTGCAGCCGCATCGACTGGCGCAGCGGCAACCTGGTGCAATATATCGCGGTGACGGTGTTCTTTGCGATCGGCGCGTTCCTGTTCGAAGCGCGCGTGGTGCACTGGACCACCGAATTCATTCTCGCCCTGGCCTGGCTCGCGGTGGCACTGTCGATCGGCTCGATCGGCTTGCTGTATTGGCTGATCCGGCATCAGGCCGCGACATCGGTGGCGAGCCTGTTCTATCTGGTGCCGGCCGTGACCTCGCTGATGGCCTTCGTGTTGTTCGACGAGCGGCTCGATGCCGTCGCGATTGCCGGCATGATCGCCTGCGCCGCCGCCGTGCTGCTGGTCAATCGCGCGCCGACGAGGGCCTAGTTGCCGCGGATCGTGGCGTAGGCTGCAAGCGCGCGTTCGCGGCCGGCCTTATGGTCGACGATCGGACGCGGATAGGTCTTGCCGAGTTCGATGCCTGCGCCTGCGAGTTCGAGCGGCGTTGCGGTCCAGGGCTGATGAATCAGCTTGTCGGGCAATGGCGCCAACTCCGGCACCCAGCGCCTGACATAGACGCCGTCGGGATCGAACTTCTCGCCCTGCAGGATCGGATTGAAGACACGGAAATAGGGGGCTGCGTCGGCGCCCGAGCCTGCCACCCATTGCCAGTTCGCCGGGTTGCTGCCGGCATCGGCGTCGACGAGCGTATCCCAGAACCATTGTTCGCCTTCGCGCCAGTCGATCAGGAGATGCTTGACCAGGAACGACGCCACCACCATCCGCACCCGGTTGTGCATGACGCCGGTGTGCCAGAGTTCACGCATGCCGGCATCGACGATGGGATAGCCGGTCAGGCCGCGCTGCCATGCGCGCAAGGCTTTGGCATCGTGCTTCCATGGAAAGCTGTCGAACGAGGGCTGTAGGTTGCGCGTCGCAAGGTCGGGGACGTCGAACAGCAGATGACGGCAGAACTCGCGCCAACCGAGTTCGCTGAGAAACTTTTCGATGTCGGCGGACAGGCGAGGGTGTTCGGCCGCCGCAAAGCGTGCGGCGTGCCAGATCTGGCGCGGGCTGATTTCGCCGAAACGAAGATGCGGTGAGAGCCGCGAGGTGCCGTCGCGGTCGGGCCGGTCGCGATCGCCGGAATAGCCGGCAATGCCGCCGTCGAGGAACGTCTTGAGGGCCGCTTGCGCGGCGGCCTCGCCCGGCTTCCAGTTGTCGCGCAGGCCGCCGGCCCAATCCGGCCGGGTCGGCTCGAGTTTCCAATCCTCCAGCCTGTCGCCGGCGAGGTCCGCCACACCCTTCAGCGTCTTCGGCGCCGGCAACGGTTTTGGCGGATCGCCCAGCGCCTGCACCCGCCGCCAGAATGGAGTGAACACGCGCAGGCCCCGGTTCTCCTTGTTGCGGATCTGGCCCGGCGAAGCCAGGAGGTCGCCGGGGAAGCGATGCGCGGCGATGCCTAGTTCCGTCAGCGCGGCGGCAACCTGGTCTTCTACGGCCCGGTGTGGGGCCTGCGCGATCTCGTTCCAATAGACCGCTTCGGCGCCGACCTCGCGGGCGAGCGCTGCGATGACCTCAGGCGCAGGTCCCTTGCGCAATGTCAGCGAGGCACCTCGCTTGAGCAAGCTCGCCTGCAGGGCGCGCAACGACTGCGCCAGCCACCATCGGGCCGCGCCGCCCGGCGGCCGAATGCCCGGCGCGCTGTCGTCGAGAACGTAAACGACCGCAACCGATGCGTGCGACTTGGCGGCTGTGGACAATGCGGGATGATCGGAAATGCGGAGGTCGTCGCGGTACCAGACGATGGCGGTCATGCGCGCATAGGTTCCATTAAATTTCCAAGCCTTTGCCGAGGGTTGTGCCCATTAATGCGATCGTAAGCAAAACAGGTCAGATTGGGCTCGATTTTGGGGGATTTCTCGTTATGTCTACGCGATCGATTGGAAAGTTCCTGCCGGCGCTGAATCTTCGGCTCGGC